>LNAP01001430.1_pt1 | contig 25367 bp, 31 predicted proteins | sample 602601 | NCBI WGS metagenome assembly LNAP01 (sample SAMN02440304, study PRJNA202911) | soil metagenome | biome: Subtropical and temperate rainforests or woodlands; isolation source: soil samples (1 kg each in a 20% v/v slurry with milli Q water) were... ...
CACAGAACTGCCGATGAGATCGCGAAGGAGGCCACTGTGGCCATGTCTTCCCTCAAGGATCCCCAGGCAGATGTGGACAGAGTCAAGGATGCCGAATGGTGAGTTGCTTATAACCTGTGTTATACACTGCTATATTTGAATCCGTGTTTCTTAAATTTTATTACTTCGGATTTTTTCTGTGGCCGTCATTTTCTTATCTCCTACTCTTCACAATGCGTTTTTTTGTGTAGGCTGATTGTGCTTGGTATTTGCACACATCTTGGTTGCGTGCCCATCTCCGGCGCCGGTGAGTACAACGGTTGGTTCTGCCCTTGCCACGGCTCCCACTACGACGTCTCTGGCCGCATCCGCAAGGGCCCTGCTCCTCTCAACCTGGAGATCCCTCCTTACACCCTCACTGACGGAAAGCTGGTGGTTGGTTAAATCTAATCTTCCCCCTTTAGTCTTACCCCTTCTGCAACCACTATAAACATGTTCGGTAGACAACATGTCGATCGCGCGCTGGATGTACAAAAGACCGATGCGGCATTTTTTAGAAAATGAGTGTGGTTCTTTTTCGTGCTTTGGTGTGCTTTGCGGATGTTGTTTTGGCGGAAAAAAATAATAATTGTATAAACATATTGAATGAATCAAATACATTTTTCGTTTAAAAGCTCAGATAGCAGGTTCAAAATAAATGTAACGCACATAAATGCGAAAAGAAAAAAATCCCCCACAATCGAAAGAAATCAGAAAGAAACAATATACGTTTGTAAGAGCAACTCTGAAGAAAACACTCAAGATCAGCTCATGCATTTAGAAGTTGTGCTGTCCGTACTTGTGCCCCGCAATGACCAGGAGAGCCGCCGTGACCAGCGCGCCTGCATTGAACAAGTAGGTGCGCAGAGGACCGTTGAACTTGCTCAGGTAGACGAACGTGTAGATCATGCGAATAAGGAGAAAGAGGGCAGTTGCTCCGCTTTGCACGTCGTAATCCACGTTGCTGACGATGCAGGAGAAGAGGGCCACAGAAAATGAGACGAGCGCCTCGTAGTTGTTCTCATGACAGCCCATCGCGTTCGCAATCTTCATTCCAAGAGGTGTGTCGTCGATCATCAGCGCAGTGATGCCCCTGGAGTTGGCCACGACGAAATCTTTTCCTTCCTTCTTGAGCTTCTCAGTCAAAATCTTAATTCGGACAAAAACCGGAATGTAAGCCAGAATCCACAACCCGCCGAGGCCGTAGATGGGGTTAATGTGAAGTGGGAGCTTCTTAAAAATGAAATGCATGGTGATGATGTGTGTTTAATTTCAGAATGTGAATCGAAACTGTGCGGTCATTGAAAACTAGCAAGAAACGAAGTGAACACTTTTGTGAGCACTTCTTTTTCTCATTTAGGCGTTACAGTGCCTATTTTATTACCTCTCCGGTGCATTTTGCGCTATTCGTTCCGGATGAAGAACGTTCTGGAATTTGATTCGGTGGTTGACTACTTCTTGGTATAATACTGAATGCAATCACAACTCCGCTTTCCATCTTATTGTTGTTTACCTCAACTGGTTCCTACGGTTTGTCGGTGGTCGTATGCATCCATACAGGCATACAGGTATGCATATACCCATGATGACATCGTAACCCTCTCTGTGACACTTCGCAAGATCTGCCGGTTTCAGAGTTCATCTGTTTATGTTTGGGCCCATCATAATCTTCGTGTCTCCAGCTCTGAATCAGTGGGATCAAGTAATAATGTCTAAAGTTTCAAATAGCAAAATCAAGTCACTTGAAAAGGAAGTTAAATCTTTACAATCAAGCCTCGATGCGAAAGAATTGCAAATAGTGAGATCTTACTTCATGAGTAGTTTTGTTCTGATTTACTCCACCAATGTATAACTTGTTACACGTCAACTATTTATAGAAAAACGCTTTGGCGTCAAAATCAGATAAAGAAGTTGCTTTGGCCCAACAAATATTGGAGGTAACATGCAGTGTGACTTAGCATACTTTTTGTCTTGTCTTGACATTAGTATACCATGGCTCTACCTATTCGCCCACAGGCCAACAATTTGATTGAATCCACCAACATAGAGATTGATGCCACAAATGAAGTGATCAAGGTATGAGTTACTACTCCGCAACTTTCACTTGAGTTTACATCATATCGTGACCGTTTCGTTTAGTTAGTAACCAATGGAAACTTAACTGTATTCATACTTCCAAATAATTACTCAGGAATTACAAGAGAAACTCACCAAGGCAGAAGCTGCAGCTATAGAAAACAGATTAGCAGCTGAGACAAGGGCAATAAGCATCAAACAATCCGGTGAGTACACATTCTTTCACATACTTGCTACCATTGACTGGAAGTGAACAATTACTGGCCCAGACAGATCTGTGTTTGTAAACTGGCGCGGATTCTGATTTTTATTCTTCAATATATGACAACAACCTATTTAGAACTCCAAGAAAAGCACAAACTAATCAAAGCGGTGCACGAGGTAGTGGGCAGCCCGACCAGTCTGGATCGAGAAACACATATGATACAACTGGTGAGGCTTTTCTGTTGGTTGTAATTTTGCAAGCACTCAGTGGCTACGTATCTATTGTGTCTGCATCACCAATATCACTCTGACGTTCGCAATTATTTTACAGTTGGAGCGAGCAAAGGCTGACAAGGAAAAAGCTATGCGTGTGCTGATAAAAATAGCTGGAAAGGTACTTACGCTATCATTTTTCGAGTAAACTGCACTTTTCTCTTTCACACTTTTGTGCTCAGAACTAATAGTTTTCACTACTTATTTTACAATTAACCCATGTATTCTCTCTGTTAAATACATCCACAGGATAAAATAGCAGAGTTTCTGGAGCACAATGCTGGTTCCCCGGATCTGTTGGATCGGTTGGAAGATATGTTGCTCAGCGGACGGTCCCCGACAAAGTAGTGTGTATCGTTAATTTTTTGTTAGTATGCAAGTTTAGAATACACAAGCTGTATCATACTCGTACGTTTTTGGATCTTCTGAAGCGGTTTCCCACAGCACATTGTGTATACTCGAATGAGAATAATCATCTTAATATGCGACGAGCTTGTTACTTTTGGTGATACTGAGGTATGTAGCTGATCGGAATGTCCCAAAATACGATTTTCTTAAAACAAGGTACATGAATGAAGTGGTTCATCCACAAACATTTGTTCGGACCTTCTCTGTGCGTGAGTGACTCATGGTGACCTCCTTCCTATTCATTCTGGTGTTTTTATGTGTAACCTTTAGTGGCAGTGCATTCTTGCTTCGCTTTCCGAGCCGGTTCAAAGCATCTCGGACTTGTATGGTGCATTCTGAAGCTGCGGCGACAGAATTGGCCAAAGTAAGGGAAGTAGGCAAGATAGGCAACAGACGCTTCGTGCGTAAAGCAAAAACCCCTATTCCAGCATCATCAAATGACATTCTGATTACAAATATTGACCGACAAGCAGAACACAACCCAGCTGAACGAGATAAAGCGAAGGAACCTGACGACAGTGTGATGGACTATGCAAATGGTGCTGACGATGGAGAAGAGGAGGAAGATGATGAAGAGCCATTGTCTGTAGAAGTATTTAAGCCTCCTGAGCGATACAGCAAGATGTTTTTATGCGTTGCGGATGTGTTGAACAACGAAATGCGGAGCATACGAAGTGATTTGTTTGCTCCTCACATGCAGTGGGCTCGTCGATCCGTACTATCCCAACATTTGGAACCGTTCGAACACCAATACAACCAAACCGGAGCCTACTACACCACCGACAAAGTTCTTGTGAAGAACGACTTTACATTGTTGACTGAAGACTGCACTGCACCAGCCGCGCAACTTTTGTTGGTACGTTCCGACAATGCCTCGAACGTACATGAATATCTCGCTTTAGAGCCCCTCGCAGCCCACCAGGCCGTGTCCCCCTGGAAGGTGTTTGAATTTGTTCTAGAACAAAATTCATCCAGCCGTTTCTTGGATAACGAAGAGGAAGAACAGCACAAGTTGGACGAGATTTTTGACAATGATCTGCTGTCGGGCTTTATGCTGCTCAGTTTGTGCAATAATGTTACGGCCTGTACCAACACCAAGCAGGAGAATAGTAAAGATAAACGTGATAGTATTGAGGAAAGAACGAATGTCATGAGAGAACTGACGGATAGTTCGTTTCGGTATCATGCAAAAGCAGCCAGAATGGAGGTAAGAACTACTTTGTATTCCTTTTTGCACACACTATTGCATTCTATTCTCTGATCTCTGACTTTGAATTCTTAGCTTTATTGGCATGTACATATCGGAACTACCCTTGTAACGCTATTACATCATTAAAGTGTTGTAGCTTATCGTTGTCCTTTCTATACAGTTTATCAAACCAGAGGACCGACCAGTTGAAGCAGATGGCTACCTGCCTTTGTACGACGAGACCGCTCGCATCGTTACACTCGGCCGATTATATCATACCAGTTCGAATGTACCTATCCGCACAGCTTCAGCTACTCCTGCTACTACCACCACGAGTTCTATTCATAGTACGCGTGCTATCAATATTAACATTAACACAGCTAGTAAAGAAGCACCTAGTACTAGTACTGCTAGTACCTCTACGTATCCATATATTAACCCTTATCTCACTCGTGACGACGAAGATTACCCGGAGCCAGGAGTGCTTGCTGGTCAACTAGTATTTTTCAACGCGTTGTCCCGAGCGGATGCCATCAGGTACTAACTAAATTTATCTTATTAGCATATTTGTATCGCATAGTTAAGGCCATAGGAAGCTTCATTTTGCGATCTCAGCAACCATATATTATTTTTACTCTGATTTTTGGTGCATTTCTGCTATCTACAGATATCTAAAGCGCGATCCTATCGCTACCAGTGGTCTTTTTAGCAACCAAATTACCAATAACAAAGAAAAAGGAACCAGTACTGGTATGTTTGACCGAATGGTAAGTATAAATCATATTATTTAATTTTCTCAAACATTACATTATATCATTTTCTCAAACGATTCGAAGTGTCCGTCCTCTACAAGGCTTTTCTTGACCGTAAAGTTTATGCATACTATTCTGCTATTTGTTTATCTTGTATGCGTACACAGACTCTTTCAGTGGCCAACGTGCAGGATGTTAGCGGCATGAACCATTACATGCCCCGTGATTATGTGGGAAAATTCCAGATTGATACGGTACGCATAACTTGTCGTTTTTTTTTGTGCTTCGTTCTGATCGTGCATTGACTAAATTGCAGATATTGCGCACCTCATTAATATTGTTTATTTGTTAATTGTTTTGTACAATACAGGTGCACTTTATGGACCCCGAAGACCTATTACTGCAAAACGAAACCTATGTGCCCAGTTACACCGATTTTATCGACACGGACAGCACAAAAGACATTCAGTTGCTGCCCCCACTGCCAAACTTACCAGACCACTATACGATAAATGCGAATCTACTAAAGCAGTTGGAGGCATACAATGTCACTTTCAGGTAGGTAGTTTCAACATTTGGTTCCGTATTGTGTTGTGTATTATTTTACGTTGTGGTTGTTAACTTTTTTTTTTGCACTTATATGACAGATATAACCGCTTGAAGTTTGATCCCATCGTAACGGACATCTATTCCGACGACTTTGATTTTAGCACCACGGATATGGATGACCTGGGCAAAGACACAATTGTGCGTAATAATAACTACGACTTACATACCGCTAGGGGCAGGCGGAAACGAGGGGCTTTTACACACTCTATTGATCATGATGATGTGATTGATATAGAGAGCAGCGAAGACGAGGCGATCAACTGGGAGGAGGAGTTGTTAAAATCAGATGAGTATTAGCGCAATATATAATCACTAATAAAGAAACTGTGAATCAAAACAACACACAATCATTGTCCGAAAAAAAAAAAAAACGAGAAAGGGTTAAACGACTGGAGCCCCTCGGTCTCCTGAACTTGAAGTCAGTTTTGTAATTAGACACCCGAGCAGCACACATTGGCCAACCATCTGGACAGGCCATCTGCGCCGACAATTATAATTTATTCTTGCCCCAGTGTATTTCTTGCCTTTATCAGCAAAGAGAATGACCGTCCTGAAGTTGCACAACCCAATATTTGGAAGCGTGAGCGTGGGCCTGGTGTCGGCGTTTTTGATGTTTCGCAGCTATCAAGAGGGCCGCGGAATTTATTTTCTTCGTGACCTAGATAACAGTCGTTGCAAGCGAAAAGAAGAATTGAGCCCTTCGATCAAGGAGGAGCTTTCGGCGTATAATTATCTGGGCGAGTGTGATGGTACGTTGAAGTCCAATCAAAGTGCGGATCCTGGACATCTTGCACATTCCTCCAGACCCAAGAATGGTGAGCACAAAGGAAGCGACCAAGATGCTCATGTTGACAAGCCTGTTCTGATTTATGAATATGTGTTCGCGTTCGAAGAAACCAAGTGCGGGCCGTCGGGACATGAGGCTATTTTGAACGAACAGATTCACATGTGGGCTGCATGAAGCGATCAACATAAAGAATGCCAAGTTAAAAGTTTAGTTGGTGAAGAAAGTAGGTTTGTAGTTTAATGTCCTGTATTAGGATATTCGTTGTAAATGTTGATTCGGGTGAACCGTCTATTGATTTGTGCCACAGCACTAATATGTTTCGCAATAATAGGATAGTGTGCAACAACGACCACATTATATGTAATATGTTGGTTGTACTTAGTAGTCTTTAGTTTTTCTTTCTCGTACGTGGTAATTCACTCACATTCTGTGGGTCATAAAAATGTTTCTGTCAATTTAACGCACGTTTTCGTGTCAGTTTTCACTTCTTTGTGTCCCCTTGGTGACTGCGAATGGAAACTAAGTACAATTGATCGTTTCAGACAGAAAAAAAGAAGTAATAACAGTCAATCTATTTAATCGATTCTAAAAAGAAGGAAGTTACATCAGCAACCTACTCGATACAAATTCTATCCCACCATTGTCTACTCCGTGAAGAATCAGTTCACTTAATCTACTTCAATCTGGCCACTGTATATTCACACCCATCTATATAGAAATTAATTATTACCCGCAACTACTACCAGCCTCTGTGGTGTCTGTAACAACTGGGTTAACCGCCCCTGACTCTTTTTGTAGTGCTTGTAGCTTAAAATTCTCAATCTGGGATACTTTAATGTTTACCACTGTTGCCACTACCAGCATAGTGGGCAGTGCAATACTAAAGAACCCAATATGCTTGGCCAGCACCGCCCCAGCGATAACACCCGATACAAAGATTAAAATCTGCTCGACCCTTTCCACCAGATACTTCTTCGATTCTGTAAGTTTTGCAAGGATATGGGGAGAATCCATACCATCATACAAATACATTCCTTTCCAGGTCAGATAATACTGAAAAGTAGAGGCTGCGAGCATAGTGGTTTTGGCGATGTTCATGGTCATCATGGTGGTGGAAGGGCAGTTCGGAATTACATCTTGAGTGGCCGCGCTGTGGATGCCCATCGCCCAGGAAAGAAGACCTGCAATCAGCAGTACTTGCCAACTACCCACATGAGGAAATCCAGATGCTTTGTACTCTAAGTAGACCCCTACAATTGTGGCTATGGCCAATGCAACGGCTTCACAGGAGAACAACACAATCCCAATGCTCCAGCGATTGATCTTGATAATGTGTCGCATAATCAGATACAGCGACGTGGATGTAAATATACCCGCTGCAAAGACAACAGTAATCAACACACGCACGATAGCGCTCTCGTCACCTTCTCGAAAGCCAGTGGTGCTTGCTGCAATAATGTTTCCAGTCACCATTGTCGTGAAAATGCCGAATAGTTTCATGAAACTAACAGCATCCACATACCCTCCCATAAAAGTGAATATCGACACTATGGTCTCATTGGATAACCAGAAGAACACTGGAGGGTCACCAGAACCCATGATTCCAGGCGATTCTGCCAAGCAATTAATTTTACTGTAATCCAGTAAACCAAGTGAATGCGTCGCAGAATAGTCCAAGGAAAATGTCCGGACACAAAAAGTCGGTCAATACGAAGCCACGCCGTTAGATTTTTTGGCTCGATGCATTCGTATCTTACCTCTCTGCTTGACAAGATGAACATCTCGGTTGACTTGGATTCTTCAGAATACTTTATGGAGCACTCCACTGCGCCTCACGGGACAATTCCGGCGGAACAAGGTCGATCCTTGATTGATGAGCACGATGCGGACGTGAGCAACGCTGGTCATGATCTCAACGATCTGCTTCAACAAGCCTACAGCGTCTCTCAGTCCCACATTATTGCATTGAAGAAGCGTCTTTTAGAAGAAAAGCGCATTGAAATGTTGGAGTTGGAAAGAAAGTATCTCAACCATGTAGATCAGCTGAACAACGAAATTCAACAGTTACAAAAGCAAATTAGTGATCAGCACACTGAATTAGGCGACAGTCGAGAAACCAAAGAAAAGTTCTCCTTCAAAGCAGCTACTTCCCTGAGCAAGTTTGGTGCCAAATACAGTGGCCCTGTGGCACTGTCGAAGGTCTTCCGAGCATGGAGAGAAGAAACCAAATCCACATTGCGTAGCAATAAACTCGACAAAGTGGCATTTGCGTTTGCACGCAAGCACATTCTCTCCAAGGCCTTCTTCACAATGTGTCTGAATCTGCACATCCGGAAGGCCAACAAACAGAACGCGGAAGCTAAATTCAAGTTTGACTCAGTCACCTCTGAGGTAATTTTTCCTCATGGGAAACTTAATATTTCCATTTGATGACACGCATTACCTTTTCTTTGCTCCAATTTCATGAATACAGATGATCACCAGTTACGAGTCGCAGCTCCATGCCATGAAAGTCGATCTGCGCGAAGCCTATCTCTCCATTGAAGCAGAACAATTGCGTCGCCAGCAGCTGGAAGAGGACCTGCGACGCCTATTTCTCAAAAACATGACCGCCATGAACTTCGAGGCCCTGAGTCTGTTTCAAAACAGCCACACTATGGTGGATGCGGTGCCAGTGCCTGCTGCAGTGGCCCCAGTGGTGGAATTAGGCAGTCCCCCAAGGCCAGTGCGGAGAGATCTTAATCACAGTGCCAGACAAGCCAGTGGTGGGGGCAGTGGGCAGAAGAGCGCCAGCAAGCGAGGTATTATGGTGGTTACTCAAATATCCTGTCAATTTTTCACATTTTTTTAACTTCCACAAACTCAACTTTTAATAAAATAGGTTCCTCCGTGCCTCGCGGTTCGTCCACACCTCAATCTCAACCCCAACACCAACACTCTCCACAGTCATATTCGCACCACCACCAGCAACAACCACACTACGTGCCTCACCAACTATACGAGAACCACCATCAACCGTACCCAGAGCAAATGGACCAGCAGATTGAACAGCTTATTAGCAGCACACATGTGCACATTCCCCATATTCACGCACATTCCCTGCACGCACCAACTGTGCGCTCCCCACCGGTGTCTACACCCCAGCCGCCGCATCCTTTTAGCAGCCATCTCTCGCTGGAAAGTGATAGTACCATGTTCTACTACAGCGAGTCGAAAGATACCCCTTTTACACCCAGTGACCCTTACGCGCACCCGATGAGCCCGCATGTGTTGTCGCAAGTGTACCACAGTAATATCTCCAGTACCAACAAGCTTGCACATAATATTCGATCCAACCATGCTTCTATGAGTCATGCTACTCCAACTAGTGTCCACCATGAGGAGGAAGATGAAGCGCAGGTGCATAGTGGTAATAGTGGTAATGGTCGCAAGACTTCCCCTCATACTACACGCACAAGCAGCAACAGCGCGAGGAAAAGTACTACGGCTTCTAGTGTACAAAGCACACCAGCGTCTGCGCGCAAATCAAGTGTCGGTAGCAGTGGTAAAGTTGGAAGTGCAACCAAGCGTACGCCAACTCAACACGACCACACTGATTAGTATGCATCGTCTTCCGGTAGAGCGAATGTATACATGTAATAGTTATTCATTGTTTTCGTAGAATCGTTTGGCAAATAAATGAGCTGCATTCCCAATAAGAATTCGCCTTGCCTTAGAGAAATAGTTTCATCTTTTCATATTGCAGTGTCTTCCTTTTGAGTATGTAAAGTATGAATAGTTCAAAAAAGAAAAAGACATGGAGGGAAATTAATGTTTCGTTTTCTTGGTGATCATTACAAACACACATAAAGAACACGAATCAAGTCAGAAAACACAAAGTACAGCACTCAGCACTATTTCAGCACTCAACTCATGGCAGTTGTCCACATAGAATTTATTAGTCCCTTCAAGCAATCGGTTGTTTTTTTTCGCACATCATTCATGTCACCACCAACATTACACTTATCGACAAAAATTGGTGTTTTGTAGGTAGTAATATCGCAAATTTTCATTCTACACGCATGAAAACTATTTTCCACACTAAACACTTATACAAAACAAAACTTGTGCCATAGCAAGACTTTAAAAAAAGTATCGCAACGTTCTCGCACTATGGTTGTATGAATTTTGGTACATTTTAAAAACAAAATTCAACACTATACACAAACATTTACATCACATTTTTTTGTTCTAAAACCAAACATCAAACGAAGGAGGTACACTGTAAACATCAAAATTTTCAGCCCCCAAAAAACACAATATTCTTTACATGATGGCACTAAGATACCCCAACAAGGTCTTTTTATCGTGTTTTACTTTCTCTACTTTGTGCGGCGGCGTGGTACTGGTTATATAGTGGTCCTGTTCAGGCAAGGCCTTGAATCCGTATTTGCTAAACCGGATGCACACTCCGAACAAACCGTCGTAATCGGGCCAATCGTAGATAGGGTTGCGCAAAGTGTGGTCTTTTACGCGCAGGGCATGCACGGTGCCGCGCGTGTAACAGCCTACTTTGTTCACAGAGGGGTGGTCAAACCAAACGTTGCCTGTAAAAAGAGACGAAAGCGCTTCGTGTTAAATAAAAGCTCCAATATAAAAAACACCTACTTCTGTACCAACAAGGACGCGATAGAATGAGCAGTACGTACAGACACACACACAAAAACGATCCCATTTATATTTCACGACACACAAATCAAACAAAACACAGCAAAACAAATAACGTACCAGCCGCCACACACAGAGTGGGGGAGGGCCCGTGGAAGGCAATACTTTTGAGTCCATCAATTGGCATCCTCGCAAATTCCCATCCTGCTTTGGTAGTTAGATATTCTGCTAGATAACCATCTTGGCAGCCCAAACAGGGGTACTCCACTGGATCGGTAAAATTGGCTGTAGAAATGATGTGCACAGAATAAAGGCACAGGTGTATGTGTTAGTGAAGTGTAATTAGAAAATATGTGTTTGTAGATTCGTAAACCACATACTATCCTCTCAAACAAAATACTGGTTGGCGCAGATAACAACAATATATACACAACGGCACAATATACTTACCAAAGACCACATTTTCCTTCCGCAGTGCCTCTCTATTAAGAAATAGACTCGCCAAGTCCACTCTGCCTACGCGGGGCAGAGGTTGAGTGGTGTAGGTTAACATGTTAAATTCCAGCAATGCGTTCAGTCCGCGGCAGCCCTCGTCGTAAGAAGCGCGGTTGAACCGACGGTGTTGGTATTCTGAAAGAGTTTAAATAACAAAAAGGAAATGTAAATGGATATGTAAGTGTATATCATGTAGAAAGCATTGCTCTGGTGTCGTGTGTAATGGTTCCGCGAAATAAACATAAATCTCAAGTAAAATAATAACATACCTATGTTAAAGTTTCGGCTATCCAAAGGAGCCAGCAGCATCGGCGGTGTCACAGTGATGGCTTTACTACTAACCGACTTCTCGGTTTTGACTACTAAAGTAGTTTCATTAGAAACAGAGCTTGCTGACTTAGCCTCATCTTCAGCTATTGTAGGATCTGTATTCACTTTGTTCACAATACTGCTGGGCTCTTCAGCGATACTCAGACGGAACCTAGCTTCCCCTTCGTTATTATTATTACTCGAGCTCTTGCTGGTACTCGAATACGTGCTACTCTTGTCATACATAGTGACACTATATTCCAGCACGCGCTGCACCACCTCCGAACCGTAGCTGTTGTCGGCGTTCGTCACGGTGATGTACTTACAGGTATTGTCATTCAGGACACTACGCAGTACATAGTCTGTCGCGGTGTAGCCTCCATCCACTTTCGTGAACTATATAAAAGAAGGAAATGAAATACAATGTGTAAATAATTATGCGATAGCTTTGCTATTTCATGCTTTCATATAGTGCCATAGTGCCACGGAGGAAAAAATTATTTTATCAAAAATACACAAACATAAAAGACAGCACAATTGTAAACTCACCGCCGGCCTATGTGTCTCATCGATGTCAAAGTAGACCACGCGGCTGTCCCTAGCCCCTAGCACAATCTCCCTCAATCGGTCCGAGAAAGGTCGATCGTCTGTGAGAAACAGATAGGCGCGCCAGTTGGGATTCGTTTGCTTCTGCAGACCTAAAGGATGTTTTGTATACAGGGAAGATGAGAAATGGTAGTACATAGTTGATCAGCAACAACAATGACGATCAAATAATGTGGTGAGGCTGAAAAAGATTATTGTCAATTCAGGGTAAGGATAATAACAAGCAAACAGCAAGATAAGAAAAACACTCACTTCCGATAAAATCGAATACATCCAACTCTGCATAGTGTACTCCCTTGGTAGCGTGCTCCACTCGATCATGCATGGTACTCGTACGCACCAAAAAGCACACCTGACTATTATCCTCACTTATATCGTACACATAGTTGGTATAGTGGTTAGCTGATGTGTAGGGTACAGGGTAGGTGTGCGTAAACTTCATGTTTTTCACTTCTCCATCCGCAATAACATTGGCAACAGTAGTAGAAGGAGGATTGGCATGTGTACTGGTCAGTGCATTGACGATCGAATTTGCGATGGCCCCTACGATGTTATTATTACCATTGGTGGGAGTAGCAGGCAGCACCGAGATGACATTCGCATTCGTCGTACCGGTAGTATTAGTCGCGAGATGCAGCCTACGAAGCTCCTCGCTATACTGCACGAACACATCTCTTACCCAGTCCACATACACTGTTTCGTAGATGTTGATACTTCCCATGGTGCTCTCAATCTGCGCCGTGTGGGTAGGATGCACTGTGCCAAACTGCGCCAGATACTGATACATCGAAGTGACATAGTTGGGGCAGTCAAACTCAGTGGAACGCAAATACACCTTGCCCCAAGGGATAAACATCTGCATGGTAGCATCGTGGCACCAAGAGTTGTGCAAATAGACCGATTCTAACATTGCGTCTGTTTCGTTGTTCGAATCGGTATTCTCGGCGTCTCGTTTGTTCTGTTTGGTGTATGTGACACCCTTGCTGCCTGGTCGCAAATTGTTATTCACTTTGCAGTCATCGTCGTAATGTGTATGTCGGTTGTCCATCATATACTGCGTTAACGACGCGGCACGGAATTTCGACTTGCTCAGTAAAGCGTTGTCACTGAGACTGAAATACAGACCAAGAATATTCCGGAAGCGGGATTCGCTCGAGGTGGGTTTGTATTTGGCCAGTTTGAACTGCTCCAACACGAGGAGAATGTATTCCGTCCGCACTGCGAGTGCGTAACTGTAGAGTTCCGGTATCTTTGGCCGGCGCTCGTTGCATTGAATGATGGGACTCACCACGGCGACGTTGTTCCGATCCAACAAATACCGGTATCTTTGTACCCATTCGTTCTTGTATCTTCCGGTCAGCGGTCCGCGCACATCCACGCTGAGCAGAAACACCGCGCCGAACTTGCTGATCATACGAGGTGTGATGACTTCTAATGTGCGTAAATAGTGGTACATTTCGTCGGTGGGGTTCCGTTGATACCAACTGAGCACAGCGATGTTCGACCTGTTCGGGATGTATTGGAACAATGCGTTTTTAGCTCCATTGACGATACTGAAGACGTAGAACGTGGGTGCGGCTGAGTGGCACGGGTCTTCGTCGATAGTGGTCAAAAACAACATCAGATTCAGTTTTGCTAAAGATAGGAAGTCCGCGTCCGAATCAGAGATGCGGTAAATCACCAGATTGTGCGAGGATGTGTCAAAAGTCTTGGACGGACATGCTCTGTTGAATATATCAATCTTCCTTTGTAGACTGTCGATTTCAATGACAGGTGGAGTTACTTGGGTATATGGTCGCCCCTTGGTTTTACCAACGGCGTCAAAGTGTTTTATGACGGACTTATAGGTCATCTCAGCAAGTCCACTATTCTGATCAACATAACTCATCCAGCTGAAGTCTTCTGGCAGCATCTCAATCGTTGAGTGGGCCGACACTTTAGGAGCGGGTTGGTGACACGTGAAATAGAACGAGGACAAGGTGAGAAGTCCCACGACCATAGCCGCCGCCCGCAATGCAACCCCCGACTTGGAGAAGGCCGACAACATCAAAAATCTGTTGATAATTCGAAGCGATGAGCAAGATGTATGGCTTTGTCCTTTGGTCTGGAGTTGAACGGTTCAACGCTGAACGGTCGACAGCGTGTCGAAACAGGGTCGTTTTTGGACGTGCATTTTCAGTTTCCGGAACTATCCGGTTCAAAACAACATCCAATTTAATTCAAAGTATCATATCACCTTGATTACTCATGGGGCTGCTGTCAAAGAATGATGATGCATGTCTATTTGTTAGGTATAATGGCTAACAATACATGTTCGCAACAACTTGTAAAAATGAGAATAATTTTCCATGAGGATTCATACATTCCCTGATGTATGTTGTTTGGCGTATTAATGACGATGAATTTTAACATGATGTTGGTGTGGGTACTTGCAATTTTATAATCCGTTGTGCGGCAACTTCGTTGTGTGTGGACAATTGAATGGAATTATTTCTTTGATGCTGGTTTTGGAGGTGTGTGTCACAATACTTGGTTTTATCGTCCACATTACACGTTAAAACGAAGCTGATTTACGCACACTCCTGGACATGTCAATGCAAGCACTTTCCTTTCCAAAATTCTCATCGACTTTGCACGTTAATCCTCATTACACTTCTGTTCATTCTCTTGTTCTGTGTGTTGAAGTTATGCGAATTTTGGTGGCTTTTCTTTTGCTCGTAGCTTCCAATGTTGGCGTTTCATTTATGAATTACAACCGTAAGTAAATTCTGCAGAAGTACAACTAAGCAAGCTAACATGTAACTACGCTTTTGCACCCTGCAGGTCTATTCCATAGAAGATTTCCAAGAACAACTGCGGCCAGAGTAAATGTCGTGTCAATGATGACTCACCACGCTCCAGAAATCGCTTCAACTCAAACGACTCCTACTAAATACATTCGCCCCAGTATCATCGATAAAGCCCGCACTATCACTCACATCTGCACTTCTGGCACCTTGTGCACTACTTCCGTTGCACCGGATATGGTGGGGTTTCCTTTTGGTTCGTATGTGGACTTTATCACGGACGAAAACGGTTGGCCAGTGCTGCTTATCAGCAACCAATCCTTGCACACTCAGAACATCCAGCACAGCCCCGCCGTGTCGCTGTTCTGCCAGCTACCCAAGCAAACCGCCACGCAGGCATCTGCCTCGCTCAGCCGCGTGACGATCATGGGTCACATCGAAAGAACGCCCGAGGAAGATCTTCCCGCCCTGCAGATGGCTTTTACACTCATTCACCCTTACTCCGAACAGCTTTTTAACTCACCCAAGTTCTCTCTGCTGCGTCTCAAGCCAGCCAAGATCTTTTTCAGCGGTGGCTTCGGCGTGTCTGCCACCTGGGTGGACGTCAAAGAATACGAATCAGCCCGAGCGGACGTGCTGGCAAACGAGATGCCCATAGTGTTGGCGAAGGTGAATCTGGAGAAACAAGGCGAGTTGCTGCTGCTGTGCAAGCACTTTCTAGGGTTGCAGGATGTAGAGGTCGTGCGGGTGCAGACCATTGATCGGCTCGGGATGGACCTCCGAATCAAGTCAGGTACATTCGTCGACATTATTTTCTTTTTCTATACCTTTTTATATTTGTTTGTTACCGTAGTCTGCCACAGGATTGATGTCTACTGTTTCCCTTCTCCAATAAATATTCTACTATTTCTGTGTGTTTTTTTTCACACAGGTGGTGATTTAACGGACGAGTATCGTGTGGGTTTTCGGCACGCGGTCAACTCTGCTGAAGAAGCGAAAAGTGAAATGGTGAAGCTGTTCCAAGAGGCCTGGGAGCGTGAACAAGGCTGCTATTACAGGTGAAATGTGTTTGACATGAATGGATGTTCTTCTACTAAGTCTTTTTTCATCCATTTGTTGCAACTTTATTTGACCATATATAGACTTTATTTGACCATACTTTGTACCTCGTATTAACATTATTCTTTTAGTGATGAGCTACCTTTGGTGACAAAGTATGCAGAAGACATTATCCGAAAAGGACACAGCAGCGCAGGAGGTCTAAAAATATGACCATGGAAAATTGTGGGTTGGTTGAAGTACTACTACTGAGATTGGAGGGGAAATCGTTCTACGTTACCCCCATCTACATTACTTTCTGTGCTTCTGTTCGTGATGTCTTTTCCATGTTTATAAAATATTAATTCAACAACACGGCAATATCATTGAGAAATTTGTAAGTATGATACAATGTATCGTCGTCCCACAACGAGAATGAAACCGTTAACGTTAACCCTTTCCAACAAACACGTTCAAAATCGGGAGTTGCATCATTCAATTTCAGACCAGCACTAGCTTCTGTTGTTGAGACAGTTCTATTTACGATATCGCCTTAGCATTTTGAGTTACGTATTGAACTATGTTGGTTTATCTTTCGAAGAAGGTACTCGTCTTCTTTGCCGCTTGACAGGTGATTGTTATATCCATAACGGCTGCATTTAAACTTTCAACTTCAGATCAACATACCAAATCAGGTCAAGCTTAATTGCATATCCTGGAATAGAGATCAGGTAAAACCTTATTCTTAAGAATTCCAATGTTGAAATATACAACTCAATTTTGTTCCCTTTCTCTGCGTGAACAGGGTTGGATTGCATGCGGAGGTGAAACTGGCCTTCTGAAAGTGCTGAAGCTGGAAACTCCCACCGGTCCTGACGCTAAGCTCCAAGTATGTTGCACTTATCTTTTTCTAACGGCGCCGGGGAGTTTTATCATTCCATTTTTGACATTATTCTCAGGGCATTGCTGCTTCGTCCAATTTGTCCATGAACCAAACCTTGGAAGGTCACACCGGAGCTGTGGTCTGCGTCACTTGGAATCCTCTGTTCCGCAAGCTCACCACCAGCGATGAGAGCGGATTGATCATTGTGTGGACCCTTCACAAAGGTACTGCTTGAACATATTTTTATCCTGTGGCAACAGAATGTAATTTCGTTTGCCTGACCTTTTTTCCTTCATTTTACTTCTTATCTTACCCACTCTCTGTCATCTACTGTGTTCTCTCCAGGCATGTGGTACGAGGAGATGATCAACAACCGCAACAAGTCAGTGGTGCGAGACATGAAATGGACCGCTGACGGCCGCAAGATCGCCATTATTTACGAAGACGGGTAAGTCCTACGCGTAGAATTATATTGTGTTGTTATCTCACTATCGTATGTTTCCTTGTCATGTAGTATTTTTGTTTCAAAAGTACTTATTTGTTCGGCGCGAAGCAAGAATGGTGCGGACCTGTCACATTGCCATTAATAACACACAAAATGCAACTTTTCGTTCTTATTTCAGCGCCGTGATCGTGGGCAGCGTAGACGGCAACCGCCTCTGGGGCAAAGAATTAAACATGCCGCTGCGTTTCGTAGAATGGTCGCCAGACAGCCGTTTCATTATGTTCGTCACCCTGGACGCGGAAGTGTGGATTTTCGACGCGGAGGGAGCGAAAGTGAGAAGTTTTACCCTCGTGGGGCAAGATCACTCTTCGTTAGGTGGTGATATTGGTGAGTTTTCTTTTATTGAACATTGGATTCATGTCCATGAGTGGCGGGAGTGACCATGAAATTCAACTCGCTGTGCTCAACTGTGTTTTCTTCTCATTCTTGTTTACCGTCACCTCTATTCTTTTTCATTCCATTTCGCTCCCTATCCTATCCTACCAGGCATAACGGGCATTCATTGGTTCTGTTCGGGCAATGGCTCCTCTCGTTCTACCACTGCTACTGCCTTGCACCACACCGCAGGCGACCTGCCGGGCACATTGTGCATCGCCTTCGACAACGGAAAAATTCAGGTACGACAGTCATTATGTGTTGTTGATGTTTTTGTGTTCAAACGTGTGTTGGCGTTCATCCAGACGACGACCATTTCTAATCCTGCTACGCGTTTCACTTACTCAACTCAACCCTTTTTTCATTTACCACAAATTGAATGACAAACCACCATCTTTAATACTGTTATTATTAGTTGAGCCGCGGGGATGACGATGGCTCGAGTGAAATCTTCGACACCGGCCTGAGCAGCGTCTCCTATGTGCGATGGGCCACCAAGGGCAACATTCTGGCTGTGGTGGGCACCACCAGTGGCGGCGGGAGCTTCGGTAATAATAATGGAATGAGCAGCAAGAGCGAGTCCCCCAGAGGAGGTAATGAAGGGTGTGTTTTCATGTGTTTTTTTCATGCGGTTTTTGCCTGTTATTATTGTATTTTTGAGTGTGTGGTGCTTGTGGTAAATCCATTTTTTATCTGTACATGAAGAGTTGCGTGTGTCATGCAACAGGACATTTGTCGGTTCACGCGTGATGATTGCATAGAAGTAAAATTGCTTCCTTGTTTGCTTTTAACTATATTTTGATTTACAACTTTTCTGCAGGTGCCAACACGGCGACGAATGTGGTCAAGTTTTTCGACGGTTACGGAAAGTTCATTCGCAGGTGTGTATTTAAGCTTTGTGTTTCTTGCGTAATATTTCACGGTAAATGTGGACTTTTCTGAAAATATGCATTTATCCACATTCGTCGTAACTCAAGGCACTCAACTTTCTTCTACTTAACTTAACTTCACCATCGCCATTTCTGCCATCTCTTTTTTGCACAGCATTCGCATTCCCGGTGACAACATCGCGGCCGTGTCTTGGGAAGGCGGGGACCTGCGTCTGTCCCTGGCCGTGGACTCCTTCATTTACTTCGCCAACATCCGGCACAACTATCCCTGGGCTTATTTCTTAAACACCGTGGTGTTCGCCTACCCCAGAAACGATCGCTCCAAAGATGTAAGCCTTGTGCTGTGATGGGTGATTTTTAATGTTTTTGGTGAATTGTTTGTTCTTATTGCAATTAGCCCTTGATTGCGAGAATGTTTATTGCGTGTGCGAGGATTCCATTATCTTGTTTTTTCTTAACCTCTTCGACCCATGTGCATTTTTGGCATTCAGATGAATGTAGTGTTCTGGGATTTGGTCTCCCTCGAGGCGCACACGAAGAATATTTCCAACCTCAAGTTCCTCACCGCTTGTGGCGACCTGTGCGCAGTGGTGGTGTGCGAACGCAGCCGCAACGCCAATACCGGTGCTTCCAACTCCACCGCCAGCACTGCTGCTGGTGCCAAGAACAACTCGTCCGGGAACAAAAAGGGCAACAAAGGAGGCGACAGCGATGATGAATTGCCTGCGCTGTCCACTAAAGCCGCCGCCCCCACCGCCGCCCCTGCCACCAACACGGATGTGTACACGATCCAGTTGCGCAACGCGATTGGTGCGGTGGTCGACACGAAAGTGCTCCCTTTTGTACCCAAGTACGTCAGCATGAGTGCTTATCATGTCGTGTGTGCTAACGATCGCACCGTGTATGCGTGGCACTTTCAGTCTCAAGCCGTGCGCAGTGGGCTGGCCAACAGCGCCACCACTGCTATCACCAGCGCGGCTGGCCTGAACTCTGCCGCGAGTGAGAACAACGAGTCGTCAGACAGCGCGGTGCGCTCCCACACCTCCAAGGTGCGCATGTTTGACATCTCCAACACGTCCTTCACCACTGCCCAGTCCCCCGAGACCTTCCAGATCATCTCGGAAGCCATTGCGGACCCCATTGTCGCCACCACGATCTCCGACAAGTTCCTCGTGATTGGGCGCAAAAACGGCAGTATTACACGCTTCAATCTGCCCCACTTAACCCCTGAAAACACCTACACTGTGGCGGACCGTGAGCCTGCGCGCCTGGCCTTGAACTGCTCCAGCAGCAAGCTTGGCTTCGTCGACAGCAATGGTCTCTTCAGCATCCTCGACCTGGAAGCAAGGGTGACCGAGGCCGACCAGGAGTCTAGGGAAACCAGTCGCTATGTGTTGGGTCCTTACTTTGGCAAAAGACTGCCGACCGTGGAGAGAAAAGATGTCTGGGACATGCGCTGGTCCGAGGATGACGCGGATATGATCGTGGGTACGTCATTTTTATCTCCATTTTTACTATGTGATGATATGTGTGTTGGCTGAGAGTGCACATTTTACTACAATATTCTGTTTTTGTTTGAGTGTCTGCGCATCATAATCATCCCCACAAATGTTGTTTTGTGTTTGTTTTTTCAGTGATGGAGAAGACAAAGATGGTAGTGTTCAACGGGGAGACCGCCGAGGAGCCAGTCGTTAGCAGTGCTTATCTGGGTCGCTTCCGAGATCTCGAGGTGCGCGTTGTGGCCCTGGACACACTGATGATGCATCCAGATAAAATCAGCCGGTACGGTTCAGATACTGCGGTTTGTGTGGTGATGGTTTTTCGTTTTTCTTCATTCCATGCACTTACTCATTCTATCTGCCATGTTCATTGAGTAATCAATTGTTCTCTATCCCAACCATTTTTCAATAACCACCACATTTCATTTTCTTCCCTTTTTATTTTTCACCTCAACCTAGGGAGTGTGTGATGGACTTTGAGACCAAATCGTTGAGGGAAGTCAGAGATGTGATCGCCGCCGAGGGACTCCAGGGCGGGTAAGTGTATTGTGTTTCTGTATTATGCGCTTGTTTTTCTTTACTTTTCTTTTCTCGTTTTCCTGTGGTTGTGTGATAATCTTAGATTTTTTGGATTTTGTGTCGGATATGTCAGTCAAGTCATAATCTGTTTAAGTTGTCACGCATACTGTATTCTGTTTGATTTTTCACACATACTCTGTTTCATTTATCACTCATAATCTGTTTTCCCCCCGCACACATTGTACAGGTACATCTATGCGGAGAAGCACTCGCATCCTCGTCTGTGGCGCCTCTTGGCCACCGCTGCTTTAGACGATTTGGAGCTGAACATTGCCGAAAAGAGCTTTGTGCGCTGCGCTGACTACTACGGTGAGGCACCATCCGCTGTGTGTGATTTGTGTGATTTGTTGTTGCCAAACTTTGATCTGCCGGAAAGCTTCATTTTGACATGATCGTTGCTCACTGTTAATATGAATGCTTCTTGTTTGTCCGTGTTGGATCCCACTTTACAATACAAACATTGCACTTATTGTTTTTCTCAGGCATTCAGCTGGTGAAGCAACTGGCGGCGATGCCTGACCGCATGAAGGCAAAAGCAGAGGCGTGTGTCTATCTCGGTAAGGACGTTATATTTGTTATTTTTTCCTTTTGTGTGTGCCGTTATTTCTTGTGTTTTGTGTGTGCATTGAGTTGCTTCGCCAAGAAACTTGGTCTGTACAAGTTGGATTTACCTGATCAAGTTCCCTCTTTTCCCTTTTCATTTTCCCTCTTTTTTCACTCTCTTCCCTTCTTTTCCCTTCCCTTCCCTTCCCTTCTCTTCCCTTTTCATCACTAGGCAAATACGATGAGGCGGAGACCATCTACCGGGAAATTGATCGCAAAGACCTGGCTATTCAGCTCCGCAAGAGACTCGGCGATTACAGTAGGGTCGTACAGCTGCTACAGACGGGTAAGTAAAATACAATTTTTTTTAAGTATATTGTTGTTCGACGCTGCGTGTTGTTGAATTTCGCAGAGACGAAGTTTCGTTTTGCAGAAATTTATGCACCAAAGCTCTCCCTTTTTACCAAATCTTTTCTTTTTGTCATTGTTTTTCTCTCACGACAGGCGGCGGCAACGATGCTCTGGTGCGAGAGGCTTGGGACCAGATCGGACACCACTACATCGACCGGTGCAAGTGGAAAAAAGCCTCCCAGTACTTCACCCTGAGCCGCAACTTCGAGCAGCTCGCGGAGTGCTTTTATCGGATGGAGAACTTCTCCGAGCTGGCCAAGATGACCCTGGACCTTCCGGATGACCACCCTCTGCTGATTGTGCTCGCCCGGCGCTTCGAGAGTGTCGGCATGCACACAGAGGCCGTGGACTGCTACTTGCGCTCCACCTTGCCGCCCAAGACCGCCGTCGACTGTTGCGTGCTGTTGAACAAATGGGACACGGCGCTGGAGCTGGCGGAGCGGTATGATTACCCGCAGGTGGAAGGATTATTGATCAAATACGCCATGAACCTCGTGTCCACTGACAAGAAACTGGAGGCTGTGGAGCTATTTAGAGTGGCGAACAAACCCACCGAGGCGGCTATTTTGATTGGCGACATTGCTGAGAATGTGGCGATGAAGAATGTGAACCCAGCCCTGGCCAAGAAGCTTCACGTGTTGGCGGCGCTGGAGATCGAGAGACACCGCAAGAGGTGAGTTAAAATATTTATGTTTTGATCCATTGTTATTTTGCTGCTTTGGTCGGATGGCTGTATGTCCTGGTAGCACTTTCTTTTTTGCATCTTAATTCCCTTTGTCTCGTGATCGCGCTTTGTTTTGGTTCTGCAGAACGATGGACCTGGCGACACAAGCTGCCACCACGGCGGGAGGAAACATTGCCCAGGCCACGGCCGCCACTTTGGAGACCCTCATGGTGAGATGTGTGTTTTTTTTTGGTTTTTTCGTTGGTCTCTGGAGTGTCTGCTAATCATCATTCGCAATCACAAATTTAATCGCCTGTGAATGTTATAATGTTACTTTATTCAACATTCTGACTCATTCCTTATCCTTACTTGCCCTCCCCTCACTCACAGATGACAGCACTGGATGCAGGCATTGGCGGGGCCAACACTCTGGGTGGTACCCTGGCCGCCACGTTGGGCACCCTCAACGGAGGCACACTGGGTACGTTTTTTTTTGTAATATAGTTCGCAACTTGTTGTTTTGATACGTCCCAAGTGTTTGTGTTGTGACGCATGAGCGGATGTCGAGTCAATTTGAGCGTTTCCGCCTTTAGTCACATTATAATTTATTCTTTTTCGTTTTCCTCTGCAGGTGGCGGAGCGACCAACAAGAAGATGAGCAAAGCATTCGGCAATGCCTGGCGAGGGGCTGCGGCTTATCACTATTACATGCTGGCTCTGAAGCAGTTCTATGAAGGTATGAAATGAATACATGGTCTTTCTGTTCTCCTGTGTTGTTTTTATTGCTTTGATTATGGTTTGCAGAACCATTTCCAGCAGACCATTTTTCAAGTTGGAATTGTTGATCTATTTTATTTGAGTGGGCATTTTTATCATTTTTAGGCGCTCTGGATGCGGCAATGAAGACGGCAATCAAGCTGTGCGAGTACGATGATGTGCTGAACCCGCGCTATATTTACTCTTTGCTGTGTTTGGCTGCATTGAAGAACAAATTCTTTGGCATCTGCAGCAAGGCCTTTGTCAAGGTAAGTGTGTTATGTCGTGGCAAATTCGATTTGCTATTTTACAAGGATGGTGGGTGTCGCCATTACCGTCGTCTTTTCATCCGCCTTCCTTCTTGATTTTGAACTCTACATCTTTCCTTTCATTTGTTATTCTTACTCTTTTCTTTTTCTTTTTCTTTAGTTGGAGACGCTTCCCTCGGTGACAGAGGCAGACCGCGACGCTATTCAGACCCTGGCGGTCCAGATATTCATCAAGAACAGTCCCAGCGACCCCGCCACGTTGCCCGAGCCCTACATCAAATGTCTCGAGGTGGGACGCAGCTACAAGGCATGTGTTATCTCCGGCAGGTAAGAGCTTGGTTGTTTTGTTTTTGATTCATTTATTGGGGTTTGATGACCGTGAGAATGCGCTGCCTGTGTGTATGCTAAACCCGTGCAATTCTGCAGTGGAAGTGTTTGTGGTTGATTCACTGTCAAATTGTGTTAGTGTTTCTTTCCATTCAATAATTACCAAACATTTATTTCTTCCCTTTCACAGAGCGATCCAGGAGTCTCCCTCTCACATGTGCAAGACGTGTCGCCATCTGATGCTGGAACACGAACTTGACAACGGCAAATGGGTGCACTGCCCCTTGTGTCACTCCCCGCTGATCCTCAGCAGCCTGGGCAAGTAAACGTGGAGGCTGCTGTGTGTGGTGTTGAATTGAATCTGTTCTGTGTGTGACATGTGATAAAAGCGCTGGAAAAATATTTGATGATTTAATTTGGACGGGCGTCGGTGTTGTGTAAATAAGAAACGAACCCAGTTATGCATAATGTTATTGCCAGGTTTCTTTTCCAACAATAAAAATGTCGATGGATACTTAGAAATACAAACACACTTCAATAAAAATTTACAAAAAGAATACAATGCAGGGATTATTTGATCTGCGGCAATTTAAACTCATCCACTTCTGCTCCCTTGGCGGCACCGCTGGACCCCGGGGCAGCTGGCATTGCATGCATCGACGCTTTCACTTTCAATTGTTGCTTCATGTACTGCAACTGCTTTTTGTACTGCGGCACGACGTCCCGCATATATGCTTGGTAGCTCTTCAATTCCTCCTCTAGTGCGGCATTTCTGACCACGAGTTCGCTTGCCTTGGTCTGGGCTTTCTGCAGTTGCGTGTGCAAAGCCTGGTGGGAATTGGACTCGAGAGCTGCGATGTGCTGCAGGGCCTCGCTCATGGTGCGGAAACCGTGAGGATTGTTCGGCAAGGTGGAATAATCAACTTCAGCGGATGGGGCCTGGAGGAACAGAATAAAGGGAAAGAGTGGGGCAAAAAGTTATACATTTTGATATTACAATGAATAAGGTGCAAACGCCAAGACGGGCAGGCGGCAACACGTCGTTGTAGGACTCAAAACATTCTAAAAGACGCATCTAAAATAATTTTTTCCTGCGCGTGCTGCGCTGTGCTTTCCGGCGTGCCGCGTGCAGTGTTGACCACACTGGCGACTTTGTTCACCAGGCCTGCTGCCGCACTCGCAGAGGAAGTGCGACGAGAGCGCGGCGGTGTCGCTGGTGGCGTGGGCTGCACAGCAGGAAGGTTGGCCTTCTCCGAGGTGGAGGAGGTGCGTGGCAAGGAGGTGTGCGAGGGTTGGGCACTCATGGTGGCAGAAATAGAAGCCTTTTCGCCACTCTCGGGTGCCAAGTCTAGAGGAAAGTAGTTACGACAGAAAGGTAAAACAGTGTGGAGGTATATGGAAAGACAAACCGCGCAAGGAAAGATAAAGATGTCTTTACAAATAGTCAAGAAAAAATAAAATTTACCTTC
>LNAP01002596.1_pt1 | contig 25365 bp, 25 predicted proteins | sample 602601 | NCBI WGS metagenome assembly LNAP01 (sample SAMN02440304, study PRJNA202911) | soil metagenome | biome: Subtropical and temperate rainforests or woodlands; isolation source: soil samples (1 kg each in a 20% v/v slurry with milli Q water) were... ...
GCTTGATGTGGTACCACTTTTTTTCGCCACTGTTCAGGTCCCGCCAATCAACACTGGCCCGAAGGTTTTGCCCCTTCAGTTTTTTCCGGCAAATCTGCTTTTGCAGTTTTTTGCAGTACTCATGAATGGCATCTGCATGCTGTTCGTTGCGCACGATCGGGATAATGACGACTTGTGTCGGTGCCACGAGGGGCGGGAGCACTAGCCCGTCATCGTCACCATGGGCCATTATCATCGCGCCGATCAATCGCGTGGATACTCCCCAAGACGTGGTCCATGCCAGTTCTTTTATCCCTTCTTTGTTCACGAAGCGGATGTCTGAACTCTGTGCGAAGTTCTGGCCTAAAAAATGAGAAGTACCAGCTTGCAAGGCCTTGCCGTCTTGCATCATTGCTTCAATGGTGTAGGTGCTGACGGCCCCCGGAAAACGTTCCCAGGAGCACTTTTCGCCCTTGATTACCGGTATGGCCAGGTGCTCGGTAGTAAAGCGCTCGTAGATATCCAACATCTTTAGCGTTTCGTCCAAGGCCTCATCATGAGTTGCGTGAACGGTGTGACCTTCCTGCCATAGGAATTCCGATGAGCGAAGGAAAATCCGAGGGCGCATTTCCCAGCGCAGTACGTTCGCCCATTGATTGATAAGTAGAGGCAGATCCCGATAACTTTGTACCCATCGTGAAAAGGATGCACCGATGACCGTTTCACTGGTGGGTCTGATGATCAACGGTTCTTCTAGTGCTCCTGCGGGAGTAAGCGCTCCATCTGCTGACTTTTCGAGACGGTGATGGGTTACAACTGCGCACTCTTTGGCAAAGCCTTCAACATGCTCGGCTTCTTTTTGAAGAAAGGATAACGGAATCAAAAGTGGGAAATATGCGTTTGAATGTCCTGTGTCTTTGATTTTTTTATCAAGTTCTCGTTGAATCTGCTCCCATATGCCATACCCCCAAGGGCGGATAACCATGCAGCCTCGAACCGGAGAGTTCTCAGCCATTTCCGACTGGATAATCACTTGTTGATACCAGTCAGAAAAGTTTTCATTTCTTGTAGGTGATATTGCGTTTTTCATAGGTCCCTTGCTTTGAAGTCGAAATTGTTATTCGAAATGGCGTCGTAAGGGGTAGGTATATTTATTGATCTTTGAAATTTCAAGACTTCATGTGTGGTTTTTCATATTTCAGAAATTTCCTTCAGAAGGATCTTTCTTTTTGTAAAGTTACTCCGCTCTTCGACGTATTCGTTGACTACAAACAGCCCCCAAAGCAATCGCTTCGGGGGCTATGGCACTCACTGCGCCCCAAACATCGCCGTCCAGTAAATCCCCGCATCGCTCTTCGGATCGGTCGCGTAAGCCGCGCCCAGTTCGCGGAACTGTGGGTTCATCAGGTTGGCGCAATGGCCGGGGCTGGCCAGCCAGCCTTCGACCACCTTATGCGCGGTGTCTTGGCCGGCGGCGATGTTTTCGCCGATTTGCTGGAAGTCGTAGCCGGCCAGTTCCGCGCGGTCGCCCGGGGTGCGGCCATCGCGGTCTTTGTGATCGAAGTAGTTGTTGTTGGCCATGGAGCGGGCGTTGCCTTCGGCGGCGGTGGCCAGGGTGGCGTTCCAGGCCAGCGGTGGCGCGGCGGCGAAGGATTGCGCGCCGCACTGGCGTGGCCGGGTGCGTGCGGCGTTGAGTTCGGTGAGCAGCTTCTGGCCTTCGGCCTGTGCGTCGCCCAGGCGTGCGCTCAACAACGGCCGTGCGACCACGATGCGCCATTCACGGTCCTGGCGGCTGACACCGACATCGACGAATTGCGGGTCGAGGACGATCTGGCAAAAGCTCTCCTGAATCGCCTTCATCGCCGAGGCCGCATCGCGAGGCCCGGACAGGCTGATGGCCTGCACATTCTTCATGGGATAACCCGCAGTGGCCATGGCCTGTTGCAGATTGCCGATGCTCGGGGCGGTCAGCACCAGGCGTGGATCGGCCGACAGCGGCGGCAGCTCAGAGGAGACCTGGCCGGCACAGCGCTGCAGTTGGCTACGGTAGACGTTGATCGATTCGATCAATTGCGCTTCGTCGGCCGCGACGGCGTTGGCGGCGAATACCAGGCCCAGTGATACACCGGCCAAACGCATTGCGGATGAAATGAAACCCATGAAAATCCCCCTTGAGCAGATTGCGCCCATGATGCGCGAAGTTGGCCCATCTAAGACAACGGATTTATCCAGAGTGTAGTGGGGTGGGCGAAATCATTTCACTACTAGACTCAATTGAACCACTCACCCTGTGACACCGACCATGCGCTTCGACTGGATCGCCACCTGCCTCGCCCTGACGTTGCTTGCCTGCCCGGTATCCGCTGTGGATCAAGTGCAAAAACAGGAATCGGCCGAGAACAAGGCCGAGGTACTGGAACACAAAGCCGCCGAGAGTAACAACCCGGCACCAGCGCCCAAGGCTGAAGCCATTACCCCGTCAGAAGTCCAGGCCGTCGACCCGGCCGGCGCTGCGCCGCTGGACGATGCGATCACCTGCCTGGCCCGGTCCATTTACTGGGAAGCCAAGGGCAAGGATGCCGCCGACATGGAGGCGGTGGCCAATGTGGTCATGAATCGCCTGGGCCACGAGGGCTTTCCGGACACGGTGTGCAAAGTGGTCAAGCAGGGTTCGGAAACCAAGAGTTGCCAGTTTTCCTGGTGGTGCGACGGTAAATCCGATTCGGTCCAGGAGGAAGTGCCTTACGCGATGGCCAAGGAAATCGCGCGCAAGGCCCTGAACAAGGAACTGCCGGATCGCACCCAGGGTGCCCTGTATTTCCATGATCGTACCGTCAAGCCGGATTGGGCCAGGCAATACATCAGGACCGTGGATATCGGTTTGTTCCGGTTTTACAAACCCCATGGCGGATCGGCCAGATAACCACGGTGTTTTCGGCCGGATATTTTATTTTTTCGAGGTGGCGCGAGGCGTTATCCAAACTGAAATGTGTCTGTTTTATAAGCTTCATAACGCAACCGTGCGCGAATGAAGCCATAAGCAGGGACTACACATGAAGTTGACGAGGGTCCGGATCAGTCATCTCGCGTCGATCGCGGCGCAGTCGCCGGCGCGTTTCCCATGACCGTCCTGGTCACCGGTGCGGCCGGTTTCATCGGCTTTCATACGGTGCAGCGCTTGTGCCGCGAAGGTCAGGAGGTCGTTGGTATCGATAACCTCAACGACTATTACGACGTGGAACTCAAGCACGCACGCCTCAAGGTGCTGGAGACTCTGCCGGGTTTTCGCTTCCGGAAAATGGACATCGTCGACAAATCTGCCCTGATGAACCTGTTTCAACAACACGCTTTTACCGAGGTGGTGCACCTGGCCGCCCAGGCCGGGGTGCGCTACTCGCTGGACAACCCGGATGTCTACGGGCAATCGAACCTGTTGGGTTTCCTCAATGTGCTCGAAGCCTGTCGGCACCATCGCCCGGAGCACCTGATCTACGCCTCGAGCAGTTCAGTGTACGGCGCCAACAGCAAGATGCCGTTCAGTGTCGAGGACCCTGTCGATCATCCCGTTTCGCTGTACGCCGCCAGCAAGCGCGCCAATGAACTGCTGGCTGAAAGTTACTGCCATTTGTATGGCCTGAAAGCCAGTGGCCTGCGCTTCTTTACCGTCTACGGCCCGTGGGGTCGCCCGGACATGGCGCTGTTCAAGTTTACCGACGCCATCCTCAAAGGCCTGCCCATCGACATCTACAACCAGGGGCAGATGTACCGCGACTTTACCTTTGTCGACGACATTGTCGAAGGGATCGCCCGACTGCGCCCAAGGCCTCCGGTGCCGGAAGGCTCTGTCGCCGGGGTCAACCGGCTCTTCAACATCGGTCGCGGCATGCCGGTGGCGTTGCTGGATTTCGTCGAGTGCCTGGAATCAGCCCTGGATCTGCAGGCCCGGCGCAACTACTTGCCAATGCAGGCCGGTGACGTGGTCAAGACCTGGGCCGATGTCTCGGCGCTGGCCGATTGGGTGGGCTTCAGCCCGCAGGTGACGCTGGAAGCCGGCGTCGGTGAATTCGTGAAGTGGTATCGGCAGTTCTATCAGATTTGAAGCGTTCGCCTCTGATCTCGAACAATCAAAAAAGGCGAGAGAGCCCCCATGAGCCAAGACATTTTTGTATCCGTACTGATTCCCGCCAAAAACGAAGCGAACAACCTCAAGCCATTGCTTGAAGAAGTCCGCGTGGCGCTGGCCGATGAGGCTTACGAAATCATCGTGGTCGACGATGGCAGCACCGATTCGACCCTGCAGGAACTGCGGCAGATCCGCCAAAACGGCTTGAACACCTTGCGCATCCTGCATCACGAGCGGTCGCTGGGGCAGAGCACCTCGCTGTACCACGCGGCCCGTGAGGCACGCGGGCAGTGGCTGGCGACCCTCGATGGCGACGGCCAGAACGACCCGGCGGACATTCCCGGCATGCTGGCGCTGGTGCGCGGTGAAGCGGGCAAGGTCGATGTACAACTGGTGGCCGGACACCGGGTCAATCGCCGTGACACCGCAAGCAAGCGCTACGCCTCGCGGTTCGCCAACAACCTGCGTCGGCGCCTGCTCAAGGACTCCACCCCGGACACCGGTTGTGGCCTGAAGCTGATTGAGCGAGCGGCGTTCTTGCGCCTGCCGTACTTCGACCACATGCATCGCTATATTCCGGCGCTGATCCAGCGTCATAACGGGCGCATGATCGTGCACCCGGTCAACCATCGTCCGCGCACGGCCGGGGTATCGAAATACGGCAACCTCGACCGTGCGCTGGTCGGCATTCTTGACTTGATCGGCGTCTGGTGGCTGATCAAACGCACGCGCCTGAACACCCAGGCCCAGGAGCTCGAAGGATGATTCTGACCCGTGAAACCCTGTGGTTGCTGGTCGGCTTTGCCGGGCAGGCTGCCTTTACCGGGCGGTTTGTCTTGCAGTGGTTGTACAGCGAGTACAAGAAACGCAGCGTGATCCCGACCAACTTCTGGTACCTGAGCATCGTCGGCAGCACCTTGTTGCTCGCCTATGCCATTTACCGCCAGGACCCGGTGTTCATCGTCGGGCAGGCGTTTGGCTCCCTGGTCTATTTTCGCAACCTGCAATTGATTGCCAAAAGCAAAAGCGCAAAGGAATAAGCAATGCGTAGATCGTTGTCGCCCAGGGTCGAGTGCCTGGGTCTGATGCTGCTTGCCCTGTTGCTGATCGGCGCGGGCATGGGGCTGCGTCAGGCTCAGAATGTGGACGAAGAGCGTTTCCTCGGTGTCGCGCTGGAGATGCTGCAGAACGGCTCGTGGCTGATCCCGCACCGGGCCGCCGAGATCTACGGTGACAAGCCGCCGATTTTCATGTGGACGGTGGCGTTCTTCACCTGGCTGACCGGCAAACCCAACATCGCGCTTTATATCCCGGGACTGTTTTCGGCGGTGACGGTCACGGCGATGGTCTATGACCTGGGCCGTCGCCTGTGGACCCAGCGTACCGGGCGCAACGCCGCGCTGTTGTACCTGGCGACCTACCAGACCTACAGCATCCTGCGCACCGGTCAGATCGACAGTTTCTTGATTCTGTTCACCTCCCTGGGCCTGTACGGTCTGGCGCGGCACCTGCTGCTGGGGCCTGTGTGGCGCTGGTTCTACGCGGGCTGCGTGGCCATGGGCATTGGCGTGATCACCAAAGGTGTGGGTTTCCTGCCGGCGCTGTTGCTGATTCCCTACGCCTATGGGGTGCGCAAAGGCTGGCCCGGTGTGGTGGCGATGCCGGGCGAGGCGCGCAAGTGGTTGCTCGGGTTTGCGCTGATGCTTGGCGCCATCGCGATCTGGCTGTTGCCCCTGGCCTTGTCCATCCTCTTCAATGGCAGCGCGGACGAAGTTGCCTATGCACGGGAGATCCTCCTGCGCCAGACCGCGGGCCGCTATGCCGCCGCGTGGCATCACCGCGAACCGTTCTGGTATTTCTTCACCAACGTAATCCCGCAGTATTGGCTACCACTGGTGCTGGTGCTGCCATGGCTGGTGCCGGCCTGGCGCCGTCAGTTGCAAAAACGCGACGGCCGGGTCTTGGTGTTGCTCGGCTGGGTGGTGCTGGTGGTGCTGTTTTTCTGCATCAGCACAGGCAAGCGCAAGTTGTACATCTACCCGGCGCTGCCTGGGCTTGTGCTGGTCTCCGCGCCGTTGATCCCGTGGCTGCTCACGCGCTGGTTCAAACGGCACCCGCGTATGCGCCGGGTGTTCCCGGCACTGGTGGCGACCTGGTTCGCGTTGTGGTTCGCCCGTGGTTTCATCGAACCGCTCAAGGACGGCACCAACGTTGATCAGGTGCTCATGACCCAGGCGGCGTCCATGACCCGGGGCGCCGATCTGGTGCTGGTCAACTGGGAGGAGGGGCACTGGTTGTTCGCCCGACAACCGATCGTGCATTTCGGCATGGACAATTCGACCATCGAAAAGGCCGCGCTGTATCTGCGCGAACACCCCAAGGCCTACGCATTGGTGCCGGATGACGTACTGAACCAGTGTTTCAAACCCGAAGCGGCCCGTGAATTGGGGGAAAACGCCCGGGCGAACTGGTCGATCGTGAGCGCGGATGCCGACAACGGCAAATGCCTGCCGCAAGAGGCCGGCAGATCTTATAGGTTCAGCTGGAATGACCCGCACATGCCATTGGCGCCTGCGCAGGTAGCCAATCCCTGAGGGGATTTGTAGGAGCCGGCTTGCCGGCGATGGACTCAAATGCGCCGCGTTTATCCAGCTCACGCGCGTTATCGTTAACGACCATCGCTGCGATGCGGCGACCCGACAAGCCAGCTCCTACAAGGTCACTGACTGGCGTCCAGCACCACGCGGTAGCGCGCCTTGCCACTGCGCAAGTGATCGATGGCCTCGTTGACGCGGCTCATGGGAAACATCTCGACCTGCGGCACAATCTGGTGGCGTGCGCAGAACTCCAGCATGGTCGCGGTGTTGGCGGGCGAGCCGACCGGTGAGGCGGACATGGTTTTTTGCTGGGGAATCAGCTCGAACACGTGCATCGGTATGGCATCGGGCACGACGCCGACAAAGTGCAGGCGACCCTTGCCGCGCAGGGTGGCGAGCATGGCGCTCCAGTCGAGGTTGGCGTTGGCGGTGACCAGGAGAAAATCCAGGGTGCCGGCAATGGCATTGAGCGCATTGGTATCGGTCGAGGCGACCACCTTGTGTGCGCCCAGGCGCTTGGCTTCGTCCTGCTTGCTCAGCGATGAGGTGAACGCAGTGACTTCGCAGCCCCAGGCGTTGAGGAAGCGCAGCGCCAGGTGACCGAGACCGCCAATACCCACCACGCCGACCCGGTCAGTGGGCTTGATGCCGAATTCCATCAGCGGGTTGAACACGGTCGAACCGGCACAGAACAGCGGCCCGGCCATTGCCGGATCGAGTCCGGCCGGGATCGGCAGGGCCCAGGCCCAGTGCGAACGAATGCGGTCGGCAAAGCCGCCGTTGCTGCCGATGATGGTCGGTTGCACGGTGCGACACAGGTTCGATGCACGATGTGCAATGCATGCAACTGCCCTTGTACCAACCGATGCCCACCCGTTGCCCCATTTCCAGACCGCGAACCTGGTCGCCCAGCCGCACGATACGGCCGACTACCTCATGGCCGGGAATAAACGGGTAGTGGCTGATACCCCAATCGTTGTCGATCAACGACTGGTCGGAGTGGCAGACGCCGCAATACTCCACGGCGACTTCCACCTCGTCGTTGGCCAACGGACCGGGATCGTAACTGTAGCGTTCCAGCGGCGCGCCCGCTGCGGTGGCGGCCCAGCCGGTAAAGGTGATGAGTTCGCTGCTGTCGCTCATGGGATACCTCCAGATCAGAAGTCAGGGGTCTTGACCGCGTTGGTGTCGCGGCGGAGCGAGGAAAGTGTAGCGGGTTGCCGGCGTTCCATCGGGTGCGAGCCTGGATACATAAAAATACAAAGGCGCCCGATGTGGACACAGTGCAGATACATGAGCGCGGTTTCATGGGGCAGGTCCCACGCATACAGAGAGATCAGTCATGTTCCGCAAACTGCAGCAGGTTGCCAGATTGTTCAGCCAGAGCGCCCGATTGATGGTGGGCGTTCCCGAGTACGACAACTACGTGGCACAAATGGCCCGCAACCGTCCGGGCGAGCCAGTCATGAGCTATGAGATGTTTTTCCGCGAACGCCAGGAAGCGCGTTTTGGCCGGGGCAAATGCAATACGCGGTGTTGTTGAAGGCGTTGGGCGTATACGCGGTTTGAAAGAATCCGACGCATACGCCCGTCATGGTCACAACGGCCTAATCGAGTGGCTTGCCGGCCGTTTCCTTGACCATCGCCAGCCCGATCAAGGTCAGGCACAGGCACGCCATGACATACAGCGCCGGGGCGTTGTTATTGCCGGTCAGGCCGATCAAACCGGTGGCGAAAAACTGCGCGAAGCCGCCGAACACCGAGACACCCAGGCAATAGATGATCGATAACCCGGTGGCGCGAATCGCCCTTGGGAACAGTTCAGTGACCAACACCAGGGTCGGCACGGTGATCAACACCAGCAACAGGGTGGTGACCAACGAGACGGCCAGCAGCATGCCGAGCGTCGGGAACTGGTTCATCAGCATGAGCGCCGGATAGATCAGCAACAGCATCGGGATACTGCCCAGAGCGATGGTGCGGCGCCGGCCGATACGGTCGCTGAGCCGGCCGGCCCAGATCGACAGGCTGATCTGCACCAGCGCGCCGAGGCAGGCGGCGGTGGTGCCCATGGTCATCGGCAGGTGCAGCACCGTGACCGTGTAGTTGGTCATGTAATCGAGCACGATGTAGCTGGACGCGGTGCTACCGATCACCAACAGCACCCCGGTCACGATCAGGCGACGGTAGCCGGTGAAGATCACCCGCACGCTGGAGAACGCTTCATGACCTTGTTCGGCGGCGGTTTCCTTGAGGTGACGACGGATATAAATGCCGACCGGGATCACCAGCATCCCGAGGGCAAACGGCACCCGCCAACCCCAGCTCTCCAGCGCCTCGGGCGGCAGGGACGAGCTCAGTGCCAGGGCCACCAGTGCGCCGAGCAGAAAGCTCAAGCCCTGGCTGAACAGCTGCCAACTGCCGTAGAACCCGCGGCTTCTGTCATCGGCGTGTTCCATCAGCATTGCCGTAGAGGCTCCGACCTCACCGCCGATGGCGAAGCCCTGGATCAGGCGTGCCAGCACAATGATCAACGGTGCGAAGACGCCGATCTGCGCATAGGTGGGGGCGATGGTGAACAACAGCGAACCCAGCGCCATCAGCCACAGGGTGAGCATCATCGCCGGTTTGCGCCCGACCCGGTCGGCATAGGCGCCGAGTACCAGGCCACCGATGGGGCGCATGCCGAAACCGACACCAAAGGTCGCCAGGGACAGCAGCAATTGCCCGAGCGTGCTCTCGACCGGGAAAAACTGGCGACCGATCAGCGTGGCGAAGAAGCTGTAGACGGAAAAATCGTAGAACTCGAGACCGGAGCCGATGGTGATGGCGGCGATGGCTTTCGCACCAATCGGCTGCCGGGTCGCAGCGGTATCAGGCATGGTGGTAGAGACGGGAGTGGACATTTGACGAACTCCAGAAGACGAGGGCGATAGGGATGAGGTCAGGCCAGGAAGGTCTCGACCAGCCGCACCCAGTAGCTCGCACCTGTCGGCAGGCAGTCATCGTTGAAGTCGTAGCCGGGGTTATGCACCATGCAGCCGCCTTCGCCATCACCGTTGCCGATCAGCAAATAACAACCGGGGCAACGCTCCAGCATCACGGCGAAATCCTCACTCCCGGTCAGCGGTTGCATGTTCGCGATCAAGCCGTCTTCGCCCACCCAATCAAGCGCTACTTGCCGGGCGAACTCGGTGCTTTCGGGATGATTCAACAGAGCCGGGAAGCGTTGCGCCTCGTCGACCGTCACCGTGGCGCGGGCGCCGAAACTCGTAGCCTGGGCCTCGGCCACGGCGGTGATCCGTACAATCAGCTCGTCACGCACCTGCGCCTTGAGCGCACGCACGCTCAACTGCAACTCGGCGTGATCGGGAATCACGTTGGCGGCAATCCCGGCGTGGAACGCGCCGACGGTCACAACCGCTGTGTCGAGCGGCGCGACATTGCGCGAGACAATGCTTTGTAATGCCATGACGATGGCCGAGCCGGCCAGTACCGGGTCAACGGCCTTGTGCGGCATGGCGCCGTGACCGCCAACGCCGTCGACCCGAATGGTCACGGTGTCGGTCGAGGCCATGAACGGGCCAGCGAGGAAGCCCAGTTTGCCCACCGGCAGTCCTGGCATGTTGTGCATCGCGAACACCGCGTCGCAGGGGAACAGCTCGAACAGACCGTCATCGAGCATGCGCCGAGCGCCGCCGTCGCCTTCCTCGGCCGGCTGGAAAATCACCACCAGCGAGCCGTCGAACTCTCGGCTCTCGGCCAGGTAACGGGCGGCCGCCAGCAGCATCGCCGTGTGCCCGTCGTGACCGCAGGCGTGCATCACGCCTTCGTGGCGGCTGGAGTAGGGCAACCCGGTCTGCTCGATGATCGGCAGCGCATCCATGTCGGCGCGCAGGCCGATCGTTTTGCCGCTGGAGCCTTGGCGCAACAGCCCGACCACACCGGTGCCGCCCAGGCCGCGATGTACCTGGTAACCCCAGGCCTGGAGCTTGCTCGCCACCAGGTCAGCGGTGGCGAACTCTTCAAAGCTCAATTCCGGATGGGCGTGGATGTGTCGGCGCAGGGCGATCATCTCTTCTTCGAGTGCACGAATGCCGGGCAGGGCGGGCAAATCGGTCATCAGATTCTCCTCGTTTTTATTGGTCGTTTTCGGCTGTTGGACTGATACCCTGTGATGCTAATGAGTTGGCGAATGTCGCGGCAGTCGCAAAAAAGGTGGGCTGAAAACCGCTGGTTTACACCCTGGTGCATCAGGAGGAAGGGATGAAGCTGCATCAATTGCGGGCGCTGGTGATGATTGCCGACTGCGGCAGCATTCGTGCGGCGGCGCGGCAACTGGGGGTGTCGCAGACGGCAGTGGCCAAGGCGTTGCGCGAGCTGGAGGAACACTTGAACCTGCCACTGCTGTTGCGCAATGCCAGCGGTGTGGTGCTGACCACCTACGGTCAGTCACTGTTGCAGCATGCGCGGCAGATGCTCAGCCAACTCGAACGCGCGCAACTGGAACTGGCACACCTGAGCGACCAGGCCGAAGGGCAGTTGCGCCTCGGCATTTCGCCGTGGATGGGCATGACCTTGTTACCCGAGGTCGTGACGCTATTCCGCCAGCGCATGCCACGGGTACGCCTGGAGATTTTCGAAGGCTTGATGGCGGTGACGTTGCCGCGATTGCGCGACGGCACCATGGAGTTTGCAGTGGGGTTGGTGTCATCACTGCTGCCGCGCCCGGAGTTCGTCAGCGAGCAGATTCTGTCTTACCGCATGGCCGTGGTGGCCCGCCATGAGCATCCACGGCGCGACAGCCGCTCGATCCACGATTTGCTGGATCAGGATTGGGTGGTCAACTACCCGGATGCCAGCCATGAAGGTTTGATGACCGAGTTGTTTTGGCAACACGGTGCGCAGATCGATATGCAACACATCCACCGCGCGCATTCACCGCAGTTGACGCTTTCATTGGTGGAGCAGACAGACATGCTCAGTTACTTCCCGGAGCCGATGCTCACCATCCCGGGCTACCGCGAACGGGTGGGGCGCCTGGCGCTGGCGGAAACCTTCGCCACCGACACCATCGGCATCGTCACCCCGCGCAATGCCCAGTTGGGGGTCGCCGGGCAATGCTTCGTCGACTGCCTGTTCCAGGTCATCCGCCGCCGCGCCCGGTCGACACGGCCGGAAGATGTCGAACTGTTCGATACGCTGGAACTGTTGATTTGAGGGTCGCTTCACAGATCCAGATCGATCACGAAGGCATCATCGAAATCAGGATTTTCATTGATGCCATTCTTGGCATAGCCTCGGGGGTTGCAGACCACGCGGGTGTTACCCACTCGATAATCAAAGCTGCCATGGGTATGGCCATGCAGCCACAGTGCCGGCTGCCAGTCCTTGATCCGCGCTTCGAGGTCCGAGACAAAGCTTGAGTTGATCGGCGAACCGGCAAAGGTCGGGCTGATGCTCGACTTTGTCGGGGCAAAATGAGAGACCACCACCGTGGGTGTGCTGCTGTCGCGGGTGAAGCAGTCTTCCAGCCAGGCGACCGTCTGCAGAAACACCAGCTGGGAAATGGCTGGCGTGAACAGGTCAGGGAAATCGGGGGCGATCTTGATGTGGCTGAAGTCACGAATCAGCCGGGTCGCCAGATCGATGCCCAGCGCCCGGTCCCCGGGGACGTCGAGAAGGCGATAGTCAGACCACAAGGTGCAACCGAGAAAACGCACGCCGTCGTGGACGTACTCCGAACGTTCCAGAACGTGGATCTGCGTACCTTGCGTCAGGCTGTTCAACTGTTCGTAGGTGGAGACCAGGTCACTGCCATAAAACTCGTGATTGCCTGCCACGTACAGCAATGGAACCGGGCAGGCTCTGGCCCACTCGATGGCCTTGGCCGGCCGGGCGATGTCCCCGGCGAGCACGACAATATCGGCATCCACGACGGGAAACGGGATCGTGTTGACGGACAGGTGCATGTCGGACAGCAAGGCGATGCGCATGGATCAACTCCGGCGTGTCGTTAAGGGCAGGCCATCAACTTACGCGTTGATAACCCGTTGCCACAAGTCTGCCGCCCACAGTTTTGATCCTCGGTGAACGCTAATCCAACAACCGGCCACTATCCCTCTGGAAGGCGCCCAAACGCTTACTTGACTGGCATTGCTACCCAGGGGCCGTTTTTGTGAGCAAATGTCCTTATCAGAAATATTTGAGCCATCTGATATCGCGACGGCGTGCCTTCAATGCCGCGAACCAGCGCACGGGTAGATACAGGGATAAAGCCAGGAGCACCGCCGTCAGCCACACAGCCCAAATGCTGTCGAAACCGAAAAAATTTCCCTGGTTCAATCCGAACAACGCCACGCTGACCAGATACAGCGCCTTGAGTACGTAAAGGTGGAGCAAGTAGAAGAACATCGGCGCCGCGCCAAAGACTGCCAATGCATTGACCCATTTGCGTTGTTGAGCCTGTTCCAAGGCACGAAGCAGTAACAGGCCCATGCCCAACGTCAGCAAAAGGAACAACAGGGAGGGCGGGTATTTTGTAATGTTGAAGAAGCTCATGAGGGTTTGTGTGATGCCTTCATGGGCGACCCAATGCACCTCGCCATAACCATTGACTGCTCGCAGTGCGACAAATCCGACCAATGTCCCGGCCCCGGCAAGCAGCAGGGTACGTTGACGCTCCGCGGCCAGAACCTGGCCAGCAAACCAGGGGCCGATGCTGTATCCAAGGGCGATCACACCGATCCAGGGAAGCACAGGATAAGAGGTGCGCAGACGTAAGCTGTCGCAGACATCGATCCAGCCGCGATCATGCAGAATGGCCCAAGGAATATGCATGGGCGAGCCTGTCGCGAATTGCACATTATCCAGCAGATTGTGCCCGGCCACGATCACCAGGCCCAGGCAGCACAAAATGGGCCTGGGTAACCAAACCAGTCCGGCCAGGGCCATCATGCAGATGCCAATGGCCCAAATCACTTGCATGTAGATCGCCGTAGGTGGGAGCTGAAATGTCCAGGCGAAATTCACCAGGGTGAACTCCAGCAGTACGAGCAATAGACCACGCTTGAACAAAAAGGCTGACACATCGCCCTTGCCCTGGTGCTTTTGGCCATACAGGTAAGCGGAAAGTCCAGTGAGCAGTATGAACACCGGCGCACACAAGTGAGCAAGTGTGCGGCTGAAAAACAGCGCCGGCTCAGTGGATTCGATGTCCATGGGGTCTGCTACTTGACGGTGCAAAAAGAACGTCTCGCGCACGTGATCCAGCAGCATAAGGAGGATTACCAATCCCCTCAGGGCATCAATGGACAGCAGGCGTTGGTTCAAGCTTTTGATGGGGGGGATGTGAGTAGAAGTTGTCATCGAATGTCGCAAGCAGGGAGTGGATGGCTCTGCCAGTGGCAACTGACAGTTCATGTTTCTATAAGATATAACATAACATGAGTGCCTGCCTCGTGTGCATTCGCATGGGGGGGCCAATTTCGGTGTCATCGGAACTGGAGGAGGGCGGCAGCAAAACAATGATCGTTTGCATATCGCTTTTCACGCCGGCGAGGAGGGCGAAAGGGAGTCGCTCGTACCTCGTCGACGTTTCTAGCCAGCTTCTACAACCAGTGCATGCCCGTGTTACAGGCGAATTGCCCTTGGCGTCGCACTAGCGACGATAGTAGCGGCGATCATCTTCATAGCGGTGCCGCATGGCCCGATCATGGTGGCGTTCCCAATAACGTTGGCGTTCTGCTTCGCGGCGGGCCTGCTCTCTGCGCCAGTTATCTCTACGCCAGTCGTCACGGCGCCAATCGTCTCTACGAGAGTGCCAGCGGCCGTCATGCCAGTATCGGTCGTCATGGGCAAGCAATGGCCCTGGCTGCTTGTCGACCATGCTGGCCAAGGTCGGCCAAGGATTGCCGACAGTCTGGGCCGGCACCTGAACTGCTACGACTTCAGGCGCGAAAACAGGGGTTGAGGTCTTCATCTGTGTTGCTGATGCCGAGCCCACTGCCGCGAACGCGAACAGGCCGAAGAGCACCATCCGTGGGTCATGGAATTTCATGAGCGAAGACAACCTCTGGTTGATTTGTGGGCGTGTGGCCATCCAGCTGCGAGGGAGCCTGCGGGTTCGCGTTTACCGAATGGATGTGGCTATCCACATAGACCGATAAATAGAGAAAAGTTCTAGGGGCCACTGCTTAAATAGCTAACGACGCCAGCGTGCGGCCCCTTTGAGGTTCGCTTTCACGAGAACCGTTCCTGGCGGTTTTAATGTCTTTAGTGAACAGCGGTAAACGACAGGGGATTCAACTGGTCATGCGTCCAGTAAATCGGGGCGACTCAAATACAACGCACTGACAGTGGGCTTTGGGTCGAATATTGGCGACGGCGACCGGCAGCGTTCGGTCGATTCCGTTGAAAAAGTGGACTCGGCCAAGTAGGGGGTTGATGGCATCCAGGCGTATATTGATAGTGTCGATCCAGATAGTTGAGGCGATAGTAAATCGTCGGTGGTGTGACAGACGAGAGCGCTGGGGGAGCTAGATATCCCGGAGCATTTGGAGGTGTTACATGAGCCAATATCAACGAATCTTTCTGATAGCCGGTCCAGTCATGCGTCACACCCCGGCGTTGGAGCGAGCTGTCGCCATTGCCGAAGCCACTGGCGCAGCGCTGCATATCACGGTGTTTATCGAAGACTCCCACCTCTTGGGTTTGATGAGCGCCGGTGCGCGCTTTCGTGAGGCCTGTCAGCAAGAAAACGAAAAGTGGCTGAAGGATGAGGCTGATCTAATCCGCGGACGCGGAGTTGCAGTGAGCACCGAAGTGATTGTTACGCGCACCGCGCTGCAAGAAATACTTCGGCATGTGGCAGAAATGCAACCGGATCTGGTTATCAAGGATGTGCAACACGAGTCAGCGCTCAAACGCGTTTTCATTACGCCTCTGGATTGGCACTTGTTGCGCGAATGTCCGGTGGCTGTGCATCTGGTCAGCGAACTCAGGTGTCCACTTCCACGGGTGGTAGTGGCGGCAGTTGATCCGTCACAACCCGAGACTCAGATCACTGGCATCAACGACCGCATCATCCAGGCGGCGAACGGGTTGTCGATGCAATGCAACGCAGAGTTGCATCTGCTGTATGCCTACGATCTATCGCTGACACATATATCCGACGCAGGCGCTGGTGCAGTGACGATGCCAGGCTTCAGCAGCGATGTACGCAAGTCACTGCAAAAGTCATTTATCGCATTGGCCGACCACTATGGAGTGCCCACTGAGCGGCAACACTTCGTTGCAGGGCCGCCTGGCAAAGCGCTGGCCGACTTTGCAACGCATCACCGGGCCGATGTGATCGTCATGGGAAATGCGCATCGCAAGGGACTGGGCAAATGGGTGGGCAGTACGACCGAGCAGGTTCTGTATCAAGTGCCCTGCAACATTTTCGCCGTAGCGGGTTCTGCGGATCAGTGATTGAGAAGCCGCACTTGGTTGTGGGTTCAACCGGTTGAATCCACAACCAAGTGCGGCCAGTCACGCCAGGCTATCGTCGGCTAGCAATGGAGGGGCGATTCCAAGCTAATTTAAAGTGCGAGGAAAGGTTGCAGTGAATGTTGTACCGGTGGTGAGAGTAGAAGTGACAGCCACTTCGCCATTGTGCGCCTTTACGATCTCCCGAACGATGAACAGACCCAACCCGACACTTCTGAGTTCGGCATTGTCATGACTGCCTCGGATCATCGGCTCGAACAAATCCCCAAGCAACACCTCAGGTATCGGGGTGCCAAAATTGTGCACGGTAATAACGACCGCTTGATCTTCAATGCGTGTAGAAACGGTGACTTCGCTATCGGCGGCGCCGTAGGCGACTGCATTGGCGACCAGGTTGCCGATGAGCTGATAGAGCCGATCACTGTCTGCAGAAAAATCACCTTGCCCATACCTCAGATGGGTCAACTTATGCCCGGGAAAGGCCAGGCTCAACTCGTCCAGGCAATCGGCCACCAGTTCGTGTAAATCGACGGGTTTGGGCAGGACTGAGATACCTCGTCCGACCTGAGTCAAGGTGAAATCCAGCAGATCGGCCACCAGGCGCTGCGCACGCTCAGCCGAATGGGTGATGTGGCCAAGTATCTGGACCTGTTTGGCATCCATTTCTCTGCGGCCCAGCAGTTCCGCCGCCAGTTTTATGGCCGACAACGGGTTGCGCAGGTCATGACTGACAATCCCGATAAGCTGCTCGGCGAACAGAGCCCTGTCCTCAGCCGCGGCGTACGTGATACGCAACTTGTCCTGGGTCATATCCAGTACGCGTTGGTCCTTGAGGTGTTTCGCCAAATGCCTTTCGGCAAGCATTCGGGCATTGAGCAGGTCGCGCTCGTACCTTTGGCTATCCGCGGCTTTGAACAGCGTCATTTCATGAAATATGCCAGCAGAATGCTCACAGCTGATGGCGCTGAGCATCATTGGAATGGAATGTCCGTTGTAGTGAACGAGATCGAACTTCACCTCAGCCACTACGCCCTGTATCTGCATGAGGGGGGCCCAGTACATCTTGTGGAACGTCCTTCCCTCGAGGCTCATCAAGTCCTGGATGTGACGACCGAGCAGCTCGTCTCGCCGGTAGCCTAACCAGCGGCAGAACGTCAGGTTGACCTGTGCGATCTCGCCATTTTCTGCGGTAAGCAGTAAGCCGCAGTCAGCTTCGTCGAAGAGAACGTCAGAACTGGGCAGCGACTCGTCATCTGCGGGCATTTGTATTCACTGACCAATAGGGCCGATATCTGAAAAATTATAGACACGACTGGCGCAAGGCCCCACCGAATTTACCCCTTTCGCAGTGAATGGTCTCGACGTTCGGGGGATACACCCGCTGTGAATGAGCGTTTATGGCCGATTGCTACCTGTCGCGAATGCCGATCGGCTGAGGGGCGATGCTCCAATGGGTCAGGTTGAAGTTTTTGCTCAACGCACGCTTTGGTCCTGATACTCATTTTTTGAACTCGGGCTGAAAGCACTCATCTAACATAAACGTGGGAATATTTCCCGCGCAACGTTACTGACTGGCTTTGAAGGATCGTGCGGAAACCGCAGTTGCTCGTTAATGCTGCAGATTTATGACCGTGCCGGTTGGCTGGCCGCTCCAATGGGCGGCCGGGAACTCACTGGACATTGCGTTCGATACGGAGATAACGACGCAACTCCAAGCGGAGGTTGCAACATGCAGCTCAAAAAATGTTTATTGGCTCTGGCAATTGGCGCAGTCCTGTCGGCATCGACTGTCCTGGTGCCCGATTACATCGGTAGTTTCTCCAGCGCGTATGCCAAAGATGGCGGCAGCGGCGGTGGTGGTAGCGGCGGAGGCGGTGGCGGTCACGGCGGTGGTGGCGGTTCCGGAGGCGGTGGTCACGGTGGTGGCGGTGGCTCCGGAAGCGGCGGTCACGGTGGTGGCGGTGGCTCCGGAAGCGGCGGTCACGGTGGTGACGGCGGTGGCGACCACGGAGAGGGTGGCGATCATGGTGCTGCAGGCCATGACGGTGATGGTCATGGAGGCCCGGGGCGCGGCGACGCTGACCATGGTGGTGTTGCCGGGAACAAAGGCCCGGGCAAAGCGCATGACAATAACAACGATGCCGCAGATTCAACCCGGGACGCTGCCAAAAACGACGCAGATACAGCGCGGGATGCGGCAAAAGCTACTGCAAATGCAACCAGAGACGCCGCCAGAGCTGAGGCGGATGCAGCCAGAGACGCCGCAAAAGCTGCTGGCGTAGCCGGCGCAGATGCAACCAGAGATGCTGCCAGGGCCGCTGCAGATGCAGCCAGGGACGCCGCCAAGGCAGACGCAGATGCAGCCAGAGATGCTGCCAAAGCTTCTGCAGATGCAGCCAGGGACACAGCCAAAGGTGACGCGAAAGCAGCCAGAGAGGCAGCCAAAGTTGAGGCGAAAGATGCCCGAGACGATGTGGCTGACGCACCAGACGCCCCAGACGCCCCGGATTTCGACGCGGTTGAGGTACACAACTAGGCCTGCACGTTCCGCAATGAACATGGTTGGCCTGGCCGTAGAAAACGTCCCGGGAGCTTGAGGGGCGTATCACCAATGAGTCGCAAGTCCCGAAGCATAGTGGGGTTTGCGACTTTTCTTAAATCTGTCGCACAGTCCGAAACACTGACACGGGGTATCGGTGCCGACGCTTTCAGCGACATCGAGACGATGGTCAAGGAATAGGTTGGAGGCTGGTTTTGGAGGTAGTGACCACACGGTTACGGCCTTCGTGTTTAGCGTGATACAGGCGTTGATCGGCTGTACGCAGAATTGCCTCGATGGTGTCGCCATCGCGACCGGATTGCGATACGCCGATGCTCACTGTGACCACGGTTGACCGCTGCTGGCCATGGAAAACACTATTTGCAACGGTGCTTCGCAGACGCTCAGCGATTTCGTGCGCGCCTTCAAGTGAAGTCTGAGGCAGCAGTATCATGAATTCCTCCCCGCCCACTCGGGCTACACCGTCATACGGGCGGATCGAATCGAGGCATTTCTCCACGAAACTCTTCAGGATGTCATCGCCAACCTGATGCCCGAAGCGATCGTTGATGGACTTGAAATTATCCAGATCGAGTGCCAACACGGAGAACGGCGCACCGCCGCGTTTGGTCCGACCAATTTCGACTTCGACCCGCTCCATGAACCGACGCCGATTATCAGCGCCGGTCAGTGGATCGGTCGCCGCAAGGTGCCCGAGCTCTTGATTGGTGCGCTGGAGTTCCTGCAGGGCGCTCTCGGCATACGCCATCGCTTCGGCAAGACGCACCATCAACTCCTCCTGGCTGTAAATCTTCGAAAAAGACCGCGTGGTGAGGAACGCTTGCACTACCCCATAGCTCAACATGAAGAATCCACCGGCGAAGATCGCATGAGCGAGCCACCACATATGGTTCCAGGGACGTGCAAGGATGAAGGCAAGAGAGGACAGCGCGAACGCGGTGACCGAGACGATAAAAATGGTCATCAGCGGCGAACGGATACGGCGCAGCAGGAGTATTGTCACGGTCAATGTGGAAAGAACGAGGGCACCACCTTCCATCGACAGGCGCACCGCGAGATTGCTGGCGATCGGCGAATTCGCGACGTACGCCACTGCCACGTCAACCAGCAGGAACAGTCCTATCCAGGTCAACCACGGGCGGGCCTTCATTCGTTGGTCCGTGGCAACAGGTGGGCGGTGGTACGACAGCATTCCGACTAACAGCAGAATCGACATGACCAGGCGAGAGGCCGGTCCATAAAGCAGGAAGAGCCAGATATTGTTGTGTGCTTGCCCGGTGAACGCGCCATGCAATGCATAGATCAGTACAAAGCCGAGAAAACCAAGCGTCATCCATCGCAGCAGCGGATCTCCCGATGACTGATAGCAGCGCCACGTTACGTACGTAACAAACGAGCCGGCCAGGGTGGCTGTCGTGATCGCAACTATATGGAACAGGTGATTCTCGAATGTAAGCGTGGGGTCCTGAAAAAAGTACAAGTACCCAATCAGATAGGCCGGAACAAACGCAAATCCTGCGAGTAGCAAGTAGGCGTAAACCCTGACCATGAGGCGAACGGCTTCAGGTGACTCGTCGGTGGCGATGAGATTGCTCATGGTTCCCTCCAGTTTTAAATCCATTCAGAGTTCCTTCAGGAAGCCCAGTAGCAGCTCATTGACCTCTGTCGCGCGCTCTTGCTGTATCCAGTGGCCTGCACCTTCGAGGATATGACTCCCGCGCAGTCCCGGCAGTGTCTGCGCGAAGGCTTCGATCTGCCGCGGGGAGCCGGGAAACTTCAGCACGCCGTCGCGGCTCCCGGCAATGAACATCGACGGCTGCCGGATAATGCAACCGCGCCAAGGTGCCAGAAGCGCCCATGAGCGCGTCATGTTGCGGTACCAGTTCAAGCCGCCGCGAAATCCGCTGCGGGTGAATTCGCGGGTGTAATAGGCAATGTCCTCAAGGCTTAGCCAGACTGGCAGGGTTTCGGGCTCGACCATCGCGCCCAGGAAGCCCTGGCCCGGCTTCAGCTGGCCGAACACAGGCCAATCGGGTCCGTCACCCGAGCCACTGAAGTAGATGCGCCGGATCGACGACTCGACGTCCCTTTCCAACTCGGCCTCGGCCACACCCGGCGTCTGGAAATACTGGATGTAGAAGTCGCTGATACCCCGCGAGGCAAGCGCACTGAGGAGCTCCACGCGCGCCGGTGGCGAGAAGGGAACGCTCATGCCGACCACCGCGCGGAACAGATCGGGTCGCATCAATGCTGCGCTCCAGGCCACCAGCGCCCCCCAGTCATGGCCGACGATCACGGCTTGCTGTTCGCCGAGAGCGTTGACCAGTTCGACCATGTCGCCTACCAGATGGAGCGTGGTGTAGGCGTCGGGTTCGGCCGGCGCATCTGTGCCGCCATAGCCGCGCATGTCGGGCGCTACCGCTCTGTAGCCGGCGGCCGCCAGCGCAGCAAGCTGGTTGCGCCACGAGTACCCCAGCTCCGGGAATCCGTGGCATAGCAAGACCAAGGGACCGGAGCCCTGGATGGCGACCTGCATGCGGATGCCATTGATGTCGAGCAGTTCGAGGTGTGGCTCGTTCATGTGCGCTTCCTGCGATTCAAGCGATGGCCTCCAGCAAACGCGGCAGATTCGTCAGAGCCTGTTGTCTGCTGACAGCGAGCCGATGCAGCTGTGCCAGTTTCTCGGTGTCGGTTTCTTGCAAGCCCCTGACCACCGCCGTCATGAAGTACAAACGCGACTGCCTGATCCAGCGGGACAGACCTTCATGCTCTCCCCAGCGTAGTTGGTTACCCAGGTAGACCGCCCAGATTCTGATCCAGTCCGTGGGGACGTGAGGCGGGGGGACCATTGTGCAAAACGCGTTCATTTGTGCTTGATCGTCCAGGTGGCTTTCCACATAAGCGATCAAGGCCGCGCTGAACAAGGGTTGGCAGCTGCTTACCATCAACAGGTTGATCTTGTCGCCGTCGAATACCTGCATTTCGGGGAGTGTCGGGATGGCACTGGCGCTGCAATCAATGTGCAGAGCATTTGGGCTTGTGGCGATGCTGCCCTGCTCGAGCACGATGCGCGTTGGCTCGATAACGCTCACTCTCCCCAGGCGCACAATATTGTCGATGCGTCGAAGCTCGCGCATTTCCGCTTGAGTGACGGTGGCGCAGCGGTAAGCGGTGGGTTCGACGGACGTATCCATGCGCAAGAGCTGGCCCGCCGCCTCAAGCCTGGAGAACAGGTCCGGGATCGAGTCCGCGGCTGCGATAGCGTCGAACTGTGCCGTGAGGCCGCCGATTGTTCGTTCGAAGCTGTCGAGGCCGGGTTGCAAGTTGGCCCGGTCGATCAACCACGGATCGTTCGGCATGATCCAGCAGATTTTTTCGGGCGCAACACCGTTTTGCAGGCACCACAGGCAGGCGTCGATCCCGGTCTTGCCCGATCCCACCACTACGTAGCCAGTGTGTGGGTGCCGGATCTTCGGCAGGTCGTTCAGTGGCACGCATTGCACACCGGGCTCCACCTTGTATCTGGGCGGGTGGGTCGAGGGCACAGCCGTCTGGGCATGGGTGGCGTCCACCACCTTTTTGTGCACCCGCACCTGATGGCTTACGCCGCTGATCAGCGAGGTAAACCGGTGGTCGTCAATGCGGTCGCCGGTGTAGTCGCACATGGGGAAGTAACGGACCTGACCTGACGGCAGAAACTGCTGATTCATCACCTGGTCGAAGTAGCTCATCACCTCGGCGCCGGAGGCTAGCTCATACAAGCCCTCGTTCAGCGCCGTCGTGTCCTTCGTTCCGCTGCCCAGTTCCCGTGAGTTGACGCCATAGAAGGCCGAGGGCTGGTGCAATCGGACAAAGGGGTAGGCATCATTCCAGTGCCCGCCAGGTCGACCGTGTCGATCCACCATCACGATACGTGCATTCGTTTCCTTGAGTAGCGTATCGACGAAGGCCATGGCCGTCGCGCCAGCCCCGATGATCAGATAGTCGGTTTCGATCGGATTTTCGTCCATATGGTTGCACCTTCCTGACGGTTGCCCCCCTCAACCTCCGTAGATTAGCCACCCATGCCGCGCGCAATAGAACGAATGCTCCTCACCCACATAACCAATGGAATTAATGGCTGCAGCCTGAATGTCCATACTCAAGCCGGCATGCGCGAAGAAAAACTACGCGGCCTGGATTTCAGTTAACCGGTAGTCATGACATTGCCGAACAGATGGCAACTGGCGTAATCAGGCAAGGTTGGATCGCCGCACGCTAGCGTGCTGGCGCTATTCGTCCATGCTGACGCCCGATCCCCCTAATTCGCTGGGGACATCCTTCAGCTTGGGCAACCCGTCTTTGATGCGCAGCCTGGCCTCCTGATAGTGCACGTGAACCCCTGGCGAATACGCGAGATCCGGGATGACAGCGGCATACACGTCGATGAGCCCCATCCCAGGGTGTTCGGTAAAGAGGTGTCCGCCGCAACTCTTGCACCATTTGCGATAACTCTGCGGTGTCTTGTTGTAGGTACCAATGTTGTCAGCCCCCCGAGTTACTTGCACCGCCTCGGGTTTCCACAGCGTGAAGGCGTTGACCGGCGCTGCTGACCAATGTCGACACGACTCGCAATGGCAATAGCCCATTGCGGCCGGCTCACCGCTGACGGTGAACTCGACTGCGCCGCAAAAACAACTGCCTTTGAAAGACCTTTGAATGCTCATGGAATGACTCCTTCATCAGTTATTACACATACCGTCGAAGTTGGGATGGATCGCCTGAGCGTTGGTTAGCGTCACTCGTCGATGAGGCGCACCGCTGTCGCCGGCGTGCGTCGCACCTGCAGTTCAAAAATGTCAGGGCGCGCATAATGCCCGGTGACGTCGAGCGTCCGTCGCGCTGGCGCCACGAGTGAGGTGTCGATGTCCGCATACAGAATGCCTGCCTCACGGTGTAATGGACCGGCTGTGATCCGGCCTTGAGGGTTGACCACCACCGAGTCGCCATCGTTGATCCACTCTTGCGGATCGGGAAACAGTTGCATGCGAGCCGGAAAATCATCGGGAATGTCACTGCCACGCAACGAGGTGCCACTGCCGATCACCCAGCATCGACCTTCCAGTGCAATGTGGCGCATCGTGCTGATCCAGCCTTCGCCGGTGTCGTAAGTGGGGGCAACGTAGATTTCCACTCCCTGGGCATACAATGAATAGCGCGCCAGGGGCATGTAGTTTTCCCAGCAGATGAGCGCACCAATGCGGCCGACGGGTGTATCGACCGTACGCAACCCTGACGCATCACCGAAACCATGGACCATGCGCTCGGGGTTCGTTGGCATCAGCTTGCGATGCCGGTTGAGCACTTCACCGTTCGTACCGATAACGACTACGCTGTTGTAGAGCGTGCCGCCTCCATTGCGCCGCTCGCATTCATTTATGCCGCATACGATTGTCACGGCATGAGCGCTGGCGACCTCGCACAATTCGTTCAGGTCACCGTTCGCGATATCAACGGCGTTGGCCAGCAGACGCGTGTGTAACTGGCCCATTAAAGCCCCGTCTTTTCCCGCCGCCAGCCGCCAGATCCACGACGGGTAACCTGGAATGAACGATTCGGGTAAAACAACCAACGAGGCTCCAGCCGCCGCAGCCTCAGCGACCGATTGCACGGCTCGGGCGATCGTCGCGCTGCGATCGAGCAGCACTGGCGGCCGCTGAATGATGGCTATCTTGGTCATGGCGTTCTCCTGATACGGTGGCTTTGGCAGGTTTCAGCGTGCACGTAGCGAGGTCGCGAGGCTAGTTCAGAATCTGAAGCGTTGTATGTGCGGAGGACAGGCAATGGATGAAAGCTACGGTCAGTTCTGTACGGTCGCGCGCGGTGCTGAAGCACTGTGCGAGCGCTGGACACCTTTGGTCGTGCGCGAACTGCTATGCGGCAGTAAGCGCTTCAATGAACTGCACCGCGGCGTGCCACGGATGTCTACCAGCTTGTTGGCACAACGGCTGCGCCACCTGGAAGATATCGGTGTCGTACATCGCACGGCCACGGGCAAAGTCTGGGAGTACAGCCTGACCGAGGCAGGCGAGGAACTGCGCCCCATCATCATGGCGCTAGGGCATTGGGGCGCGCGTTGGATAGGTAGTCGCCTTCGCGATAACGAACTCGACGCGGGCCTGCTCATGTGGGACGTGCGCCGGTTCGCGCGCATCGAGATGTTCCCGTCGCGGGCGGTGGTCATTCACTTCAGGTTCCGCGACGCGCGGTCCGGCGAGCAAGAGTGGTGGCTCGTGGTCGAACATGGTGTGGCAGATCTGTGCCGCGACGACCCCGGACGCGAACTCACGCTCGTCGTGGACTCTAGCGTGCGTGCGTTGACCGAGGTGTGGACTGGCGACCGCACACCAAGGGAGGTTCTTCAGTCGCGAGAGCTGCGTGTAGACGGCGCTGTGCAGGATGCGGAAAACCTGTGGCGCTGGCTTGGCACGAGTGCGTTCGCCGGTACCCGGAGCGGTGCAATCCAGCCTTTGCAATAGCCATCTTGAGATTGCGATACAGCATCAGCAGCTTGTGCGCTTCCGGATGGCCCGGCGCCAGGGGATGGGCTTCCAGTTCGCCGAATGGCGCGGCGAAGT
>LNAP01002586.1_pt1 | contig 25349 bp, 24 predicted proteins | sample 602601 | NCBI WGS metagenome assembly LNAP01 (sample SAMN02440304, study PRJNA202911) | soil metagenome | biome: Subtropical and temperate rainforests or woodlands; isolation source: soil samples (1 kg each in a 20% v/v slurry with milli Q water) were... ...
CCTGCACTACCGCGCGCCGCGGGTAGGTCGCAATCCTAAAACCGGCCAATCCGTCACGCTGGACGGGAAATTCGTTCCGCATTTCAAGCCGGGTAAAGAGCTGCGCGACCGAGTCAATGAAGACGAAGAGGAAGGGCTCTAAAAGCCATCAGAACGGAGATTATACGGATGCGGATTCTTGTACGTGCCCTGCTAGGCATCATTGCGCTGGCCGCCGTGGTTATCACTATCATTTTTATCCTGGAGAACCAGCAGCCGATTTCGTTGGCGTTTTTGGGATGGACCGCTCCCCAGCTGTCGCTAGCGGTGCTGATTGTCTTGTCTCTACTGGTGGGCATGCTGATCGGCCCAGTCTTGTCATGGATCATCAGCTTGCGAAAAAAACGCGGGGCGAAGGCAGTCTAGCTTTCTGATGCCTGGCGTTTTTCATCTTATATTCTCCAGATGCTGTATCCAGCGTCCTGCTCAAACTATTTCAACGCCCTGCATCCTTTCCAGACGCCCATCACTTTCAAAAATATTTTGCTCGCGCGATCTTGCGTCCGAAATGTCCTACTTATCCCGTAGTTTTTGTCCCTTGATGTTGTAGGAGTATTCCTCAGAGTGGCTCAGATAAATAAATACTCTTTGTAGGTTAGAATTACTTAGTTGGTCAGTAGATTCGTTTTGCCTTTGTTTTCGGGGGCGGCTGGGCTTGGCTTTGCAATTCCGGAAACTAGCAAGTGATTGTCAACCCGTTGTAATAAAAATGTTTGCGCGCAGAATATCTCTCATTCCCGTACGGACCGGCGTCGCGGAGCCTCATCAAAATTTGCAAACAACCTATTGCATGTACTGCGCAGGGAGTGCTTTGCTAATTGCGAGGATGTGAGTTTACCGCTGAGTCAGGATTGAAGAGGTGATTCATGCAATATCCCCAAATCACTCATCATGGTGCTGTCGCAAGTGTCACAGGCTCATGTCACGAGTTACATCTGGATGAATTTCACAGTCTACTCGTCGATTGCGGGACGCTTCTGGAGCCTGCTTATGAAAAAGATCCACAGGGTTCGAATACTATCCACTTTGCTGTCGGCAATATCAAGGTCCTGGTATTAACCCACCTGCACGCCGACCACGTGGGCCGTGTTCTCGAGTTGGTCGCCGCAGGATACAGCGGGCCAATCCTGTGTAGTGAGCCATCGGCTCATCTGCTGCCTATCGTGATGGAGGACGCTTTCAACCACCAGTTTGGGCGTTCTGCAGCGGAGCTGGATCAGTACCTGACCCTCATCAACAAACGAACTATCGCGCTGACGTTCGACACATGGTTCACCGTCGTCGAAACCGATGGTCTGATATGCAAGGTTCGCCTGCAACGGGCAGGTCACATCTTGGGTTCTGCATATGTTGAATGCGACATCAGCTACCCTCTGGAAGCGCGTGATAAGCGTGTCGTGTTTTCCGGCGACCTGGGGTCTAGTCATACACCATTCTTGCCGACCCCGAAGTCTCCTGAGCGGGCCGATATCCTCGTTTTGGAAAGCACTTATGGCAATCGGCTGCATGAGGATCGCTCCAGCAGGCAGCAAAGACTCGAAAGGGTTATAGACCAGGCTTTGGCGGACAATGGCACCGTATTGATACCCGCGTTCAGCATAGGCCGCACGCAGGAGTTGCTTTATGAGATCGAAGACGTTCTGCGCCGCAAGGTACTGGATGAGGTACCTTTCCCCAGCCAGCTGGATGAAATCAACGAAAATCTGGAACTTGGCTGGTCCCGCTTGCCAGTCATTCTGGATTCGCCTCTCGCGGCACGTTTTACCAGCGCCTACCGGGAGTTCAACGACTACTGGGATACCGAAGCGCAGGAGCGATTGAGCACAGGACGCAAGCCCCTGGCTTTTGAACAGTTAATCACCGTCGACAGCCACGACAAGCATCTGCAAGTCGTCAACTACCTGGCGAGCACCCGCCGTCCAGCGATCGTAATCGCGGGCCACGGTATGTGCGCTGGCGGGCGAATTGTCAATTACCTCAAGGCAATGCTGGGCGACTGCAGACATAACGTTGTCTTTGTTGGCTACCAGGTCAAGGGCACGCCCGGCGCAGCTATACAGAAGTACGGGCCACTGGGTGGCTACGTAGAGCTGGGTCGGGAACGCTACCAAATCAAGGCTGGGGTAGCCACCGTGGGTGGCTATTCAGCCCATGCGGACCAGCGGGAATTGATCGAATTCGTCACGGCGATGAATGAATGGCCTGGAGATATACGACTTGTACATGGTGAGCCAGAGGCAAAAAAAGTGCTGGGGAGCGTTCTGCAGCGAACCTACGATTTGAGAAAGCAAAAACTGAAATTAGTAATTTGAAGGCGCGCGAGTGAACACCCGCAGGGCCCGAAGTGCGACATATCCTGCGCATGTCTCATAAATTGGACGTTCAAGATGTTAGTGACCGCAGTATTTGTATATGCATTGAGAGTGATATCCGGAACCGCGACACTGCTTATGGTTTTTCTCCTGGCTCGATACTACGGTATCAAGGAGATCGCGGAATATGCGTTGTTTATGTTTTTGTTCAATATGGGAACGGTTCTTGCGGTTTTTGGAAATAATGTAACAGTGGTTGACGAAATAAATAAGCGTGCGTTGAATAGTGAGGCGAACTATCGAGTTCCGGTTGTTGTGTATTTTCTGGATGGAGCGTTAGTTTCGACGCTGATGGCTGCGATACTTATTTTTATGGGTGGGTGGAATCCAGGGCTAATGGCAATCATTCCTGCAAGCATCGCCGCGGTGTTCGCAGCCGCGCTGATTAATTACAAGAAACCCATAGCAGGTGTTTTTTTTTTGAATTTTACCGTTCAGTCATCCCGCTTTCGTTTACAGTTGTTATCTTGGCATTAGTTGGATCTGTTGATTTTGACGTCCTTGTCGGGATATCTTATGTAGGGATTTTTACTGTCTTTCCCTTGTTGTTGTTTTATGGTTGGCAGCGGGGTTTGCTGGATTTTAGCTGGAAGTGGAACCATTGGTTGGCAAATAAAAAAGAGGGTGTTCTCGCAGTTCTCCCTCAGTTGATAATTGTAGTGGTGTATCAAGCTGACAGGTATCTGGTGCAGTACTTTGGCAATCAGGTAGAGCTATCATCATATTTTACCGCTCAGGCTCTTTATATGGTGATTCTATTTGGAGTTCAAGCTGTGTTCTCGGTGTGCAGTCCGCGAGTGTCGAATGTTGCACTTGTCGGTGAGGGCGACATACGAAGCGAAGGCAGGATCTTAATATATGTATTCTTGGGTTTGAGTGTTTGTTTGGTGCCTTTGTCATATACCTTCATTGATTTATTAGGGGTGGATAAGGCTATTACGATTGGGGCGCTTTTGATCTTTGTCGGCGGGGGAATCTTGGCTTCTCTGTTTGGCGCGGGATTTCTCTGTTTGCAGTATTGTAAGAATAAAAATTATTATTTGCTCATCGTGCTTTTTGGCTGCGTCTTGCAGTATGCCATCGTGTTGAGTCTTTACAGTGTGCTTGGTGTCTTTGCGGCCGCAATCGGCTTGGCTACCTACACCTTGGCCACTTCTTTGCTGGGATGCCTATTCTGGCAGCGAAGAGGAGTTAAGGTTTTACCTTTTTATAAAATATACCGAGCGTCTTGGTTGTCGTAGATGTGTCGAGCGAAATGGAGTATTGGCCTTGAGTGAACGTTCTAGGAAATGGGTTTTGATGTTTGTTGCTTTGCTCATCGTCAAAATAATTAGCGCTGCAGTTTTAAGTCAATATGATTTGCGCCTCGGTGGTGGGAATGACGCTGACTATTATCACTCGTACGCTATAGGCCAGCCGGACATTGCAACCAGCATCTGGCCGTCGATTCTACGTAGCCTTAATGGGTTAGGTCTTTATGAGCGGCGATGGATTAGTTGTTTCCTTATGGTTTTAGGGTTTTTGGTCATCCCTCTAACTGCGGCGCGCCTTGCGGTCTCTGGCGGACTAGATCAACACAAGACATTCTGGCTGGTGGTGGTGGCTTTAAGTCTATACCCGACGTTGTATTATTATACGCTGGATATATATCGAGATGTGTTCATGGTCTTCTGTTTTCTTGCTGGAGCGGCTTTTGTAAGGACGTTTCTTAGTTGCCCTACGCCAGCTGGTAGATGGATAAGCTTCCTTCTAGCCATGTGTGTGTGCTGGCTTTTATTTTTGTTGCGCCCCTACCTGGGTTTTGCTTTTTTTGTCGCGGTGATGCTATTGCCGGTCTATAGCTTCAAGAAGTGGAGGCTAGCGATTACCGTGGGGGGGTATATAGGCCTTGTATTCATGGTATTTTCATTTGGGGGCTTTGACGATTTATTGGTCTATCGCCAAAGGTTTTCTAATGATTTATCAGGTGGTAGCAATCTAGGGATTGTCTTTAATTCTACGGCATGGTTTGTTCCAAATTTTATAAGGAGTGGAGTAGTACAGTTGTTGGGGCTGCATTTTACCAATGACTTTGCTGTCCTGATTTTTTTTGTGGAGAGTGTGCCTTTTTTCTTTGGGGTAGTTTATCTGCTCAAGAATCGCCGCTATGCCGATAGATTTGTCTCGTTTCTTGTGAGCTTCTCTGTTGTGTATATGACTGTCTGGATCGTTGGTAACGATAATCTTGGTACCGCGATTAGACTTCGTCTTCTAAACTACATAGCTCTCCTCCTGGCGGTTGCGGTGGTCTATATTCAGAAACAAAGTAGAGATCGTTAGATGTATGTGAGCGCCACTTGCTAGTTGAGGGATAAGTGATAAATGCTGGATTATAGCTTTCATCCGGGCGTTACTAATAGGGGTGTGAAAGAAGAGTAAGGGGCTATCATACATTTCGGAATAAATCTCATCGCTCATCGCTCATCGCTCATCGCTGTTAGCGCATTTGCAGTGGTTATGAATAGATCGGAAAAAGCTTTATGAGTATACTTGTGACTGGCGGTGCGGGTTACATTGGTTCGCACGCAGTGGTCGAGCTGTTGTTGAATGATCTGGATGTAATTGTTATTGACGACTTGAGTAACGGCTCAAGTGAGTCATTAGAGCGTGCCTCAACGCTCGCAGGGAAAAAAGTTACATTCATCCAAGGGTCAATCCTGGAGCCCGGCCTGTTAGATAAGGTTTTTTCAAGTCATAAAATTGAAGCTGTTCTTCATTTTGCTGGTTTGAAAGCGGTTGGGGAAAGTACTTTGCTGCCTTTGGAGTACTATGTTACAAATGTTAGTGGTACGTTAAATTTATGTCAGGCCATGGCAAGAGCCAATATATATCGGATTGTGTTCAGTTCTTCGGCCACCGTTTACGGGGAGCCAGCGGAAATTCCATTGTCGGAGACGAGCCCAGCGACTGAGCCTACCAGTCCGTATGGGTGGTCAAAACTTATTGCTGAACGCATTTTGAGTGACGTTAGTCAGTCTGACGAAAATTGGGCGATTGGTGCGTTGCGTTATTTTAATCCGGTCGGTGCTCATGTGAGCGGAACCTTGGGGGAAGATCCACGCGGCGTGCCTAATAATTTGATGCCTTATATAACCAAGGTCGCCGCCGGAAAGCTGAAGTATCTATCTATCTACGGTGATGACTACGATACTCCGGACGGTACGGGTGTTCGTGACTATATCCATGTTACGGATGTGGCCAGGGCGCATCTGGCAGCCCTAAAACATGTCATGCTTCATAAGGGACACAATGTCTGGAATTTGGGCACGGGTGTTGGTTATTCCGTTAAAAATATGATCGCCACCTTCGAGCGAGTGACGGGTAACAGAATTCCAACCGCTATCGTCGCCCGTAGACCTGGGGATATAGCCGAATGCTGGGCTGATGCGAGTAAGGCGCTTCGTGAATTGGGCTGGAAAGCGGAGTTTGGTCTCGAGGATATGGTCAGGGATGCCTGGCGCTGGCAAAGCAATAATCCGGATGGGTATCAACGTATCTGATATGAAAATAATATTAATCGGTACCACTGCTGCCTCTGTATTGAATTTCCGGTCGGATCTGATAAGTGCATTGATTAGTAAAGGGTTTACGGTCTATGCAATGTCCATTGATTATTGCGATGTGACGCGTGAGCAGGTTTCTCGGATGGGTGCGTTTCCCGTCGATTACAAGTTCAGTCGGGCAGGTCTAAATCCGGTTGCGAACCTCCTTGATACGTTAACGCTATCGAAAATTATAAAAACAATATCCCCAAATATAGTATTTAGTTATTTCTCCAAGCCTGTTGTTTTTGGTACTCTAGCGGCTAAATTGGCAGGGGTGTCCAGATGTATCGGGATGATTGAGGGGTTGGGCTATACGTTCACTGACTGTCCAAGCAGATTGAACGTTAAGAAAGTTGTAATCAGGCGTGTGCAGGTATTATTGTACTGGTTTGCCTTTCGCTTTCTTGAACGATTGATCTTTTTGAACAAAGATGATCCAAAGGACTTGCTGGGGAAATATAAGCTAAAAGCAAAAAATGTCAGTGTTTTGGGTGGGATCGGCTTGGACTTGCAGAATTATCCTTACACCAAGCCACCCGCTGCTCCGATAAGTTTTATCTTCGTCGGACGTCTCTTGGCGGAAAAAGGAATTTGTGAATTTGTATCTGCTGCCCGCTTGATAAAGCTCGAGTATCCGGACGTAAAGTTTCATGTGCTGGGCGGGGTGGATGAATCGAATCCTGGCGGCCTGTCATACCAGGAACTTGATGAGCTTGTCCGTACAGGCACAGTTACATATCCTGGTTATGTAACTGACGTGCGTGACTGGCTAAATCGGTCTAGCGTATTTGTGTTGCCATCTTATTATCGAGAGGGGGTTCCAAGGAGTACTCAGGAAGCGATGGCGGTGGGGCGGGCGGTGATTACCACAGATATGCCTGGGTGCAGGGAGACAGTAGTCGATGGGGTTAATGGTTTTATGGTTCCTCCGCGCTCCGTTCCGGACTTAGTGGAGAAAATGCGCTACTTTGTAGAGAATCCAGCGCAAATCGAAATCATGGGACTGGAAAGCCTTGCCATGGCGAAAATAAAATTCAACGTTGAAGAAATCAATGCACGGTTGATCAGATATTTTATTTGAGTTTTTGCACTTAATAAGTAAACATTCATTTCAGGTTTTTGAGGGTGTTTCTATGAGTGTTGTTATTACGGTAGTGGGAGTGACGGGAGCGTCGGGTTTTATCGGTAGCGCTGTCGTTCGGGCGTTGAGTTACTGCTCTGATTATTCGTTGAAGCTCGCTGTACGCGCTCCCTGTACGCCCGTCGATTCGGCTATTCAAGTTGTACCGATCAAATCAATCGAACCAGACGCCCAATGGGGAAAGTTTGTAGCCGACGTTGACGTTATCATCCACGCCGCCGCCCGCGTCCACGTGATGAACGATTTGTCAGCAGATCCTGAGGCGGAGTATCAACGTATCAACGTAGCCGGAACGCTGAACCTGGCCGAGCAGGCTGCGGCGGCAGGTGTGAAGCGCTTCATTTTTATCAGTTGAAGCAACTGGTATGGGCCAGGCATTTACTGCGGATCAGCCTTGCAGTCCTTCTGATCCTTATGGGGTTTCCAAGGCCAAGGCTGAACAAGGGCTTCGAGAACTCGCCACTCGCACGGGCATGGAAGTGGTCATTATTCGCCCGGTGCTGGTCTATGGTCCCGGCGTCAAGGCCAACTTCCTGAGCATGATGCGCTGGCTCGACAAAGGTGTCCCGCTACCACTGGGTGCCATCAACAATCGGCGCAGCCTGGTAGCGCTGGATAATCTGGTGGATCTGATTGTCACGTGCATGCACCATCCGGCCGCAGCCAACCAGACGTTTCTGGTCAGCGACGGTAATGACCTGTCCACAACCGGACTGCTAAGGCAAATGGCCAAGGCCTTGGGCAAACCGGCACGCTTGGTTCCTGTGCCGACGTGGTTGCTGACGACAGCGGCCACGCTATTGGGGCGGCGAGCTTTTTTACAACGACTCTGCGGTTCCCTGCAGGTCGATATAAGCAAAACCTGTACGATGCTCGGCTGGACGCCTCCGGTCAGTGTCGAACAAGCCATGAAGAAGACTGCGCAATATTATCTGGAACATAAGAACGATGAGTGAGTGGTGGTGGGTTGTACTGGCGGTGTTGTTGTCGTTGACGCTGACGGCTGGCCTTCGTCGCTATGCGCTTTCGCAAAGTTTGATGGATGTGCCCAACGCTCGAAGCTCGCATTCGGTGCCGACGCCACGTGGCGGTGGCGTTGCTATTGTTGTCACATTTCTGCTGGCGCTGATCGTGTTGGGTATCCAGCAAAAACTGCCTGCTGCCGCACTTATAGCAATAGCGGGCGCTGGCGCTTTGGTTGCAGTGATCGGCTTCATGGATGATCACGGGCACATTGCTGCACGTTGGCGATTGCTTGGTCATTTTGCGGCTGCGGCATGGGCGCTGTTCTGGCTGGGCGGTCTGGCACCGTTGGACCTTTTTGGTGTGCGAGTCGATCTCGGTTTGGTCGGTAACGTTCTCGCGGCGTTCTATCTTGTATGGATGCTTAATCTCTATAACTTCATGGATGGTATCGACGGTATTGCCAGCATTGAAGCGTTGAGCGTTTGCTGTGGTGCGAGCTTCATTTACCTGGTGTGCGGTTTTACTGAGCTGATCTGGATGCCAATGCTGCTGGCGGCGGCCGTTGCCGGGTTTTTTTTCTGGAACTTCCCACCCGCGAAAATCTTTATGGGTGATGCAGGCAGCGGTTTTCTGGGTGTCGTACTAGGCGTGGCTTCGCTGCAGGCAGGCTGGGCATCGCCTCAACTGTTTTGGGCATGGTTGATTTTGCTGGGAGTGTTCATTGTCGATGCGACCTTCACGCTCATCCGGCGTCTGTTGCGCGGGGACAAGGTCTACGAAGCCCATCGCAGTCATGCTTATCAATTCGCATCACGGCGATACGGTCGACACTTGCCTGTCACGTTGGCAGTGGGCCTGATCAACCTGTTGTGGCTGCTCCCCGTTGCGTTATGGGTGGCGACGTCCGGAATTGACGGGCTGATGGGGATTTTTATTGCGTACGTACCGTTGGTGTTGCTGGCAGTCAAATTCAGTGCGGGTGCACTTGAGCGCGATTGACAGCGCGGCACCCTGGTTTTTCAGATAAATTGAAACAACTCCGTGTTTGCGTAACAGTTCAAATTCGTTGTGTCGAACAAGTGGGGTAGCAAGAGGTGCGGGAAGGAGTCATGAACACGTTACGAAATTTTCTAGTGGCATTGCCACGTCGGCAAAAGCGTGTGATTCAGGTTGCCACTGATGTCGTGTTGGTCTGGTTCGCGCTTTGGATGGCGTTCGTCGTTCGTTTGGGAATCGACGACCTGATCAATCCACTGGAAAAACATACCTGGCTGTTCATCAGCGCGCCAATCGTCGCTATCCCACTGTTTATCCGGTTCGGGATGTACCGCGCTGTCATGCGTTATTTCGGCAATGATGCGTTGATCGCGATCATCAAGGCTGTCAGCCTTTCCGCTCTTATTCTGGGTTGCATCGTTTATTCCTACAGCAATCATCAGCCCGTGGTGCCGCGTTCCATCATGTTCAACTATTGGTGGTTGAGCCTGGTGATGATTGGCGGGCTGCGTCTGGCGATGCGTCAATATTTTCTCGGGGACTGGTTTTCTGCCGCGCAGCATGTGCCGTTTACCAATCGTGATGACGGCTTGCCCAAGGTCGCGATTTATGGCGCGGGCGCTGCCGGTAATCAACTGGTCGCGGCCCTGCGAATGGGCCGGCTGATGCGGCCAGTGGCCTTTATCGATGACGACGAATCCATTTCCAATCGAGTGATTTCCGGGCTGCAGGTCTACAAGCCCAAGCATATCCAGCGAATGATCGAAGTCACCGGCGCTCAGGAAATATTGCTGGCGATTCCGTCGTCGACTCGTGGTCGACGTCGCGAGGTTCTGGGCTATCTGGAAGGTTTTCCGCTGCACGTACGCAGCGTGCCCGGCTTCATGGATCTGGCAGCAGGCCGGGTCAAGGTTGACGACCTCCAGGAAGTGGACATCGCCGACCTGCTCGGGCGCGATTCCGTACCTGCCCAAGAGGAATTGCTGGAGCGCTGCATCAAAGGCCAGGTTGTGTTGGTGACCGGCGCTGGCGGTTCCATCGGTTCCGAACTGTGCCGGCAAATTCTGTTGCTTGGGCCAACGACGCTGCTGCTGTTCGATCACAGTGAATTCAATCTCTACACCATTCTTTCCGAGCTTGAGCAGCGGGTTGCGCGCGAGGCGCTGTCGGTGAAACTGTTGCCGATTCTGGGCTCGGTTCGTAATCACTCCAAATTGCTGGACATCATGAAAACCTGGCATGTGGCGACGGTTTATCACGCTGCGGCGTATAAGCACGTGCCCATGGTCGAGCACAATATTGCCGAGGGCGTGATCAACAATGTCGTGGGTACGCTTAACACTGCCCAAGCGGCACTGCAGGCGGGTGTCGCTAACTTTGTATTGATTTCCACCGACAAGGCTGTCCGGCCAACCAATGTCATGGGCAGTACCAAACGTCTGGCTGAACTGACCTTGCAAGCGCTGAGCCGCGAAACAGCGCCGATAATGTTCGGTGACAAGGGCAATGTCTATCAGGTCAACAAAACCCGTTTCATCATGGTTCGTTTTGGCAATGTCCTTGGCTCGTCGGGCTCGGTGATTCCGCTGTTCCACAGGCAAATCCAGTCCGGTGGGCCATTGACGGTCACGCACCCTAAAATCACCCGTTACTTTATGACTATTCCGGAAGCCGCCCAGTTGGTCATCCAGGCCGGTTCCATGGGGCAGGGCGGCGATGTGTTCGTTCTGGATATGGGTGAGCCGGTGAAGATTGTCGAACTCGCAGAGAAGATGGTGCATTTGTCAGGCTTGAGTATTCGTTCCGAGAAAAATCCCCACGGCGACATCTCGATTGAATTTACCGGATTGCGGCCAGGTGAAAAATTGTACGAAGAGTTGCTGATCGGCGATAACGTGGTGGCAACCGAACATCCGATGATCATGAGCGCTCACGAGGACTATCTGTCGTGGGATGTTTTGAAGGTGCGCCTTTCTCAACTTCTTACGGCCGTTGAAGACGATGATTACACCGCTGTCAGACAACAACTCAGGGAAACCGTCAGTGGTTATTCACCGGATGGAGAAATTGTTGACTGGATATATCAGGAACGCCGCGGAGAGTTTTGATAGAGCATAGATTGCTCGAACTAAACTGTTTTGTTTGTGAATTGCTGTTACCGCTGATTCAAGTAATAACTCGAAACTCTTGTCGCCTTTGACAGCTTTAATTCATCAACTAACTTGAGTGGGCGACTTTGGAAAGTTGCTCACTTTAATGATGTTATGGAGCCTGCTAATGCGTAAATCTCTTCTGTCCTCGCTGTTGTTTGCTTTGCTAACCAGTGCCTCGGTCGCGGTTACCGCCGCCCCGACGTCACCTGCAACAATGGATGCGCCAAAGATGGCAAGCGCACAGCAACAGATGACCGATAAGGTCAACATCAACACCGCCGATGCGGAAACGCTTCAAAAACAGCTGTCCGGTATTGGCATTGGCAAAGCCAATGCCATCGTTGCTTACCGCGAAACCAATGGCGAGTTCACGTCTGTTGACGAGCTCATTGAAGTGAAGGGCATCGGCAAAGCTATTCTGGAGAAGAACCGCGAAAAGATCGTGGTTCAATAAAGCGTCCTGACCCCTCCCCCCGGCCGATCAAGGATCGGCCGTCTTACTGCCCCTCAGCACCCCCATTACGTCATCACGGCCATCGCAAAACTCTCACCTCAGCTTGACATTATGGATGTTGGCTGACATACAATGCTCTTAAATTATGGTCGTAATTTAATGGGCGCCTTTGAGGCTGCTCGTTACAAAGGTGAACCATTCGATGGATATCAGGAGAGCGAGTTTATGAGTGGTCCCCGAATCGTGGTCACCGGCATGGGCCTTGTCACGCCTCTGGGCAGCGGCGTCGAGCTGGTTTGGCAACGTTTGCTGGCAGGTCGTTCCGGCATCGTCAGGCTGGCAGAGGAGGTTGTTGCTGATCTGCCGGGCAAAGTGGGTGGTCGTGTGCCGTTGCTGGAGGAAGATGCCGAAGCCGGCTTCGATGCTGATTGGGCAGTAACTGCGAAAGAGCAGAAAAAGATGGATCGTTTCATCCTGTTTGCCCTCGGGGCGGCCAAGGAAGCCATCGCCCAGGCCGGCTGGGCTCCGGACACGCTGCAAGCCCAGGAACGCACGGCGACAATCATCGGTTCCGGGATCGGCGGTTTTGTATCCATCGCCGAGGCGGTACGCACCACCGATACACGCGGGCCGCGGCGTCTTTCGCCGTTTACGATTCCGTCGTTCCTGGTCAATCTCGCGGCGGGTCACGTCTCCATCCAGCATGGCTTCAAAGGCCCGCTAGGTGCACCTGTTACCGCTTGTGCGGCGGGCGTGCAGGCTATCGGTGATGCGGCGCGAATGATTCGCTGCGGCGAGGCTGACATTGCCATTTGCGGCGGAGCTGAAGCAGCTATCGACAAAGTCAGCCTCGCGGGGTTCGCCGCAGCGCGGGCGCTGTCCAGTGGCTTCAACGAAACGCCCGAGCGGGCTTCGCGACCTTTCGACCGGGATCGTGACGGTTTCGTGATGGGCGAAGGTGCCGGGATTCTGGTGATTGAAACGTTGGAGCATGCACTGGCCCGTGGCGCCACGCCGATTGTCGAACTGGTCGGGTATGGCACCAGTGCCGATGCTTACCATTTGACCGCCGGACCGGAAGACGGCAGCGGCGCTCAGCGCTCCATGCAGACGGCGATTCGCCAGGCGGGTATCGAACCGGCGCAGATCCAGCACCTGAACGCGCACGCCACGTCCACGCCAGTGGGGGATAAAGGTGAGATGGCCGCGATCAAGGCGGTATTCGGGGATCAGAACTCAGTGGCGGTGACGTCGACCAAATCCGCGACCGGGCACTTGCTCGGCGCTGCGGGTGGCATAGAAGCAATCTTCACCGCCCTGGCGATTCGCGATCAGATAGCGCCAGCGACTCTCAACTTCGATAACCCTGACGAGGCCGCGCACGGGTTGGATATCGTGCACGGTGCAGCGCGGCCGATGACGATCGAGTATGCCTTGTCCAACGGCTTCGGCTTCGGCGGCGTCAACGCCAGCGTACTGTTTCGCCGCTGGCGTGACTGATCACGCCTCGTTCGGGGTCTTCTTCAAGCATTCCCGGGCAGTTGCCAGGATCCGGTCCGAGAGTTCCGGATCCTGCACGCTGCGTGACAACATCAGTGCGCCGACCATGGTCGACATCATCATGATGCTCTGCGCTTCGGCATCGGGGCCGGACAGCGTGTTCTTGAGGCAAGCCAGTCGGGCGAGAATCAGTTCATCGGTGATCGGGCTGGGTTGACCGCGCTGCCCCAGTTCCGCGGACATGGTCGGCAGCGGGCAGCCTTTGTCAGGGTTGCTGCGATGGCCTTCGGACAGATAGAAATCTATGTATTTCTCCAGCGGGTTCTCTTCAGCGAAAACCGGTGTGGTGCGTTCACGGGACTCGTCCACCGCGCAGCGCAGCGCCTTTTCCACCAGATCATCCTTGGACTTGAAGTGCGCGTAAAAGCCGCCATGGGTCAGGCCCAAGGCTTTCATCAAAGGTTGCAGACCTGTTGCGCCTATGCCGTCACGACGAAAACGCGCCGCCGCTTCGGTAAGGATGCGTTGATGAGTTTGGGCTTTGTGATCCTGTGCGTAACGCATGCTGAGCCTCCCGACCTGGCTCGTTAAATGGTGGTCGACATTTTCACATGGATGCGCCAGCCGATGCAGCATTCATTTCTGTTCTCGGCCAATGGGCGGACGAAGCCGCTAAATTTCTCTGCGCGACTGACGTTTTCTCATGGAATACGTCTTTTTTCGTGAGCCCGGAACATGCCCTCTTCATTACCGCTGAGCCCCGTGCAATTGATCCGCCCGCCCAAGCAGGTCGGCGAAGTCTATCGACGCTTCGATGCCCGGCTGAGTAGCTGGATTTCCCTGCGTACCCTGGACATCGGCCAGGATCTTGAGCGTTTCAACCGCTGGCAGAACAACCCGCGGGTTCTGGCGTTCTGGCAAGAGGGCGGCACGCTTGAGCAGCACCGTGAATATCTACTCAAGCAGCAAGCCGATCCCCATACCGTGACGTTGATTGGCAGCTTCGACGATCAGCCGTTTGCTTACTTCGAGGTGTACTGGGCGCTGGAAGATCGCATCGCGCCGTTCTACGACGCGGCCGAATTTGACCGTGGCATTCACATGCTGGTCGGCGAGGAACATCATCGAGGTCCACATAAGGTCGCCAGCTGGCTGTCGGCGTTGCTGCACCATGTGTTTGTCGACGACGAGCGCACCCGGCGGATCGTGTCGGAACCCCGTGCGGACAACGCGAAGATGATCGGCTACATGCAGGCGCAGGGTTTTATCCGCGAGAAAGAGTTCGACTTCCCGCACAAATGCGCGGCACTCATGACTCTGGACCGCGAGCGCTTTTTTGCGCAATGCGACCGGCTGTGATGGGGGAGGGTAGACGGCAGCGCGGGCAGGGATGACCTGCCCGATAGCTGTCAGCGACGAAGGGCGCGGGGTTCCTGGCGGGACACCTTGCGGCAATGCACCAGGGCATCGCGGATCATGAAGTTCACCAGGGTTGGTGACACGCCCAGTTCCTTGGCGATGTCTTTTTGCGGGACCCCGTGCAGACGATACATTTCAAAAGCATACCGGGTACGGCTCGGTAGCTCGGTCAAGGCATCGGCAATGGTTTCCAGGGTCGTGAAGTTGATGTGCGAAGTTTCAGGAGATGCGCCATGGATGACCACATTGAGTCCTTCTTCCTCGCTGCCTGAATACTTCTGTTCCAAGGCCTGTTTGCGATAGTGATCGATCGCCAGATTGCGCACGATCTGGAACAGATAGCTCAGTTGCGCCTTGATCGATGAGGTGATCTGTGGCGCGGATTGCAGACGGAAGTAGGCATCCTGCACAACGTCTTCGGCCCTTGATCGACAACCCGTAATGCGGGCGGCGATTTTGACCAGGATAAGGCGGTTTTCTACGAACGCCTGGAGTAACGGTGAATCGCACGTACTTGTGGATAATTGTTCCGGCATGGAAATCACCTTGCAGCAATGGGCAGCTGAAGCTTGGTAGGAGAAGCCCCTACACACCGGGCAACAAATTAGGCTGGATGATAATTATTGTCAATTGAGAAATAGAACTAACATCATGTTTCGTTGCTGGCTTTCTGATGGCTCGTGGGCTGCGCAGAGCAGCCAGCACCTTCTGTTACTAATTAATTCGCAACCCCATCCGTTCTCCGTGGTGACAGTGCCGGCTCACCGCGCGGCTCCCCACGTCACCCATTGGCATTACCGCAGCGAGGACGGCCCGCGCTCGCGCATTGGGCGTCCGCTGGGCAGAGAAAGTGGATCACCTGAGCGATTTGATGGCACAGCTGGAGGCGCTGGATTAACGAGGACTGGGTTCGGGCATGCCGCTTTGGTGCATGCCCGGATTGTGATGGCTAAGGTTTGGGGCCCAGAATCTTTTCCAGCTGCGCGGTTTGCGGTGCGCCTTGCTGCTGTTGCAGTTGGCCCTTGGCATCGAGGTAGAAGATCGACGGCGTTGCGGAAAGGCCCAGGTCGGTCATCAATTGCAGATTGGCGTCGAGGCGCGTCTGAATCTCTTTGGGGATGCTGCCCAAAGGTTTCAACTTGCTGCTTTTGCCGGCCTGTTCATGGGTGTTCAGTGCTGCTTGTGGGTTGTTATCCGCCAGTAAAGCGGCGGCCTTGGCGGCGCTGTCTTCGCGGATAATGCCGACCATGATGTGGCGCAACTGCACTTTGCCAGCCTTGACCCATGGCCGCGCCTGTTCCCAGAACATGTTGCAGTATGGGCAATTGGCATCGCTGAACAGATACACCACTTTGGGTGCATCGGCGTTGCCATCGGCGATCCAGGTGCTTTTCTCCAGACCGCTCCAGACCTCTTTGGACATCGGCTCGTAGACCAGTTTTTGCAGCGGTGCCTCGCTGAGGTCCGCGCCTTTTTCGTCGTACAGATTGCCCGCCAGCACATGCTTGCCGTCCCGGGTCAGGTACAGCGCCATGGCCTGTTTCTGGTACTCGGCGGCATAACCGCGCAAACCATCGGGCGCATCGAAACTGCCGATGATGCGCGCGCCTTTGTCTTGCAGCGCGCGAATCGGCGCAGGCAGTTCTTCGGCCTGCAGCAACGGGCTTTGCAGGATGATCAGGCTCAAGGCGAGTAGTGAAAGAGAGCGAATCGAAATCATTGGTCAAGGGTCCTTGAAGGCAGGGTCGTGCTCGGAAAACTGTCGAGGTAGCGGGTCAGGCTGGCTTGGGAAAGCTCGCCCAGATGACTGCCGATCAATCGCCCCTCGGCACTATAGAAAACGGTGGTGGGCAGGGCCATGGAGCCGACGCTTTGCGCCAGTTGGCCGCTGCCATCGAACAGCACGTTGCTCAGGCGCAAGCCTTGGGTGCTCAGGAAACTGGCTACGGTTTGCGGCGATTCGGCTTGATTGACGAACAGGAACACCACGTCATCGCGCTCGGCCTGGGCGGCTTGCAGGACGGGCATTTCCCGGCGACAGGGCGGACACCAGGTCGCCCACAGATTAATCACCAGCGGTCGTCCCTGATAATCGGCCAACTGCACGGATTCCCCGGCAGCGTTACGCAAGGTGATGTCCGGCAAGCTGACGCCTTGCTGATAAATGTTCAGGCCCAGATTGGCCAGCAGCCAGAACACCAATCCGCTGCCCAGACCAAGCCCCAGCGGGCGGCGCAATTCCAGGCGTCGCCAGGCCAGCAGCAGTCCGCCGAGGATCACCGCGAGCACACCCGGCCAGATAAGGAAACCGCCATCGCGAATGTCCAGCGCCTGCCACGGCTGCGCCCGATACTGCGCCCAATAGTTGATGACAAAACCCGCGCGGGCGGCCAGCAACCCCAGCAGGAACAGACCGAATAACGCCGATTCCGGATTGGCGCCGGTGCGCCGCGAGGTCAGCCAGCCCACCAGCGTGGCCAGCGCCAAAGCGCCGATCAGCAGCAGATGCACGACAGCCAGGGCGAAGGGCCCGATAGAAACACTCAACATCAACCGCGCTCCCGAGTGGCTTGCCATTGTTGCAGGAAAGTCCCGGCGTCGACCTGGCCAATGATGCGCCGGTCGCGTCGTTCGCTGCCGTCAGGTCCGATCCACAACAGGCTCGGTGGCCCCGGCACTTTGTAACGAGCCAGCAGCTCCCGGCTGGCCGGACTGTCAGCGGTGACATCCAGGCGCAGCAGATGCACGCCTTGCAGCGCATTCACCACCTCGGGTTTGGCAAACACCTGTTTCTCCATGATTTTGCAGGACACGCACCAGTCGGCGTAGTAATCGATCAGCACCCAGCGACCGCTGGCTTTGGCGGCTTCGAGTTCAGTTTGCAGCGCTAGGGGTTCGCTTATCGTGATAAACGCTTCATCGACCGTGGCGCGTTGCTCGGCACCGCTGGCACTGTAAACCTTCAGCGGCTGCCAAGGGTCGTCCGCGCCACCGGCGGCGCCCACCAGCAGCAGCACGGACCACAGGCCGAGGATCAGACCGGTGGGGGCCAAGACCCGGGTCGCGCTTGTCATTCGCTGGGTCAACGCCAGCGCACTGCAGGCCGCGATCAACAGCAGCGCGCCCCAACCGGCGACCCACAACGACTCATCCAGCAGCGGCCGCGCCATCAGCAATGCGGTGCCGAGGAACATGAACCCGAACACGCCCTTGAGCACATCCATCCACGCGCCGGGTTTGGGCAGAAAACGATTGCCGACGGTGACCAGCAGCATCAGCGGCAAACCGATCCCCAATCCCATGACGAACAGCACCAGACCGCCGTGCAACGCATTGCCGCTTTGCGCGATGTAGAGCAACGCGCCGGCCAGTGGCGCGGTCATGCACGGGCCGACCATCAACCCTGACAACGCCCCCAGCACGCCAGCGCCGAGCAGGCTGCCGCCGCGTGTGCGCCGACTGGCGTTTTCCAGTCGATCACGCAGGGCGGCGGGCAGTTGCAGTTCGAAAAATCCGAACATCGGCAATGCCAGTAATACAAATAGCGCTGCGAAGCTGCCAAGCAACCACGGCTGTTGCAGCAGCGCCTGCAAATTGCCGCCGAGCAATGCCGCAACCACGCCGAGTCCGGCGTAGACCAGTGCCATGCTCAGTACATAACTACCCGCCAATGCCAGACCACGCCGCGGGCTAGCGCCGCCGCCGACCACCACGCCAGCCAGAATCGGCAACATCGGCAGCGAGCACGGGGCGAAGGCGAGCAACAGGCCAAGACCGAAGAAGATCAGCAGGCTCCAGCCCAGCGAGCGTTGCGCGAGGGAACTGGCAAGCGTCTGATCCTCGGCTTGCAGCACGTTTTGCACGACACCGGAGTCGCCGATCTCCAGCAACCGGCTTTGCGGCGGATAACACAAACCCGCGTCGGCACAACCTTGCCACCCCAGCTTCACGCTGCCGCTGGCAGAGGCCGGGATCAACACTTCAAGACTGTTGCGGTACACCTGCTGTTCGCCGAAAAACTCGTCACTGTGGGCTTCGCCTTCGGGCAGTACCGGCTGATTTTCGGCGCTCAGCCCGGCAAAGCCGACGCGCTGTTTATAAAGGTAATAACCTTCAGCAATGCGCCAGTGCAGACGGGTTTCCCCGGATTCCAGGCGATCGCTGGTCAGGGTGAACGCCTGATCTACCGGGAGGAATTCGGCTTGTCGCTTGAAGGGATCATTGCCGGGCAACGCCTGAGCGAGCGCGGGCAACAGCAAAAATATCAACAGCAAAAATATACGCATAAAAGAACCTTGGGGTTTACAGGTGGGCCAAGGGTGGGGCAGGGGGATTAAGGTAGAGTTAACATTGCTCATTGCTTTGGTAGGACCGGACTCGTCCGGGCAAAGGTTGGCTAAGGCACTGAATCGGGACAGACCCTAGATTTAGCCGGACCGACCTCTTCGGGGGCGAGTCCCTTCCCATCAAACAACGCACGGCAATCGAATTGAAATGTTCGTTGGGGCGAACCTGGAAAATTGCTTTGGCTTTTGATTTTCGCTTTTCCGTGCCGCGATCTGACAGACACCGCCAAACGCGCGTCGGGCCGGACGTCAGCGCACATGTTTTTCGTCTATTTTGCCGAAACAAAATGGACCCGGCCGTCAGGACGGAACCTCAATAAGCCGCACCGCGAATGCGGTTGGTGCCACCCGATTAGACACGCGGCACAGAAGAACGATGACGCGGTGTATCTGGTCCAGCGGGGTGATTGATTCGCGGGCAAGCTTCGCTCCAACGGGACCCTATTCCAGCCCAATGATCTGGGGGCACCAACAATCTGAAATGCAAGCATAATCCTCCCTTAATCCTGACCTGCTTCATTGGCCCATTTCCCCGAGCCCGAACATGCACGTATTACTCTGTGAAGACGACGATCTGATCGCCAGCGGAATTGCCGCCGGCCTCAATGCCCAGGGCCTGACCGTGGATCGGGTCGCCACGGCGGCAGCGGCGCGGGGGATTTTGGTGGCGGCGCGATTCGATGTGTTGATCCTTGATCTGGGCCTGCCCGACGAAGACGGCCTCAAACTCCTCAAACAGCTGCGCGGGCAGGGCGTCGAGCTGCCGGTGTTGATCCTGACGGCACGGGATACGGTCAGCGACCGGGTCGATGGTTTGCAGGCCGGTGCCGATGATTACCTGCTCAAGCCCTTTGACCTGCGCGAACTCAGTGCGCGTCTGCACACGCTGGTGCGGCGGGTGGCCGGGCGCAGCGTCAACCTGATCGAGCATGGTTGCCTGAGCTACGACCCCAGCAGTCGCGAGGTGTTTCTGTCCGGTCAACCGGTGGATTTGTCCCGCCGTGAGCAGGCGCTGTTACATGCATTGCTGCATGCCCGGGGTCGCGTACTGTCCAGCGAGCAACTCAAGGACTGCATCTACGGCTTCGGCGATGAAGTGGAAAGCAACGCGCTGAGCGTGCACATCCATCATCTGCGGCGCAAGCTGGGCGGCCACGTTGTCGAGACCGTGCGCGGCCTGGGTTATCGACTCGGTGTCGCTGGCAAGGACCTGACTTCGGAGGAATGCCAATGAGCCTGCGCCTGCGTCTGAGCCTGACGCTGGGCTCGGCATTCGTGGTGATCTGGATGCTCGCGGCGGCCTGGATGTTGTGTGATCTGCGCGCACAAATGATGGAATCACTGGATCAGCGTCTCGCCGCATCGGCGCGCATGGTTTCCGGGCTCCTCGAACAATTGCCGGTGCCCGCCAGCAATGACGGCGCGGCCTTGAGCGCCGAGCAGTTGGGCATTCCCGGCGGGCTGGCGTGTCAGGTCAGTTCATTGCGTGGCGAGGTGCTCGCGCGCAGTCACTCGACCCCGGATGAGCCACTGGCGGCCGATGCCAGCGGCTTTCACGACCAGCTCATCAACGGCGAACGCTGGCGCAGTTTCACCCTGACGCACGGCGAGTTGCGCGTTACCACGGCTGATCGTCAGGACGAGCGCGAGACCCTGAAATATTCGGTTTTATTGGCTGCTTCGGTGCCGGTGGCGGTGGCCTTGCTCGGCAGTCTGGGGCTGCTCTGGCTGGGCATCGGTCAGGGATTGGCGCCGCTCAATCGCATGCGTGACGCTTTGAAACGGCGCAGTGCCGACTCGCTGGAGCCGCTGGATATCTCGGGCATGCCCAATGAGTTGCAGCCTTTGCTGGACACCCAGAACCAGCTGTTCCAGCGCATTGCGCAGACCCTGGAACGCGAGCGGCGCCTGACGGGCGACGCCGCCCATGAGCTGCGCAGCCCGCTGACCGCCATCAAGACCCACCTGCAAGTGGCGCGCATGACCCAGGGCGAAACCCGTGATCGTTCGCTGGCCCATGCGGAAGAGGGCGCGGATCGCCTGCACAGCACGCTTGAGCAATTGCTGTTGCTGGCGCGAGTCGAGGGCAGTCTGTCGTTCGAGGACGGCGTGCAATGCAGCGCCGAACAAATCGCGCGTCTGGCGATGCACGACGCCAGTCACGGCCACGTGTCGCGCATTGATCTGCATCTGCCGGACGATTTGTCCGTAGCGGCGCTGGACATGCCATCGGTGCTGGCCATCGCTGCGCTGCGCAATCTGCTGGAAAACGCCTTGCGCCACGCACCTCGAAACACCCGGGTTGAGCTGATCTTGAGCACTTCAGCCAGCCTGGCATGCTTTGAGGTGCGGGATCACGGCAGCGGCATCGCCGAGGAACAATTGAGCCTTGTCACCCAACGTTTCTGGCGACAGGGCACCGGCGAAGGTTCCGGTCTGGGCCTGGCTATCGTGCAGGCCATCGTTCAGCGCTGCGGCTGCCTGCTGACCTTCGCCAATCAGCCGGATGGCTTGCGGGTCGAATTGCGTATGCCGTTGTGTCGGGAAAGCATTCGCGGATAAGTCCGGATCACAGCGCCAACGGTTGTGTTGACCCATCTCAAGCGTCGCCGTCACCCGTTGCGTCATGATGTGCGTGATAGCGGGCTGCGCGTCCTGGATGCGCAAGCCATGCGTGCTGATTTCGATGGACCCAGGAAAAAATCATGAATGCGACTGTGACGACTCCCGACGTACCGCCCGCGAAGGTCAAGTTGCCTGTCGCACTGGCCATCGCCGTACTGGTGATGGTCGGCGTGTTATTGCTGCCGCTGCCAGCGGACTTGCCGGTTGCCGGGCACCGAATGCTGGCGATCCTGGCCTTCGCCGTCGTGGTGTGGATTACCGAAGCGGTTTCTTACGAAGCCAGCGCAATCATGATCACCTCGCTCATGGCCTTCCTGATTGGCACCGCGCCGACCTTGCCGGATCCGGCAGTGATTTATGGTTCATCTGCGGCGATTAGCATGGCGCTGACCGGCTTCTCCAATCCGGCCCTGGCGCTGGTAGCGGGGGCGCTGTTCATCGCCGCCGCCATGACCCATACCGGACTGGATCGAAGAATCGCCCTCGTGACTCTGGCGCGGGTCGGCACCAGCACCCGGCGCATCATGCTCGGCGCCATTGTGGTGACCATTTTGCTGAGTCTGGTGGTGCCCAGTGCTACTGCGCGCAGTGCCTGTGTGGTGCCGATCATGATGGGCGTCATTGCCGCGTTCGGGGTCGATAAACGCTCGAACATTGCCGCCGCGATCATGATCATCGTCGCTCAGGGCACCAGTATCTGGAACGTCGGCATTCAAACCGCCGCCGCGCAAAACCTGCTGACCGCCGGCTTCATGGAGAAAATGCTCGGCGCACGAGTGTCGTGGCTGGACTGGCTGATCGCCGGTGCACCCTGGGCGATCATCATGTCCGGCGTACTGATTCTGCTGGTCTTGAAATTGCTGCCACCGGAAAGCGACAGCATCCCCGGCGGCAAGGAAGCCGTGGCGCAATCTCTGGCCGAAATCGGCCCCATGACCAGCGCGCAGAAACGCTTGATGGCGGTGTCCATCGGCTTGCTGTTGTTGTGGGCCACTGAAGGCAAACTGCACCGCTTCGACACCACTTCCACGACCTACGCCGGGTTGGTTCTGCTGTTGCTGCCGCGTTGGGGCGTGATGACCTGGAAGGATGTGCAATCGCGCATTCCGTGGGGCACGGTGATTGTGTTCGGCGTGGGCATCAGTCTGGGCACAGCACTGCTTACGACCCATGCCGGTCAGTGGCTGGGCGTGCAAGTGGTGGCGAACACCGGTCTGGACAAAGTCGGCCCGCTGGGAGTTTTCGCCATTCTCGGCGCGTTCCTGATCCTGATTCACCTGGGTTTCGCCAGCGCCACGGCGTTGACCTCGGCCATGCTGCCGATCCTGATTGCGGTGTTGCAAACCTTGCCCGGCGATTTCAACCGGCTGGGCATGACCATGTTGCTGGGTTTTGTGGTCAGCTACGGGTTCATCCTGCCGATCAATGCGCCGCAGAACATGGTCTGCCTGGGCACGGAAACCTTTACCGCACGGCAATTTGCACGTGTCGGCCTGCCAGTGACGATCATCGGTTACCTGCTGATGCTGCTGTTCGCTGCCACATACTGGAAGTGGCTGGGCTGGATGTGACACTGATTTTGTAAATCCTCGCCGCGCTTGTGCGTTCCCCTGACAGGAAATCTGCAAGCGCTCGACGGCTTGGCAGATGTCCTTTTCTACTACCTGCTATCGAGGGTTTGAGGGATGTCGGTCGCCATCAGTCGCAACGAAAATTCGCCTGCCCGGTTTGTCAGTGGGCCGGACGAAGTGCTTTATCACTTCTAAGATTCGCCTTTGCTGCAACGCCAGAAGCAGCAGGAATCCAATGCCCGCAGCTATCCACGGCGCATTCCGCTGGCATTGAAGCGCGCCCAGGGGATTTTATGTCGAGGACGTTGAAGGACGCACCTTCATCGATTGTCTGGCGGGTGCCTGGGGCATAACCATCCGGTGGTGATCGCCGCCATCCGCCTGCGCATAGCGCGCTCGCGCGGCTGATCCAGAGCAAATGCCTCAAGCGCGGCCTGATCCTGATCCTGGAACTGGGCGGCCGGCATGGCGCGGTCGTGCGCTTCCTGCCTCCGCTAATCATCACTGCCGCACAGATCGACGAAGTCGCACGGCGCTTTGCCAAGGCGCAGGCGGCGGCGTTGAAGAGGAATTGAATCGTCAACGGATCTTCCATTGCGCGAGATCAACACCTTCTCGTCAGACAAGCCTTTGATTTTCAAGCCCGATCCCGGACAATCGCGCCCCTGTTTTTGATGGGGGCGTTGAACTGCCAGGTTTTCCGATGCGTCCCCGCCTTGTTGTATTAACCGGCAACGGAGATTCGACCGGATGAATGATCAGGCCAATAGCGTCGAACAACGATTCGACACGGCCCCCGCCAGCATTGCTGCGTGGAACTGCCACGACACCACCTGGATGCTCGGTTTGTTCGGCACCGCCATCGGCGCGGGCACCCTGTTTTTGCCGATCAACGCCGGTATCGGCGGCTTCTGGCCGTTGATCATCCTGGCGCTGCTGGCCTTTCCGATGACTTTCTTTGCGCACCGTGGGCTGACCCGCTTCGTGCTGTCCGGACGCGAAGGCGCGGACATCACCGAAGTCGTCGAGCAGCATTTTGGCAAAAGTGCCGGGGCGTTGATCACGCTGCTGTATTTCTTCGCCGTGTTTCCGATCCTGCTGATCTACAGCGTCGCGCTGACCAACACCGTCGGCAGCTTTCTCGAACATCAGTTGCATGTCCAGCCGCCACCTCGAGCGATTTTGGCGTTCGTGCTGATCCTCGGCCTGCTGGCGGTAGTGCGTTGCGGCGAGCGGGTGATCGTCAAGGCCATGAGCCTGATGGTTTACCCGTTTATTGTCGCGTTGCTGTTTCTTTCGGTGTTTCTGATCCCGCACTGGACCGGCGGCATTCTCGAAACCGCCACCACGCTGCCGGAGCCTTCGGCGTTCCTGCACACTTTCTGGCTGGCGATTCCGGTGATGGTTTTTTCCTTCAATCACACGCCGATCATCTCGGCTTTCGCCGTGGACCAGAAGCGTCGTTACGGCGAACAGGCTGAAGGTCGCAGCTCGCAAATCCTCGCCCGCGCCCATGGCTTGATGGTGGTGCTGGTGTTGTTCTTTGTCTTCAGTTGCGTGCTGACCTTGTCACCTGTGCAACTGGAGGAAGCCAAGGCGCAGAACCTGTCGATCCTGTCGTATCTGGCCAACCATTTCAGCAATCCGACCATCGCGTTCATGGCACCGTTGATCGCGTTCGTGGCGATTGCCAAGTCGTTTCTGGGTCACTACATCGGCGCCAGCGAGGGCCTGAAAGGGCTGGTGGCGAAAACCGGTTATCGGCCCGCGCCCTTGCTGCTGGATCGCATGACTGCCGCGCTGATGCTGGTAGTGTGTTGGGCGGTTGCCACGCTCAACCCGAGCATCCTGGGCATGATCGAAACCCTGGGCGGCCCGATTATTACTGCGTTGCTGTTCCTGATGCCGATGTACGCGATCCACAAAGTCCCGGCCATGCGCCGATACGCTGGCAAGGTGTCCAATGTGTTTGTGGTGATCGTGGGGCTGGTTTCGATATCGGCGTTGGCGTATTCGTTGATGCAGTGAGCAACGTCCAGATCCCTATCCGGACAAGTCGTGACCTACCGAATCCTGCATAACCGGTAGGAGATTTCGCCATGTCGTTGACACGGCGCTGTCGCGTAGCAAACACCGAACATGTGGGACCGGATTTATCCGGGAAGGCGGCATTTCTGACGACG
>LNAP01001432.1_pt1 | contig 25347 bp, 22 predicted proteins | sample 602601 | NCBI WGS metagenome assembly LNAP01 (sample SAMN02440304, study PRJNA202911) | soil metagenome | biome: Subtropical and temperate rainforests or woodlands; isolation source: soil samples (1 kg each in a 20% v/v slurry with milli Q water) were... ...
CAGTGGCTGCTCCCCATGCCCGCGCTTGAGCGCAAAGCGCAGGATCCTGTCAGGCGGTATTGAAATTCCAGCCACGGCCGGGCGCGGCGGCAAACAGAGTCCTGGTGTAGTCATGCCGGGGCGCGGCAAAGACATCGGCGGTAGCGCCGCATTCGACTATCTCGCCCCGGGACATGACGGCGATACGGTCGCATACCCTCGCTGCCACGCGCAGGTCGTGCGTGATGAACAGCATGGCGAGGTTCATGCGATCGCGTATTTCCTCGAACAGCGTCAAAACTTGCGCCTGTACCGAGACATCCAGCGCGGAGACTGCCTCGTCGGCGATGAGCAGTTCCGGTTCCATTGCCAGCGCGCGCGCTATGCAGATCCGTTGCCGCTGCCCGCCGGAGAACTCATGGGGAAACCGTGTCAGCACAGCCGGGTCCAGACGGACCAGTTCCATGAGCTCGCCCGCCCGGGTCCAGGCTTCGGAGCGCGGCATGCCGTAGTTCATCGGCCCTTCGATGATCGAATCTCCAACCCTCCTGCGCGGATTGAGCGACCTGTAAGGGTCCTGGAATACGATCTGGATCGAGCGGCGCAATGGCCGAATTTTCTTCGTCGAGAGCCAGGCCACGTCCTGGCCGTTAAGCAGGATGCTGCCCGCGTCGGGTGAAATCAGCCGCGCTATGCAGCGCGCCACGGTGGACTTGCCGGAGCCGGATTCGCCGACGATCCCCAGCGTTTCCCCGCGGCGGATTTCCAGCGTGACATTGCTGGCGGCCGGCACCCGGCTGCGCGGATAGGTCTTGCCCAGGCCTTGTGTGCGCAGCGTGACCTTGTCTTCCCGGATCGGCCTGCGCGGTCCGGGTATCAGGCTAGGCACGGCTGCAATCAAGGACTTGGTATAGTCGTGTCGCGGGTCGCTCAGCAAGGCCTTGGTCGGCCGGGATTCAACCATGTCGCCCAGCCTGAGCACGGCGACATGGTCGGTTATTTCAGCGACCACGCCAAAATCATGGGTAATGAACAGCACGCCCGTGCCATGCTCTTGCTGCAGTTCCCGGATGAGGCCAAGGATCTGCGCCTGTGTCGTCACATCGAGCGCCGTGGTTGGCTCGTCGGCGATCAACAGCGCAGGCCCCAGGACCAGCGCCATGGCGATCATGATGCGCTGCCTCTGGCCGCCCGACAACTGATGGGGGTAGGCCCGGAATATGCGTTCCGGATCTGGCAGACGGACTTTTTCTATGATTTCAAGCACACGCCGGCGCCGGGCTCCCGGGGACATGGATGTGTGCGCGCGCAAGACCTCATCGATCTGGTCGCCGCAAGTCAGTACCGGGTTCAGGGCGGTCATGGGCTCTTGAAAAATCATGGACATGCGGGTGCAGCGCAATTCCCGCAAGCGCGTCTGGCCGGCTCTGAGCACGTCCTCCCCGTTCAGCAGTATCTGGCCGTGGACCGCCGCCAGCCCCTTGGGCAGCAAGCCCATCACAGCATGGGCGACGGCCGACTTGCCGGAGCCGGACTCTCCCACGAGGCAGACGGTCTGGTGGGGGCTGACGGTGAAGCTGACACGTTCGACCGCGAACGGCCGATCAGCCCCGTCGGGCAGCGCGATGCTCAAGTTGCGGACTTCGAGCGTGGGGCTGGACTGGTTTGGATGATTCATATTCTTTTCTTGATTCGCGGGTCGAGCGCATCGCGCAGGCCGTCGCCAAACATGTTTACCGCGAGCACGGTGAGCGCAAGGAAGATGCCTGGATAGAGGATGTTGTGCGGGAATATCCGGAACAAGGCTCGGCCTTCCGCCATGATATTGCCCCAGGTGGGGATCTCCGCGGGAATGCCGACGCCAAGAAAGCTCAGGGTCGCTTCAATCAGCATGGCGTGCGCCACGATATACGTAGCCTGTACGACCAGCGGCGATATGGTGTTGGGCACGACATGGCGAAAGATCAGCAGATAGGTCGGCGTGCCCACGGAAATCGCCGCTTCGACATACGGTTCTTCGCGTACCGAAAGCACGACGGAGCGCACGAGGCGCACGACGCGCGGGAGTTCCGTGATGGCAATGGCGAAGATCACGGTGGACAGGCCAGCCGAGAGCAGTGATACCAGCGAGAGCGCGAGCAGTATGGAGGGAATCGCCATCAGGCCGTCCATGATGCGCATGATGACATTGTCGAGCAGGCGGAAGAACCCCGCGAGCAAGCCGAGGACCAGGCCGGCCGCCACGCTCGCCGCCGCCACGCTGGCGCCGATGATCAAGGATACGCGGCTTCCGTAAAGGACGCGGCTATAGACATCCCGGCCCAGGGAGTCGGTGCCCATCCAATTGACGAAACTGGATTCGCCGCCGTCATCGAGCCGGATGGTGCTTTCATACCCGGGCGGCTTGTTGCGCTCGGATGGATTGATCTCGGCGGGGTCCATGGTGTGCAGGAAGGGAGCCGCCAGTCCGATCAGTGTCACCAACACCAGTATCAGCGCGCCGATCGCCACGCTAGGCATATACAGCAGCTTGCGCAGCGCGCTGGGGCGCGCAGATTTCTTTTCAGGAGGCGCGGGCGCGTCCATCGCGATGTTTTCGATAGAGTTCAATATCTTATCCTCGGATCGAGCACTATGTAGGAAAGGTCCACCAGAAGATTGACCCCGACGAAGACGAGGGAAAACAACAGCACGAGAGCCTGTACCGTGGGAAAGTCGCGCGCAAGCACGGCATCCACGGTCAGCCTTCCAAGGCCGGGAATGCTGAAAACGCTTTCCGTCACCACGACTCCGCCGATCAGGAGGGCCAGCCCGAGGCCAATGACGGTGACGATAGGCACCGCCGCGGTGCGCAGTGCGTGCCGCATCAGCACGACGCGGTTGCTCAGCCCCTTGGCGCGGGCCGTGCGAATGTAGTCCTCATCGAGGACTTCCTGCACGCTGGTGCGTGTGATCCGCGCGATCAGGGCGCAGTACACGATGGACAAGGCCACGCTGGGCAGCATCAGATGCCGCAGCCATCCCCAGACGCCGTTGCCGATGCGCTGATAGCCCTGGACGGGAAGCCAATTGAGGTGAACGGCAAAGACCAGTATCAAGAGATAGCCGATGACGAACACGGGGATGGAGAATCCCAGCGCGGAGAAGCCCATCACCAGCCGGTCCACCCAGCCGCCGCTTTTGAACGCCGCCAGCACGCCGATCGGAACGGCGATCAGGACGGATATGATGATCGTGCACAGGGCGAGCGAGAGCGTTGGTTCGAGGCGATTGAGGATCAGCTCGGCGACCGGCTTCTTGAAGAAGAAAGACTCGCCCAGGTCGCCGGAAAGCGTGCGCATGGCCCATATGCCGAACTGCTTCACGATAGGCTGGTCCAGCCCCAGGTGGCTGCGGATCTGTTCGATCTGCGCGGAATTGCTATTCTCCCCGGCAATGACCGCTGCTGGATCGGTGGCGCCGAATCGCAACATCATGAAGACGAATATGGCCACTACGGTAATCACCGGAATCGTCGCAAGCAGCCGTTTGCATAAATAAATGAACATGTATCGTTCGCATTCGCTTAAATAGGATGGGTGGCAGAGTCCACGCGGCTGTCAGGCAGGCGCCGCCTGGCGCAGCAGGTCCGGACCGCCTTTAGCTGCCAGTCTTGGCGATATTCCAGAAAATCGGCACTGGCGTGCTCAGCAGGCCGGTAAGACTCTTTCTGGCCACCATGGGCTGGTACCATTGTCCGAGGGGGATATAGAGCGGGTTCTCGATTGCCCGCAGCTGCAGGGCCTCGGCGATCTCCTTCTGTTTCGCCGGGTCGGACTCGCGCGCATAGACGCTGCGCAACCGTTCGATTTCCTTGTCGCAGGGCCAGCCGAACGTGGCCTTCTCGCATGAGGCGTTCAGATAGCTCGATTCCAGCGGGTTCGCGGCGTTATTGGTCGATGTCAGCGAAATGCTCCACCCGCCTTCGGCCAAGGAGTTTTTCTTTGAGCGGCGCATCACGTTGGTTTGCCAATCCATGGACTGCATATCGACTTTCATGCCCGCGCGCTCCAGCAGCGACTTTGCGACCGGCGCAAGGTTGGCGTACACCTGGCGGTCGGTCGCGTGCAGCAGTACGATGGGTGTGCCGTCATAGCCGCCTTCCGCCAGCAGTTCGCGCGCTTTCTTGAAGTTGGAGCCCAGCAAGCCGTCCATGCCCTTTTCGGTGGCCAGCTGCGTCCCGCAGATGAAGATCGATTTGCATTCCTTGTAGTACTTCGGATCGCCGATGACCGCCTTGAGGAAATCCTTCTGGTTCAACGCGTACCACATCGCTTGCCTGACCTTCACGTTATCAAAAGGTTTTTGCACCGAATTGAAGCGGAATACATACTGATTGCCCAGGGAACTCCAATCGCCGGTCTGGATGTTGGGGTCGGCGGTGAGCATGGGCAGAAGGTCGTGAGACGGCTGTTCGATAAGATCGACTTCGCCATTGAGCAAGGCGCTCACGGCTGTCTGCTGGTCAGCGAGCGCCAACCACTCGACGCGGTCGACCTTGGCGACCTTGCCGCCCGCCATCCCGGATGGCGGCTCATCCCGCGGCTTGTATTCCTTGAATTTGACATATACGGCTTTGTTTCCAGGGGTCCATTCGTCTGCCTTGAAGATGAACGGGCCGGACCCGATGAATTCGGAAATCTGTTCTTGAGGATTGGTCTGCGCGATCCGTTTCGGCATCATGAAGGCCGGCCCGGTCGACCTGCCCAGGCCAAGCAGGACGAGGCCGGTGGGTTCGTTCACGGTGATGCGTATGGTTTTGTCGTCGACACTGGCGATGTCGGTGACGAAAGACATCATTTGCTGTCCGAGCACGTCGCGCGCCGCCCAGCGCTTTATGGATGCGACGCAGTCTTCCGCCGTTACCGGCTTTCCGTCATGCCATAAGAGCCCGTCGCGCAGCGTCATGGTATAGACGAGCTGGTCTTCGCTGAGAGTGTAGTGGTCCAGCATCTGCGGCTTGATGTCTTCCTTTTCGTCCGTGGCGAACAGGGTGTCGTAGATCATGTACCCATGATTGCGCGTGATGTAAGCAGTGGTCCAGATCGGGTCAATGATTTTCAGGTCCGACTGCATGACCGCGCGCAAAGTGGTTTCGGCCTGCGCAGCGCCAACGATGCCAGCCATCAAGATGGCGCTGGCCAGTGAAAACTTCAATGTTTTTCGTAGCATGGCTTGTGTCTCCTTTGTTTTCCTGCCTGATCGAATCCCGTCTCTAACGGACGATTTGTCATCTGATAAAGCATTATATTTAATGCATTTAATTTTATATAAGGCCTATTTGTAGCATAGAACGGTCAATTCTTGAACAATTGGCGCCAGCGCTGCGTTTCGGATTGCATCCGCTTGTCCAGCGCCAGCGGCGTGGCGTCGGCGGGCTTCTCGGGTGTGGCGCCCAAGGCCGTGATCCGCTTGTCGAACTTCGCATCCACGACGGCTTCCTGAAGCGCGCCGGAAATTTTTTCTACGATCGCATCCGGCGTCCGCTGTGGCGCGTATAGGGCAAACCAAAGAGAAAGATCGAATGATTCATATCCCAACTCTTTAAAGGTCGGCACGTCGGGCAGGGTCGGAACTCTTTCCCTGGATGTCATCGCCAGGGCCGTCAGCTTGCCGCTTTCCAGATAGGCGTTGGTGCTGGCCGAAGAATCGCAGGTCAGGTCGACCTGCCCGCCAATGACATCGACCAAGGCGGGTCCCGATCCCTTGTAGGGGACCTCGATCAGGCCGCTCACGCCAATGGCGCGCTGTATCAGCGTGCCGCACAAATGCGTGACTGAACCCGAGCCGTTATTGGCGATGCTGATTTTGTCGGAATTTTCCTTCAGATACTTGATCGCCGCAGCGGCATCCTTGGCTGGAAAGTTCCTATTGGACACGAGCATCATGGGTATATAGGCTACCGATCCGATAGAGGAAAAATCCTTCAGGGCATCATAGGAAAGCTTTTCGTTGAATACGTTGACAGTGGACTGCGACATGTTGTTGAGCAGCAGGGTATATCCGTCGGGTTTGGCTCTTGCGACTCTGGACGAGCCTATGGTGCCGCCAGCGCCGTTCTGGTTCTCGACAATGACTTGCTGGCCCAGCCGTTCGCTCAGATCGTCGGCCAGTATGCGGGCTACCGCATCGGCGGCGCCTCCTGGAGGGAAGGGCACGACCATCGAAATGGGCTTGACGGGGAATGACTCGGCTTGGACGCCAAAGGCTAATGCCGCGCTGATTGCGAGAAATAGCGCTTTAGCTGACTTCGTTTTCATGCTGTCTCCTTCTGGGGTAGTGTGAATGGTTTTTTTGGGGAGGGGCTGGCGGCTGGTGTCCCCATTGTTCTCGCCGGATCGGATATCGCCCTTGACAGGCGATTCATTATCCAGAAAAACATTTTATTTAATGCATTTAATTTTATATGTTTTCCTTTGTAGCACAGTACTATTGCTGAGGCAATATCTTATGTCTGCAAGAGGACTGATCCGCGGCACTGGCGCTATACACTCCGCCCATGCCGGATGGGGGCGCGGGCGCGCCGCGCCGATCTCCCTGGCGCTGGACAAGCGCGGGTCGGGCAGTTTATGGTTCGGCGATTTCCAGCGCGGGCCTGGGAATAGCCCGGTGGTGGCGCTCGGGCAATGGCGCTCGGGCAATGGCGATCAGGCAATGGCGATCAGGCAATGGCGCAAGGGAAGAGACAAGGCATCCGTGGATGCCTCTTGTCTTCAGCGCGCTGGTCGCTGCGTTATGGCCAGCGTTGTGGACGGCGCAAGCGCCGGGATGGCGGCGCCTAGGTTGTGGGTTGTCTACGCATATCGGCCGGCGTTGCCGGAGCCGTTAAAGCAGCTTGTCATCAATCTTTATCAAGGCGCGACAAGGATAGAATTGATCGCGACAAATAAACGTCGGTCATGGGCGCCGAACACGCAATCGGCGAATCATATGGACATTCGCCAGGCTGCGTTAATTCAGTTCAGCCAGCCGCTTGGCATGGCACATAAGTTCGTGGTCTTTCGACCGCCGCCCCAGAAGCTGCACCCCCAACGGCATATGCCCGACCGTGATCAGCGGCAGGCTCACCGCGGGAATGCCCAGAAAGCTCCCATAGACCGATAGCGTGCGGGACCCGGTGTTTTCGAGGCCCAGCGGAGCGATGCCCGAGGCCGCCGGCAGAACGAAGGCATCGTAGCGCGTGGACAAGGCCTCCAGGCGAGCCAGCAATTTCTCGCGATGCTCGATCAGAGACAGGTATCTCTCCGCGGAAATGTCCAGGCCTTGTTTCACCAGGCCATGAATTTTCTCGCCGGTTTCCGCCGGGAAGTTTTTGCAGTATTGCGAGTATGGCCAGCGCATATCACTGGCCACCATCTCCGTTGAAAGAGATGGCACGCCATCGAGTTCGCCGCAAAACGCCGCGAGTTCGGCATGCTCGTCGACCCCGGAGACCTGCACGCCAGACTGTCTCCAGCGGTTCATGCGCTCGTCGAACGCCCCCAGCTCGCCTTCACTGAGCTCCTTATACCCCGCGGTTTTCAATACGGCGATTCTGGGAAGGGGATGCCCCTCCGCTCCGAGGGACGGCAGGGGGATCAGCGGCGCATTCTCCGTGGTCGGCCTGTATTTCATGATGCAATGCGCAAGCGCCCAGGCGACGTCGAGGCTTTGCGCTATGACTCCCAAATGGTCGTGGCTGTGCGAAACCGGGTGCACGCCGTGCAAAGGCAATACACCCCACGTAGGCTTGTACCCGACCACGCCGCAATAACTGGCGGGGCGAATGATCGAGCCTTGCGTCTGCGTTCCCAGCCCCGCGCAGATCATCCCGCTGGCGACCCCCGCGGCCGTACCGGAGGACGAGCCGCCGGGGGTGCGCTCGGCGTCGTGGGGGTTGGTCGTGATTGTCGCCCTGCCGATGGCGAACTCGGTGGTGCGCGTCTTTCCGAGAATGACCGCGCCGCCCGAGCGCAAGGCGTCGACGGCTTCGGCATCGGCCCGAGGCCTCCAGTCCCGGTAGATATCGCTGCCCATGCATGTGGGTAGCGAGGCCGTGTCGATGATGTCCTTGATTCCGATCGGCATTCCGTCGATCCCGGAAAGCGGAGCCTGGCGCCGGTATCTGTCTGTCGAGGCGTCGGCATGAAGTCGCGCCTGCTCGATATCCAGGCACGCGAAAGCTTTGATCCGGCCCTCTTTTTCCTGCACGGCGGCGATGAACTCCTCCAGATATTCGCGAGGCGTCATCGTGCCCTGACGGAACATTGCCAAAGCGTGCTCAAACTTCATTATTACTCTCCCCCTCAAACATTATCGGCGCCTCGTTTTCCCTACATTTCCAGGCCCTTGCTTTTGACGAGGGCGCCCCATTTATCGAGGTCTCCGGCAATTCGGGTCATGATCGCGCCGGGCTGCTGGCTGACTGGCCTCATTCCAAGGTCCTTCAGGCGTTTCTGGAATTCTTCATTTTGGGCTGCCTTGCCCAGGGCTGCGCGCAATTTCGACAATTCTTCGTCGGGCGTGCCCGCGGGCGCAAACAGCCCCATCCAAGTGGAAAACTCGAAGCCCGGAAGATTGGCGGCCTCCGCTATTGTCGGCAGATCCGGATAGTCGTCATGCCGGGTGCCGCTGGCGATACCCAGCGGGACGACCTTCCCGGCCTGGATATGTTGCTTTGCCTGGGAAACCGCCTGGAATTGAACTTGCACTTCTCCAGCGAGCAGACCCATTACGGCCGGTGCCGTGCCTTTATATGGCACATGGGTCATTTCTATCCCCGTTTGCGAGCTGAACAGCTCCGTGCCCAGGTGATAGCTGCTGCCCTGTCCCGAAGTGGAATAATTCAGTTCGCCGGGCTTGCTGCGCGCGAGGGCTATCAAATCCTGCACGGTCTTGGCGGGAACCGATGGATTTACGACGAGCAGATTTTCATCGAGGGCAATCAGGTCGATCGGCGCGAAGTCCTTGAGCGGGTCAAAGCGAACCGATTTCAGGATAATCGGCGCCATCATCGTGCTGCTGCTTGCCAATAGCAGAGTATTGCCGTCAGGCTTGGCGTCCGCGGCTTGCTGGCTGCCGATCGCGCCTGTGGCGCCCGGCTTGTTTTCAACGATGACGGTTTTGCCCAGGGGCTCGGCCATATATTGGGCGGCGAGCCGGGCGACGACATCATTGGGGCCGCCGGCGGCGAACGGCACAATGATGCGCACCGTTGAACTGTTCTGGGCGAGACAGCCCAGGGATGTAACACCCAAAGCGGCGCAGGCGACGAATTTGCTCACTAGTTTCATTTTTTCATTTTTCCTATTGGTTGGTGTTGGAACGTTTCCCAAGAAGCCCATCACATTTCCGACAGTCGCGCGTAGGCGTTGACGACGTGATGCGACAGGAGCTCCGCGCAGTGGTGGGCGCTTGCTATGGATGCTGCGTCGCGCAGAGCGCGCACAATCTGTTTATGTTCGGCATTGGACTTCTTGCGGTGGTCCTTGGTGGACAGGTTCTTCACCCGCGCAAGATGCAATTTCTGGATAAGCTCGCGATAGTTCTTGGCGATCTCACGATTGCCGGCGTACTCGATGAAGAGCCAGTGAAACTGCAGATTGGCGTTGTAGTACGCCTGGACATTGTCTTCGCTGATGGCCTGGTCCATTGCGGCGGCGCAGGGCTCGAGCTTCGCCACGAGCTCGCCGCGCCGCTCTTTGGGCAGGAGGGCCACCATTCAGCCCGCATGGTTGTCCATGAGCGCACGAAACTGATACAGGTCCCGGACCTCGTCTTCCGAGAGCTCGCGGATATACACGCCCGAGTGCTTGCGCGACACCACGAGCCCCATGCTTTCGAGTTCACGCAAGGCTTCCCGCACCGGCGCGCGGGACACCTTCATCTGTTCGACGAGTTCGGGCTCGCGCAAGGCCTGGCCCGGGCTTAGCGCGCCCGACATAATCTGATTCAGAAGATAGTCGCGGACCAGCTTGCCCAACGACGTATTCTTGATTTCATCGAACTCCTCCTGCCTGACAACTGAATTCAACCATTCCATATATCTCGCCTCTTTCGTAGAATCGTATACGATTCTACGAAAGAAGAAGAATCCGGGTTTACCCTTGGGCGAGGCGGAAGTGGCGGCTTTTTCCTGAGGAAATGCGAAGGAGCCGGATGCCGGGCCAGCTTAATATTGCTGCAATGAGCACATTGGATACTGGGCGCTTCACCTTGCCATGCCATGGAGCAGCCCCATGCAAAACTATCGCACTCCCGATTCCGAAGATCTTCCGGCCAACACCTCGGAGAATGAACATTTCCAGCTCGTCGTCGAGCGAGCATGCAGCCGCCGCGGCTTTCTGAAGTCTGGCATCGGATTATCGGCCGCCGTATTCCTGGCCGGCCCCCTGGCTGTCCATGCCAAAAACAAGGGCGAAGGCAGCAATGAACAAGCGTCTTCCCTGCTAGGCTTCAGCGCCATCCCGATCTCGACGGACGACACGGTCAAAATCGCCGCCGGCTACACCGCCGCAGTCTTCGCCCCTTGGGGAACGCCGTTATTCGCCGACGCTCCCGCGTGGAAAACCGACGGCGGCGGCGACGCCGCGGCGCAGGCCCGCCAGGTCGGCGACAATCACGACGGCATTCATTTCTTCCCCATAGACGGCAGCAGCGCCGAAGGCCTGCTGGTGGTAAACCATGAGTACACGACCGTGGAGGGCGGCAACTATATATGGCTGTTCGGGGCCAAGGGCGGCAAGCCCTGGACGGCGGACAAAACCGCCAAGGCGATGAACGCCCACGGCGTCTCGGTGATCCACATTGCGCGCAACAGCGCCGGCAAATGGGAGATCAAGCCAGGCTCCCGCTACAACCGCCGCATCACCGCCTCGACTGAAATGGTTCTCACGGGCCCGGCCGCGGGCAATGATCTGCTGAAGACCAAAGCGGATCCCGGCGGAACCCGGGTGCTTGGCACATTGAACAATTGCGGGAACGGCTGGACGCCCTGGAATACCTACCTGACCTGTGAGGAAAACTTCAACAACTACTTCGGCACCACGTCGGGCAATGACTCCCGTACTGCGGCGCAAAAGCGCTATGGCCTGGCGGCCAAAAGCTCGGACTACCGCTGGGAAGAGTTCGTTGACCGGTTCGACTACGCCAAGGAGCCGAATGAATCCAACCGCTACGGATGGATCGTGGAAATCGATCCATTCGACCCTTCGTCCACGCCCAAGAAGCGCACGGCGCTTGGCCGCATTAAGCACGAAAACGCGGCCTGTGCCTTGTCTGCCGACAAGCGCGTCGTCATCTACATGGGCGACGACCAGCGCGATGATTACATTTACAAGTTCGTATCCGAGGGCATTTATCAGGAAGGCGGCGACAATTCCGCCCTGCTTGACGCCGGCAAACTGTACGTCGCCAGATTCGATGATGGCAGGGCCAGCGACGACTTCATGGGCGTAGGCGTATGGATCCCGCTGGACAAGACAGCAAACGCCACGCTTGCCGCCGATGCCCGTTTTGCCAGCCAGGCGGAAATCCTGGTCAACACGCGCCTGGCCGCGGACGCGGTGGGCGCCACCAAGATGGACCGCCCCGAATGGGTCAGCGTGCATCCGGCCAGCGGCGAAGTCTACGTTACCTTGACGAACAACGACAAGCGCGCGGCGCCTGACGCGGCCAACCCGCGCGCGGCCAATATCTACGGGCAAATCGTGCGATGGCGCGAAGCCGGCGGCGATGCCGCCGCAACGAGCTTCGAGTGGGATATCTTCGTGCTCGCCGGCAACCCGGTCAAATACACCGACCGCGGCGATCTGAAGTCGGGCTCGGCGAACATCACTGCCGGCAATACATTCAACAGTCCCGACGGCCTGGCCTTCGATAAAGCCGGCCGTTTGTGGATCCAGACCGATGGCAAGTACAGCAACTCGGGCGAATACGAGGGCCAGGGCAATAACCAGATGCTGTGCGCGGACCCCGCAAGCAAGGAAATACGCCGCTTCTTTGTCGGCCCCAGGGAATGCGAAGTCACAGGCATCACCTTCACTCCCGACAGCAAGACCATGTTCATCAATATCCAGCACCCGGGCGAAGAGGGCGACAGCCACTGGCCGGACGGCGGCGACTCGGTGCCGCGTTCATCGACCATCGTCATCACCAAGGATGACGGTGGGGTGATCGGGAGCTAGGTAGGCCAGGGGCCGCGAAAATACCGCTATGGCGAGGCTGGTTCAGCCAGGGTACGGAAGCCAGCGCCTATGGGGCCTCCTGCGGCGCCGCCATGCGCCAGAGCGAGTCAAAAAAGGAGCGGTTCAGCAAGCCCAGCTCCCGGCTCTCGATGACCAGGGCATAATTCTCCTTCTTGGACGAAACGTATGTCACAGTGTCATCATTGATGTACATCGTCATGCCAAGGTCCACGCCGCCAGGCGCGAAGCGCACCTCGCGCAGCGACTCGGAAGTCCATATGTTTTCCGTTTCACGCGAACGCGAGCGCAGGACATTCAGTTGTATGCCGCGTTTGACCCGCTCGGAAATGAAGCCCTCCATCCATTGCAGGCCGGGGACTTCGCGCAGTTCGTGCATCGAGAGCACCCCATACAGGGTCTTGCTTCGGCATTCCAGCGTGTCCCATAAAGCCCGTTCTATACCGGCGCGCCCTTCGTATAACCGGGTGCGGGGCCGGCTCGACGCCCCGCTGTATATGGAGCGAAGTTCGGGGACGAGTTCGTTGAGCATCATCCGCGTGCGTTCCCAATCGCGGATCAGTACCGCAGGATCTTCCGCCACGACCTTGCGCACGCCTTTCACCTCTTGCGTCTGGCTTAGCAGCCCGCGTCTTTCAAGCCGCTCCAGCAAGTCGTAGCCATTGGTGCGCGTGACGCCGGCGCGTACGGCAACGTCGGCCACGGGCGCCGCGCCCAGCTGCAGCGCTGCCAGGTAAAAGCGCTGTTCCTTGTCGTCCAGCCCCAGCGCCGCCAATTGTTCTATCATTGTCCGCTCCTTGTGTGTCGAGATATCTCGACAACAATATTAAGGTAAATATCAAATATATACAATGATGTATAGGTGTTTACGATAGCTTTCATGAAAATTCGTCGCAAAAAATTGACGACTATGGCGGCCCTACCTATACTGGCCGCAGTTCCACCATATTGGATAACGAAGGAGAAATGTCATGTTACGTACGGTCGCCGCCAGCTTGTCGCTGGCAATCGCTGCATGGGCTGCGCCATCTGTTGCCTATGCCGCTCCAATCAATATCGGGGTGGTGCTGCCGCTGAGCGGCGCCAATGCCCAGTTCGGCATCAACGCGCGTAATGGCATAGAAATGGCGCTCGAGGATTTCAAGAGCGGGCACGACATTGATGTAAACCTCGTCTACGCTGATGTGCCGCAACCCAATGCCGCCGCGTCCGCGGTTCAGCGCCTCGTCAGCCGTGAAGGCGTGGTTGGCGTGGTGGGGGCGTTTGTCAGCTCGGTCACCCTTGCCGCGTCTGAAGTTACAGAGCGCACAGGCACACCGATGATCACGCACTCGTTCGCGGATCAAATAACCAGTCGAGGCTATCGCTATATTTTCCAGGTGACGCCCAAGGCGACGACTTTCGGCGAGAAGCAATTTCAGTATGCGATAGATGTGGCCGCCAAGGCCGGCAACGACATTACCAAGGTCGCGCTCTTTTACGAGGATACCGCCTACGGCACCGCGCAGGCCGAAGGAATACGCAAGGCCGCCAAGAACGCCAATGTCGAAATCGTCATTGACGACGCGTATCCGCTAGGCATCACCGATGTCGCGCCATTGATCAATAAGCTGCGCCGATCGGACGCGCAACTGGTTTTCCCGGTCTCTTACTTTAATGATGCCTTGCTTATCATCCGCACGATGCGTCAGCAAAAAATTGATTTGCCTGTAATCGGCGGAGCCGCGGGCTACATCGTGCCCGACTTTCAAAAGGGCCTGGGAAAATTTGCCGAAGACGTGTATTCGATCGCGCCGGCCAACTACGATGCATTGCCCGATGTCGCCGAGCGCTACAAGCAAAAGTACGGGGTCTTCATGGCGCACGAAGCGCTGATGTACGGTGCGGCGCTGCAGCACATGCTGCAGGCGATACTGAACGCCAAATCGACCGATTCCGAAAAAGTGCGTGACGCAATTGCGGCCCTCAGGAAATGCGACGGTTTTTCGGCTGGCATACCTGGTGGCTGCACCGCTTTCGGCGCAACGGGACTGAGCGCCACGGCTTATCCGATTTTTGTGCAATGGCGTGGCGATGGTTTGGTAACGGTCTTTCCGGACGCGGACGCCAAAGCTGCGCCCCGTTGGATCGGGAAGGAAGTGAAGTGACTTCTATCGTCTTAATGCAAAAAGGGGCCGGGTGACATGTCAGCGTTTATACAGACACTGGTTGACGGTATCTTGATTGGCGGCGTCTACGGCGTCATTGCCGTCGGGCTGTCGCTCGTCTTCGGCGTCCTCAAGATCGTCAATTTCGCACAGGCCGAATTCCTGATGGTGGGCATGTACGCCGCCTGGTTTGCCTGGTCCTATCTGGGCCTGGATCCGATTTTCGGCGCCTTCATTGCGCTAGGCGTGGGATTCTTGCTCGGCGCGCTGTGTCAGCGCTTGTTCGTCCAGTATATTCTGGACGCGTCGCCGGTGGCCCAGATTTTCCTTACGGTCGGCTTGCTTGCCGTGCTCGAAAATGGCGCCCTGCTGATTTTCGGCTCCGATTTCCGGTCGGTCAGAACTCCCTACCAGACCATGGCGTTCGAAATCGGCCCCATTTTCCTGTCTGTGCCATATGTGGTCGCTTTTGTATCGGCGCTGGCGATGTCGCTGCTGCTGGGCTGGCTGCTCAACCATACCTGGACAGGCCGGGCGATTCGGGCAACCTCGCAGAACCGCGACGCGGCGCAGCTGTTCGGCATCGACACGCGTTTTATTTACACCATTGCATTCGGGCTGGGCACCGGGCTGACGGCGTTCGGGGGCGGCATCATCCTCTCGTATACGGCGGTCAGCCCCACGGCCGGCGCCCAGTTTGTCGTGCTCATGTTTACGGTGGTGGTTCTTGGAGGCCTCGGTAGCGTCCAGGGCGCGCTGGTAGGGGGCATTATCGTGGGCATCATCCAGTCAGTGTCTACACTGTTCATGCCCATACAACTACAGAATCTGGTCCTGTTCGTGGTATTCATTACGGTCCTGGCCTTCCGTCCCCAAGGGCTGCTGGGGAGGGTCGCACGATGAAGCGCTCATTATTATTGGTGCTGGCGATCTCCATAATCGCCGTCGTGCTGGCCAATGTGCTGGACCCACGCGGCTATGCGGCGCGCGTCGTATGCCTGGTGCTTCTGGCCGCGACGCTGGGCCAATGCTGGAATATCGTGGGTGGGCTGGCAAACCAGATATCTCTGGGCCACGCCGCCTTTTTTGGCATCGGGGCATACTCGTCCACCGTGCTGCAGGTAATGTGGGGGATTTCGCCCTGGTTCGGCATTCTGGTCGGCATGGTGTTCGCGATGCTCGCGGCATTGCTGCTGTCCCTGCCTACCATGCGATTGAAAGGGCCTTACTTCGCCTTGGCCACGCTGGCATTCGGCGAGGCTTGCCGTATTCTGGCGACGTCAATGTCAAGCGTTACGGGCGGTCCGCAGGGGATTTCAGTTCCCTTTGTGGGCGATTCCTGGGCGATGATGCAGTTCCGCGGCGCGGGTAACTATATATACCTGTTCGTCGGCCTGTTCATCATCGTGTCGGGCGTATTTGCCTACCTGGCCTACGGCCGCATGGGTTACCTGTTGCGCGCCGTGCGTGAAAACGAGGAAGCCGCCGAGGTCTCGGGCGTCAACACCCTCAAGGTCAAGCTGATGGGCGCCCTCATCTCGGCGGCGCTCACCGCGGCGACCGGAACCCTGTTCGCGCAGTTCACTTTCTTTTTCGATCCCGAAAGCGTCTTCAGCGTTGCCCATATATCGATACGCGCCGCGCTGATTGCGATTGTGGGCGGGGTCGGCACATTGGCCGGGCCTATCATCGGGGCGTTGATTGTCGTTCCGCTGGAAGAGTTTCTGATTGGATACTTTTCGAACAATGCCGCAGGTATCGCCCCATTCATCTTTGGGGTGGCGCTGGTGGCGATCGTAGTGCTGCGGCCACGCGGGCTGGTGTCGATTTTCCAGCCGCGGCGCGGCAAGCAGCGGACAGAGGCCGATGGCAGCGCAAATGCGCTCGCCACGGCGCGGCAAAGCGCGGCGGGGAAATCATGACGATATTGCAAGCAAATCAGCTGACGGTCCGTTTCGGCGGGCTGGTGGCGGTGGATAAGGTCTCGTTCGCCGTTCAGCCGAAAGAGATCATCGGGTTGATCGGACCTAACGGCGCCGGCAAGACAACTCTGTTCAGCATGCTCGTGGGGCTGCACCGGCCGACTAGCGGGCATGTGCTTTTCGACGGGCAGCACGTCAGCGGAAAGCGTCCCCACGTTATTGCGCGTCAAGGCATGACAAAGACATTTCAAAACACGGCCTTGTTTCCGGAAATGTCATTGCTCGACAACGTGACCACCGCCGGCCTGCTACGCCATCCAGTGCGCGAGGCGCGTGCTTTGGCGCTGGACTGCCTCGATCGCGTTGGCCTGCGCAATATCGCGGACGTTGACGTGGACAGCCTTACCTTCCCTCAGCGCGCGCTTGGCGAAGTCGCCCGCGCCTTGGCAACACAGCCGCGCATTTTGCTGCTGGATGAAGTGATGGCCGCGTTGACGCCGCTCGAGATGGATACGGTCATCGCGACGTTGCGCGAGTTGCGCGATCGCGATGGGTTGACATTGATAGTCGTCGAACATCATATGCGGGCCATCATGCGCCTGTCGGAACGTCTGCTCGTATTGAACTTCGGCAAGTTGATTGCCGACGGCACCCCGGCCGAGGTGTCCGTCAACCCGGACGTTGTCGCGGCTTATCTGGGAGGCGAGCATGCTAGACATAATTAAGCTTTCGGGCGGCTATGGCCCGCGGCCGATACTGCACGACGTATCTTTGCACGTCAACGAAGGCGAGACCGTCGCGATACTGGGCGCAAATACTGCGGGAAAAACCAGCATCATCAAGGCGATTTGCGGGCTTCTGCCCCGTACGCAGGGGCGCATGACACTGCATGGCCAGGACCTTGCGCAAGTACCGGCGCACCGGCGGGTCGCCATGGGTATTGCCTGCGTTCCCGAAGGGCGCCACGTCTTTCCCGAGATGTCGGTATACGAGAACCTGCTTTTGGGCGGCTATCACCGCCGCAAGTCGGATCTCGAGGCAAGCATACAGCGTTGCTACGAGCTGTTCCCGCGTCTGCAAGAGCGCCGTGCTCAGGCGGCGGGCACACTGTCCGGCGGCGAGCAACAGATGGTGGCGATAGGGCGGGCGCTCATAGCGGATCCGCGCCTGCTGCTGCTTGACGAGCCCAGCCATGGACTGGCCCCCATGATGGTGGACGAGGTGCATAGCGCCATCATGAAAGTGAACCAGGAAGGAATTGCGGTTTTGCTTATCGAGCAGAACGTCGCCAGCGCGCTAAAGGTAGTGGGTCGAGCCTACGTGCTGGAAAGCGGGCGTATCGCCATGGAAGGCACCGCCGATCAGCTGGAATCCAACGACGAAATCCGTCGCACATATTTGGGAATTTAAGGAGTCGAATCAGATGTCGCAGTTTTTAGCAGCAGTAGTACAAGCCTCGCCCATAGCGGGAGACACGCAGGCCAGCGTCGAAAAGGCTGCCAAGCTTATCGCCGAGTGCGGACGCAAAGGCGTCGACGTCGCGGTGTTCCCCGAAGCGTTTATCGGCGGCTACCCCAAAGGCGCGAACTTCGAGATCGCTGTTGGCATGCGCACCGCCGCCGGCCGGGAAGAATTCCGCTGGTACTTTGAACAAGCCATCGCGGTGCCGGGTCCGGAAACCGAGATCTTGGCGCAAGCGGCACGCGACGCCGGCACGTTCGTGACCATGGGCGTCATCGAACGGGACGGCGGCACGCTTTACTGCACGGCCTTATTCTTTGGCAAAGACGGCGGGCTCATGGGTAAGCATCGCAAGCTTATGCCTACCGCCGCCGAGCGTCTGTGCTGGGGGTTTGGGGACGGATCGACCCTCACGGCCGTGCCGACTCCCTGGGGAAATATGGGCGCCGTCATATGTTGGGAAAATTACATGCCCCTATTGCGCACAGCAATGTATGACAAGCACGTGGCGATCTACTGCGCGCCGACCGCCGACGACCGGGACACCTGGGTTCCCACGATGCAGCATGTGGCGCTGGAAGGCCGCTGTTTTGTGCTTTCGGCGTGTCAGTACCTTAAGCGCGGCGACGTTTCCGACGCGCTCAAGAACCACATCACGGATGCGCCAGGCGATGTCTTGATGCGCGGCGGCAGCGTCATTGTGGATCCTTACGGCAAAATCGTCGCAGGTCCCGATTTTTCGGGCGAGACCATACTGGTGGCTGAGCTCGATACCGCCGATCTGGCGCGCAGCAAGTTCGACTTCGACGTCGTGGGGCATTACGCCAGGCCGGACGTTTTCCGCCTGACCGTTGAAGACCGGCCTATGCTTGCGGTGCAGTCGGCATCTGCATCATCACAGTGAGACATTGACATGCCTTTTCACATCGAATACGAAAGAACAGTGCCGGCGCGCCGGCCCGAAGGCCACCAGCCAGCCGCGCCGCGCTATTCCTTGCGTTGGACGCGCCCAGTGCCCACGCTCGTCAGCGTCTATTTTGGTGTACAAGGAAAGTCGTTGGAATGGCCTGCGGAGCAGGCCTTCTATGACTTTCTGAGACAAAAGCTTGATAGCGGCAGCGGCCCGGAATCCCTGGAAACCATGCGCTGCAATGACGATGCCGGCTACACCAATGGGATACTCGTCGCTTATTGGACGGATCCGACCCGGTATGCCAAATGGCTGATCGAGAGCGGCTTCAAGCAATGGCTGTCCGCCCAAGAGCGGCTCGAGGGCGAGTACGGCTATTGGCACGAGGCGATAGCCGTGCCATACGACCGCCACGAAACGATTTATTCGGGGCCCGAGTACCGCATCGGATTCAGCAGGACGGCGGATTCCGTCATTGTGCCCATCACCACCAACGGTTTTTTTGGCGCCGCGCGCGACCGTCTTCCGGTGTCGGCGATCGACCCCCTGGATAGCCCCTATGGGAAAAGTCCGATTCCGCGAACGGAGCCGGCTTCCCACGGCGCGCACTTGATGGTCCTGGTGCCGCATAACGTCACGATTCTGCGCTCCGGCCAGTATTGGGAGGGCGCCGGCCAGGCCCAGCTCGATGACTATATGGAAAGCCTGCAGCCAAAACTGCACCGGGGTATGAGCTACCTGGCCAATAACAAGCCCGATACGGGCTGCCTGTCGCTGCGCATCATGACGAACCTGAACGAAGATGGCACAGTGCGCGCTGAAACTTCAGTGCTGGGCGCGTTTGTATCGTTGCAAAAGCTCGAGGAATGGGCCGCGACGCATGAAACGCATCTGGACATTTACCGCCATGCCATCGCCATGAATCGTCTTTATAAGGAAAAGCGCGAAGTCGTGACATGGCACGAGTTGTTCGTGTTGATGCAAGGCAATTGCTTCGAGTATGTAAACTGCCACCCGGCGACAGGGATGCTGCCATACGGTGAAGTCTGGCAAAGCCGCAAGGAGTAGGTCGGCGGTATTGTGTATCCTATAGACCATTTCATGGATACAGCATATGGTACATACGCCTACCGAAGTCATGTCCGACGGCGCGGCTCCCCTGCTCTTGACGCCGCTGAAGATACGCTCCCTGACGCTGCGCAATCGCATTGTCGCCTCGCCCATGTGCCAGTACGAATCGCAGGACGGCGCCCCCGGCGATTGGCAACTGGTCAACTTCGGCAAGTTCGCTGTCGGCGGCGCCGCGCTGGTGTTCGGAGAGGAAACTGCCATCGAAGCTGCGGGCCGCAAGAGCTACGCTTGCGCCGGCCTATGGAACGACTCCCACATCGCAAGCTACCGCCGCATCACGGATTTCATCAAGGCGCAAGGCGCCAGTCCCGGCGTCCAGCTGGGGCATGCGGGCGGAAGAGGTTCCTGCCATGATGCCGAGCACGATTGGCGGCGGCTGACGGACGAGGATGCGCATGCCGGCATGAAGCCATGGGAATGCCTCGTGCCCAGCGCGCTTCCTGCGCAGGGAGCGTGGCCCAAGGTCCGCGTCATGGACGCAAGCGACATCCGCGCGCATCTGCAATGCTGGCGCGACGCGACGCTGCGCGCGCTCGACGCCGGATATGAGGTTCTGGAGATCCACGGCGCCCACGGCTATCTGATTCATCAGTTTCTTTCACCCGTGATGAATCACAGAACCGACGGTTACGGTGGCAGCCGCGAGGCGAGGATGCGCATGGCTCTCGAGATCGCGGAAACGGTTCGCCGCGCCTGGCCGGCGACCCTGCCGCTATTCTTTCGGGTTTCAGCTGTCGATGGCAAGGGTGGCGCGTGGGGCATCGAGGACACCGTCGCGCTGGCCTGTGCGTTGCGCGAACGGGGTGTGGACGTGGTGGATTGCTCCTCGGGCGGCATCTCCGGCGATTCGTCCATGCCTATCGTGCGTCGTGTCCCCGGCTATCAGGTGGAGTTCGCCGCGCAGGTGCGCCGACAGGCGAATATCGCCACTATGGCGGTCGGGCTGATCACGCGCGCGAACCAGGCTGAGCAGATCCTCCGCGAAGGCCGGGCCGATCTGGTGGCGCTGGCTCGCGAATTGATCTGGGATCCCAACTGGCCGGCGCGCGCCGCCCGCGAACTGATGGGCGAGGATGGCTACCAGTTGCTGCCCGAGAGCCAGTCGAACCGGTTGATTCGAAGGGAAGTAGTGGCCCGGCTGCCGGTCAATAGCGGTATCGGCGTCGCATCCGCCGCCGATGACGAGTTGGCGCAGCGTATATAAATTCCGTTCTGCGGCGCCCGGCTGCTGTTCTTGCCACCGCTTGCAAGACAGGTCGAGCCGGCGGTTCGCATTCTTTTCCGGTTTGCGCGACAAATATCCTTGCATGAAATCTGTTCATCCATGGGGTGGCGTTTGAACGCCAGCCCTGCCCAATGCATGATTGGCAGTCATGCATTTTACAAAAATAATCAATTGAGAGGGGGCAGGGGAATCGGTAAGATGACCTGCATGCACTAAGCATATGGTGAATGCTTTGTCGTGGCTGATGGATTAAAAAAAGGATATGAGGATGGGACAGAATATTCACAACTTTGATGTGATAGTAGTGGGTTGCGGGGTGGCTGGGCTGAGCGCCGCGGTGGCGGCGGCCGAATCCGGAGCGAAAGTGGCGGTCCTGGAACGCTCGACCTATGATGAGCGCGGCGGCAATACGCGCTATACCGAGGCCTGCCTGCGCATGAAGAACGAGCAGGAAGTCTCCGGCGACTTCGAGACGCTGCTAATGGAGAACAGCGGCTACTACATCCAGCCCGATTTCCAGGCCGCCACGGTACTGGATTACGAGAACTGGCCCCCTTTGGTGCGAGCGCTGCCCTTCACTGATCCCGAGCTGATTTCCTTTTTCGTGGATTCGGTGCCCGATGTCATCGCCTGGCTCAAGAGCCACGGTATTCAGTTCGGCGGCACGGGTTTCTACGGGCTGATTCCGCGACCGTCGCCGCGCATCGCGGTGGTCGGCGGAGGCTTGCAACTGGTCGAGACCCTCACGGCATGCGCCGAAAAACTGGGGGTGCAGTTTTTCTACGAGATTACTGCCAAGGAGCTTATCCAGTCCGACTCGGGCGTGGTCTGCGGGTTGGTGGCCACGGACGTGCAAAACCAGCCTATCCGCTTTGAAGGCGGGCCGGTGATTCTGGCTTGCGGCGGCTTCCAGGGCAACCCCGAAATGGTGGTGCGCTATATCGGCGCCAAGGGCCGTTTCCTGCGGCCTATTTCGAGAGGCGGCTATTACAACAAGGGCGAAGGCATCCAAATGGCCTTGCGCGCCGGCGCCGCGCCGGCGGGCGACTATGCGGAGTATCACGGGCAGCCGATCGATCCGCGTTCCAGTGCATCGGAACCGCTGGTGATGGTCTACCCTTATGGGGTGCTGGTCAATCGGCAGGGCAAACGTTTCCTGGATGAGGCGCCCGGTCCGATCGATGCATGCTATGAGGAGGCCGTCCGCACGATTGCGGAGCAGAAGAAGGGCATTGCCTACTGCATCCTGGACGACAAGATCAACAGCATCAATAACTGGCGCCGCACGGTGCGCACGGATCAGCCGCCGGAAAGCGCAGCAGACATCAGGACGCTCGGTGACCGCCTCGGCTTCGATGGCGAGGCCGCGCAACGCACGGTCGATGAATATAACCGCTGCTGCCGGGATGGCACGTTCAATCCTGAAGCCATGGATGGGCTATCCACCGTCGGTTTGACCCCGCCGAAGTCGAACTACGCCGTGCCCCTGGATACGGCGCCCTTTCACGCGTACCCCATTACTTCGGCCAACACTTTTACCTTCGGGGGGCTCAAAGTCAATACCAATGCCCAGGTAGTGACGCAAGCCGGTTCCGCGCTGCCTGGCTTATATGCCGCCGGGGAAACGGCGGGGATTTATTACGGCCGATATCCGGGCGCCACGTCCGTGCTGCGTGGAGCGACCTTCGGTCGCCGCGCCGGAGAGCAGGCAGCCGCGCAGGTCAAGGGTTGAGCCGCGGCCACCCTATTCATATAACAAACATTCGAGGAGATTATCACATGAAGAAACTGAGTATGCTGGGGATGGTGGCCGGATTGGCCATCGGCCTGATGGCCGGCGGGGCGCAGGCGCAGAACTATCCCAACCACTCGATCAAGATCATCGTGCCATATAGCGTGGGCGGACCCACCGATACCGTGGCGCGCATCATGGCCGAAAAACTGTCCGAGCGGGTCGGGCAGTCCGTTGTGATCCAGACGCTTCTTGGCGGTGGCGGCATCGTGGGTACGGAGGCTGCTTCCCGCGCCAAGCCCGATGGCTACACGCTCTATTTCGGGGCGAACTCCATGGCTATCTATCCGCACGTGCGGCCGGCCGGCACCACTCTTTCATTCGACCCGCTGGATTTCGTCGCCGTCGGCGGTATCGCCAGATCCGCCCATGTGCTGCTCGCGTCCAAAAGCTCGGGCATCCACAGCGTGGCCGAGCTGGTCGGGAACGCCAAGAAGCAGCTCGACGAGACGGTGACATACGGTTCGGCCGGCGTGGGCGGGACGACGCACCTGCCGCTGGCATTCTTTGCGCGGGATGCGGGCATCACCTTGCTGCATGTGCCATACAAGGGCGCCGCGCCTGCGATGGTCGACCTGCTGGCCGGCCGCATTGATTTGTCGACACCAGGATATTCGGCAGCGCTGAACGAGCCGATAGATAGCGGCAAAGTCGTGGCGCTGGCGGTGACCTCGGCGCAGCGCTTGTCGTTCCTGCCCAAGGTGCCTACTTTGGTCGAGTCAGGCTATCCGAATATGGAATTTCCCATCTGGTACGCGCTGTTCGCGCCGAAGGGCACGCCCCAGGAGGTGGTCGATGTAATAAGCAAGGAGCTCAAGGTCATGGCTCAAGACGCCGAATATGTCAAGAAACTGGCAGACCAGGGAAACGAGGCCGCGTATGTGTCGCCTCAAGATTTGCACGACACCCTGGCGCAGCAGACCAAAGACGTGGGTGAGCGTATCCGCTCCCTCGGTCTGCAGTTCTAGGATCCGCGCCGATGACTGGGGAAAAGGTGACGCCGGCCGCCGGGGGCCTGACTGCCACGCTGGCGGCCCGGGCCGTGTCGCTGCGGTATGCGCAGCTGCCGGAAGAGGTGCGTACCGTGGCGCAGGATTGTTTGGTCGATTGGCTGGGATGTGCGCTGGGCGCCCTTGGCGAGCCCGTCAGCCAGATCGTGGCGGAGGTCGCGCTGGAAGAGGGCGGGCATGGCCAGGCGACCGTGATCGGGCGGGCCGAGCCGGCCACCATGATGCAGGCGGCGTTGATCAACGGGGCGGTGTCTCACGCGCTGGATTACGACGATGTGAATCTGACGGTTCCGGGCCATATGTCAGTGGCCATCCTGCCGGCATTGCTGGCGCTGGCTGAACAGCGGAATGCCGGCGCTGCGGAGTTTCTGGCCGCTTTCGTGTCTGGCTATGAAACGGCCTGCCGGATAGGGGCGCTGGTGGAACCAGCCCATTATGCCAATGGCTTTCATGCCACGGCCACTATCGGCAGCCTGGGGGCGGCGGTGGCCTGTGCCCATCTGCTGGGACTGGGCGCGGAACAAACCGCTCACGCTCTGGGGGTGGCAGCCACGCAAGCCTCGGGACTGAAGGCCATGTTCGGCACGATGGCTAAACCGCTGCATGCGGGGCTGGCTGCGCAGGCCGGCTTGCGCGCCGCCTTGCTTGCGCAGAAAGGGTTTGTCAGCCGCGCGGACGTGCTGGAATGCCCGCAAGGGTTCGCCCAGGTCCATGGCAGCGACTTTCACCAGGAGGCTGCATTGGCGCAGCCGCCGGGGGGCTTTCATCTGCTGGGCAACCTGTTCAAGTTCCATGCCGCATGCTACAGCACGCATTCGACGATCGAAGCAATAATGGCGCTGCGCGAACAGCATGGCTTACATGCCGCAAGCGTTCGAGGCATCCATGTGCTGGCCGGCGAGGGATGCCGCATTTGCAATATCCAGCAGCCGGCTACTGCGATGGAGGCCAAGTTCAGTCTGCGGGCCACGGCTGCTTTTGCGGTGCTGGGTATGCCCACCCATGATCTGGATTGCTGGTCACGGGTGGCGGAGCCCGAGGTCGTGTCGATGCTCAACCGCGTGCACATCGAATTGGTGCCAGGCATGAGTCTCAGTGAATCGGTGGTGACGGTGACGCTGGAGGATGGCCGGGCGTTGCGCCAGGCATTCGATTGCGGCATCCCGATAGCCGACAAATCGGCGCAGTCCGCGCGTGTGCGGTCGAAATTCGCGGCTTTGGCCGAACCGGTATTGGGAATCGCGCGGCGGGATAGCGTGCTGGCTGCGCTTGCGCAATTGGAGCAGGCAGGAGGGATAGCTGCCCTCGCCCGGACATTACGGGTTCGCTTGGCGCAAGTCTGATGGCGCTCGTCCGGATCGGCTTGCGTTCCTGCAAGCCGTCGCGGAGGGAGGGGCCGGCTGGCGCGCGGCCGTCTGTTGAAGTGGTGTGGAGCAAATATGTCTGATGAATTGTTGGCCCTGGGTGAAATCGTCGCCGGCACGGATTGGGCTCAGGCCTCGCAACCCCAGCAATGCGCCGTCGACCAGGGGATACGGGCCTCGCTGCT
>LNAP01001435.1_pt1 | contig 25332 bp, 22 predicted proteins | sample 602601 | NCBI WGS metagenome assembly LNAP01 (sample SAMN02440304, study PRJNA202911) | soil metagenome | biome: Subtropical and temperate rainforests or woodlands; isolation source: soil samples (1 kg each in a 20% v/v slurry with milli Q water) were... ...
GATCAGGTGGCTCAGTCTCTTGTTGTGCCAAATCCTCGCTCAGTTCACCGCACGATTTCAATTCGTCCCAGCTTAAAACGGCGTTCTTCACGGTCGACTCGTGAATTAGGACCGGATGCCGCCGCTCCGGCATGCTCCGTCGATCTTCATCGGCTTCGGCAGGGTGTCAGCTATGACAGTTGCGTCTTGCGTGGGTCATCTCTCAACATCGTATGCGAGGAGCGGCAGCGACGAAGCTATTCAGATCGTCTCTCCGGACAGTCTTGAATTGCTTCACTTCGCGCGCAATGACGGACCGGCGGTTACTGCCCCTTGGCCCTCTGGTCGAATGCGCTCAGGACGGCGAGCGTCATCGCGGTGACGCCGGTCTGGATGGTCGGCTTCGGCACCGGCGCGAACAGCGGAGAGTGGTTGCCGGGAAGCGGCGGGCCGCCATTGTGCGCGGCGGCGACGCGCTCGGGATCGTAGACGCCGATATTGAAGTACATTGAGGGCACGCCGGCATTGATGTATTCGGAAAAATCCTCGCTCGCGGTGACCGGCGGCGCGATCCTGAACTTGTCGCCGAAGGCCGCCTTCAGCACCTTCTCGGCAGTTGCGACAACCGCGGCATCGTTGACCACCGCCTTGATACCCTCGGTGATCATGATATCCGGTGCAGGCGCATTCGCCATTTCGGCGACCGCTCTGGCGGTACGTGCGATTCCATCATGCATCCTGGCGCGCACGTCCGGTTCGAAGGTTCTGATGGTGCCGAGCAGGACCGCTTCGTCGGGAATGATGTTGCTCGATGTGCCGGCATGGAGCGAGCCGATGGAGACCACGCCGAATTTGGTCGGGTCCTTTTCACGGCTGATGACGCTCTGCACATCGACCACAAAACGCGATGCCATCATCACGGGATCGATGGTCGCCTGTGGCGACGCGCCATGGCCGCCACGGCCTTTGAATCTGATGTAGAGGCCGTCGGCATTGGAAGAGCGGACCCCGATGGTGTAGTTGACGTGACCGTAGGGGAAGACCCCGCCGCCGCTATGGAGGGCAAAGCCGACATCGGGCTTGGGAAAGCGCGTGAACAGGCCGTCGGTCAGCATGGCCATCGCACCCGCGCCCACTTCTTCGGCGGGCTGGGCGATGAACATCAGCGTGCCCTTCCACCGGTCCTTCAGCCCGACCAGCGTCTTCGCCGTTCCAACCCAGCTCGCCATGTGGATGTCGTGGCCGCAGCTATGGCTGACAAAGGTTTCGCGCCCCTGCCAGATGGTCTTGTCGCGGCTTGCGTAGGGCAGGCCGGTGTTCTCCTCCATCGGCAGCGCGTCAAGCTCGGTGCGCACCATGATGGTCGGACCGTCGCCATTTTTGTAGAGTGCAACCAGCCCGGTCTTGCCGACCTTCTCTGTAACCTCAAAGCCGATCGCGCGCATCTCGGCGGCGAGTTTTGCGGCGGTCTTCTCTTCCTGGAAGGCGATCTCGGGATGGGCGTGGATGTCCTTGTAGAGCGCATCGAGCTTTGGATATTCGCTCTCGAAGGAGGTCTCGATCGATTGCTTCAGGCTTGCGACGTCGATCTCCGCATGCGCCGGCAGCGCAACGATGCTGGCCCAGGCAAATGCGGCAAGCAGAGGCTTTGCAAACTGCACGGTCAGACCTCCCTTGGCTTTTTTCCTTCACCCAGAATATCGCAGTGCGGGAATTTTGACCACCCTCCGCGAGATGCAGGAAACTCACATAGACCTTGCCATATCCGCGATATGTCCGTTTCCGCTGCATTCCGGACCTGCCAGAGCCCGCAGGATGGGTTGAATCTTTGCGAAACCCATCAGTCACCACGCGACTGTGCCCGCGTGGCCGGACCGCCATCGCAACTCGCCAAATTCCAACAGGGTGTGCAAGACGATGGGTTTCGCGAAGGGCTGAACCCATCCTACGCACTGCGCTAGATATTGGCAGCCAGATCGACCAGCTCGTCGAACAGAATGCCTGAAACGGCCAGCATCCGCTCGATCTCGTCGGTCGCGTCAGTGACGGAGCGCGTCGAGGTATCGACGGTCAGCTCGCATTCCGTGGGGGGCTGATAATCGTTGGTGATCCCGGTGAAAGACGGCAATGCGCCGGTACGCGCCTTGGCGTAGTGGCCCTTGGGATCGCGACGCTCGCACACTTCGGCAGGCGTCGCGACATAGATCTCGCGAAACGCGCTGTCGGCGATACGGCGTGCCGCGGCGCGATCGGATGTCGAGGGCGAGACCGCCGCGACGATCGCGATGTGTCCGTTGCGCGCGAGATGGGTGGCAACCTCGGCGAGGCGGCGGATATTCTCGGTGCGATCCTGCGGCGAGAAACCGAGATCGCCGTTGAGGCCGGCGCGCAAGGTATCGCCATCAAGCAAGATCGGCGAACCGCCATTGCCAAACAGCCGGCGCTCCAGCGCGCGCGCCAAGGTCGATTTTCCCGACCCCGGCAATCCCGTCAGCCAGACCACCGCGCCGTTGTGGCGATAGCGCGCCGAGCGTTCGTCGGGGCACAGTGCGGATTCCACCGGTACGATATCGACGGGAACGGCGCGCTGCCCGGCATCGACCGACAGCACCAGCCCGCCGCCTGCAATGCGGCCGTTGACCTCGATCACCAGGCGTCCGGTGCGCGGATTTTCCGTATGGGGATCGGCGGCGATGGGCTGCGCCAGCGAGATGTCGATCTCGCCGACATGGTTGCGCGCGATCGACTTGTTCTCGACACTGGAGAGTTCGCCGGGATCGACGGCCTTCTCGATCGCGACCACGGTGGCGCGGGTTTCTTTGGTGCCCAGGCGAACCAGGATGGACGCGCCCGTCGCCAGCGGTTGGTCGTGCAGCCAGAAGATGCGGGCGTGGATCCGGCGGGTATCGCGCGGGCTGGTTCCGGCATGGCCGATGACGTCGCCGCGTTCGACGAACAATTCGCGATCGAGCGTGATGCCGACCGAGCGTCCGGCGGTCTGGCTTCCCTTCACCGGCGTCACCGGCCAGCTCTCGACGGTCTTGATCTTCGCGATCTTGCCGGCGGGCATGATCACGATCTCGTCTCCGGCGGCAAGGTGGCCGGATTCGATGCGGCCGGCGACAATGCGGCGATCATCGAATTTGTAGATCGCCTGTACCGGCAACCGCAGGGCCAGCGTTTCCAGCGGCCGCGCCGGCTCCAGCGCGTCGAGCGCTTCCACCACCGTAGGCCCGCCATACCATTCGATCCGCGGCGTACGCTCGGCAACGCCGTCGCCATCGCGCGCCGAAATCGGAATCACGGCCGAAGGCGTGACGCCGAGACCGATGAGATGCGCGGAAATCTCGTCGCTGATTTCCTTGAAGCGCACAGCGCTGAAATCGACCCGGTCCATCTTGTTGACGACGACCGCGACCTGTTTGACGCCGAGCAGATGCAGCAGATAGCCGTGGCGCCTTGTCTGGTCGCGCACGCCTTCCAGCGCATCGATGATCAGGACCGCACCGTCGGCCTGCGAGGCGCCGGTGATCATGTTGCGCAGGAATTCGGCGTGGCCTGGCGCGTCGATCAGCACCACATCGCGGGAGCGGGTGCGGAAACGGATCTGCGTGGTGTCGATGGTGATGCCCTGGTCGCGTTCGGTCTGCAGCGCGTCGAGCAGGAACGACCATTCGAACGGCATGCCGCGCCGGGCGCTGACGGCTTTGAGCATTTCCAGCTTGCCCTCGGGCAGGCTGCCGGTCTCATGCAGCAGGCGCCCGACCAAAGTGGACTTGCCGTGGTCGACATGACCAACGATGACGATGCGGACCTGCGGCCGCGTGGTGCCGTTGGGTGTTGCCGATACACTTGCGGGGACGATCATGTTCATCGGAACGCTCAACTCGCTGTCGGTTCAGAGATAACCGGCGACACGCAGCCGCTCGAAGGCATCTTCGGTCTCGTGATCCAGCGCGCGGCCGGAACGCTCCGGCACCTTGGTGCCGTCGAGCTCGATCAGGATTTCATCGATGCTGGACGCGGTCGATGCCACGGGATTGGTGATGTCGGCGTCGCCCAGCGAGCGATAGCGCTTGCCGTCTTTCGCGAGATACAGCGGGATGATTGGAATGTTCTCGCGCTTGGTGTAGGCCCAGATGTCGGCTTCGGTCCAATGCAGGATCGGATGAATGCGCAAGTGCGCGCCCGGCGGCGGCGAGGCGTTGAACTGGTCCCAGAATTCCGGCGGCTGATCGCGCACGTCCCATCCGCCCTCAGCGCCGCGCGGCGAGAACACCCGCTCCTTGGCGCGGGTGGCTTCCTCGTCGCGGCGGATGCCGGCGATCAATCCGTCAAAACCATGTTTGGCGAGCGCGAGTTTTAGACCCTCGGTCTTGCGCGCCGCGGATCGCGCGGCGGGCGGCAAGGTCGGATCGACTGCCTCGATTGGCGGGCAGGATTCGATCCTGAGATCGAGCTCCCATTCCTTGCCGTAGCGATCGCGGAATTCATACATCTCCGGGAATTTCTTGCCGGTATCGACGTGCATCGCGGGAAACGGCACGCGGCCGAAAAACGCTTTGCGCGCCAGCCAGATCATCACGTTGGAATCCTTGCCGAGCGACCACAGCAGCGCCAGCTTCTTCAGGCGCGCGAAGGCCTCGCGGAAAATATAGATGCTCTGGGCTTCGAGCGCGTCGAGGTGATCCATCGTGGGCGCATCGAGGCGCCCATCGGCCGAAATTTGCGGGGCAGCACCTGCCTGTAGCGAATCTATCCGGCGCAACCGGCCTGTCGCGGAATCGGTGTCGAGAAGATGCATCTCTTGGCCTTGGCCTTTGGAGGTGAAAATTCTATAGTTGCACTGCAGTAGAGAAGAAATAATTTTCTCTTTGCGGCCGCTTGCCGAGACATATATAGAAAATAATTCCAGTCAACCCTGCGGTTGGGGAAGCGAGTGTTCGCATGCGATTCCTGCCGGTGTTTCTCGATCTGCAAACGGGCGCGGTGCTTCTTGTCGGCGCCGGCGATCTGGTGCGGGCGAAACTCCGCCTCCTCACCGCGGCCGGCGCGCATGTTCGCTGGTATGCGACCGACGGCGATCACGATGTGAGCGGGCTGGATGCAGCCGATGCGATGCGGATTGAATTCGCCGCGGGCGATCCGCTGACTGCCGATCTGTCCGGCGTCATCGCGATCCTCTGCGCGGGCGCCGGCGACATCGGGCCTGCGATGTCGGCGCGGGCGAAGGCCATAGGCCTGCCCGTGAATGTGATGGACGATCTCTCGCATTCGACTTTCATTTTTCCGGCTATCGTCGATCGCGGCGATGTCGTCGTGGCCGTCGGCACCGGCGGCGCTTCGCCCGTGGTGGCGCGCCGCGTGCGCGAGCGCATCGAGGCCGCACTGCCGGCGCGGATCGGCGATCTCGCTTCATTCATCGGCCGCTGGCGCAAGCAGATCCACGGCCGCATTCCCGAGTTTCCGCTGCGCCGTCGTTTCTGGGAACGCGTGGTCGATGGTCCGATCGGTGCGCTGGTTCTTGCCGGGCGCAGCAATGAAGCTGAAGCAGCGCTGAAAGACATCGCCAATCCTTCCGTCTTCGCCGGCGCGCAGGCGGCAGGCGAAGTGGAGGGCAGGGTGACGCTGGTTGGCGCCGGTCCGGGCGATCCGGATTTGCTGACCGTGAAGGCGCTGCGCGCGTTGCAGGATGCCGACGTGGTTTTCTACGACGAACTGGTGTCGCCGGAAATTCTCGATCGTGCGCGCCGCGATGCCGCGCGTGTGCCGGTCGGCCGCCGTGTCGGCAAGCCCGGCATCGGCCAGGACGTGATCAACAGCTTGATGGTCGACGCTGCCAAATCCGGCCAGCGCGTGGTTCGCCTGAAGGGCGGTGACCCCTTCATTTTCGGCCGCGGCGGCGAGGAGATCGAGGCATTGCGCGACGCCGGCGTCGCCTATTCCGTGATTCCCGGCATAACCGCAGGCCTGGGCGCCGCTTCCCAATTCGAGGTGCCGCTCACCTTTCGGCATGAAGCGCTGCGCATCACCTTCCTCACCGCGCACAAGGCAAGAGATGCCGAAACCGTGGACTGGTCGGCGCTGACGGACAGGAAGATGACCGTCGTGGTCTATATGGGCATGACGGCGGCGCCGACGATCCGCGCGGGCCTGCTGGCCGCCGGACGGTCGCCGCAAACGCCGGTCGGCGTGTTCGCGCGGGTGACGCGGCCGGATGCGCAGGCCATGGTCGGGACGCTCGAAAATCTGCCAGCGCTGGTCGACAGGATCGACGGCGGTCCCGCCATTCTCATCATCGGCGACGTGGTCTCGCATTCCGCGCCATGGCGCCACTCCGACCTCAATCAAGTGATGTTCGAACTGATGGAAGCTGCCGAATGACTTCTCCGCTGCAACAAAAAATCAAGATCACCGGGCCGTCCATGGTCACCGCCAACCGCACCTGGGATGGTGTCGTGATCTATCGCACCGCGGCCAAGGGCTGGTCGACCGATTTGTCGGAAGCCGCGATCGTCCGTACCGCCGACGAGGCCCGCGCACTGCTTGCTGAATCCGTTGCCGATGACGTTGGCGCGATCGGCCCCTATATCGCACCCGTCGACGTAAAGGACACCGGCAAGATCGAGCCCGGCAACCTGCGTGAACGCATCCGGCTCGAAGGCATCACCATCGACCTTCTTCCGGTTCCGGCATAAGGCCCACTCTCATGTACGCATATGACGAACTCGACCGCACGCTCATCAACGAGCGTGTTTCGGAATTCCGCGATCAGGTGAAGCGCCGGCTGTCCGGCGAACTCACCGAGGACGAATTCAAGATGCTGCGGCTGCAGAACGGCGTCTATCTGCAACTGCACGCCTACATGTTCCGCGTCGCGATCCCCTATGGAACGTTGTCGTCGAAGCAGTTGCGCGCGCTGGCGCATGTGGCGCGGCGCTACGATCGCGGCTACGGCCATTTCACCACGCGGCAGAACATCCAGTTCAACTGGATCAAGCTCGCGGAATTGCCCGACGCGCTGGCCGATCTGGCCGAAGTCGGCATCCACGCGATGCAGACCTCGGGCAACAACACCCGCAACGTCACCTCGGACCAGTGGGCCGGTGTCGCGCCCGGCGAGGTCGAAGATCCCCGCATCTGGTCGGAGTTGTTGCGGCAGTATACGACGCTGCATCCGGAATTCTCGTTCCTGCCGCGCAAGTTCAAATTCGCCATCACCGCATCGGACCACGACCGCGCGGCGATCAAGGTGCATGATATCGGGCTCCGTCTGCACAAGAATGCCGAAGGCGAAACCGGCTTCGAGGTGCTGGTCGGCGGCGGTCTCGGCCGCACGCCGTTCATCGGTAAGACGATAAAGCCGTTCGTGCATGGCCACGATCTGCTCAGCTATGTCGAGGCGATCCTGCGCGTCTACAACCAGTATGGCCGCCGCGACAATATCTACAAAGCGCGCATCAAGATCCTGGTGCATGAGCTCGGCATCGAGAAGTTCGCCAGGGAGGTCGAGGAGGAATGGTCGCAGATGCGCGACAGCGCGTTGGCGATCGATGACATCGTGATCGAGGACATCCGTTCGCGCTTCACCTATCCGGCGTACGAGAAGCTGCCGCATATGCCGGAGGAACTGAAGAAGGCGGCGCACGATCCGCTGTTCGAGCGATGGCGCAAGAACTCGGTGTTCCCGCACAAGGTTCAGGGGTATTCGATTGTCACACTGTCGCTGAAGCCGGTGGGCGGCCCCCCCGGCGACGCCACCGCCGACCAGATGGATGCGATCGCCGACCTCGCCGACAAATATTCCTTCGGTGAAATCCGCGTCGGCCATGAGCAGAACCTTGCGCTGCCGCACGTTGCAAGGCGCGACCTGCCGGCGCTGTGGAAGGCGCTCGACAAGATCGGTGTTGCCACCCCGAACGTCAACCTCGTATCCGACATCATCGCTTGCCCGGGACTGGACTATTGCTCGCTGGCCAATGCGCGTTCGATCCCGATCGCGCAGGAACTGACGCGGCGCTTTTCCAATCACGAGACCGCCGACATGATCGGCCGGCTGCACATCAATATCTCCGGCTGCATCAATGCCTGCGGTCACCATCACGTCGGCCATATCGGCATTCTCGGCGTCGAGAAGAACGGCGAGGAATTCTATCAGATCACGATCGGCGGCCGCGCCGATGAGAACGCCGCGGTCGGCACCTTGATCGGCCCCGCCGTGCCGTATGGCGAAGTCGCCGACGTGGTCGAGGATATTGTCGAAGCCTATCTCGCGCTGCGTGCGCGTCCCGACGAACTGTTCATCGATACGGTGAAGCGGCTCGGCGTCGAACCTTTCAGGGAGCGGGTCTATGCCACTCGTTAAGAACGGAAAAGTCACCGGCGATGCGTTCGTCCATGTGGCGGATGACGCGCCGATCCCGAGCGACGGCGCCATCCTGCTTCCGGCTGCGCGATTCCTGGAAGATCCGCAGGCATTGTCGCGCCGGGCCGGGAAGACCGGCGTGATCTGGCCGAACAATCGCGATATCGACGATCTCGTGCCCCATCTCGACCGGCTGGCCGTAGTCCCCTTGGTGTTTCCGAGCTTCCGCGATGGCCGTGCCTACAGCCAGGCGCGGCTGCTGCGGGAACGCTACGGTTTCAAGGGCGAATTGCGCGCCACCGGCCAGGTACTGCGTGACCAGTTCGTGTTCATGCTGCGCGCCGGGTTCGATGCGTTCGAAGTGAAAAAGGACAGTGACGCGGCGGCCTTTGCCACGACGGTGAAGCATTATTCGGTATTCTATCAGCCGACCGGCGATGGCCGCGTCACGGCCCTGCACCAGCGCATGCAATTGCGTCATTCGGAGAGCGCCGGCCAGTGAGCGTTCTCGCCGATCACGCGTTGCCGGAACGGACGGCTGCAAAACTGCCGCCGGCCGGTGAGCTTGATCGTGCGTTGCGCAACGCATCGCCGGCGGAAGTGATCGCAACGGCGTTGCAGACCGTTGGCCGCGAGCGTCTTGCACTGGTCTCGTCGTTCGGCACTGAATCCGCCGCGCTGCTCAAGGTGATGGCGGACGTCGATCCCGCGATACCCGTGATCTTCCTCGACACCGGCTGGCTGTTCGAGGAGACGCTGGCCTATCGCGACACCCTGATTGCGACGCTTGGCCTGGGCGACGTTCGTTCGATCAAGCCGCTCGAGGATACCTTGTCGCGCCAGGATCCGGACCGCGAATTATGGTTCTCCGATCCCGACGCCTGCTGCCGGATCCGGAAAGTTGAGCCGCTGGCCCGCGCGCTCAAGCCGTTCTCGGCATGGATCAACGGCCGCAAGCGTTTTCAGGGCGGCGTCCGCGCCGACATACCGGTGGTCGAGGACGACGGCGCCAGGTTGAAATTCAATCCATTCGCCAATGCATCGCGCGAGGAGATCGAGGCGATCTACAAACTTGCGAAGCTGCCGCCGCATCCGCTCGCAGCTTCCGGCTTTCTGTCGGTCGGGTGCATGCCCTGCACCAGCCGGACCGCCGATGGCGAGGACGCGCGCGCCGGGCGCTGGCGCGGCCGGGCCAAGACGGAATGCGGCATCCACACGTCCAAAATTTCATAGGGCCAGGATTTCGTAGGGCCAAGACTTCGTAGCACAATGACGCTGCAACGCCGCTAACAATGAAATGCGGTTTCGTTGACTTAAAGTCGCTTCCTCGTGCGTTATGTGCGCATGCACCGGTGATATTCTCTTCATCAGGCCGAATGGAGATCGAGATGATCCGCCGTATCCTGCCCCTCATCGCGGGACTGCTCTGGGCGAGTTCTGCGTTTGCCGCCGATGTGACGCTGCTCAACGTGTCCTACGATCCGACGCGTGAACTCTATGCGGATTTCAACAAGGCGTTTGCCGCCGCCTATCAGAAGCAGACCGGCAAGAGCATCGAGATCAAGCAGTCGCATGGCGGCTCCGGCTCGCAGGCGCGCGCCGTGATCGACGGCCTGCAGGCGGACGTCGTCACGCTGGCGCTGGCTTATGATATCGACGCCATCGCCGCCAAGGGTCTGGTTGCGTCCGACTGGCAGAAGCGCCTGGCGTTGAACGCGGCGCCCTACACCTCGACGATCGTGTTCCTGGTGCGCAAGGGCAACCCCAAGGGCATCAAGGACTGGGACGATTTGATTAGACCCGGCGTCAGCGTCATCACGCCGAATCCGAAGACCTCCGGCGGCGCGCGCTGGAACTATCTGGCCGCCTGGGGCTACGCGCTGAAGAAATTCGGCTCGACCGACAAGGCCAGGCAGTTCGTCGGCGACATCTTCAAGAACGTCCCGGTGCTGGATACCGGCGCGCGCGGCTCGACGGTCACCTTCGTCGAACGCGGCGTCGGCGACGTGCTGCTGGCCTGGGAGAACGAGGCTTTCCTGGCGCAGCGGGAATTCGGCAAGGACAAGTTCGAGATCGTGTCGCCGCCGCTGTCGATCCTGGCGGAACCGCCGCTCGCCGTCGTCGACAAGGTTGCCGACAGGAAGGGGACCCGGCCGGTGGCCGAGGCTTACCTGAAATACTGGTATACTAAGGAAGGTCAGGAAATTGCCGCACGCAACTCCTATCGTCCGCGCGATCCGGAGATTGCCCGGGAATACGAGAAATCGTTCGCCAAGGTTGAATTGTTCACGATCGACGACGTGTTCGGGGGCTGGACCAAGGCGCAGAAGGAACACTTCGGCGAAGGCGGCATTTTCGACCAGATATACAAGAACTGATCCGGCTTAAGGAAAGCGGGTGGCGTTGTGAGCGGAGGGGCGGGACGGGGCAGCACACTGCCAGGCTTTGGTCTCACCATGGGACTGACGCTGACATGGCTCTCCGTCATCATCCTGATTCCGCTCGCGGGCCTGTTTCTCAGGACGTTCGAACTCAGTTTCGATCAGTTCTGGGGCATCCTCACCAGCCGTCGCACACTTAATGCGCTGAAGATTTCGTTCGGCCTTGCCTTCGCCGCCGCCCTTGTCAATCTGGTGATGGGAACGATCATCGTCTGGGCGCTGGTGCGGTATCGCTTTCCCGGCCGCCGCTTGTTCGATGCCATCGTCGATGTCCCGTTTGCACTGCCGACGGCGGTCGCCGGCGTCGCGCTCACGCAATTGTTCGCGCAAAAGGGCTGGCTGGGCGCACCGCTGGCCGAACTCGGCATCAAGGTGGCGTTCACGCCGGTCGGCATTTTCGTCGCGATGATCTTCATCGGCATTCCCTTCGTGGTGCGCACCGTACAGCCGGTGCTGATCGACCTCGATGTCGAGATCGAGGAAGCCGCCGCCAGCTTGGGCGCCAACCGCTGGCACACGGTGTTCCGGGTGATCCTGCCGAGTCTGATCCCGGCACTGCTGACGGGGTTTGCATTGGCGTTTGCGCGCGCCGTCGGCGAGTACGGCTCGGTGATCTTCATCGCCGGCAACCTGCCCAATGTGTCGGAAATCGCGCCGCTGCTGATCGTGATCCGGTTGTCGGAGTTTCGCTATGCGGACGCAACCGCCATCGCCGTCGTGATGCTGCTGGTGGCGTTCGTGATCATCTTCGCGGTCAATCGCTTGCAGCGCTGGGCGCAAACCCGAATCCCCGCGCATTAGAGCTTATTGAATGACGATGGAATCGAGACGAGTGGGTTCGGTTACCTCTCCCGTAGGGAGAGGTCGGATCGCATCGACAGATGCGAGCCGGGTGAGGGGTTACGCTCCCTCGTTAGACCGTACCCCCTCACCCCAGCCCTCTCCCATCGAAGTCGGATATATCCGACTTCGACAATTTGAGATGCCCAACTCGGGTAGACCCGAGTTGGGTGGGAGAGGGAGCGCACTGCCGTCGTTGAGACAGCGATGATGCAAACGGGCGCATCTCAATCTGTTCGTAGCTCTGCACGGGACGACCTGCGCACCGAACCCGCGCCGGTGCGCTATGTCATTATCGCCGTTGCGGTGACCTTTCTCACCGTGTTCGTGGTGCTGCCGCTGGTCGTGGTGTTCGCGCAGGCCTTTTCCAAGGGCGTCGGCGCGTATTTCGCGGCACTGTCCGATCCGGAAGCGCTGTCCGCGATCAGGCTGACGCTGTTGGTGGCTGCAATCTCGGTCGGCCTCAATCTGGTGTTCGGGGTCATCGCCGCCTGGGCAATTGCAAAATTCGATTTCAGCGGCAAGACGTTCCTGATCTCGCTGATCGATCTGCCGTTCTCGGTCAGCCCGGTGATTTCGGGCCTGGTGTTCGTACTGCTGTTCGGCGCCCAGGGTTATTGGGGACCGTGGCTGCAGGCCCATAACGTACAGGTGCTGTTCGTGGTGCCCGGGATAGCGCTCGCCACCATCTTCGTGACGTTTCCGTTCGTGGCGCGTGCGCTGATTCCGCTGATGCAGGAGCAGGGCACGCTGGAGGAGGAGGCCGCAATTTCGCTCGGCGCTTCCGGCCTGCAGACCTTCTTCCGCGTCACTTTGCCCAATATCAAATGGGGCCTGCTGTACGGCGTACTGCTGTGCAATGCGCGGGCGATGGGTGAGTTCGGCGCGGTGTCGGTGGTGTCGGGACATATCCGCGGCGAGACCAACACCATGCCGCTATTGGTTGAAATCCTCTACAATGAATATCAGTTCGTATCGTCGTTCGCGATCGCTTCGCTGCTGGCCATGCTGGCGCTGATCACGCTGGTAGCGAAAACCATTCTCGAACGCCGTCTGGACGAAGGGCAAGTTCCGCGTGACGATTGAAGTCAGGAATATCGTGAAGAAGTTCGGCGCGTTTGCCGCCCTCGATGGCGTCGACCTGAAGGTCGATGACGGCGAACTGGTGGCGCTGCTCGGGCCGTCAGGCTCGGGCAAGACCACGCTGCTTCGGATTATCGCCGGGCTCGATTGGCCCGACGCCGGCGAGGTGTCGTTCGATGGCGAGAACGCGCTCGCCCACGGCGCCAGCGAGCGTCATGTCGGATTCGTGTTCCAGCATTACGCGCTGTTTCGTCACATGACGGTGTTCGAGAATGTCGCTTTCGGCCTGCGGGTGCAGCCGCGCGCGATTCGCAAGGACGAGGCCGCGATCCGCGCCCGCGTCAAGGAATTGCTGGATCTCGTTCAGCTCGATTGGCTATCCAGCCGCTATCCGAGCCAGTTGTCCGGCGGTCAGCGCCAGCGCATTGCACTGGCGCGGGCGCTCGCGATCGAGCCGCGCATCCTGCTGCTCGATGAGCCGTTCGGCGCGCTCGATGCCAAGGTGCGCAAGGAATTGCGGCAATGGCTGCGCTCATTGCATCACGAGATCCACGTGACGTCGATCTTCGTCACCCATGACCAGGAAGAAGCGCTCGAAGTCGCCAACCGCGTGGTGGTGATGGACAAGGGCCGCATCGAGCAGATCGGCACGCCAAGCGAGGTCTACGACAATCCGGCCACGGCGTTCGTGCATAGCTTTATCGGCGAATCGATCGTGCTGCCGGTCGAGGTACGCGAAGGCGGCGTGCGGCTCGGCGGCAAGGCGCTGGATATTTCGGCCGCTGGCGTACCTTGCGGCAAGTCGAAGCTGTTCATCCGCCGCCATGACATGCAGATCGGGCCGGCCGGCAGCGGCGCGCTCGAAGGTGCGGTACGGCATGTCCGGACCTTCGGGCCGATCCAGCGCGCCGAAGTCGCCTTGTCAGGAAACGGGGCGGAGACCCTGATCGAGATCGATGCGCCCCGCGACCGGGTACTCCAGGCCGGCGATATCGTGGGACTGCAGCCCCGCCGCTACCGGATTTTTGCTGCGCAGGATTAGGATCTGTCTTCATAATCCGGGGGACGGTGCATCCGGCCGTATGTCGGCTTTGCCTCCGGAAGCCGACATTAGTCGGACAGGTTGGCATGTCCGATTTGGGCCAGAGCGGACATGGCCCGTTGATCCATCCACGTCCGCTGCGGCGGCACGAGCGGAAACTGGCGAAAAGAAAAGGCCGCCCGACGGCGGCCTCACACTCGCAAGCGGCAACGCCCTTTTTAGACGACGTCAGTTGTTCGCATTTGCGCCCGATCAGCGAATATGTCTTTGCGGACCGGATCTGGTGTTGAACGTTTTCCGCCATCCGAGTCCGGGAGCGAGGGGTCCGGCTGTCGACGCGCGCCGGCCGCGAAAATGTCGTGCACGAGCCCGAGTTTTCCAAGCCCAAGAATAATCAGGCCATTGATGTCGATTTCATACCAGGCGTGCGAAAGATAGGCGTCCCGCGGAAACCGATGATGGTTGTTGTGCAGCCCTTCACCGAAGGTGAGAACCGTGGTCACCAACTCGTTGGTCGTGCCGTCATTGAGCTCATAGCGACGGTACCCGTAGCGACCGTCGCTATGGCAGACCGAGTTGACCAGCGAGGTGGCCATGGTCATGAGGTAGCTGCGCAACAGGCCGGAGAACAATATGCAGCCGATCATCGCGTGCACGCCGCCGAGCGCGTAGCCGATGGCGCCCGGAATGACCACCGCCGACATCGCGTACCAGTACCAGCGTGTCCTGGTGAAGAACATGGCGATCGGATCGGCCAGAATATCCTTGGCGTAGTATTCGGCATCGGTGGTCTCCTGATCCCACACCCAGCCGCCTTGCGCATGCAGCATTCCCTTGACGAAGCTGACATGGCGGTTACCGGCGCCGTCATAATAAGGACTGTGGACATCGCCGGGCTTGTCGGAGTGAAGATGGTGCCGGCGATGATTGGAGACCCATTTGAGCACCGAGCCCTGCACCGCCATCGTGGCGATCGCGGCGAATAACGTCCGCATGACCGGACCGCAGCGGAAGCTGCGGTGGACGAAGTAGCGATGCATGAAGCCGATGCCGACCGTGCTCAGCGCAAACGTGCCGACGAAGACCGAAATCTCCACCCAGCCGATGCCTTGCGTCAAAGCCCAAACCACCGCCGCAATCGAACCCGTGATCAAAATGCCGAACGAGATATAGGAATCGCGAAACTTGGCGTTCACCACCGGGCCTTCGACAAGCACTCCCGGTGGCATTTTCCGGTCCGCACCTTCTTCCGACAGCACGCCCTGAACTGCGATCATTTTAGCCGATCCATTCACGGAAAATTAACTCTTCTGCGCCGGATCGTACAGACGCGGGTTAATTCCAGCAAGGGCTCGATCAGCCGCTTGCGCCAGAACCCGGTCTGGATTCGGACGGAAGGCGGTAACGGCGATACAGGTCCACGCGCACACGTGAAGCAACTGTTCAAGATGATGCGCGACACGCCAGGGAACTGACGAGGCCGCATGCATCCCCTTATCGCTACAACCGTGATTGAGTACGTCGTGCAGTTGATTGGACAAGACGGAAGTGTACGGAGGTTACGTTTCAGTCGGTTTAACGAATACACACACCCTGATCCGTCATTGCGGGGCGTGCGTTTTCGCATGGACCCGGAACCTTGAGATTCCGGATTCGCTTCGCGCCCCGGAATGACGGCCGAATTTGGAATCCGTTCACCATTCAGCCACGGTTGGTATGCAACAACGGCCCCTCTTCTTGGGGGGCTCTCGAATCATGCGCGCGGTTTTCGTGATTATCGGGCTATTGGCGCTGGGTGGCTGCGCGGCGGACACCAAGCTTCCGGATACACCGGCCATGTACGTCAACATGGCCAGCCCCGGTGCGGTCCTCGATCCGCAGGCTGCGGCCTCGATGATCTCGCTCTATCGTCAAAACAACGGCCTCGGCACCGTGGTCGTCGACCCCAGCCTGATGAAACTCGCCGAGGAGCAATCCCAGGCGATGGCGATCCGCAACAAGATGGATCATGACGTCAAGGCACCGTTGGCAAAACGCCTGAATGCGTCGGGATACCCCGCCACGCTGGCGGTGGAGAATGTGTCGGCCGGATATCACACCCTGGCCGAGGCGTTTTCGGGCTGGCGCGACTCGCCCCCGCACCGGGCCAATATGCTGAAAAATGGTGTCACAAAATTGGGCATAGCGGCAAGTTATGCTCCGAATACCAAATACAAGGTATTTTGGACGCTTATTCTTGCATCAACCGACGCCAAATAAACTCGTCGTGAGCCTTGATCTTGTGTCGCAGATTGACGTCGTCGCGAACTGCCGCCACGGTGCGATCATTATTGTTCCCTGATTGGCGGTCGCGATGGATATTTCGGATTCGGCGCCAGCAACCACACCAGCCAATGCGCAGCGCGTGCTCGTCCTGCAAGGCGGCGGCGCGCTCGGTTCCTATCAGGCCGGCGCTTATCAGGCGCTGTGTCACCACGATTTCGAACCGGAATGGGTGGCGGGCATCTCGATCGGCGCCATCAATGCCGCGATCATCGCCGGCAATCCGCGCGAAAAGCGGGTGGAGCGGCTCAAGGAATTCTGGGAGATGGTTTCGTCTCCGGTGTCCTGGAGTCCCGTCACCAAGAGCGACCGAGCGCGCTCTCTGTTCAACGAGACCAGCGCCGCCCTGATCGCCACGTTTGGCGTTCCCGGCTTCTTCACACCGCGTCTACCGCCGGCGCCGCTGTGGCCGCCGGGCAGCCCGCAATCCCAGAGCTATTACGACACGGCACCGCTTCGCAAGACACTGGAGCGTCTGGTCGATTTCGACCGGATCAACGACCTGACCACCCGTCTGAGCGTCGGCGCGGTGGGCGTGACGTCAGGTAATTTCACATATTTCGATAATGTCGAGTTCAAGAAGCTCGGCAAGAAAATCGGCCCGGAACATATCATGGCGTCCGGCGCGTTGCCTCCGGGCTTTCCGTCCGTCCTTATCGACGACGAGCATTTCTGGGATGGCGGCATCGCCTCCAACACGCCGCTCGATTATGTGCTGGAAGAAGTCAATCGCGATCTCCTGATCTTCCAGGTCGACCTGTTCAGCGCGCGCGGGCTGCTGCCGGTTTCGCTTCTCGAAGCGGCCGAGCGCGAAAAGGACATCCGCTTTTCCAGCCGCACCCGCCTGAATACCGACAAGAACAAGAAGCTCCACGAAGCCCGCAAGGCGGTGCGCGACCTCATCGGAAAGTTACCCGACAATCTCAAGGACGATCCATCCGTTAAATTCCTGTCCGAAGTGTCAAAGGAGAACACCGTTACGGTGGTGCACCTGATCTACCGCAGCAAGAATTACGAATCCTCGTCGAAGGATTACGATTTCTCGCGCGTCGGCATGGTCGAACATTGGGGCGCCGGCGAGCGCGACGTTCATCTGTCGATGCGCCACAAGGACTGGCTCGAACGGCCGCAGTCCGGCCAAACCATGGTGACCTACGATCTGACAGGGGACGGTACCGCAACCCCCGACGGCAAACAGGAGTGAAAAAGACATGGGTACATTGACAGGCAAGACCGCAGTGGTGACCGGCTCGACCAGCGGCATCGGATTGGCATATGCGCGCGCCTTCGCCGGCGCCGGCGCCAACATCGTTCTCAACGGCATGGGCGCTGCCGCCGATATCGAAAAAGAGCGCTCGGGTATCGAGACCGACTTCAAGGTCAAGGCGGTGCATTCGCCGGCCGACATGACCAAGCCTGCGGAGATCGCCGAAATGGTGGCGCTGGGCGAGAAGACCTTCGGCTCGGTCGACATCCTCGTCAACAATGCCGGCATCCAGTTTGTGTCGCCGATCGAGGATTTTCCGCCGGAAAAGTGGGAAGCGATCATCGCGATCAACCTGTCGTCGGCGTTTTACGGCATCCGCGCCGCCGTGCCGGGCATGAAGAAGCGCGGCTGGGGCCGCATCATCAACACGGCTTCGGCCCATTCGCTGGTCGCCTCACCCTTCAAGTCGGCCTATGTGTCGGCCAAGCACGGCATCGCCGGCCTGACCAAGACCGTGGCGCTGGAACTGGCGACCTTCAAGATCACCTGCAACTGCATCAGTCCCGGCTATGTCTGGACACCGCTGGTCGAGCACCAGATTCCGGAGACCATGAAGGCGCGCAACATGACCAAGGAACAGGTCATCAGGGACGTGCTGCTGGACGCGCAACCGACCAAGGAATTCGTCACGTCGGAGCAGGTCGCGGCACTGGCGCTGTTCCTGTGCGGCGACGATGCGGCGCAAATCACCGGCAGCAACCTGTCGATCGACGGCGGCTGGACCGCGGAGTAGTTGCTGGTAACTCTTCCATCTCGGCCCGTTGCTTACGGGCAGAGATGGAGAATTCGCTATTCCGGAACCACTGAAGGCCGTCTCGACGTATGCCGGATGTGCAATATGTCGATCCTGTCATCGCGAACCCGATAGAAAATCCGGAATGGATAGCGGATGACCGCAACCGCGCGTACTTGGAGCGTTGCGAGACACGCGGAGCAGCCTCGGGCGCTCGGCAAATACGGTCGATAACTTCGATGAATCTGCGTTCAATAGATTCTGCTATTGCCGGACTGGCGTGGGTTGAATAGTAAATCGCAATCTCGTCAAGATCCGCCAGCGCCCGGCGCGAGTAAACGAGCTTCATGCCGAACGGAATTTTGCGAAAGCGGCTCGTATTTCAGTGTCAGTTGCGACTTCACCAGCATCGATAGAGGCCATCGCGGCGTCTATAATCTGCAACTCCTCCCGGCTCGCGATATACTCGTGGCCCTCCAACTCGCTTTCGATCTGATTTGCGACGGCAACAAGCTCGTTCTGCGCCTCTTCAGGCCAGGTTCGAGCGCGCTCCAACAGGTTTTTTAGATCTGACGTCACAGCAAAAATATAGCACGCAAGAGCCCGTTCTCCAACCGCCGATGCTGGTATCAGCGCTTCCCGAACGCCAGCACGTGCAGCCCCAGCCGTTGCCGGACGATCCAGAACAGCAGCACCGTCTCGAATGTCAGCGAGATCGACGTCGCCGCGGCGGCGCCGTGGCCGCCGAAGCGCGGCACCAGCGCGACGCACAGCACCACGTTCATGACGAAGGCCAGCGCATAGGCGAGCGCGCAGATGTGCTGGTGGCCGAGCATGTTGAGCAGCCGCTCGACCGGGCCGATCGCAGAACGCACCACGAGGCCGATGGCGGCGACGAACATGATGTCGTACCCGACCACGAATTGCGGCCCGAACAGCCACAGCAGCGGCTTGCCCAGCGCCAGCAAAAAGACGGTTGCGGCGAGCGACGGCCAGAACGTCCATTTGATCGCATGGGCGACATAAGCCGACAGCCGTGCGGTGTCGCCGGTGGCGTGATATTCGGCAAAACGGTGCGCCGTCGTCGCCGACATCGCGTAATGAATGAACGACACCAGCGCCAGCGTCTTCACCACGGCGAAATAGACGCCGACTTCTTCCGATGTGCGGAACTGCTGCAGCACCAGCACGTCGGTGTAGGATAACAGCAGGTAGAAACCTTCGACCATCAGGATCGGCAGCGAAATCGCAAGCCAGCCGCGGAAATCATAGGCCCTCGCACCCGGCTCGATATGGCCGCTCAGCCTGCGGTTCAGCACGATCATCTGTCCGACCATGGCGATCCAAACCGCAGCACAGCTCGCCAGCATGGCAGCGGTAGCGCCGAGATTGAAGCCGAGCGCGAAAGCGCCGGCGGTGAGGCCGATGATCAGGGATTGCCGCACGATGAATTGCGGCATCAGCCCGAGTCGCATCCAGTCGTGCGAGCGCGCGATGCCGTCCTGGGTGTTGGCGACGACAAAGGCCGGCAGCGTAAGGCAGCCGACATAGAGCGGAACGATTTCATTTGCGGCAAGCCACGGCGACAGCAGTTTCACCACGCCGGCCAGCAGCAGCGCGACGAAGGCTGATACGACAAAGGTCATCCAGCGGCTGCCGGACAGGAAACCGCGCAGCAGCGCGTGCTCGCCGCGGGTGCGATATTCCGGGATGATCTTTTGCGCGGAGGCCGAGATGCCGAAATCCATCATGCTGCCGAGCAGCAGCACCCAGGTCCAGACATAGACGTAGACGCCGTAGTCGGAACCGCCCATCCAGCGGGCGAGCAGGATTTGCGAGAGATACGCCAGCGCCGCGCTGAGGACGCGGATGATGAAGATCGTGCCGGCAAGGCGCTTCGTCACCGAAGCCTCACTGGAGCCGCCGAGCATGGCGCGCAGCCGTGCGATCAAGCCCGCAGGCGGTGTTGTCGTGGGTTGTGTGTCCATCACGGCCACAGCGGCGATTCCCCGGAGGATACCGCATCCACGCGGCGACGGTCCGGCCTATCAACTATTCGTTAAGAATGGGTTGGGCGGTGCGCCGTCTCCAGCATCGTCATTCCGGGGCATGCGAAGCATGAACCCGGAATCTCGAGATTCCGGGTTCGCGCTGGCGCGCGTCCCGGAATGACTCTTGGGGTCAATCCAAATTCACATTGAATTCGTAGGCCCGGTCGCCGCCGACCAGCGTCAGCTTGAGCGCGGCGCCCTCGGGGTTTGCGCCCGGCGGCAGGCCGTCGAGCTCGAAGGCAAAGCGTTTCACGCCGGGCGGGCTGCGTTCGAGCGGCGTAGGCACGGGCAGCGCCCAGTCCGGCGTCGGTCCTTCGACGAACAGGCTGACCTCTTTTGTATCGGGCGCCGCGACATCGACCAGCACCTTCGATTTGCCGTCGCGCTTGACGTCGAGGATGGTGAATGGATTGGGGTCGCCGACATTGGCAGGCTTGGGCACGGTGTCCAGTGCTGCGAACAGCGCGCTGTCCTCGGTGCTCACCACGCTGGTGAAGGTGAGTTCGGCATTGGCTTCCACGGGAATGCACAGCTTCTCGCACACCGCGTAATTGATGTCGGCGCGGAGCGTCACCGGCTTGTCGGCGTTTTTCGCGACGATCCGCAGCGGCAGCACCACCTGCTTCTGATATCCGAGCGAGTGGCCGCCGGCGCCGTCGTCGAACTTCATCGGGGCCGGCCACAGCACGGTCACGGCTTCGACATTTTCCGATTTGGAGAAATCAAAGCGCGGCGGCACGCCGGAATCGCCGGGCGTCCGCCAGTAGGTTTTCCAGCCCGACTGAAGCTGGAAGGCAATGCCGCCCATCAGCACCGCGCCGCTGCGCGATCCCGCCAACAACCGGACGGCGGAGTGCCCGTCCCGTTGCCATGGCGAGGCATCCTGGGCGCGTGCCTCGGTTGCGAGGGACGACGCACACACCATTGCGGCAAAGCCGAGCGCGGCGCGCATGGGAACTATGACGGTCATTGGGACGTCTTTACAGGGTGGCGGGAACGCAAACCATTGAATTGCTTGTGATGTGTGACCAAACGCGGCAGCAAGCTTGATTGACAGAAGCCGCACCCAATATCAGGATACGGAATGAGAAGAGAGTCCTTTGCGGATGAACCCTGAAGGTAAAAGACCGAGGATTGTTCGCCGCGAAGCCGCAGGCATCGGCGACAATTCGGAAGGCCGCGGTTATCTGGACGGTCAGTTGCTGATCGCGATGCCCGTGATGGGGGACCCGCGCTTCGAGCGCTCGGTGATTTATCTCTGCGCGCATTCGTCCGAAGGCGCCATGGGCATCATCGTCAATCATCCGGCGGGCAGTATCGACTTCCCCGAATTGCTGGTGCAACTCGACATCATCCAGAAGGCCGACCAGATCAAGCTGCCGGAAAACGCCGAAAGCATGAAGGTGCTCAAGGGCGGCCCGGTCGAGACCGGCCGCGGCTTCGTGCTGCATTCCAGCGATTTCTTCATCGAGGATGCGACGCTGCGGATCGACGACGGGATTTGCCTGACCGCCACCGTCGACATTCTCAAGGCGATCGCGAAAGGCGCCGGGCCCAAGCACGCGATCCTCGCACTCGGCTATGCCGGCTGGGCGCCGGGGCAGCTCGAGACTGAAATCCAGGACAATGGCTGGCTGCATTGCGACGCCGATGCGGATCTGATCTTCGGTGATGATGTCGAGGAAAAATACCAGCGCGCGCTGCGCAAGATCGGGATCGATCCCGGCATGCTGTCGAATGAAGCCGGGCACGCGTAATTGGCGTCATTGCCGGGCTTGACCCGGCAATCCAGCTTCTTCGCAAAGACTCTCACGAAGATTGATGGATACGCGGGTCAAGCCCGCGTATGACGAGTGGGCTGTCCCTTACTCCGCCGCCTGCTGCGCGACCGTCGGTGTGGTGCCGGCAACCGTGGCGCGGCGCATGTCGCGGGGCTGCGACTGGTCGTAGCGCCGCACGCGGTGCATGGTCTGGCGGTTGTCCCACATCACGAGGTCATGCAGCGTCCATTTGTGGACGTAGACGAATTCAGGCTGCGTGGCATGTTCGGTGAGATCACGCAGCAACAGCCGTGCTTCCGGTACGCTCATGCCTTTGATCGCGCCCGCATGCGACGACAGATACAGCGACTTGCGGCCATGCACCGGATGCGTGCGCACCAGGCGCTGCAGCACCGGCTTGAACATCTCTTTTTCTTCGTCGGTATAATCCAGGAAGCCGAGCGAGCCCCGCGAATACATCAGCGAATGCTCGCAGATCATGTCCTCGATCTCGGCCTTGGTGTCGTCGTCGAGCGCGTCATAGGCTGCACGCATGTCGGCGAATTCGGTGTTGCCGCCCTTGGGGTTCACCACGCGCGCCGACAGCAGCGAGAATTTCGCCGGAATAGGGCGGAACGAGCTGTCGGAATGCCACAGGCAATTGCCGAGGTTGAACAAATGCGTGCGGTGATCCTTCGGCAGCGGCTTGCCGTCCTTGCCGAGATTGGAGACGTCGTTCAGCCCGGATGTCAGGCGGTAATCTTCCTTCCTGGTCACGGTGCCGCCGCGCGCCTTCTCGCGCTCACCGAAATTCAGCGCGAAGGCCAATTGCTGTTCGTCTGATATGTCCTGGTTGCGGAACAGCAGCACGGCGTATTTGTCCATGCCGGCTTCGATATCGGCGGCCTCCTGCGGCGTCAGCGGCTGCCGCAGATCGACCCCCGAAACCTCGCCGAAAAAATGCGGGTGAAGCTGCCGGATCGAGACCGTCATGGGTGTTTCTCCTGATCGAGGCGAGCGGTTGCTCCGCTCTGTTGGGGCAAAAAACTACTCCGAGATGATGCGATGTCAACGGAATGCGAGGCATGACGGCGGGCACTTTCACGCATTCCGCTATCGGCCGCTGAGACGATCGTACAGCCCACAGCATTGACAAGGCCGGCACCTCCCCCCAGAGGTCAAACAAGGCAAAAAGAGCAACGGGGGAGCGCGCGATGAACGAACTGGATTTCAGCGGCAGGCAGGTCCTGGTGGTTGGCGGCTCCAGCGGTATCGGCAACGGCATTGCGCAGGCGTTTCGCGCCAAGGGGGCGCGCGCGCATGTCTGCGGCACCCGCGCCCAGGCTTGCGATTATTCGCCGGGCGAGGGATCGAATCTCGAGGGCCTTGATTATGCGCAGCTCGATGTCAGCGACGCCAAGGCGATCGAGAATTTCCGGCCGCCATTCGATCGGCTCGACGTGCTGGTGCTGGCGCAGGGCGCGGTGATCTACCGGCGCGGCGAATTCGAAATGGCGGGATTTCGCAAAGTTCTTGAAGTCAACCTGATCAGCCTGATGGCGTGCGCCACGAAATTTCATGCGATGCTCAGCGCAGCCAAGGGATCGCTGATCATCGTCAGTTCGACCGCCGCGTATCATTCGACCAAGGGCAATCCGTCCTACAACGCTTCGAAGACCGGCGCCGTCGGATTGACGCGGACGCTCGGCGAGGCCTGGGCGGAGGACGGCATCCGCGTCAACGGCATCGCGCCCGGCCTCGTCGACACCAAAATGACCAAGGTGACAACATCCAACCCGAAGCGGCTCGAAGGCGCGATCGAACGGATTCCGCTGAAGCGGCTGGGAACGCCGGCCGACATGGCGGGCGCTGCGCTGTTTCTGGCGTCGCCGCTGGCGTCCTATGTGGTTGGCCAGACCATCGTGGTCGATGGCGGGCTCATTCTCTGACAACAGGAACTGGAAAGCGTCTCGTCGGTTAGCTCCCGTGAAAATGGAGGAGTATTCGCGATGGACAAGGATCGAATTGCCGGATCGGCCAAGGATTTGGCCGGTAAGGTCGAAGGGGCCGCCGGCAGCATGGCCGGTGACGCAAAGACCGAGGCCTCGGGTCGCGCCCGCGAGGCGGAAGGCACGGTACAGAACCTGTATGGCCAGGCCAAGGACGCGGCGCGGGATGCAGGCGAAGCCGCCGTCAACTATGCCAAGGATGCCTATGACAACAGCGGCGGCACTCTGCGCGACGGCTCGCAGGCCGTAGCCAAGACCGTGCAGGACAACCCGCTCGGCGCCCTGCTGGTCGCCGGGGGTATCGGCTTTGCGCTGGCGCTGTTGATGACGCGTCCGCCAAGGCGGCCGCCGCCGCGCTGGCGGTATGACCGATGAGCTGAGCCCGTGATTCCCCGATGTGCAATGGCACGTCGGGGATACGCGTCTTCGCGTGGAGCCGGAATCCAGAGATAAGATTATCGGCAAGGGCCATCGCACCGAGATTCCGGGTTCGGGTGCTTCGCGTCGGCCCCGAATGACGTTCGCAATCTACCAGCGGAAAAACGAAGGCTCCGGCGCGGATGCCGCTCGCCCGACATTGGCAGGCGGGCGCGGAACGCCTGGTGCTCCAGGTGCACGCGGCGCAGCCGAGGGCTGGCGCGGTGCCGGTCCGGGTCCAAAGCCGAAGAAGTTTTGCTGCGGTTGCTCGCTGCTCTGAGCCGCGGGCCGGAATTGCCGTTTCGGCTTCGGCGGTACGGGCGGCGCGGCCGTTGCGGCGACGGGCACCTTCGCAGTCACTGCGGTTCCCACCGCGAACGGCGTGCTGTCGCTCTACGTAGCCGGCGTGCGCATCAGTGTCCCGGTGCTGACGACCCAAACCACGGCGCAGATCGCTACCGCCATCGCGGCGGCTGTCACGGCGACCGCGAACCTGCCGGTGACCGCCGCAGCCTCGACGTCGACGGTCACCTTCACGGCCATCAACAAGGGCCCGGCCGGCAACGACATCGACATCCGCGTGAACTACCTGGGCACCGCCGGGCAGGAATACACGCCCACCGGCATGACGTTCACGATCACGGCGATGGCCAGCGGCGCGACCGCGCCCAGCCTGACCACCGGCCTGTCGAACCTGCTGGACAAGCCTTTCGACTTCATCGTGTGCCCGTACACGGACACCGCCAGCCTCGATGCGCTCAAGGACTTCCTGAACGACTCGACGGGCCGCTGGAGCTGGTCGTCGCAGATCTACGGCCACTTCTTCGCCTCCTACCGCGGCACGACCGGCACGCTGACCACCTTCGGCGTCGGCCGCAATGACCAGCACGGCTCGATCATGGGCTTCAACGACAGCCCGACTCCCAGCTGGCTCTGGGCCTCGGCCTTCGCCGCCCAGGTGGCCGTCAGCGCCCGCGCCGACCCGGCACGTCCGGTGCAGACCCTGGCGCTGCAGGGCGTGCT
>LNAP01001630.1_pt1 | contig 25319 bp, 22 predicted proteins | sample 602601 | NCBI WGS metagenome assembly LNAP01 (sample SAMN02440304, study PRJNA202911) | soil metagenome | biome: Subtropical and temperate rainforests or woodlands; isolation source: soil samples (1 kg each in a 20% v/v slurry with milli Q water) were... ...
AAGGAAGGCGCCAAGCTGGAGCTGGATGGTCGCGACGTCACCGTTCCAGGCTTCGAGAAGGGCAACTTTGTCGGCCCGACCCTGTTCTCCGGCGTGACCCCCGAGATGCAAATCTACACCCAGGAAATCTTCGGCCCGGTGCTGGTGGTCCTGGAAGTCGATACCCTCGATGAGGCCATCGCACTGGTCAACGCCAACCCGTTCGGCAACGGCACCGGCCTGTTCACCCAAAGCGGTGCGGCCGCGCGCAAATTCCAGACCGAAATCGACGTTGGCCAGGTCGGCATCAACATCCCGATTCCAGTGCCGGTCCCGTTCTTCAGCTTCACCGGTTCGCGCGGCTCCAAACTGGGCGACCTCGGTCCGTATGGCAAGCAAGTGGTGCAGTTCTACACTCAGACCAAGACGGTCACCAGTCGCTGGTTCGATGACGACAGCGTCAACGACGGTGTGAACACCACCATCAACTTGCGTTAAGGAGCGGGACATGAAAATCGCTTTTATCGGTCTCGGCAACATGGGCGCGCCGATGGCGCGCAACCTGATCAAGGCCGGCCACGCACTGAGCCTGGTGGACCTGAACAAAACCGTTCTGGCGGAGCTGGAACAACTGGGCGGCAGCATCAGCGCTTCGGCCCGTGAAGCGGCGCAAGGCGCGGAACTGGTGATCACCATGCTGCCCGCCGCTGTGCATGTCCGCAGTGTCTGGCTGGGTGAGGATGGTGTGCTCGCCGGTATCGGCAAAGGCGTGCCAGCCGTGGATTGCAGCACCATCGATCCGCAGACTGCGCGCGATGTGGCAGCCGCTGCGGCCAAGCAAGGCGTGGCCATGGCCGATGCGCCAGTCTCTGGCGGTACGGGCGGTGCGGCGGCGGGGACGCTGACTTTCATGGTCGGCGCCACGCCTGAACTGTTTGCGACCCTGCAACCGGTGCTGGCGCAGATGGGCCGCAACATCGTTCATTGCGGTGAAGTCGGCACCGGGCAAATCGCCAAGATCTGCAACAACCTGCTGCTGGCGATTTCCATGGTCGGCGTCAGTGAAGCCATGGCGCTGGGCGATGCCCTCGGCATCGACACCACCGTGCTGGCGGGAATCATCAACAGTTCCACCGGGCGTTGCTGGAGTTCGGAGATGTACAACCCGTGGCCCGGCATCGTCGAAACGGCACCGGCCTCGCGCGGTTATACCGGTGGTTTCGGTGCCGAACTGATGCTCAAGGATCTGGGGCTGGCCACTGAGGCGGCACGTCAGGCGCACCAACCGGTGGTGCTCGGCGCGGTGGCCCAGCAGTTGTATCAGGCGATGAGCCAGCGTGGGGAGGGTGGCAAGGACTTCTCGGCGATCATCAACAGCTATCGCAAACCCCAGTAAGAAGTTTTTCCGGGGAGTGTGATTAAAGGCTTTTGTGGCGAGGGAGCTTGCTCCCGCTGGTTCGCGAAGCGGACCTGATGCCCGTGAACGAGGTGCGTCAGATAAAACGCAGTTGCTGATTTTACGGCTGCTTCGCAACCGAGCGGGAGCAAGCTCCCTCGCCACAAGGAATGCGTATTTACCGGGAGACCACGTCGGGTGGTCTCCCGGTTTTTTGCATCAGGCAAACACGAAATACTTGCGCACGGTTTCAACCACTTCCCACGTGCCTTTCATCCCCGGCTCAATGACGAAAATATCACCGGCACGCAGATGGATCGGCTCTTTGCCTTCCGGGGTGATGATGCAATACCCCTCGCGGAAATCGCAGTATTCCCACTTCACGTATTCCACATACCACTTGCCCGGCGTGCAGATCCAGGTGCCCATGATCTTGCTGCCGTCTTCGCTGTGAGGTTGACGGTGTGCGGGTCGCCTTCGAGTTTTTCCCATTTGCAGGCGTCGAGCACCGGCAGCGGATGAGTGTCGCGAAGAACGGTAATAGGTGCGGTCATGTGGACTCCGGGGCAGTGGATTAGAGAACTGAAGCCGCACCCTATAGCGCCCCGCACTCGGTCAGTTGTCTGTGCTCGACACTCAGTTACCCAGAAGCGCTGTGCCGATTTGCCTGATCGGCTTCTAAATCCTCAAGGCGCATTATCTAAGGGCCAGGTTGAAAGTTATGAAGTTATAACTGTTTTCTTATCCGGTTTTTATTATTGGTACGTCTGTGCTGTCAGCCAGAAGTTAATACTTTCGAGCCCCTCTCTATTTAGCCGGCGATACAGTGTGCACCCCACCATACGCAGCCTTTGTTAAGTAAATAAGTCGACAGGCATGGGGCTTCGCACCAATCGAGTGCGGTGCGCAGGCCTGTTAGGACGTCTGTCTCAAGTTGTTAAAAAACTTTGAATAGTTCGTTGACTCTCCCCTTAAGGGCAGAGTTTAGATTTCCGCCGCGTCAGAAGTTGCTGTGGGAAAAGTTACTTCTCACATACGGAATTCATGAAGCAATCACGATATAGGGAGATAGAGATGAACAATCCATTGGAGTTGGAAAACGTCATTGTCAGCACCCGCGAGATCCTCGCGCAACTGTTGGTGATGAGCGCCGATGATATCGATGAGAACAGCAGTATCGTCGAGGATCTCAGCGCCGATTCGCTGGACATCGTCGACCTGAGCTTTCAACTGGGCCGTCAGTATGGCTGCACCTTGCCCAAAACCAGCGTGCTCGATCACGCCGTCGCTGTCTGCGGCGACGCCGGCGAGTTCCTGGCCAGCGGTCGCATCACTGAAAACGGCAAGGCCTTGCTTGAACAGAGCCTCAGCGCCTACTCCCCGGATCAACTCCAGTCCGGCATGCAACCGGCGCAGGTATTTGCCGCCACCACCGTGCGCAACTGGGCGCAACAGTGCCGCAACCTCTTCAACTATCTGCCGCAGAACTGCCCCGATTGCGGCGCTCAAAAAGCCGTGCTGAACGAACGTCAGCAAGTGGTCTGTGACGCGTGCAGTGCGCGGCTGGTGCCGGCCGACGGCGACGAGGTTTCACGCCAACTGGTGGAGCAATTTGTGGCCACTCACGTCAAAGAGACGGTGTAGGAGTTCTCATGCGGGCACGAGAAGTCTATGTGACCGGATTCGGTCTGGTGGCGCCCATGGCACTGGACGCCGCCACGTTGTTCGAGCGGATCTGCCAGAAGCAGTCCTGTGTTCGCGAACATCCACGGTTCAAGGCGCTGGGCTTCAACAACAGCGCTGCCGGGTTTATCGATGACGGCCAGTGGCAGCAGATCGCCGCGGGTTTCGGCGGCAATGCTGCGCTGCATCCACGGCAAAGTGTGCTGGCCGAGTTCGTCGCTCGACAAGCCATTCAGCATGCCGGTCTGACCCCGACAGCCTTTGCTCACACCCGCAGTGGATTGTTCCTGGGGGCCAACAAGTACTGCGCGGACAGTCACGATCTGCACCGGGCCAGTCGCTGCATGGATGAGTCCGGGCGTGTCGATCTGGATCAACTGCTGGATAACCCGGCGGCGTCGAGCGCGGTCTTCGGGCGCCGGGTCGATCAGCAGACCCAGCACCTGGCCGAGATGCTCGGTATCCGCGATCACATTTCGACCCACTCCGATGCCTGCGCCGCCGGCACCATGGCGATCGGCAGCGCCTACCGGGCGATCGAGCGCGGTGAAATCGACCTGGCCATTTGCGGTGCCGTCGAACTGATGGCCAACGAGTTGCCGTACTACATGTTCAACAGCCTGGGCGCGCTGTGCCAGGCCGACCTGCCGGCAAGCGAGCAGAGTCGACCGTTCATGCCGGACCGCTGTGGCTTCGTGATCAGCGAGGGCGCGGCCATGATCATTCTCGAATCCGCCGAGCATGCGCAACGTCGCAAAGCCGCGCCGTTGGGGCGCGTGCTGGGTTACGCGAATATGTGCGAGGCACAAAAAATGACCTCCAGCAGCCGGGACGGCAGCAAATACGAGGAATGCATGGAAGCTGCAATCGAAGACGCCGGGCTGCTCAGCAGCGCCGTGCAACACGTCAACACCCATGGCACGTCTACCCAGGCCAACGACAGCTGCGAGGCTTTGGCCTTGCAGCGCGTGTTCGGCGAGTGCCAGGAACATGTGACGTTCACTGCCAACAAATCGGCCATCGGTCATTCCCTGGCGGGCAGCGGCGCGATTGAAGCGGTGCTGTCATTGATCAGCCTGCGGGACGGCGTGCTGTTGCCGACCTTGAACTACGATCACGACCGCGCCGAATACCCCTCTCTGAAGTTTCTCAGCGAGCCCGTGCGTCAGTCGATCAATGTGGTGATGTCCAATTCGTTCGGGTTCGGCGGTGTTAACAGCTCGCTGGTTCTGGGGAGGGCATGACATGAGCATTGCCGTTTTCATCCATTCTGCCGCCGTGCTGAACGCCGCCGGCAGCGAATGTGCCGACCTGCTCGGAACGCCACCTTCGCCGCAACCGCTGGCATTTGACGCGACGCGACGGGCATACCCGCTGCCGACACCGCGTCTGGCCAGCGATCTGTTCGACCGCAAAATCCAGCGTAGCGTCGAACCTCAAGGCCTGCGGCTTTTGCATTGCACGGCGCGCCTGGCGCCCGCGCTGGCGGCCCTGCAACTGCCTCCGGCACGGATTGCCCTGACGGCGGCCATTCCAGAAGTCGACGCGCCAAGCCCTTGCTGGGACGCGGTGCAAGCGATCGGCGAGCAACCGCAAAAGCCACTGGCGCAACTGTTGGCCAATACACCGCCGCTGCATGCCCTGACGCTGCTCAACAGCAGCGTGATGGCCTACGTGGCCGAAGCGTTGCAATGCCACGGGCCGATGGGTGGGTTCTGTTCCCAGGAAAACGCCGGGCTCGATGCCTTGATCGAAGCCTGCCAGCAAATTGTCGAGCAACGTGCCGAAGCGGCGCTGGTGGTCAGCAGCAGTCCGAACCTGACGCCCGCCCTGTATCTGCGTGAACCCTATCAGGCAGACGAGCCGACTTATGGCGAAGGCGCCGCGGCACTGCTGCTCGGCTCGACGCCTTCGCGCACCAACCCGATGGCCTTGCGCATTGCCGGGTTCGCCCGGGGTTACAGCGCTGATCCGCAACGGGGCGCAGCGGTTGCCCGGCGGGTGATCGACCAGGCACTGAGCCTGGAAAAACTGTGCCTCGGTGACGTCCAGCAAATCGTCGCCAACCCCGAGGATGCGCAACTGATGAGCCTGTTCGCCGACCGACCGCAGGACGTTCGCAGCACTCATGCCATGACCGGCGATCTTGGCGCCAGCGCCTTGCTGACCGAAATCGCGCTGGCCTTGCACCTTACCCACAACGCTTCGGCGACACCGGGCTATACGCTGTTGGTCAGCCATAGCCGCGCCGGTCATTGGGGCGCCTTGCTGCTGGCCAGTGAAACCATGGAGAAGCACACATGAGTGCGACACGGATTGTGATTACCGGCATGGGCGCCGTGACCGGGTTCGGTTTCGAATGGCAGACCCTCTGGGAAAAAATGCTTGGCGCCGAACATTGCGTGCGTCCATGGCAGCCCGACGGGGTGGAAGACGGCACGTTCCCGGTGCGCTACGCCGCGGCCGTGGATATGAGCCTGTTGCCTGAGGCCCTGCAGGACCACCCGGCCTGGACCGTTGCATTGGAAAAACGCAGCCGTTTTGGCTGGGTGGCCGCCACCCAAGCGGTGAAAGACAGCGGACTTGCTCCTGAACAGCTACGTGAAGCCGCCGTGCTCTGCGCTTCGGGCGCGCCCCAACACATGCTGGCCGACATGCTGTTGACCCAGGCACCGGATGGCTGCACCCCGGGCTGGCAACACCTGATGCCCCGCGCCGGGCAGGTCAGTACCGAGGGCTCGCTGCGTCAGAGCAATGATCGACTGGCTCGGGTGATTGCCGACGGTTTGGGTTGCGAAGGCCCGGTGATCAATATCAGCAGCGCATGCGCCGGAGCCTCCCAGGCCATCGGCAATGCTTTTCAGATGATTCGTCGCGGTGAAGTGAACGTGGCGATTGCCGGCGGCGCCGATTCGGTGCTGAACCTCGACACCATGGCCGCGCTGTACCTGCTCGGCGCGGCATCGAGCGAACAGCGCTGGGGTGTCGATTTGTGCCGGCCATTCGACCGTGATCGCAGTGGCCTGATTGCCGGCGAGGGCGGTGGTTTCTTGGTACTGGAAAGCCTTGAGCATGCGTTGGCGCGAGGAGCGACGCCGTATGCCGAAGTGCTCGGTTTCGGCAGCAGCCTGGACGCCTACAAAGTCACCGCCCCGCAACCCGAAGGTCGGGGCGCGGCGCTGGCGATGCAAGCCGCGCTGGACGACGCCGGCCTGCGTGCGCAACAGATCGATCTGATCAACGCCCACGGCACCTCGACGCCGCTCAATGACGTCGCCGAAACCCTGGCGATCAAAAGTGTGTTCGCCGAGCACAAGCACTACCGGTCACTGGCCATCAGCGCCAACAAGTCGCAGTTCGGGCATTTGATTGCCGCCGCCGGCGCACCCGAATGCATGGTCACCGCGCTGGCGTGCCTGAACGATCTGGTCACGCCGACAGTGAACCTGCATGAGGTCGATGAGCAATGCGACCTGGACTATTGCGCCGGACAAGCGGTCAGCCGCCGGGTGGATTTTGCCTTGAGCAACTCCTTCGGTTTTGGCGGCCTCAACACTTCGCTGGCCTTGGGCAAATATCGGGAGCACGGACAATGACGGGCGCTACTGTGCGCGTTGCCATCGCCGGCAGCGGTTGCGTATTACCCAGCGGCTGGGGCGTGCAACGCTTTTGGTCAGCGGCCAGTGAAGCCCGCAGCGGTATCGCTTTGCTGCAGTCGAAACTGTTCCACAGTGAGCGCGTGACGGCGTTCGGGCATGTCAGTGATGAAGACCATCAAACCAGTCGCCAGGACGTGGCCCAGAATCTCCAGCGTTACTGCCCGCCGGCCGTGATCTGGGGCGTCAGCGCGGTGCGTCAGGCGTTGGTCGAAGCCGGGCTTGAACCAGGCAATGACGGGCTGCGCTACGGCCTCTATTGCTGCCAGGGCGGTTATACCCATCCGTCGTTGGCGGCCTATGGCGAGTTGCTCCACGAGTGCCGCGATGAGTCCGGTGCCGACATGCGGCGCCTTGCTCAACGGGTGTTGCGGGAGCGCGCGCTCGACCCGTTCCTGGTGCTCAAGAGCCTGAGCAACGGCTTGCTCGGGGTTGTCAGTCTGGCGCTGAAACTGGAGTGCGAATGCAACGCCTACATGCAAGGCGTGGCCGGCAATCTGGCGGCGTTGCGCGAGGCATGCGCGGCGTTGCAAAGCGGTCGTATCGATGCGGCGATTGTGGTCGGTGCCGGCAGTGAACTCGATCCGTTGGCGCTGGCCGCACTGGCCGAGGCTGGCGTGATCAGCACCGACGGTTCGCAAACCTTGCGTGCATTCGATCGCCAAGGCACGGGTGGGATTGCCGGTGAAGGCGCGGCGGCATTGATTTTGCGCCGGGCCGACGATCTACCGGATGGGCCGCAGACCTGCCTGTCGGGACTCACCGCCCATCCACGACTGGGGTCGTTGAACCTGCCGGACAAGCAGGTCGATCTGCTGGTCAGCAGCGCCAGTGGCGATCCGCACAAGGACACCGACCTGGCACGGACGCTGGCCCGCGCCGGTGCCTCGCATATCACCAGTAGCGTGCCGGTGACCGGCATTCTCAGCGGCGCGCCGAGCCTGGTCGACCTGATCCTGGCCCGTCATGCACTGCAGGCCCAGCGTGTGCCGCCGATCATCGGGTTGCAGCAACCGGTGGAACCGCAGCTGCCGTTTGTGCTCGGTGAGGGCCGGGACGCGGTGCTGCGCGACTGCCTGATCATCAACCGTGACGACAACGGTTTCAGCGCCTGTTACCAGCTCGACTATCAGGCGGCCGGTCAGCCGTTTTGAACGTAATGAATCGCTTCTATTTTCTGATCAAGGGATATGACTTTTATGGATTACCGCGATTACGTACGACCTAAATTCGTTGAATTGATGCAGGCCCTGGGCCTGGAATGCCAGTTCCACCGGGCGCTGGGCAGCAAGCTGTTTTACCTCGACAAACAAGGCGCAGAGGTGACCGTCACCGACTTTCTGGGCGGTTACGGTGCGGCGTTGTTTGGCCACAATGACCCGCAGTTCGTCGACCAACTCTGCGGCCTGTTGCGCGCCGATGTGCCGTTCAATGCGCAGATGTCCGTGCGTGGCGCCGCCGGTATGCTGGGGCGCGAACTCAGCGAGGCGTTCAATCGGGAGTTGAACAACAACGAGCGCTACATTTCGACCTTCTCCAACAGTGGCGCCGAGTCGGTGGAAATCGCCGTCAAGCATGCCGAATACCGCCGTCAGAAAACCTTGCAGAAGCAGTTCGACGAACGGGATTTCGCCCTGGCCAACCTGACCGCCAGCGACAAGGCCTATGTCGAACTGGACGTTGATGACCTCGACCTGCCCGTCGGATTGCTGCCGGAAAATCTGTCTTACGTGACCGTGCGCCAAGTGGTGGAAGCGGTGCGTCAACACAACCTCGCGCAGTTGCATGTCGAGCCGGTATTCGTCGCCCTGCGTGGCAGCTTTCACGGCAAACTGGTGAACACCGTCCAGCTGACGTACGGCAAACAGTACCGTCAGCCGTTCGCCCGTTTTGGCCTTAACGTCGAGTTCATCGATCCGCAGCAACCCCAGCAGCTCTTGGATTTGCCGGCCCGCCACACGCGGCATTGGCTTAGCCTTGAGTGGAGCGGCGAGACCTTGCAGGTACGTCGTGACGCTTTCAGCGCGATCACGGCGGTGTTGCTCGAACCGATCCAGGGCGAGGGCGGCATCAACGAGTTCGCCAACGAGTTCTACCTGGGCCTGCGTCGCCTGTGCAACGAGCAGCAATGCCCGCTGATCATCGACGAAGTGCAATCGGGTTTCGGCCGCACCGGCACTTTGCTCGGCGCCAGCCATTTCAACTTGCAGGGCGATTACTACTGCCTGTCCAAAGCGTTGGGCGGTGGCCTGATGAAAATTGCCGCGACGGTCATCCGTGCCAGCCACTACGAAAACGATTTCAGCTACATCCACAGCTCGACCTTCGCCGAAGACGATGCCTCGTGCCATATCGCCCTGTCGGCATTGCGCCGCTTGTTTGCCAACGACAGCGCGATGCTCAAGGAGGTGAACAGGAAAGGCGAATACCTCAAGTCGTCATTGCTCGAACTCAAAGCCGCGTACCCGGACGTGATTGCCGACGTGCGTGGTCGAGGGTTGCTGCTGGGGTTCGAATTGCACGACCTGACCGGCACCAGTTCGCTGGTGCAGGCGTCGGCGCAGTACAACGATGCGCTGGGTTACATCATTGCCGGCTACCTGCTGCAATTCGAATCGCTGCGGGTCGCGCCGTCGGGCAGCAACGCCAACGTGATTCGCCTGGAGCCGCCGGTGTGCATCACCTTCGAGGAAATCGACGGCTTGATCGGGTCGTTGCAAAAGGTCTGCGACATGCTGCGTCGCCGCGATGCCTTCCCGCTGGCGGCGGGTGTTTGCGCCGACAGCATCCCCGAAGTACCGGCCCGCGAGGTGAGCTTCAAGCAGCCTGAACACCTCCCAAAGCCTGACGAGAACGTTCGCGTGGTGGCGCGCGTGGCGTTCATCAATCACCTGATCGATTCCGACATGCTCAGTGATGTTGACCCGTCGCTGTCGACCCTCAGCGCCGAACAGAAGCGCGAGTTCATCAAGCGTATGGCCCCGGAGCGGCGTGCTGCGCCAATCGGCCCGGTGCTGATTCGTTCGAAACTCGGCACCGCCGTGGAATTCACCCTGTACCCGTTGTGCATGGACTCCGATGCCATGGCTGCGTACATCGCCAGTGGCGACCTGGACACCATCCGCGACGAAGTCGGTAATCGCATCCGTGATGCCCGGGCGGATGGCTACAGCGTGGCCGGTCTGGGCATGTACACCTCGATCGTCACCAACAACTGTCAGGCGCTGAAAATCCCCGACATGGCGCTGACTTCCGGCAATGCGCTGACCATCGGCATGGGCCTGGAAGCGATCGAGCAAGGCTGCAAGCAGCAAGGCCTGGAACTGAGCCAACAGACGGCGGCGGTGGTCGGTGCGGCGGGCAACATTGCTTCGACTTACGCTTCGTTGCTGTCCACCAGTGTCGAACACCTGATCCTCATCGGCAGCGGTCGCGACGGCTCACTGCGGCGTCTGGAGAAAACCGCCCAGCTGATTTACGCCGAGGCCGCCCGCGCGATTCTCAAAGGTGTCGCCGAGCACGACCGCCTCGCCAGCCGCTTGCAGAAACTCGACGGCATCGACGCGTTGTTGCAGGCCCACGGTGCTGGCGCCGACCTCGGTTTGCGAGTGCAGCGTCTGGTCGAAGAGCACCTGGGTGCGAATGCGTTCATCACGGTCAGCAATGACCTTGAGGTGCTGAAACAGGCGCGCATCGTGCTCTGTGCGGCGAATGCCCCTCAACCGTTTCTCGGTGCCGATCACTTCGCCGAAAACAGCGTGATCTGCGACATCGCGGTGCCGCTGAACGTCGATCAGAACCTCTCCGGGCAACGGGCCGACGTGTTGTACATGCACGGCGGGATTGTCCAGACCCCATTGGGCGATGGCCTGATTCGTAACGTGCGCGCCTACCTCAAGGAAGGCCAGTTGTATGCCTGCATGGCGGAGTCGGTGTTGATGGGGTTGTCCGGGATGAAACAGCACTACTCCTACGGCGATATCAGCCGCGAGCAAGTGCAGCAGATTCGTGCCCTGGCCGCGACCCACGGCTTCAGCCTCGCGCAGTTCAAGACTGACAACTCACTCTAAGGAACGGTCATGCCGAATAAAGTAGCAGTGGTGACCGGTGGCAGTCGTGGTATCGGCCGGGCGATTGTCCTGGCCCTGGCCGGCGCGGGCTATCAGATCGCATTCAGTTATGTACGCGACGAAGTGGCCGCCATGTCCTTGCGTGACGAGGTTCAGGCACTGGGCCTCGAGTGCCTGGCGCTGCAATGCGATGTCAGCAGCGGCGACAGCATCAAAGGCTTTTTCGAACGGGTCGACGAGCATTTCCAGCGCGTCGATCTGCTGGTCAACAACGCTGGCATCACCCGTGACGGGTTGCTGGCGACGATGCCGAGCCGCGACATCGTCGAGGTGATCCAGACCAACCTGATCGGCACCTTGCTCTGCTGTCAGCAAGTGGTGCCGGGCATGATGCGCCAGCGCAGCGGTTGCATCGTCAACATCAGCTCGGTGGCAGCGCAGAAACCCGGCAAGGGGCAAAGCAACTATGCCGCGGCCAAGGGCGGTGTCGAAGCGCTGACCCGTGCCCTGGCAGTGGAACTGGCGCCGCGCAACATTCGGGTGAATGCGGTGGCGCCGGGCATCGTCAACACCGAAATGAGCACGGCGCTGATCGGCAGTCAGGAACAGGAAATCCAGTCACGGTTGCTGATCAAGCGTTACGCCGAACCTCATGAGATAGCCGAGGCGGTGCTGTACATCGCCGATCGCGGTTTGTACCTGACGGGTGAGGTCCTGCCGGTCAACGGCGGGTTGAAGATGCCATGAGCCGGACCATTCTGATTACCGGTGCCGCCAAAGGCATCGGCCGGGCGGTGGCAGAGAATTTTGCCGCCGACGCCGGGCACCGCTTGATCCTGCTGGATCTGGATTTACCGGAACTGCAACGCTGGGTCGACGAGCAACACGGGCAGATCAAGGCCCGTGTCGAAACCCATTCGGCGAACATTGCCGACCTGGAGGGCATGGAAGCCTTCTTCAAAATGCTCGCCAAACAGGTGGACTACGTCGATGTGCTGGTCAACAGCGCCGGCATCTGCAACGAGAACGAACCGGAAGATTTGCACAACTGGCACAAGGTGATTTCGGTCAACCTCAACGGTACGTTCTACGTCACTTCTTTGTGCCTGCCGTTGATGCCGGACCGCGGGCGGATCATCAACATGTCGTCGATCCTCGGCCGCGCCGGCAAGGTCCGCAACACCGCGTACTGCGCTTCCAAGCACGGCATCGTCGGCATGACCAAAGCCCTGGCGCTGGACCTGGCACCACGGTTGATCACCGTCAACGCGATTCTGCCCGCATGGATCGACACGCCCATGCTGCAAGGTGAACTGGCGGCGCAAGCGGCCATTGCCGGGCTGACCCAGGAACAGATCCTGCGCAACGCCAAGAAAAAACTGCCGATGCGCCGCTTCATTCAAAGCGAAGAAGTCGCGGCGATGGTGCGTTACCTGGCCAGCCCCGAAGCGGGCGGGGTCACCGCGCAGAGCCTGGTGATCGACGGCGGTGTCGGGTTGGGAATGTAACCATGCCGGGATCACACATTAACCGTGCCGCGTGGGCGGTATTGGCCTGCATGGTCGCGCCGCCGGCGCTGGCTGAATTGACGGTCGACGACCTCAAGCCGGATTACGCCGACGCCGAGGTCGGCGTCGCCACCGCGTTGCGCCTGCACGGTGACGACCAGATCACCCAGAAGGCCATGTATTTCAAGGCCAACCTGGAAGACAACTGGGACGGTGGTTACTACAAGGCCAAGGGCCGGGTGCGTTACGACGCCCGGTATGACGGCAACAATCCGTACAGCGAGCGGGCGCGGGACAAATACCGCTTCGACGCCGACTGGCGGCATTTGTACTGGGGCCAGTCGGTGGGCGACGGCGAGGTGACTGTCGGCTGGCAGCAAGTGGTCTGGGGCCGTGCCGATGAGTTGCGGGTGCTCGACCAGATCAACCCGGTGGACTATCGCGATGGCCTGACTCCGCTGCTGGAAGACAGCCGGATCGCGGTGCCCATGGTGCGGTTTGCGCAACCGGTGGGCGAGTGGGAACTGGAGGCGCTGTGGGTCACCGACTTTGTGAAAAACCAGCCGCCGGTGGCGGGCAGCGAGTTCGACGCGCCGCTGTTTGCCGCGCCGGATCCTCAGTATTTCCTGCTCGATTCCAAACCCGGCTACGACGGTGACAAGGGCTTTTCGTATGGCCTGAGCGCCAACGGCCGCATCGGTTCGGTGGACACCAGTTTCGTCGCACTGAACGCGCGCCAGCAGGACCCGGTGTACGCCGTCGAAGGCCTGGCCGATGACGGCCGCACGCGACTGGAACGCCAGTTTCCCCGTTACACCATGGGCGGCGCGGGGCTGGCGATCGACGCCGGTCACAGCATCGTGGTGCGCAGCGAAATTGCCTGGTTCGACAACTGGCGGGTGACCAATCCGACCCGCGCTTACGGCGCCGACAGCACCTCGATGGTCAAGTCGTTGCTGGGCGTCGACTACTTGCTGCGTGACTGGCTGATTTCCGTGCAGTGGCAGCAACAGCAATTGCTCGACTGGCAGGACGGCATGCTGCAAGACAAGCGCGAGCACCTGTTCACCTTATCCGCCGAGGGCACCCATTGGCAGGACCGACTCAAGAGCCGGCTGGTGGTCGCCGCCTCGCCACCGTTTAACGACGATGCGCTGTTGCAAGGCATCTTCACTTACAAACCGGTGGACTGGATCAAGCTCGGGCTGGAAGTGGATGTGTTCTTCGGCAAGCCCGACAAGCCCTTCGGCGAGTACGACAACCGCGATCAAGTGCGGCTGTCCGCCGGTTACCTGTTTTAACCCTATGACGCCTGCGTGCCCCTGGCGCATGGGCTCGACCATATTCATCTGACGAAAAGGGAAGTTCCCATGTTGCCGCTATTCAAAAGTCTGACCGCCGCCGCATTGATCCTGAGCGGCGCTTGCGCCACCGCCGCCGACGGCAAGAATGCCGATGAAATCATCCGCCAGGTGCGGGATCGAAACGACGGCAAAAGCTTCATGTCCCAAGTGTCGCTGATCCTCCACGACAAAAAGGGCAATACCCGGGTTCGCGAGTTCACTTACCTGCAAAAGGATTACCCGGACAGCGACAAATTCAGCATGTATTTCTCCGCCCCCACTGACGTGCGCGACGTGGCTTTTCATATCGAAAACCCCCATGAAACCCTGGGTCAGGAAGACAGCCAGTGGATGTACTTGCCGGTCAGCCGCCAGACGCGGCGGATCTCCACCACCGACAAGCGCGGCTCGTTCATGGGCAGCGAGTACTCCTACGCCGACCTGGACAAGATCCGGGTCAAGGATTACACCCAGACGCTGGTCGGCGAAGAACAGGTCAAGGGCCGCGACTGCTACGTGATCGAGCGTGAACCGGCGTCGCCCGAGGTGCTGGCCAAGACTGGCTACAACAAGCTGAAAGTGTGGATCGACAAGCAGAATTTCCTGGTCATGCGTCAGGACTTCTTCGACGTCAAAGGCGTGCTGGTCAAGCAGATGCGCACGCAAAAGGTCGACACCATCGACTCGATCGACAGCATCGTGTTGAGCGAAACCGAACACTTCATCGACGGCACGCGTTCAGAGATGCGCTTCAACCACCTGCAATACAACGTGCAACTGGAAGACCGTTTGTTCACCCAGACCGCCATCAAGCGCGGGCTGAAAACCGGCGACGTGCCGGACTTTGCCGTGTCTGCCCGCTAAGCACCGATCCCGACGACCCTGGAACGCATGATCATGGAAAGATACCTGAACTTCGTCGAGCGCTATGCGCGGGCGATCGTTTTCCTGCTGGTGGCGGTCACGGCGTATTTCACCTATACGCTGGGCTCGCTGATCTCCGACACCAACCCTTACTTGCTCAAGGAAACCCATCCGGCGCGCAAGACCATCATCGACTTGCAAAGCGAATTCACCGGCACGTTTGACTCGGTGATGGTGGCAATCAACAACCCGCAGACGGTGTTCAACAAGCCGACCCTCAACGCACTGTTTTCGATGTCGCAATCGGTGCGCAAGATGATCCTGGCCAACGACGCCGACAAGGAACAGTTGACGCAAATCGTTGCGAAGCACCCAGACGACAGTCGTGCACAGTTGCTGGCGCGGGACATTCTGGAGAACGGTTTTTCCCAGAACGACTACGCCCAGGCCAAGGCCCTGCGTGATTACGCCAAGAGCCAGAACTGGGATGCCCATGATCAGCTGTTCCTGACTTTTCTCGCCGAGCGAATCAACCCGATCCGTGAAATGGCGTCGATGGGCGACCTGGAAAACATCGTGCTGACCGGCGATGGCGAGTTGCTGATCCACAAGACCCTCAACGCCTACGACATGGACCCGGCGCTGGTCGAGTCGCAGATCATGGGCAACGAGCTGATGGTCGACGGGGTCGTCTCCAAGGACAAGAAAGTCGCGATGCTGGTGGCCGAGCTGGGCACCAAGCAAGACGACGCCCAGGCGCAACTGCGCGCCTACCAGATCGTGCGCGGCATTGTCGCGGACTATCAGGCAGCGCACCCGGAGTTCAAGGATGAGATCTTCATTGCCGGCATGCCGATCTTCATCGCGGCCCAGCAGGAGATCATCGACCATGACCTGGCGGTGCTGTTTCCGATTGTCTTTTTGCTGATCACCCTGCTGTTGATTTTCTTCTTCCGCAAACCGCTGGGCGTGCTGTTGCCGCTGTTCAATATTCTGTTCTGCACCATCTGGACACTGGGCCTGATGGCTTTGTTGCGGGTGCCGTTCGACTTGCTGACCAGTGTCCTGCCGGTGTTTCTGTTCACCATTTGCTGCTCGGATGCGATCCATGTGATGGCCGAGTATTACGAGCAGAAAAACGCCGGTAAAAGTAACCGTGAAGCCAATCGCGAGACGCAACGGCTGATGGTGGTGCCGGTGGTGTTGACGACGGTGACCACCATCGCCACCTTCATGATTTCCACGACCAACAACATCGTCAGCATCCGCAATTTCGGCGTATTCATGTCCATCGGCCTGACGGCGGCGCTGATTATTTCACTGTTGCTGATTCCGGCCTGGATTTCGATCTGGGGCAAGGACCAGACTCCGAAAACCCTCGCTGCCGTGCACAAGGAATCGATCATTTCGCGTTATCTGGTGGCGTTCTGCGCGCGGTTGATCCAATGGCGCAAACCGATCTTGATCGTGACGCTGCCCTTGCTGATCTTGATGACGGTGTTCACCTTTCGCGTCGATATCGAAGACTCTGGCATCGCCTACTTCAAGCCCGAGAGCCATATTCGCGTTTCGGACGAGTTCATCAACCAAGCCGGGGTCGCGGGCACGGCACCGGGCTGGATCGCCATCGACAGCAAAGAGCCGCGCGGCGTGCTGACCACTGAAGTGGTGCAGTTCATCGACAAGCTCGACCACTTCATCAAGCAGCAACCGCACGTCAGTTACGGCTATTCCCTGGCGACTTACGTCAAGCGCATGAACCTGGTGCTCAACGACATGAACCCCGACTACTTGCGCGTGCCCCAGGCGCTGGAGCAGGTGACGTCGGTCAATGATGAGGGGCAGGTCGAGCGGTTCGAGGTGCCGGGCAACTCACTGATCGAGCAACACGTGATGCTGTTCGAGAACGGCGGCGGCTCGGACCTCAATAACGTGCTCAATGCCGACTATTCCAAGGCGTTGACGCTGTACACCATGACGTCGTCGGTGGCCAGCGACTACCAGGCCATGCTGGATCAGCTCGATGCCTGGTTGCTGGTGAACAAACCGGCCAATCTCGAAGTGACGCACGCCGGCACGCCGTTGATCTGGACCGGCGTGTTGCAGGAAATCACCCAGGGCCAGGTCTTGAGTTTTTCCCTGGCGTTGCTGGTGGTCACGCTGATGATGATGTATTGGCTCAAGTCGGTACGGTTGGGCGTACTCGGCATGCTGACCCTGTTGACCACCTCGGTGACAGTCTATGGCTTCATGTTCCTGTTCGGCATCGAGCTGAACATCGGTACGACGCTGGTGACCTTCCTGGTGGTGGGTGTGGTCGATTACGCGGTGCACCTGCTGTCACGGATCAAACTGTTGGTGCAGCAAGGCATTCATATCGACGCGGCCATTTTGCAGGCGATGCACAGCGTCGGCCGTTCGACCGTGGTCAACGTGGTGATTTTCTCCGTGGGATTCATGGCGCTGCTGTTTTCCGACTTCAAGCCGATTGTCGATTTGGGCGCACTGGTGGCGATGGCGCTGTTTTCCAGCGGTGTCATGACCATTCTGCTGGTGACGCTGGTGTCGCCGTGGTTCTTCGCCGCGATTGTTCCGGTGGCGCCGCTGCCGGAAAAAGATCGAGCCGCAGGGAAGCCCGCCTTGATCTGACCTGATGACCGGCAGCGCAGGCGCGCCAGTGACATGCGAGGGATCATCCTGCGCAGCAGGGTAGTCAGTTCAGCGTAGTGCCCGGGTTTTTTTCGCCATAGCGGGCGATACGCTCGAACTGACATTCATCTCGGGCATCGTTGAGGTTGTTTTCGAATTCTTCGAGGCCGTTGTGCAGTTGCTGTAGAGCGCCGATCTGGGAGACCAGCTCGGCCTTTTTTTCGGCGATCGCTTTTTGCGCCATGTCCCACGGGAATTCGTCACCGTGGTAGTTGTTCAACATCAACCGCAGCTCTTTGAGCTTGAAACCCAGTTGCTGGGCGCACTTGATGAACGTCAACACCTCGACACTCTGCTGGCTGTAGATACGGTATTTGCCTTCACGCTTGGGCTCGGGCAATAGGCCGATTTCTTCGTAATGGCGAATGCTTTTGACTGTGGTGCCCGACAGCTGGGCGGCTTTGCCGATATACATAAAGATCCGTCTCGATGATCAAACAGGGCGTAGCGCGACCAGACCTCATGCCTGATCGGAGCGAATAATATAGTGAATAACATTCAATGGTTGCAGCGGCGTGTAAATGACGCGCACAGCCGACGAACGACCGCTTGAGGGGGGACGTGAGGACGGGCTGACGGCGAGGGTGCGCCGTCAGCAGGCAGCGGAGGGTGCGTCAGCTACCGGCGGTAACCCGGGCCTGTTCGAGCCAGGCGTCACGCTGGGTCGACTTCGAACCCAGGATCGGCCCGAAAGTCAGGGTCTTCAACGGCTTGATGCCGCAGAACTCCAGGGTCGTCTTGCGCATCTGGTGCAGGCCGGGCATGTGATAGACCCATTTGTAATACCAGGGCGGCGTGTCCATGGTCACCAGCAGATGCGCGGTCCGGCCCTTGAGCAGTTTGTCGGGGAAGGCCTTGCCCTCACGGTATTTGAAAGCAAAACCGGGCAGGAAAATGCGGTCGAGAAAGCCCTTCATCAACGCCGGTATGCCGCCCCACCAGATCGGATAAACGAACGTCAGGTGTTCGGCCCAGGTGATATCGGCCTGGGCTTGCAACAGGTCCGGCTCCAGCGGCTGGATAGTGTTATAGCCATGGTGCAAGACCGGATCAAAGTCCAGCGCATCCAGACGCAGCAGGCGCACGTCATGTCCGGCATCCTTGGCGGCCTGGACGTAAGTTTCGCTCAACGCCCCGCAGAAACTGTCGGTGGAGGGGTGGCCCAGAATCACGAGCATTCGTTTGCTCATCGCGTGTACTCCTGAAATGAAGCCCGCAGCATAGAGTCTGCCCCTTACGGTAGAGTCAAGGCGTTCCCGGCGTCAGCGCCTCCAGCAAGGCCCGGGCGTAACCGGGCAGGCTGTCGACGTCACGGGCACAGATTTTCAGGGTGCGGTTGGCCCAGTCTTCGGGAAGAGCGCGGGTCGTGACCCCTTGTACCTGTGGCCAGCGCTCGATGGCCACCCGCGGCACGATGGCCAGTCCTGCGCCGCGCGCAACCATGCGAATGACCCCGTCGAAGCCGTCGGCACGAATGCGGATCGGCATGCGCTGGCCAATGTGCAGGGCCTGTTCTTCCACGTGGATGGCCAAGGCACTGCTGGCGCCCAGGGCCACATAGTCGTGGTTCAAGGTGTCGGCGAAGGTCAATGATGGCTGGTCGGCCAAGGGATGATCAGGAGGCAGAATCAACACCAGCGGGTCATCGCGAAACGGCCGGGTGTGCAGGTCATCGGTGTCCACCGCGTCGGACACGATGCCGAGGTCTGCCGCCCCTTGGCGCAACGCATGGGTGATGCGGGCGCTGGGCAATTCTTGAAGGTCGATGTCGAGGTTCGGATGCTCGCGCAGAAAGTCGGCGAGCAACTCCGGCAGGTATTCGGTGATCGCGGTGGTGTTGCACAGCAATCGCACCTGACCTTTGACGCCCTTGGCGTATTCGGCCAGATCCTGTTGCAGGCGCTCGGCTTGTTGCAGCAGGGCACGGGCGTGTTTCGCCAGGGCTTTGCCGGCCGGGGTGGGTGTGACACCGCGCCGGCCACGCTCCAGGAAGTCGATGCCGAGGGAGGATTCCATGGCCCGGATTCGGGCGCTGGCCGCTGCCAGGGATAAGTGGCTGCGGGCGGCACCGGCGGTGATGTTGCCAGTGTCGAGGATGTTCAGGTAGAGGCGCAGGTCGGTCAGGTCGAAGTGCATGGCAGCAACCTCTAAATATGTGTTGCCTGGAAGGGCGCTTTCGCGAGCCGGCTCGCTCCGACATTGGGAAATGCGTTTTAACTGTGGGGGCGAGCCTGCTCGCGAAGGCGTCAGTCGTAACGACGCAGTTGTCAGCCTCTTGTCAGGCAAGAGGCTGCCTCAGTATATGGCAGATTTTCAACCCGCCAATCCAGGCTCACCATGGCCCCATGAATACTCTCTCTGCGTTCTATCAAAACCTCGGTCTGACCCTTTCCTTGCTGGTGATCGCCACATTCCTGCTGGCCGGCATGATCAAAGGCGTGATCGGCCTCGGATTACCCACCATCGCCATGGGCCTGCTCGGTCTGGCTATGGCCCCGTCACAGGCTGCCGCGCTGCTGATCATCCCGGCAACCCTCACCAATGTCTGGCAACTGGCATTCGGTGGGCATTTGCTCGGTTTGATCAAACGGTTGTGGCCGATGCTCCTGGCGATCTTCATTGGCACCGGGGCAGGCACGGTGTGGATCGGCATGGCCGGTGGTCAGTGGGTGGTGCGGGCGTTGGGCGGGGCGCTGATGCTCTATGCACTGAGCGGTCTATTTCTGCCGGCGTTGCGCGTGAGTGGTCAGAGCGAACGCTGGCTTGGTCCGCTGTGTGGAGTTGTGACGGGCGTCATCACCTCGGCCACCGGCGTCTTCGTGATTCCGGCGGTGCCGTATCTGCAAGCACTGGGTTTGAGCAAGGATGAACTGGTGCAGGCCCTGGGCCTGTCGTTCACCGTCTCGACCCTCGCCCTGGCCGCCGGCCTGTTATGGCGCGGCGCCCTTGGCGGTGGTGAACTGAGTGCGTCGTTGCTGGCGTTGATTCCTGCAGTGCTCGGCATGTTGCTCGGCCAATGGCTGCGTCAGCGGATCAGCGCCGTGCTGTTCAAGCGCGTGTTCTTCATCGGCCTCGGTGTGCTCGGCGGCCATTTGCTAATCAACGGGTAGCGGAGGAAGGGCTAAGCATCTCGATGGCGCGGATATCAAAATCCCGTTCCAGGTATTCCATGCGCATGTCGCGGAACTGCTGCATGTGCGGCAGGTTCGAGTGCACGTCGAGGTGCGCCTGGGACTGCCAGATCTCGTAGAAGATAAACAGGGTCGGGTCCTGTTTGTCGCGCAGCATGTGGTACTCGATGCAGCCGGGCTCGGCGCGACTCGCTTCTACATGGCCGCTGAAAAACGCTTCGAAGGCGTCGGATTTTTCCGGGCGGGTCTTGGCGTGCAGGATGAAGCCTTGCAGTTCACTCATCAGAAATCTCCTCAAGTTCAGAATCGGCGCAAGTTTATGGCAACAATCACCTGTCTATTCGTGCGTATTGGTCAAATGTATTTTGCGAATTCAGCGCTTATTCCGCGCGAGGCAGCTCGTTACTCTGCCGCCATCGAATTCCTGACCTTCCGAGATTTCTCATGAAAAAAGTCCTGTTGCTCAATGGCGGCAAAAAGTTCGCCCACTCCGATGGCCGCTACAACACCACCCTGCATGAAGCCGCGTTGAGCGTGCTGGATCGCGGCGGCATCGATGTAAAAGCCACCTTCATCGACGAGGGCTACGACGTTGCTGAAGAAGTCGCCAAATATCTCTGGGCCGACGTGATCATTTATCAAATGCCCGGTTGGTGGATGGGCGCACCGTGGACGGTGAAGAAGTACATCGACGAAGTCTTCACTGAAGGCCATGGCAGCCTCTACGCCAGCGACGGCCGCACCCGTTCCGACGCCTCGCAAAAATACGGCAGCGGCGGTTTGGTGCACGGCAAGCAATACATGTTGTCGCTGACCTGGAACGCACCGCAGCAAGCCTTTGACGACCCGACCGACTTCTTCGAAGGCAAAGGCGTGGACGCGGTGTACTTCCCGTTTCACAAGGCCAACGAATTTCTCGGCATGAGCGGTTTGCCGACCTTCCTGGCGGTCGATGTGATGAAGCGTCCGAATATCGAGGCTGATGTGGCGCGTTATGAACAGCACCTGACCGAGGTGTTCGGCCTCAAGGCGTGAGCTCGGTTACTATCGATACCTGAAGCCAGAACCTGTAGGAGCCAGGCTTGCCGGCGAAGGCGTTTTAGCGGACGCCTTCGCCGGCAAGCCTGGCTCCTACAGAGGCCGGCGCTGAATTGATCGATGAGGGGCGTCCGTGAAAGCCAGATCCGATGAGTTGCAGATTTTCGTCTGCGTGATTGAGTGCGGGTCGATTTCCGCGGCGGCCGAACAGGTTGGGCAGACGCCTTCGGCGGTCAGCCGCACGCTGTCGCGGCTGGAGGCCAAGCTCGATACCACGCTGATCAACCGCACCACGCGGCGCATGGACCTGACGGAGGAGGGCAAGTATTTCTTCGAGCACGCCAAGCTGATTCTCGATCAGATGGACGAGCTCGAAGAACGCCTGACCTCACGCCAGCAAACCCCGTCCGGGCGTCTGCGGATCAACGCCGCCTCGCCGTTCATGCTGCACGCCATCGTGCCGTACATCGACGAGTTCCGCCGCCTCTACCCCGACATTCAGCTCGAACTCAACAGCAACGACCTGATCATCGACTTGCTCGAACAAAGCACCGATATCGCCATCCGCATCGGCGCACTGGCCGATTCAACCCTGCACGCACGCTCACTGGGTTGCAGCCCGCTGCACATCCTCGCCAGCCCGGCGTACCTTGAGCAACACGGCACGCCAACGGCGGTTGCAGACCTGGCCGGGCATGCGTTGCTGGGCTTTACCCAGAACGAGGGCCTCAACCAGTGGCCGCTACGGTATGTGCACGGTGATCGCTGGCCGATTCAGGCGTCGATCAGCGCCTCCAGCGGCGAGACGATCCGGCACCTGGCGCTGGAAGGCCAGGGCATTGCCTGTCTGTCGCACTTCATGACGATCGACGACATTCGTGCCGGTCGCTTGCAGGTGCTGCTGGCGGACTTCAACAGCGGCTATCGCCAACCGATCAACGCGGTGTACTACCGCAACTCGCAACTGGCCCTGCGCATTCAATGCTTCCTGGACTTCATTCAGGGCAAGTTGGCGGCTTATGCGAATGCGAACTTCACAGGCTGATTCGTGATCCCTGCGCAAGAGTGATTTGGGTCAGCGGGTCTGTTTCACCACGGGACGGTCCTCGATACTCAATGCATCACTTATTCACGCAGGGAGTTTCTCCATGAACGTATTCGTTACCGGCGCTGCTGGTTTCATCGGCGGCTCCATTGCCACCGGTCTTGTCCGGGCGGGCCATAAAGTCACCGGCCTGGTTCGCAACGCCGACCAAGCCACTGAACTGAGCGCAATCGGTATCATCCCGGTGATCGGCACTCTTGACGACAGCGCACTACTGGCTGAACAGGCCCGCGCCGCCGATGCCGTGATCAACGCTGCCAGCAGCGACCATCGTGGCGCGGTGGAAGCCTTGCTCAATGCGTTGCGCGGCTCCCACAAAGTGTTCCTGCACACCAGCGGTTCGAGCATCGTCGGCGATGCCTCCGGCGGTAAAGCCAGTGACGTCATCTACTTCGAAGACAACCTGCCGGAACCGACCGTCGACAAGGCTGCCCGCGTGGCCATCGACAACCTGATCCTCGCCGCGGCGAAAGACGGCGTGAACTCGGCCGTGATCTGCAACACCCTGATTTACGGCCACAGCCTGGGCGTCAATCGCGACAGCGTGCAATTGCCGCGCTTGCTCAAACAGGCGCGTAAAAGCGGTGTGGTCCGACATGTCGGCACGGGTCAGAACATCTGGTCCAACGTACACATCGAAGACGTGGTGTCCCTGTATCTGCTGGCACTGACCAAAAACGTCCCGGGCACGTTCTACTTCGTCGAAAGCGGTGAAGCGTCCTTCATCGACATGACCACGGCCATGGCTGAAGCCCTGAAACTGGGCAAGGCGCAAGACTGGCCGTTGAAAGACGCCGAAGCCGAATGGGGTTATGAAATGGCCAACTATGGCCTGGGCTCCAACAGCCGGGTGCGCGGCAAGCATGCGCGTGAATTGCTGGGCTGGGTGCCGAAGCGGACGTCGGTGGTTGAATGGATTCGGGACGAGATGGTTTGAGTTCGCTTTAGACCGCGTCGCTGCAATCGCGAGCAGGCTCGCTCCCACATTTTGATCTTCATTGGACACAGATTTTGTGTGTAACGGACATCCACTGTGGGAGCGAGCCTGCTCGCGATTGCGTTTTCAGCAACCCGACAACTGGCCGGGTCGCCCCCGATTCCGTAACATCCGCACCCTCTCTCCCTGTCGTGTTCGATCCTCCATGAAACCAAAACGTCTGCGCGCCGATGTCCTGGCCGGACTCACCACTTCTTTCGCCCTGCTCCCCGAATGCATTGCCTTCGCGTTGGTGGCCCACCTCAATCCGCTGATGGGGCTTTACGGCGCGTTCATCATTTGCACCCTGACCGCGCTTTTCGGCGGGCGGCCGGGGATGGTGTCCGGTGCGGCGGGTTCGATGGCGGTGGTGATCGTCGCGCTGGTGGTGCAACACGGCGTGCAGTATCTGCTCGCGACCGTGTTGCTCGGTGGCCTGATCATGCTGGCGTTCGGGCTGCTGAGGCTTGGCAAACTGGTGCGCATGGTGCCGCACCCGGTGATGCTTGGGTTCGTCAACGGCTTGGCGATCATCATTGCGCTGGCGCAACTCGAACACTTCAAGGATGGCGAAACCTGGCTCAGTGGCACGCCGTTGTACCTGATGACCGGGTTGGTGGTGTTGACGATGGCGATCGTTTACCTGCTGCCGCGCCTGACGCGTGCCGTGCCGCCGGCGCTGGTGGCGATCCTGAGTGTCGGGCTGGCGGTGTATCTGCTCGGCCTGCCGACGCGCACCTTGGGCGACATGGCGCACATCGCCGGCGGCTTGCCGACGTTCGCGCTGCCAGACATTCCCTGGAGCCTGGACACCCTGCGCATCATCGCCCCCTACGCGATCTTGATGGCGCTGGTCGGCCTGCTGGAAACCCTGCTGACCCTGAACCTCACCGATGAGATCACCGAAAGCCGTGGCTTCCCGGATCGCGAGTGCGTGGCGTTGGGCGCGGCCAATATGGTCTCGGGGGTTTTTGGCGGCATGGGTGGCTGCGCGATGATCGGTCAGACCGTCATCAACCTCAGTTCCGGTGGTCGTGGCCGGCTGTCCGGGGTGGTGGCCGGGGTGCTGATTCTGCTGTTCATTCTGTTTCTGTCGCCGCTGATCGAGCGCATCCCATTGGCCGCGCTGGTCGGCGTGATGTTTGTGGTGTCGCAGCAAACGTTCGCCTGGGCGTCGTTGCGGGTAGTGAACAAGGTGCCGCTGAACGATGTGTTGGTGATTGTGGCGGTCACGGTCATCACCGTGTTCACCGACCTGGCCACTGCCGTGTTGTGCGGGATCATCATCGCGGCGCTCAATTTTGCCTGGCAGCAGGCGCGCGAGCTGTATGCCGATGCTCATCTCGAAGCTGACGGAAGCAAGCACTATCACCTGCATGGCACGTTGTTCTTTGCCTCGACTACGCCGTTTCTCAATCAGTTCGACCCCGCCAACGATCCGCCTGTCGTGACCATCGACTGCCGCCACCTGAGTTTTGTCGACTATTCGGCCATCGCCGCGCTGAAGACTTTGCGTGAACGCTACGCCAAGGCCGGCAAGCATCTGCGGGTGCTGCATTTGTCCGAGCGCTGCAAGAAGCTGCTCAAACGTGCCCGCGTGAATCACGACTGAAATCAACGCAGGCGCGATGTAAATCCGCCTGCCTGATTTTCATATCCACCGACCTGGCATACCTCTGCGCGACATCCCTTACCTCTGCACGAAAATAACTTTCACCTCGTTTGAATGTCACGCCTCGAAATGATTTAAGAGTTTCACAATCCATTCGACGTGACCCTTTCGAGGAGTACCGCATGACCCTGTCCTTCGGCTATTGGCTGCTGGTGTATGCCGCCATCGCCATCATTGCCCTGATCGTTC
>LNAP01001436.1_pt1 | contig 25315 bp, 18 predicted proteins | sample 602601 | NCBI WGS metagenome assembly LNAP01 (sample SAMN02440304, study PRJNA202911) | soil metagenome | biome: Subtropical and temperate rainforests or woodlands; isolation source: soil samples (1 kg each in a 20% v/v slurry with milli Q water) were... ...
TAGCGAAGAAATGGGGGCGCCACCGGTGCTGGAGCAGGAAATCCAAGCACTGGAGAAACAAGCTCAGGCACTGATGTTGCAGATTGAGCGCGAGGCCAACAAAGGAATCGCCCATATTAACGCGTTAGAAGGGCAATTGACCGATATCAACACGGAAATGGATATCAAAAAGCGTAAATATCATTTGCCCGATAGTACCATTACCGTTGGCAGTGGGGGTGTGTATGTGGGTGTGAATGATTTCTGGTTGCAGCAATTGTCGGGCCATTTTAGCGTCTGTTTGCACCCAAAGAAAGATGGTTCACCGAGTGAAATCACGGTGGTTTTGACTGGCAAGAAGAGTACTACGGGTAGTGGCAATACGACCGCGAGTGGTGGCATACATGAACACGATGGCGTTACCGTGCAGTTCCGCGCGGAGGGCTTTAAACTCGTGGGCGACAAGGTAATATATTTGCTATGATTGGTTTATGTATCTTGTGTTCGTGTCATAATTTGGTTTAGAGAGACGCACCTGTTTAATTGCTATGTGGATATAAATGTTGTACATCACGTTCAATTGTGTACACTATTTGCCTTTCTTATCAACTAACACATCACACCACACTCACCCCATATATACATACAAACAACACAACAGGGCAAGAAAGTACCCAAGTTAAGCTTCGACAATCTTCGTCTCGCTGTGGCCCTGACGCTGCAAGTGACACTCACCTTTGACCACGTGACGAAAAAGTGGCTTTTGCCTAGCAAAAACTTCAACCTGAGAATCCTGTCCTTCAAGGGGCCTTATGGCATTAATAGAAGGTTAGTGATGTTTTTGTTGTGTTTTATTTGTTCGCATTTAGTTTTCTTTGTTTGATACAAGTGCTGCTGTGAAGGGCGTTTGAGTTGACAGCTTTCTTTGTCGACTATATTTTTTCATATCCTAGATTTTTCTAATTGTTTATATTCCTTCTTCTTTTAATTTCTTATTTTTATAGTATGGTGGGCATGATTTTGTCGTTGGTGACTCCCATGATTCGCACTGCCATCACCACCGCCATCCCCCACGAAGTTGGTACGTTTATAAATATTATTAGTATTATTGTTTATTTTTTTGAAGTTGCTTATGTTGTTGAACATCGCACTTCCATTCATCATTGCAAGCTACCTGGTATGTTGTTTTATACAATACATGTAACTATCTGACACAATATTTGACTTGTACTACTTATTCTATAGGCATGCTACTACACTCACTGCCTACGGATTTCACCCTGCGTGGAGAATTTGATCTGCGTGGTATGGACGTGACCATTCTAAGCACCGATTTTCACAAATGCGACACGATGATGCAGTTGAGTGGATACGGCGCACAGCAACTAGAGATGTTTGTGCTCATGCAGCGAGCGATGGAGAGGTAAAAAATATTTGTGTGATTGTATTAGTGTTGGTTATTTTATGTATGATTTTCAGCATATTTGAATGGGGTGTCGGCTGTTCTTACTCATTTTTATTTCACCATCCATCCGTCCACTCACTCACTTGTCATTTTATCATTTTTTGATCATTCGTTCTATAGATCTGCCGTCATTCGCAATTTGGCTGATTTGATCACCTACCGCCGCAAATACGCTTCTCATACTGAATTGTACGCACAATTGATGATGATCTGGGCCGAGTGCTGCGTGACCTACTGCGAACTCGTCATAAGCGCAAAGATGGAACAGCTGATCGAGCAGAGCAGTGGCAGCATTAACCCATTGAGCATGAGTATCCGCTTTGATGTGTTTATGAACGCCTGCGATGATATCTGCGAGAAGAGAATCACGGCCAAGTGCGCGATTCAATACATCGATGGGCAGTTGAGTCTGAATGAGCTGCTGCAGTTCATCTTTCAGGTATGCTTGCATTTTATTGTTTGGCTCTATCTGTTCACGTAGTATTCATCTGCGTACAGATTCAGTAGTACTGTAAGTTGTGTAAAATGGTACCTCCACCGTTAAGTGCTGTACCATTTGCCTAACTTGTGTATTGACTTTGCTTTAATTATCACTTGCAACGTCTTATTCTACGATGTTCTTTTCTCTTCATTCGCAGATGCAGCATCGTCTGGCCTCCGAGGAATTGCCAAAGTCTAGCGGCCTGCGCAAAGTACGACTCACCACCCTCATCGAGTCTCTGCAAGCCCAGTTCGGATTGGCACGATCATTGGTGGCGCTGGTGGTGCAGAACTTTGACTTTGCGCATCTTACGATTGTGGGCGATGTCACCAGCGGACCCTATGGACAGGCCAATGTCAAGGTATGTTTGTTGTTGCTTTTGTTGGAGTGGAACACTTCTTGTTGCTGTTCATGTATTATTTCTAAGCATACTTGTAGAGCACCGAATATGTTAGACCTTTCGTGTTCCATTCTGTGTCTCATAGTCGTTCCCTGTCATTACCCTGTTGTACACTCATTTAGCTTCTATTATATTTCATTCTACTACTACTATATCTATGATAGGTGGCGGAGTTGCTGGCGCAGATGCCGATGTCCCTGAACCTCAGCATCATGGAAGATAAAAACATCGGTAAGTAGTTCACTATGTACTGTTGTTCTATTGTTCTTCTGCTGCTTTCTGTTGTTTCTATGGAGAGACTCGTGGATAGACTTCGCACTGGATATTTTTCAAAGTTTCTCATTGCATGAAGTAAATATCTTATCGTAAAATGCACACATTAATGGTTTGTTATTTCTCTTCTTGTTTTAGGTGCGTTGAGTCTAGTGCCGTATATTTTGAGCTTCAAACCTCAAGAAAATGGCGACGTCTGTCTGGAGGTAAGCACCATTTATTGATTTATTAAATAGTTTTTTATCGCATTAATATGAGCTCAAGATTGTAGTCAACGAGGCGCTTATCAAATCAACTGCTAACAATGTCTTTACATTCTACTCTTTGTTTCTGCCCTCCTACATATTCAGTTGTACAGCTTCACGCAAGATGTGGCTTTGCCCGAGAACACTCACCACACACTGCCCATTACTCTTACGCCCAAGCCTTACGACAAGGTATGGTTTGTTTATGGTTTGTTTATTGTTGCAATAAGATAGACTATGTTTGCGTTGTTTTACTCGATTTGATGTTTTTGTGCTGTGTGATAAGGTGCACAAATATAGTTTTATACAACATATTTTTTTCACCATTATCATTTACTTACTATGTCTTTCTATTTTACCCATCACATACACAGGCGCTGCAGGCCGAGCAGGAGCACCAGCTGCAGCAGGCCTTGGCCCTCGAAAAAGACACCATGTCGCAGTGCTACTCCACCAACTACAACAAGCTCCTCAACGCCATCACATTGAACCGCGCGGTCGGCAACTCCCGCCACCACCTGCATCCTCACTACGACCCCGTTACCCAGACCGTGCAGAGCAATACCAGTGGCAAGTACTCTGGTAATTACAGTTCCCCTCATACACCCACCCACGGAGGGCACTCCAGCCAGCACAGTGACACACAGAGCGAGCACGGCGCAGGTAGCCCGCGGGTCAGCCGACGAATCTCCCAACCTCTGCGACGCGGCTCGGCTGCCTCTTCACATTCGCATACTCCGGTTAATCCGCACTATCCCCAGCACAGTGCACATCCTACGCATTCCGCGCATTCTCATGCCAACGCGCATCTGAGTGTAAAACACGCTGATTTGCGCAAGGCCCTGGCCCATACGCTGAATGATTATCCCACGGGGGAGGAAAGTGATACTATTTGCACTATTTTGGCAGCCAATCCTCATATTAGTGTGATTGTGGACCAAGCCGTGAAATTGGCCGCTGGCACGGAGCTGCTGACGATAATTGTCGGTCCCAAAGTCAAGGTGCGTGTTTGGTTTGTTGGTTTTTATTATTTAAAATTGCATTTGTCCTGAGATCGTTCAAACAATTGTCGTTTTTTTGTTAACTTCTCTGTTGTAATTTTGTCTTTGGCAATATTCTTTGAATTGTTGTTTTTTGTGTTCCCAGACCTGGAAACCACTGGGCAAAGCAACTTTACTGAACGAAGGGCCTGGCCACCACGATAACAGCAATGCTGACCAGGACAACAACAATAACAATAATGAACCAGCGGTGGACAATCCGATTAGCAAGAACCGGATCTTAGACGGCAGCGGCATCGGCAGCATTACGAGCAGCGCGGGCATCAGTGGAGGGAAAAAGAGCAGTTTCAGTGGGAGCAAAGAGGGAGAAAATGAAGGCAAAGATCGTGCTTCCAGCTTTAACTTTGGCGCCGCCAGGTAAGAAATAATTATCGAATATTATTTGTTGTTTTTAGATAGACATTCTTATATTTAATAGGTGTGAGGGTGAACAATGAGATGTTCTTCCCTTTTTCCTTGACACATGTTTTTTTCTGTTCTTCTTTCTTACTTTATCCTTTCTTTCTCTACTATACATCGTTATTACAGGGATATGGGCCTTCCAGAGCATCTGGGTTGTCCTATCAAAGTGCAGACTGCTCCGGGCATCAAAATGCTCACGCAGGTACCATTTTCTGTAATTGAATAAACTTCATCATTTCAGTTGTCTGCGTAAGCAGTTTTTCTTGACTGTACCGCACAATCTGATTCTATATTGTTTGCTTTTTGCTGAGTATTCCTTTTTATGCATATCATTTGTTGTTTCTATTTTTGTAGGTGGAGAAAGCAGACGTGGACATTAACTTACCCGGTCTGATTCGCTTCCTACTGGCGCACTTTCGAGATGTGCCGCTGCTCAAGGAGTATCTGGAGATATGTAAGGATTTTTAATCCTGCTTTGTTCTGCTTTGTTATGCATGTGCAAGTTGTACTTGTATTTCCCCAAGCTTCAGAATTAGTGTGCTCAAGATGCTCTCTTTTGGAATTCATTATGGTGTTCTTACCTTCAATGTTATTTTTTTTCACCATTTTAATTATTTTTTCTTTCTTTTCTTTTTTTCAGTCGTGGGTGGCGTGTTTATGGTAGAACACCTGAATATTTACAAGATTTTGATTGAGAAAGTCGCAAAGTATCTTCTCTTGCCGGGCATTGAATTAGACATCAACCTTAACATTAGGGTAAGACTTCACTTAGTATTGTTTCAATGTGTTAATATTTTTTTATTGCCTAAATTGTGTGCCTTTTCGTTCCCCTTCCGGACAAGGTGTGTTATTTCATTCTGCGTTGACTCATACCTGTGACCTTTTTATACACAATACAGATTGTGGTGCAGGACTCCCAGATCCTCGTACGCGTAGAGACACCCGATCTAATTGTGGCAGTGCAAGAACAGGGCCTCGATCTGAACGCAGACAACCTCGCCCGCCTAAGTAACATGAATGTTACCAACCCTGCCTCTCAGAATGCCCACACCACGGCGAAGGAAAAGGCGATTAAAGTACCCAACAGCGCGGTGAATCTCAGTGCAGAAATGAGTATCAAGGGCCTAGTAGATGATATTAGTGAGATTATGGACCATGTAAAGGTGTTTTTCGAACCCACGGAGAGCGATGGAGGCCGCTAAAGTACGTCACATGGATTGTAATAGCTCATATTTTGTAGTGGTCAATGTTAGAATGGTGAATGAAGGGTAGTTTTAATGCGTAGTAATTTTCAGCATCTTAGCAGTAGCAAATTTAGTCACAATGAAAGGAATTGTTTTGTGTTGTAAAATCATTTATGTGGAAACAGTGAGTAATGCTGTTCATTATATCGAAAATATTGTGGTTGAAGCATGAATATGAAACAAATGGTCTTTGTAATCTTTCTTGCATCTCAGTATGCCACTATTGAGCAATTGAACAGATAGACGAGTTGACAGAGCTAAACGAATAATATCATAAATTAGCGAAAAAACGACATGACAAGCGATAGGTACAACCAAGTACGCCAGTGTCACATCCCTCGTTCGCCTACTTTCTTTCTCAGTCTGCTACCGTTATCTTGGATAGTCGGATCGATGCTGGACGAAGAACCTGTGTGGAATAGATCACGTTGCAGAATAAAACGACTTCAACGTGCATTAAGAAAATGCCTTACCTTCTTCATCTAATGTTTCATCAGATGCAACCAACATTCTCTTTAGCAATAAACTTTGTAACTGATACCACGTTCCCGCGTCTTTCGCTGCCACTGTGACAGTGTTTCTATTTGTTTTTGTTGTCTTCAACTGTTTCACTGCGTTCCGCTCTTCGCGCGTGAAAAAATAAAAGATGTTCTTGATCTGTACACCTGAAATGGAGCGTTGGCCATGTATTTAACATTTCATACTGCCTATAATTTATTAACTCGGTAACCTAAGTACCATACCTAGACGCATTTCAGCTGCCTTCATCAGGTCAGGCCAATATTTTTTGATGAGCAGGTCCAGTTCAAAGGACTCTGTAGTTGTAATAGTTGTTTCCTCAATTTTTGATAAAAGCTCACGAAAAATGCGCTTGTCTGACTTAGTGATAACAGACATTGGTTAAACTTCTATACAGATGATAAAAGTGCAAACAATGCAACCGATCGGTGTGAGGCACGTGATTTTTTTACGACGTAGTTCCGGATTAAGAATATTTGAGCTCACGGTCACGCGCCTGCGAAAAAGTTAATTCCAACTCCAATTGTACTTATTCCATATGTTTTACATATAAATCTTGGTAAATCGCTCAAGCAATAAATTTATTTGTAATATATTTAAGCTTTCGTTACATTCATTAGGCACTAGGATGGACACAAAGCTGGACACTAGGCTGGAAGCTGCTTGGCTGTAAGAACTCAAGGTTTAATTTCATTGCTACAACGTAGTCAATTCGTTTTATCTACATTTCACACAATTACAGACAAAATAAATACTTTGTACACTAATCTAAGGGCTTCAATGGGCACGCTATAAAACTATGCTCAGCATCAGAGAACATCCTGAGCATTGCACTAGTTGATAACCTTCATCCAGGTCTTCTTGCGATATCTGTGGCGACAAATAATCCAAAAATCATAAGCTGATGTGCAAAAATGCAAGGAACACTCTGTCAAATTTTGCGCACCTCGTAAGAGTTACCACAGCGACAATGCTTCGAATATATATTGCCATTTCGCTCGAAATCTCCCAGGGGCACTTCTTCTGCGTTCGCCCCAACATGATCTTCGTTAGTCAAAGTCTCATCATACGCTGCGCGAGAACTAACATCTCCGAGAACCTTCCATGCTGCATGGACTTGTCGAAAGGTTTCAGCAGCGTGTGGTTCCCTTGATTTGTCTGGGTGGTTCGCCAGAGCAAGTTTCTGATACGATGTTTTGATTTCCTCGTAAGTCGCCTGACGTGAGACTTCTAAAACGTCGTAATAATCGTCCATGGTGTCAACAACTCTTGCCTAAGGTGTTCGTGGAGATTGTTTAGTCTCGTCCTTTTTCGTTGGCGAAGTGAGCAACACCAGAAACGTACCTTTTTACCCCCCAATTTCGTACCCGTAAAGCAACATTTTGTGCCCATATCCGCAACCAAACACCAAAATGTATCACATTTTTTTAAAACTATGTTTAATGCAAGTACATTCAACAGACACGTTTTAGAATAAAACAAGCGCTATTAAAAAAAGGACACTGCACCAAAATAAAAAACTACACACAATCCACACCGCCCTAAAAACAATAACTGAGAGTCAGATTTTTGATTTAGATGGTGGACTCCGGAGCCTCAGCGGAAGTAACCGCCTCCACCTTAGGAGACTCCACAGCCTTAGGAGACTCAGCCACAGGGGCGGCGGCAGGGGCAGGAGGAGTGAGGATGGATGCCTCGATGTCACCAGCAGCCACAGGAGTGGACTTCTCAATGGTCTGAGGAGCCGCAGGGTTCTCACTCTTCACGACCGTCGAGTAAGTGACGCAGGCAATAACAGAGAGCAGGAAGACCCAGGCCAATGTGAAGGCAGTGAAGATCAAAGAGACCAGCAGAAGGTCAGTGTATCTAGTGAGGATGAGCTCGCAGTTCTGCTGTCTGTAGTGGTTGATATCAAAGTTGTGGCACACGCCCTGGTCACCCACACAGCCGCAAAGCTTGCCATAATCAGCACCGCACTGGGCAGCCTCGGGCTCAAGGCCAGCAGCACCAGCGTATGAGCCATCGGTGGTGTCCACACAGGTCTCGAGCGCGTTGACGCGACGATAACCGAAAGAGTCCACAAGCATACCAGAAAAGGTCAAGATACTGGCCGCCGAGGAAAAGAAGATCAAGACCTTCAGGTGCATCCTGTTGCACAGAAAAAAAAGAAAAGAATTGTTGTCAGTTAGATTCAGAAAAATGGAGTACAAAAGAAAGCAGGAGAAGCTTACTTGTTGCTGGCAATAACGGCAACAATACCAGCCACGACGGCAATCATAGCAGCCCACCAGGAGCCATACTTGACTCCGGGAACGAAGGCCCAGACTTCGGCACCAACACCAATCTGGTAATAACAAGAAGGCAGGGAAATGATAAGAGAAGCAATGGGTGTCTGCAAAGGGGCTTCCAAAAAAGCAGCTTCCAAAAGTTGTGCAAGATTTCGATCAGCCGGCACTCACCTCGACCATGCCGATGAGAATGACAAAGATTCCAACACCCTTGAGGAAAGCAGAGTTAGGGAGGCTCATGTTTGTATTAGGAAAATTCTGCAGATGCAACAAGTTTGACAAGAGTATCCAATCGATCGGCAATCAAATCGCCAGCTGCGTCGAGAAGCAAACTGCCACACAAAAATTGGGCAAGGGTCGAAATCCAAGCCCGAAGGGGAAAGAAAGGCGTTTAATACATGCAGATAGCATTCAAAGGCTCATTTTAGTGAAACAAACTCTGTCTTTGTACGTACAAAGACATTGTGCTGTTTTAATATGCATGTTTTACTGCGTACTGCACATATCGAAGTATATAAGTGTCACAGATCCCTGAGTGACAATTGACAATTGTACGTACTTTTTCGATTGAAATTTTTCTCGTTTTGTAACGGTCACTTGGCCTAAAGTTGTTCCGTATTGACGCATGCATTGCACAATTAGGAGATTCGCAATGATGATTCTTTCACAAGTAAAAAGAGATGAATTGAATATTGGCACTGCACTGCCGTTCGCTTTGGTGTTTTGATGCGCCTGGAATGATGGCAGTAGAATTAAGCTTACCAAAAAGAGAATGACTATGAACCAGTTGTAAGAAGATGTAGAAGGATCACATTCATTCTCGCCAATCAACGGAAACGCGTCCACAATGCACAACAATTTGTCATCTCGCAGATCGATGACAGTACTTAAAAACTATGATTGAAACGAGTATCAAATAAAAAACATTCTTACAATAAAAAATGAATAGTTACAAAAGTAAACTAAAGAACGGGTGAACGTCTCCGTCAATCACTTAGCTAGCTTTTATTTCCGCTCGGTTTCCAAACTTGCAGAGCTTCTCCATGCGTCACGGACAAGACATCTAGGTGGAACAGTACTGAAACACAATCAGACAGTTTTCATACTGCATCAACGGTTGTCGTGAAATACATAAAGGCCCTTCGATTTAACAGGAGGCAGGTTCTTCATATCTTCCCAATATTTGTCGTTTAACTTTATGAACTCGGTTTGGCTCATTTCCACCAACGAAGGAGTCAAAAGCTTTAATCGCTTGTTGAATTCTTCTAGGCTACAAACTCGGTCGGTTTCGATACAATACTCTCTGCATTGTTTAAATACTATGCACAGTCCATCAGGCATAGTCGTGTTCGCGGGGATCAACGTTATGGGCATTTTTGGGTCAGTGGCCTCCAGATAAAAACTATAAGTAAGAACATATCGCTTTTTTGAGCTTGGACAGTGAAAGAAAAGAAAAGAAAAAAGCTCGCGTTATAATTATTCATTACCACCTTGAGTGCAGCCCAAGCCTATCCAGGTCCACTCCGTTAGAGGACAACAACATGCCTGAAAGCAGAGAATTAGTGGTTATTATCTGGTAGCATTTTATAACCGACTACACGACTGACAAAATAAAAACGGAATGGCTTACGTTCGTAATAGTCTTTACGTGGATGGATGAGACCGTCGGCACCAAGAGTAAGCTGGCGGAGACGGCGATGGATTTGGTTTGGAGGACGGCGACGCATGATCACCTTCTTCGATCCTTGAAAAATCAGAGAGAATGGCAAGCTTTTGAAGCGCTTTGTCACCTTTGGTAAAAATGGTTCTCTGGGAAATAGGTACGAACGAATAAATCCACAGCATTTTCAATATTTTTTGTCGAGGAGTGTGAATGACTTACTCGTAGATGCCACCGGTAGTACACAATAATTTGGTTTGTGGCTCAATTATTGCAGCCATTTGAAAGCGACTGCTCGCATTGGCAAAAAAAATGTTAAATGTGAGCTAATAGGCCGCAAAAATTGATTTATCTTGCTTACATTTCATTCAGCCGGCCCACAATTGGAGTCCTGAACGGAGCAGTGAAGGAAATAAACGCCCACAAAGCTTGAACGAGTAAGAATGAGATGAGAACAACTGACGGTCGCATGTAAAAATTGTGGCTCATTGGGCGACGATTTTGAAAGTTGAAAAACCGCGGCAATATAGTCGCAGTCTTTTACTAACTGCCAGATGCCCTGTCTGAACATGATTAATTCAGGCATAAACTATTCTTGTACGACAAGAATTCATCAAAGTAGATAAGATACAGCCCATTTAGATATTACATACGATAAACAAATTTTCAACAATATAAATATAGCAAGTTAGTCATACGTAACACGCTCCGGCTTGCGCTGCACGGCAAAAAGGAAAGGGTTGTGTTCCCCTTGTCCATGACCCGCCGCCGGTGTGTTCTTCTGTGCGTGAATGGAGGTCTTTTGCGCACTGCCGCTGACTGCGTTGAGATATGCCTGCGCGATGTTGCTGCTGGGTGTGCGGGGCGTCGCAAAGTTGACATTGGCACTACTTTGCTTTTGGCTCACACGGCGACGGGGCGTGTGAGTGTCTTGATTTACCGCACTAGCAGGAGTGGCGGCACTGCCGGTTGGGTAACGCGTAGACGAGCGTCTGCTTTTGCCCTCGGACATACCCGCAGGCCCAGTACCGGGGGCAAACAATGGCGCGGGCGAGCCTGGCAGTGGCGGAGGAGATTTCATCCCAGCAGCAGCCGTGGGCTCTAATGCCTGCAGATGTGCAGGAGAGAGGGCTGTGTGGAGCAGCGGGTGGTAGGGATTCGGGGAATTCTCGCCAGTTCTCAGTGCCGGGGTTAGGCTCTGATGCTGCTGTTTCTTGCGGCTGCCCGCCAGGGCCGAGCGTGAGGGAGAGTTAGCGTTGCTATTGTTGTGGTGATTGCTTGTCACGGTGTGAGGTGGTGAAGTCAATACACCTGCAGGGTGAGGCAGAGGCAGTGCCTGTTGCTGGGGGGTAACCACGAGCTTGCGCTTGGTCGGGATCGTTTGCCCTTGCCCCTGCCCTTGTGCTTGTACTTGGGCCTGTTGCTGCAGCACCAACAACTGATGCAGCTGCTCGGTCGGCAGGTTGGCCAGAATCTGCTCATTTTCCATACCGTTCGTGTGTTTATTGTTATTACCACCACTATGATGGGCCAGTTCCTCGGTGTAAGAAAAAGGCGACTGGATCTGTTGCGGTGTCTGTGGCTTGGGCACTTTTGTCGTTGTGCGCTTCGGTGTCGCATCCAGCGTCTTCGATGTGCTTCTGGGCGAGTGAGTAGAGTGAGTGTTGGAAGTGGCAGTGGCTCTGGAGAGTCGCTGTGGCGACACTGCGCGCGGACCATTAAGCGCATTCTTTACACTCACACCGTTACCCTTACCACTGCTGCTGGGCTCACTGGTCTTGTTGCTGCCGTTGCCCTGACTGGTACTCTTGCTACTTACCGGCAAAGGGCTTCCGGCCGGGCTAAGCAGCTCAGCATAGGGGCTTACCGCATCATTCAACTGAAAGAACGCCGAGGGTGAGGAAAACTGTGGCACCATTGCTGGTTTTACAGCAGAGTTAGTGGTGTTAGGATGACCGGATGGAGTATTGGCGGTAGACTTCGTAGTGCTTTTGTTACCGAGCGGAGCAATGTTAAGAGCATGCTTGGTGTTCTTGTGGGGGGTAGAGTGCTGAGCAGACTTGGTAGCACTAGTAGGTGCTTTAATGTTGGTAGTGGTGGTGGCTTTCGATGGCCAGAACCAGTTAGTCAGCATATTCTGTACATTCATACTAGGAGTAGAGGTAACAGGAGTAGCAGTAGCATTATTCTTAGCCTGAACACTAGTAGTAGCAGCGGGGTGCTGAATCTGCAAAGGAGAGTACTTTACATTCGACGTGCTCTTTTGTGGGGTAGTAAAAGGACCCTCTTTGTGCCCCTCACTACTGGTCAAATGGGCAAAGGGATGGACAGTGTTATCTCCTTGGTAGCCGTTGTTATTGTTATTGTTACTGCTGCTGCTGGTGTAGTAAGGGCGATTGTCTTCTCCATTGTACTCCTCGGATAGATCCGATACGTCCTCATCTTCACTGTCGTAGTCTTCGTAATACTCCTCCTCATAGGCAGTGTCCGTAGTTGAAGATACAGGGGCCGTATCGTAAGGCTGAATATAGAAAAATGAAAGAAACATGAAAAATTAATTCAAACTGAATAAAAACTGGAAATCAAATGAGCGCATAAGACCCAGACATTGAAAACAGATTTTAAAGAAATACAACACACAATGATGCTCACCTCCGCTCTAGCCTCGAGGGTTGCGTGGTCCAGGAAGCTAACCCTGCGCGACGCTTGTACTACATTCACATTCTCATGACTAGTGTTGTGCATCGGTGTAGTGCTCTGTCTTCTATTCGGCACAGGTGCTACATTAGGCATCACTACCGCAGAAGTCGTAGGAGCCACTACCGTGGTGGCAGGGAGATGCATGTTAATATGCACCTGCACAGGGGTCTGCTGCACACTGTGCTCGATATTGGCGCGAATCATACGGATCATCTCATCTCTGGTGACCGTATCAAGATTGGCACTATGGTTAGGATTGGCACTGGCAATAGTGGTGTTCTTTAGACGGGTAGGGGAGAGACTACGACGGCCCTGAGCGATACTGTTTCTATTGGTACCATCTTGCACCATATTCGTAGTAATTGCTTTTGTAGAGCGCGGAGGAGACAGACTAGCCCTGCCAGTACGGGTACTCGCGTGCGAGAAAGGTTGTGCGTTAAAGGGCACATTTCCTGCACGACTGGTGCCATGGTGATGCAACAACTGCTGTTCCGTGTCGCTGCCAGAGTCTGGAGGTAAATCCTCGTCAGAATTGGCGTCGAGTGCGGATCGTACGTGGTCACTAGCTTGAGTAGTGTATGATGTAGTGTTAGGTAGTGTATAAGGAGACAACCGATAAGGGGAGTCAGGAGGGAGATCTGGATCCCACTGCTGTTCGTTATCACTCGCACTGTCTTCTTTATAGTCTAGATTAGCCTTGTGCTCCGAGACATGGCGGTTACTAGTATGGGTAGCATACGGAGTGGTGTTATGAATACTTTGAGGGGATAGTGGGTGTCCCATACCGTTAACACTAGCACGTTTCATCTGGTTACCAAAGGGAGTAGTACTATGAATATGTGCGATGGGCTGCGGAGAAGGCGATGGGATCAGACTAGACGTTTCGTCATTGCTATCACGATCATCCATCTGCATACCCTGTGTACTATCTATCACATTATCCGTAGTATCATTAATATAGTGACCACCAGCCTTACTTGCACTCATATCGAACCAATAGCCTAGCATACTACTCTGAGCGCGTAACGGCTTCTTTTTCGCAGGGCTAGCACTATGATTCGTAGTGTTAGCGTGGTGACTATTGTTAGGATGGGTAGGGTGGTTACTATCACCGCCGAATATAGAGTTCCGCTTCTGTTTGCTGTTCTTCTGACTCCGCAACAGACTCTTACGGTCACTGGTTTTTCTCTCACGCGTGCGAGCTCTTTGTACACTCGGATGTACACTAGGAATACTACTATGTAGCCAATACTTAAACAGCAGGATAGTATGCTCATAGGCAAAGAGAATCATGGCCATACCAATCTTCCCTACACTAGGCACTAGTACATCCTTCACAATGTTACTCGTAAACCCGTATAGGGCACAGTTCGTCAAGATACCTCCTACACTCATAATTTGTAGTACATCTTCCCATACCCCAATACCCCCTATCTTCTGCGCAATGGGTCGCTGCCGAGTATAGCAAATCTTCAGTGCGTTGAGGCGAATCAACGCGATGTTATTGAGCAGCGCAAACAGTGGGCACAAGGGAAACACCGCGGAAAAGAACAACACAAAGCCTATTTGAATCACCATCCGGGTGTAGTCCGCAAAATTGTTGTATTTCGCTTGCAACGCTTCTTCCCAGCACTTGCTTTTGGCTTGCTCGAGATAGTCGTGCCGTTTATCCAGCTTTTCCGACATGATCGTGTTGAGTGTGCGGATATTGTCGTCTTTTACCGCCCGTCTAGCGGACTGAGCGACCTTGCGGTCGGTGTATTCACGGGCTGCGTAGATTTTACGATTGGTGTTCGCAAAGGCACTTCGCATGCGATACAGCAGTGCCCGATGGTAGATTGACGGTACCGCAATGTCCAAAAAGATCTGCCACCATTGACCTACTGTCATTAAGGAGAATACCGTAATGCAGATCTGGTAGAACGCGCCTTCGGAGTTGTTCATAAAGAACGCATAGTAGTACAAGGAGGTGAAGATCGTCACAAATTGGAAGCTAAAGACTTTCAGGATGAGTCGATTTAGGTAGGTAGTCTGAGTACGGTGGTTCTCATAGTCATTCAGCCATACCGCGATAAACTCAAAGAATATCGTCAGTAATGAGACGAGCACGCCGTATAGACAGGGGTAAAAGAAGGTAGCCGCCCAAAAGTCACTGTTGTAGATGGCAGAGAGAGAGAATGTTTTCCCGTCGTTATTAGTAGATTCGGTATTATTCTCCGTGCTACTGCTACTGTCCCCATTAAAAGATGGAAATTGCGGTGCGAAATTGACACTCTTGCCCTGGATATAGTCATTCACCATCTGATCTTGACTATAAAACACCGTCGTCATAATTAATAGTGTCACCAGAATAGCCGTTGCGAGGACGGGGATGGAAATAATGTACTTTCCGGTACGTTTCCACAAAGAATAGGTTTTCCGCACTTCTCCTGAGCTCTCGTCGTACGTGTAAGCACCACGAAACTGAGGACGCTCCGTCTCTTCCACCTAAGAGAAGTAGAATGAAAAAAGAGTACATAGTGAGTATTATTGTAGATTCTAAGATGTTAACAACTTTCTAGTATACACAGATTATTCGGGTACAAAGCAACGCCCTACCAATAATCATACATTTCACCCAAAGAACTAAATTATAACAATACAACATACCTCGTAGTCGAGTACGCCCCAGCGGTGTGCCAGAGCCGAGGCTTTTTGCCTCCAGAAGGCGAGCATAAAACAGGCCCATATCATCACGACGATGGCATACAGAGGGCACAGCCAGTGGTCTAATCGGTCACTGCTCACCTGTATCATTTATAGAAATAGAAGTGTGTATAGATTAGAGGAAGTACAGAAGAGGGGAAGGACATTATGTGCATGTAAACGAAAGAACTCATGGTCACAACCAAAGAATGATGTTGGAAATAACACAAAAGCAAAACATATAACACGAAAAAGAGACTCACCTGCACAGCAAACACAATGATGCCCAACACACTCGGAAACACCAGCCAACGCGTATAAAACGCCATGTACGCAAAGTAAAACGCAATGCTTTCGCCAAAGTACTCCGCAATCGAATCCAGCGGCTGGGTAAGCAAATTGGCCATAAAATACCCCACATCGTTGCTCACACGAGTGTAAGTATCTTTGTAGGAAGTGCGGAAGGGGGACCACGCAGGGGACACTTCAGAATGGTGATTTTGTTTCCAAAAAGTCACCCACGTATGGGAAATGTCGTGGAGCTTGGAGTACATGTGCAGGGGAAAGCGCTGGACGATCTCTTTGCCCAATTCTGTGTATTCGTCGAGTTCTGCCCCACCTGTATGTAAATGAGTTTCATTTGTACAATGTACGGAATAAGAGATAAGTTCATGTTAAAATAGACAGAAGTGTTAAGTGGGTATGGTGCATACGACACTCAATCGCAGATGTCATAAAAATGCAAGACATACAACAAATTGTACAGAAGTATGTCAATTCAATGCAGAAAACACCAAAAACACGTACCATCTTTGATCTTGCTTCGGATAATGTAATCGATAATTTGTTGCCGTTCGCTGCTACGAAACATACTTCCGCCTGCGCCCATCGCCACAAAGGTGTCTCTTCTGTTCACCTACATATAATAGAATATACAGCAATGTACAATTGAGGGTGGCAAACATTACATCTTTCAATGCTTTAGACTCCGGTAGACGTAAGTTGCACAGCACATAGAACAACAATATATTCAGTAAAACATCACATAAAAGTAAGATATAGCAACAAAATAACTAACCTTGAACTGTTTTAGATAACCATCTCTACTCTTCAATTTTAAATGCATCTGCTCTGCCATTTGTTCCAGCCGCCAGGCGGGGCAGCGCACTTTGAGAATAACCCTCTTCAAGTCCCAACTTAAGACACACTTTACATCCAGGCCTGCCATCTTCAACCGAGCCCATACCTGTGTGCCGGCGCTGTTCCAGCCTAAGAACTGTGCCAACGGTAAGGTTTGGTTGGTATACGAGCTAGCAGTAGTGGTAGTAGGATTAGATTGTGTATTATTCGTAGTGTTATTATGGTTTATGCCGAGGTGCACGCCGATACTTCGAAGCAGACTAGGAGATACCGGACTCGCCGGACTGTTCAACCCGTTGACACTACTGGTATGGTTGACTTTCGCGCTGTGTTTGGGGATGAGTCCACCGCCGACGCGTAGTGCCCGCAATGGGTCGATAGTGTTGGTGGGGGCAAAAAGCTCACTTATTGGGTCCTGCTGGAGCACCGAGGGGGATTCCCAGGCGCCACCGGTGACATAGCCTGTACAGTGTAGTGTGGTGTAGTGTGGTATAGTAATATATAGGTTAGTAAGGTAAATGATTGTAACCAACTAGTGTGCAGCAGAAGAAGCCAACCAGTTAGTTTGTATGTATGCATATATAAAAAAAAAATGAACAAAACAGCAACATAAAGTGTACCTTTGATGGAGTTCCAAATATAACTCAGTTCTTCGATGCGTTGGTTCTGCATGAAGCTACCGCCACTTCGACTACTATTGCTATTATTGTTGTTGTTATTGTTGTTACCTAACCCTTCCTGGCCGTTACCAGCTTCCAAATCATCCGAGGTGCTGTACAGACCTGGGGTTTAAAATACGTAATTGATGTACAGGTACAATTAGAAAAACGAAGATAAAGCATAAAATGATTTCAAGGTTATTCATAGTAACGGTTTAAATCAATACGGACACTTCAGCCAAACTGTTTGACATTCATAGAAAAATAGTGTACCTGAGGCAGGTCGGCTCTGCTGACGGTGCACCTCCGCTTCTTCTTGCAACAATCTACACAAAAAAGAACAAAGAGAAATATAAGAGCGATCATGGAAGGGGAGGGGTGGTGTACAGGTTGGGTATGACCTTCCCGTTTTTTGAAATATGCTTTGGTGGAAGACAACTAAAAACAACTATTGAAAATACTACACCATGTGACCTACCTAAATCCTCTTAGCAGTAGATAATAGTTGTCCGCGCTCTCGCACTCCATGTCCAGTGTACTGTAGCCAACACTGCTGGTCGTGTCCCTGAGCACCACCGAGAAGGTCAATTCCACATTGAACACATCCTATAATCGATAGAAGAAGGAATATTAGTGATTGTATTAATTGAATGTAAAAAGATAATTATGAAGGGCAATAGCGTTCCAAATGTAGACGCATAAATATAACGCCTCAAAGTGACTACTATTATAGATAGATTCTCCAAACTAACATAATAACACTTTTAAACATTACTTGACATACCTTGGTGTGACGGAGACACTCGGTTCCCAACATCCCCACCACCGTAGGATCTTCCTTGCCTGTATGAAAATGTATAATCGTTGAGATAAAAATAAAATAAAACAGAGAAGTATAATAACGTCGTATGCAAAAACAACGCATAGAAAGAGACCATTACAATGATAGCTGTATCACGATATTGTAGATAATACACACGTGCATTTCGACGGCATTATGTATGAGCAAGGAATGGAAAGTATTGCATAGAATGTAATTCATACCTGCTGGATGCACCGCGATGACATCTAAATCACGAAAAGTGCCCCTGCGCCGATAACCTAGGATAGCAAATGTAAAATCAAAATATAAAAATAAGAAAGGTACACAATATATTGCTTCATAGTTGAAAGTCTCCGCAACTGCACAACCTTCAATACAAGTAAATAAATAACGCTTAGCAAATAAAGTTCAGCATAAAAAGCTCAATAAATAAAGCTCAACTCACCAATGTTGTAGAAAGTGCGGCCGAAGTTCACATAGCGCACATCTTCTTCCACGTCGTCTGCATTCATGTTGTTGCTGTTGTGTTTGTGGTGTCCATCGTGACCCGCATTCAAATCATCCCCACAGCCACAGACTGAAAGAGAAAAGAGAAGGAAAATAAAAACAAAGAAATGTAAAACCAGTACACCAAATAACAAAACATTGAACTACTTTCTGATCGGCGAAAAGAGAGTGTCTCAACTTTATACTTCGTTCGAAAGAAAAAAATGAAACCAAAATCTTACTTGCAATGCAGCAGTCGAACACGCTCTTGTCATAATTGCTGTTGAAAATTGCACTCGTGCCGCCTAAAAATTGAGTAAAAAATGCCAGCATAGGATGATAAAGTAAAATGAAGAGAAAATGGATATCAATGCAATGAAGTCATTCTCTAGAAACATTTACACAAGAGATGTATCAAAAACATACACACAAATGCGGTACGGTACCTACCTTCGGTGAGCACACCTGCCTTATGCCGCTGGGCGTGCAGGTCTCGGGCCTTGGGTTTGTCCCATTCTATCGTTCGACACCCCGTCACACTGTACAGCCGTACAATCTCAGACAATCTAGTAGAGTAATGTATTTGTAATGGTTAGTAATAAGGATAGTGTGTTGGTGAGGGTATTGAGGAGAAATGAGTGGAGAGATGGGCTAGGAATGGCAGACCACTCATATACACACAAAAACCTAGAGACATAAACATCCACAAACCAAACAAACCAAACAATGGTACTAATAACACATATTGACTTTTACCTGTATCCCTGGTGCCTGCGTACGTGCACACCGCCGGCCATGGCCACTAAGAACTTGTCCATGGCCTCTTTGTCACTACTAGGGTGGTGCCGGTGGAATCCAATCGAGGATCTGTGTATCGTAGTTATATAGTAAGACATAATATAGTAATAAGTATCATCCAGGGAAGGAAATAGTGGTAAGATATCTAAAACCCATTACGTCTCCCAATCCAAGAAATGGGTTGCAATACTACAACAAGGTAAGCACAACATACCTTCGAGCCGCTCGCTCCACCCATTTCCGGTGCTGCTTGAGCATATTCAACCGAAACGAAAACTCTTTTTTACTCAAGCTTTTCCAGCGACTTGTAAAGCTGGAATCACCACTGCTGGTAGCGCTTTGTCCTGTGGCATTGAAATTGACGCCAAGACCTTCTTCCCCGTGATTCATGCCCATTCCAGTAATCGCTGGATCATATTCGGCATTGTCTTGATCGTTTTCAAAGTCAAAATCCCCTTCTTCGTCGATTTCTGTCTCGTTTTGATCGTTCTCGCCATCCTCCACAGCACCCCAGTGGGACAGGTGCTCGTGGTTGTTCTGATTGGCCTGTACGGAAGATCGGCGAGGTTTCGCTGCCGTTGCATGCATTCCCATCATGTTGGCATCAAAATTGCTCATTCGGTTGCGCTGCGTGTTCATCTCAGTGATGGATGCTCTGGTTTGTCGTAGGCCAGCGAATGGTTGAATGGTTTCATTCTGCTTGGACTCTTCGATGACGTCAACCTCATCCTCGTCGACCAAATTCGACAAGTCGATATCATCAAAGTCCACTAGCTTCGGTAGAGCTTCGGCTGCTTGTCGGTATTCGTCATCGGGCCCCAGTTCCAATGCATAGTCATAGTCATCCTCGTTCAGGAGCATCGAGAGCCGGTTCGCATTGTTCTTTTGCAGAACACTCAGTCTGTCCACGGAAAACCTGGACATAATTCTTCAAACCTATCCCAATACGGAAAAGTTAAAAAGAAGGTCAAAGACTCACTCGCACCGCTCACACAGGACGATTTAGAATCGAAATATTCCAACAGATTTCACTCATCACTTCGAATTCAACGGCCATGTCGTTATTGTACGTACTGTACGAAAGTGCAACTGTACGTACAATCGTGACGAAATTAACCCTTTCGGTTGATGAGTTGCGACAAGATCTCGTTTTGAGTGCGGCAAAGTCAACTCGATTGTCTTATCACCTCTTTTCTTGCTCAGACGTACGCTTCACATCGCGTTCTTTGTGTGGAACATCATTTTTATTGGAAGGATCAAAAGGAACTGAAAGGTTTTACGTTCAGATCAGTTAAATTTAGAGGCGATGACAAGTGTTGATGCAGTTATCGAAAAATCCAAGAGAGAAGCGGGCGACGATGCCCTGGAGTACCTGCTTCAACTTGAGCGTAAGAGATATGAGCTTCTAAGGAATGGTGGATCCATAGACTTTGAGGCGCTGCGGAACAAGCTCATTACGTTGGAAGCAGAAGTTGCAAACTTGCAAAATTTGACCCCGGTCACCGAACCAAATGGTCACATCATTACTGTTGCTGAACCGAGCTTGGATTCCATCCAGCTAGAGGCGATTGCGGAAGGTGACATAGAAAACAGCAGCACTGGATCTCCACAGAAAGAAATCAGAGGATTGAGAAAAGAACGACGTCGCTCTGAAGCTGATGAGCAAAACGAATCCTTAAATGACTCTTTGCTCCAGCCTGAGAACGACCAGGAGACGGAGGAAAACCACCGCCGCTCCAGTGTCCGCTCCACGGGTTCTGCAGGTGGTGGGCGTGTGCACAGCCACAGCCTCAGTCATGGCAAGCCGTCGCGTCGGCAGAGCATCAGCCAGCCTCTGTATACCATGCCGAACGCGTTCCAGTACGGCATCAAGCTCCGTGACACGAAGATGAACGGCATGAGTATGTACGAAGAAGGCGCTGACTCCACCTCCTCACCGGCCGGAGGGAGTGTCGACCTGCGGGTTCAGGGAAGTCGGGAACGAGAAACCAACATTCGGAACATCACGGACAAGTTTTCGGAGCCGAACCCCGCCACGGACCGGTCCTCATTCAGCATGCCAGTGAACTTCACGAACCCCAATATGCCCACGGTCAGCACCGCAGCCAGCGCGGCCTCCGCGGAGAAGAAACGCTCAGTGAGCAGTGACACAGGGGCCAACCAGGTTCCTCACAGTGGATCCAGCCCACAGAACCAATCCCTCGCACGTGTGCTGCTCAGTGGCACACACAAGAAACATCTCTTCGACGAGGATGAATTGAACCAAACGATCGACAGTGTCAATGCGCCGAAGCGTCACAGCCTGTCTGATCTCGCTGAAGCCGTTCACCTCAACCTCAGTGAAGACGACCTGCAGGGACTGATGAACAAAAGTGCCGAGCTTTCCCCACGGCTCAGTGAGGAAAACAGCGACTATTCTAGTATCCCCGAGGGGGCGATTGAGTTCTGCATTGTGGAGGCCGACTGGGCCCAGCTGCATTTGCAGTCCCAAGTGGGGCATCTATTGACCCCATTGTTGCCCCCCAAGCGTGCCTGGCGGTATCCCCCGGACCTCGACAACACTGTGGAAAACAACACGTTAGAGCTCCAGGACCAGTCGTTTTTCTTTCCCAGCGGGGTAAAAGTGGACCTGGTGTGGCCCAGCGTGGCCTCACTGAGAAGCCGAGCGAATAAGCATATCCGGCATATTGTGCCGTTCACAGATGCTCAGGGCAAGCCCACATATGCCTGTGTGCTGACGGTTACGCAGACCTACGAGACCAGTGAAATTGCTCAATATGGAGACCTCATAGTGCCAAACTTAGTGACCATTAATATGCAAAAGCAGGCCGCGCGGTGTATCCAGAAGTGCTTTAGGCAGTACGTGGCCTATCGTAAGATGGTCAGCTGGCAGTTGCACAAGGCTGTGTTCAGTAGTAGCACCCAGCCCTCTCCGCAGCTGCAGCGTACCTCGACTACGATTGGTTCTATCTTTGGTCGCAAAACTATCGACTCTTCTACGCATGGTAGCACGGGCACCGGTAGCACTACGGACGAGCGCACGGCGACGAATACAACCGTCACTAACGCTCCTCCGGCGAGTGGACGTCGCACCTGGAGCAGCTACTTCAGCAGTGGTCGTAGTACCAATTATGCGGATGAGTCTAGTCATGGCAGTAAGCCTACGACGGCTCCTACTACACCCAGTGCAGCGAGTGCCAACAATACGACGAATCGTAACAGCGGCGGGGCGAGTAGTGGCAACAGTGGTACCGCCGAGGGCGCTAAGAAGCCGGTGCAGCGCAGCGCTAGTGGTAAGTTGATTTTTGTGCTTTGCTTTGTGTTTTTTTATGGTTAGCTATGCTGTGTAGTTTGCATTGTAGAACGTACACCACTACATTAGCAGTCTCTGTATGATGAAGTACTTACTGTTTTTACTTTGTATTCCCTACTATCCATCTACGCAGTCACTGGTGCCACCAATAGTAACAACAACACTACCAGCACCACTACCACACCGACTGCCTCAGGCTGGCGCCGGGGTAGAAATACCGCCGATACCCCCACTGCCCACACTCTGGCCGCCACCGCCGCTGAACTAGAACAGGTACAATCAATGTTGTACTGCTAATGTTGCCTTTCTTTTTTTTCTGTTTTCTCCGAATTGGTTAAGCATGTAAACTTTGAAACCACCGTGCTATGTAATTATTAACTTTCCCCGTGTGTATTTATGCATATGTGATGACACAGGCGGAGCAGCGACGCAAGCAGCAGCAGGTAGAGTACCAAGCAGAGTACGTACGTCGACGTGTGGTGGTGGCGCAGAAGGCTTACTGCATCATCAGCTCCAGTAGAGAGTACACGTACATCTTCAAGGTATGGCTGTTCTTTTTTGTATGTGTGTTCGTTGAATGTGGTGCGCAAGCATGTTTTGTGTTGCATGCTGTGTTCTGGAAGACTTGCATCTACACTTAAAATGTACTAATTTTTACCCTATGCTTCATCTTCTCCTTCGCATACAATTTTAGGTACTGGATGCGATCGCCGCAGCAGAAGGGTTCAGTGAATCTGGTCGACAAAATAGCAAGCCAGCATTGCCTTTTAGCAGCACTTTGAGTGATGATGAGGATGACAGCAGTGATGGCATGGACACAGGTATGTGAATGTTTGTTGTTATTGTTTGATGTTGCATTGATTTGATTTGTTGTACAAGTGAGTGTCAGTGTTGGTAACATCATGTACATGATCTGTTGTTTTTTTGTATTTATAGGTCGGAAGTGGCTCAATTCTCTGATCATCTTCCGACTTATCCGACATGACTACTTTTTTACCTTGATTTTTACTTTTTCTCCTTCATGCTTTACCAGCCCGCAGCAGCAGTGTATCGAGTGTGAACGCCGGCTTCGACAGTCTCAACGTGAGCAGTGTCCTAGGCGTGGCCCTCAGCCCCGCCACGGTGCCTGTCCATTTGGATTCCAGCCCTATCCATAACACTATCCACCATACCAGTGCGAGTCACAGCAGTGAAGACGGCGCGATTCATAGTATGTATATGCGCAATATCCATCCTACCAGTAGCACCCAGGAGGCTACTCAAAGCACCCACCCCAACATCAGCATCGTTACGAACACCACCACTACCTCGAACTACGCAACGATGCAATCGCCGTCCCTCACGACCCCGTCGCATTCGCACAAGACCGCCTCGATCAGCGCCGCCGTAGACGTGTTCTACGCGCAGCACCGCGCGAAGCGCGACCAAATGCGTTACAATTTCTTGCAAGACGTGGAGGGCTTTTTACTTGATCACCTCACTGCTCCTGTACAAACCGCCTTACAGCAGATCACTACGGAGTTTGCGTTTTCCCCGTCGGCGGCGGTCGTGGCACAGGGCAATAAATACAAAGATTTTAATCACAAGCACTCGGTATCGAGCAAATACAAAGTGAACACTACAGACAAGAAGTTGCGGAGTGTAGATAGCATGTATTTGAATCAGGCGAATAGTCCGATTATGCAGCCAACCGGTCGTAAAATAGCCAATCTCAATGCTGGCGGGAACAGCAATAGCATGAACCAAGGCAAGTTTACTTTTTCTTTCAAAATTGCATTCACCAAAGGACTGCCATGATGCATCTATATGTTTCTCTATCGATTTATCTTACATTGTTCATGAACTCTGCTTTTTTCTAATACTATCTACTAACTTCTCCACTATAGATGTTTCTTCTCCCACTTCTTCGCTCACGGTGTCGCCGCGTGGAGTGCCGAATATAAGCAACAATCTCACTCGAAGTGCTTTGGTTGACGCTGCCAACGCAACCCTGCTCTCCTGTCAAGCAGGAAATGGTACGATTTTGTTTCTGAAAATGTTCCTTTTCTGGTATCTGTCCTTTGTGCACTGAGATATGAGTGATATCAGCATTAGTTCTATATTCTCATTCTATTCTACTTTTACTCATTATTATGATCTTATTTATCTTTTACCGTATCACCTTGTTACAAAGGCAACACCTCTGCGGACGAAGACAGCGACAATGAGGATGTGCACAACCGGTTCTCCCACTACAAACACCTGCACTGTGAGACCACGCATCATATCCACTGCCCGGGCTACATTGAGGACTTTAAAGTCGATTTAAAGGCACTCCTGACCACCAAGGTAAGAACATGTTTGATGAGTGTATTGTGGTAGTGTGATGGGGTGAGTAAGAAGAATTCGAAATTACATACTATGCGTAAACATATTCAATATTTGATACTGGTACCTCATGGCAGTTTAGTACCCGATTTACTTACACCACTATCGTATCATTTACGATGTATGTCACAACTTCTTATATTATTTTAGGAATGGACGTGTGCGGTGCTGTTTACCCACCTCTCCAGCCAGATCATCTTCAAAATCATCAACCTACTCCTCATGGAAAAATCGTTGATTATCCACGGCAAGAACGCCGGCATTGTGACCACCATCACCATGGCCGTAATCAATTTAATCTCTCCCTTCCTATGGGAAGGTATATTT
>LNAP01003514.1_pt2 | contig 25289 bp, 28 predicted proteins | sample 602601 | NCBI WGS metagenome assembly LNAP01 (sample SAMN02440304, study PRJNA202911) | soil metagenome | biome: Subtropical and temperate rainforests or woodlands; isolation source: soil samples (1 kg each in a 20% v/v slurry with milli Q water) were... ...
GCGAGGCACCGAGTGGTGGGGCAAAGCCTTTTGGTTCCTTTTTGCTGGGCCGGCACTCCGGCGTTTGAAAAAGGGACTCGCCGTAAGGGCGAAACCATAGGTGGCCGTTACCGCAGCAATGGATATGTACCCTGTATTAGACCGCGTCATCGTTCTCCTCCAGCAGCTTTTTCAGATCCCTGCCTGCGCCAGCTCCATCGCAAAATACGTGAAAATCAGATCAGCCCCGGCCCGCTTGATGGCGCCCAGGCTTTCGCGCACCACGCGATCTTCATCGATAGCCCCGGCCTGTGCGGCGAACTTGATCATCGCGTACTCCCCGCTCACCTGATACGCCGACAAGGGCAGGCGCGAGGCTTCGCGAATGTCGCGGATGATGTCGAGGTACGCTCCGGCCGGCTTGACCATCAGCGCATCGGCGCCTTCCTGTTCGTCCAGCAGCGACTCCCTCACCGCCTCACGACGATTCATCGGGTTCATCTGGTAGCTTTTGCGATCGCCCTTGAGCGCGCTGCCGCCAGCTTCGCGGAACGGTCCGTAGAGCGCCGAGGCGAACTTGGTCGAATAGGCCATGATCGCCGTCTGGGTGAACCCGGCGGCATCGAGCGCCCGGCGAATAGCCTGGACCTGCCCGTCCATGGCGGCCGATGGGGCAATCACGTCAGCACCGGCACGGGCAGCAGCCACCGCCTGTTTGCCGAGGTTGAGCAGGGTCTGGTCGTTATCGACCTCAAGGTTGTGCATCACGCCACAATGCCCGTGGTCGGTGTACTCACAAAAACAGGTATCGGACATCACGATCATTTCCGGCACGGCGTCCTTGGCGATGCGCGACATGCGCGACACCAGGCCATTGTCGTTCCAGGTGTCGCTGCCATTGCTGTCCAGGTGATGGGACACGCCAAAGGTCATCACCGACTTGATCCCGGCACGGGCATATCGCTCGATCTCCCCCGCCAGCTTCGATTCCGGAATGCGCATCACACCGGGCATGCTCTTGATCGGCACGAAATCGTCGATTTCTTCTTCGACGAAAATCGGCAGTACCAAGTCGTTCAAGCTGAACTCGGTTTCCTGGAACAGACTGCGCAGGCTTGCATTGCGGCGCAGACGGCGTGGGCGTGCTTCGGGGAACTGACTGGACATGGAGATGCCTCAAAAAACGAAAAACAAGATGAAAGTCGTAGAGGGGGCAAAGCTTATGCCCTGCAAGGTGCAGGGCACAAATCACCCGGGAGAAATTACCCTTACCGCACCCGCAATAATCGCTCCTGCACAGGTCGGGTCAATCAAAGGGCCAGCGTGCCGTCGATACAGGTCACCACCGCCCCGCCGATCCAGATTTCATCCCCCACCTGTTCCACCTGGATGCGCCCCGCGCGGCCCATCGTCAATCCCTGGCTGACCACGTAGCGGGCCGGCGCCAGCCCTTCACCGAGCAGCCATTGGGCAATCCCGGCGTTGAGGCTGCCCGTGGCCGGATCTTCGGGCATACCGTCACCGGAAATGAATGCGCGGACTTCGAACTGCGCTTCATCGCCATCGCGTTCCGCATGCCACGGCGCGATGACACCCACGGCGAGGCCGAGCATGTGCGAATGGTCCGGTCGCAAGTCCAGGACTTGCTGGCGATCCGCGAGCAACACCGCCAGCCAGCCCGCACCGTTATCAACCCATTGCGCGCGGACAATCGCCTGCGGCTCCAGCCCCAAACCCAAGCACACACGCGCCATCAGAGTGGCGTCCACCGGCCCGGTCTTGAGCAGTGGCGGAGCGAGAAACGCCAGCTCCGCGCCCTGCCGACGAACCCGCACCAGGCCGACACCGCACTCCTGGATAATCTCTTCGCCCTTGGGCACACCGCCAGCTTCAAGCCAGGCATGGCAAGTGCCCAGGGTCGGATGTCCGGCGAATGGCAACTCCTTGAGGGTGGTGAATATCCGCACCCGATAATCGGCACGGGGATCCTGCGGTTCCAGGATGAACGTGGTTTCGCTGAGATTGGTCCAGGTCGCGAACGCCGCCATGCGTTCATCGCTCAGCTTGTCGGCAGCAAACACCACCGCCAGCGGATTGCCTTTGAGTGGTACGCGACTGAAGACATCGACTTGCTTGAAATTGAATGAATGCATGGCCGTCCCTGGTCCTGATCAGATCGAATCGTTTGGCTTGGGGATTTCCAGCCCGCGCTTGACCGCCGGCCGCGCCAGGAATTTCTCCAGCACCCGCGTGACGTTGGGGAAGTTCTGGATGCCGACCAGGTCGCCGGCTTCATAGAAACCGATCAGGTTGCGCACCCACGGGAAGGTCGCGATATCGGCGATGGTATAGCGTTCGCCCATGATCCAGTCGCGCCCTTGCAAGCGTGCATCGAGGACACTGAGCAGGCGTCGGCTTTCCTCGACATAGCGGTCACGCGGACGCTTGTCTTCGTAGTCCTTGCCGGCGAATTTATTGAAGAAACCGAGCTGGCCGAACATCGGGCCAATGCCGCCCATCTGAAACATCAGCCACTGAATGGTCTCGTAGCGCGCCGCCGTTTCCTGGGCCAGCAATTGCCCGCTCTTGTCGGCGAGGTAGATCAGGATCGCCCCGGACTCGAACAGCGGCAACGGCTGGTCGTCCGGACCATGGGGATCGAGAATGGCCGGGATCTTGTTGTTCGGGTTCAGCGACAGGAACTCGGGCGACAGCTGGTCGTTGGTGTCGAAGCCGACGCGATGGGGCTCATAGGGCAGGCCGATCTCTTCGAGCATGATCGAAACCTTGACGCCATTGGGGGTCGGCAAGGAATACAGTTGAATCCACTCAGGGTAGCGTGCCGGCCATTTGCGGGTGATGGGGAACGCAGACAAATCGGTCATGGGAGCCTCCACGAGAAATTGAGAATGCCGATCATAAAGGAGATGACCCGGACTGCGGCGCCTGGCGCCATGATTATCGCTGATGGTCAAGATCAAGCGAGATAACTGTGTTTGTCTACCCGCTCGTGTAGGGTGTCCATAATTTCGCAACATCCTGTCGATAACCTTTGCTGCAACCCGCCAAAGGTTATCGGTAGAGTGCTGCGCTCTCGGCCGGAATCGAACCAAACGGGCTTCAGGGGACTCTGAGTAATGTCCCTTTGATACGGAACGGCTCCACGACATGGAAAACACCCGACGCAGGAAAGTCGCGGTGCAAAGGTTTGTCAGCCTTAACCCAATGCGCTGAAGAACCTTTTATTCAATGATCAATCCCTTGAAATTCACCCGACACTTTAAACATCGTGCGTATTTGCTCCTGCCCGCCTTGCTGGCAGCCAGCACGTTGTTTTTGGTGCTGGAGTCCAGCGAAAGCCGCGCCCAGCCGGTGGATGGCACCCAGACCCTGGTGTTCCTGCGCCATGCGGAAAAGCCCGAGGGCGGCCTGGGCCAGCTCAATTGCCAGGGCTTGAACCGCGCCATCGACCTGGCCACCCTGCTGCCAGAAAAATTCGGCAAGGCCGACTACGTGTTCGCCGCCAACCCGACGCGCAATGTCGAGGAAGGCGAACTGGACAACTCCTACAGCTACATCCGCCCCTTGATGACCATCAGCCCCAGCGCGATCAAGCTCGGTTTGCCGGTGAACATCAACTTCTCGGCCAACGACACCAGTGACCTGGCCGATGAACTGCTCCACGACAAGTACCACAACTCGGTCATCTATACGGCCTGGTCCCACGGCTATCTGCCAGAACTGATCAACAAGGTCGCCGGTGAAGCCGTCGGCAAGAAACAGAAGATCACCGAGGACTGGGAATCGAGCGACTATGACTCGCTGTACGTGCTGACCCTGACCTGGCACAACGGCAAGGCCAGCTTGCAAAGCCATAGCTACAAGCAGGGGCTGGATAACGGGCAGGAGAGTTGCCCGACCTGATTTTGGGGTGCCTGACAGGACGCCTTCGCGAGCAGGCTCGCTCCCACGGTAAATCTTCGGCGTACACAAATTCGGCGTTTATTGAAGATCTACTGTGGGAGCGAGCCTGCTCGCGAAGGGGCCGGCAAGACCACCCTCACCCGCGCTGAATGCCCCGCTCGCGCAAATACTCCAACACCGCCCCCCGCTCCCCGGCAAACTCGATCCGCGCCCCTTTCTTCTCCCGCTGAAAGGCATACATCGGGTCGTAATACTCAACCAGCAAGCCCTCGATCCAGCCCCGGTGCAAATCCACCGCACCACTGCGCCCTTGCTCGGCCAAAGCCTCTTCCATCAGGATCAGCATGCGCCGGTGCCGCTCGCCGCCCAGTCGCTTTTGCACATTGTCCAGGCTCGCCAGCAAGCGCTCGGAAAACAGCGCAAAACCTTCCTCGCCATGCACCGCGATGAACTCTGCACACAGGTCCACCACGTAATCGCGCAGGATTCGCTCGATCCGCCCCTCCAGGCTGTCTTCGAGCCAGACCATCGGGAACTGCTGCATGCCCTGGTACAGCGGCAGTGGCAGTGCACAACTGCCGACCGCGCGGCTTTCGTCTTCCAGCACGAACTGTTCGAAACCGCGGGCACGCTTTTTCAGCACGTCCACGGCCAGGCGGTTTTCGAAGTCGATGTTCGACGGCTGGGCAGTTACGCGCTTGCCGAAACTGGAACCGCGATGGTTGGCATGTCCCTCAAGGTCCAGGCCGTTGTCCAGTTGCGTGAGCAGCTCGGTTTTACCGGTGCCGGTCATGCCGCCCAACAAGACGAAATCGCATTGGGCCACGGCCTGGTCCAGGGTTTCCAGCAAGAAGGTGCGCATGGCCTTGTAGCCGCCGCCTACCCGCGGATAGTCAATGCCCGCCTCGTCCTTGAGCCATTGCTGGACGATCTGCGAGCGCAGGCCACCACGAAAACAATACAACAGGCCATCAGGATGGGCCCGGGCAAAATCCGCCCAGGCCTGGATGCGCTCGGCCTTGAGGGTGCCGGACACCAACTGATGGCCCAGCTCAACCGCCGCCTGCTGCCCGTGTTGCTTGTAACAGGTACCGATACGCTGCCGTTCTTGATCATTCATCAGCGGCAGGTTGACCACGCCGGGAAACGAGCCCTTGAGAAACTCGACCGGCGCACGAGCGTCCATCATTGGCCGGTCGTTGAGAAAAATGTCGCGGTAATCAGTACAGTCGACGGGCATCACGACACCTCGACCGCGCGGCTCTGTCGCTCGACCAGTTCACCGATTGGCGTCAGGTTCAGTCCCAGTTCGGCGGCGACCGCGAGGAAGCCGGCGTTGCCCTCGGGCGTCACGGCAACCAGCAGGCCACCGCTGGTTTGCGGGTCGCACAGCACCCGCTTGTGCAGCTCCTGGAGGCGCCCGAGCTTGTCGGCGTAGCTGTCGAAATTGCGCAATGTGCCACCCGGCACACAGCCCTGGTCGATGTAATACTCGACGCCCGGCAAGCGTGGCACCCGTTCATAGTCGATGCGGGCGGTGAGGCCGCTGCCATCGGCCATTTCCACCAGGTGCCCAAGCAGGCCGAAACCGGTGACATCGGTCATTGCGGTAACGCCGTCCAGCTTGCCAAAACGGCTGCCGGGTTTGTTCAGGGTGCACATCCAGTCGCGGGCCAGGCCCACATCGGCACTGCGCAATTTGCCCTGCTTTTCGGCCGTGGTAAGCACGCCGATGCCCAGGGGCTTGGTCAGGTACAACAGGCAACCGGCCGTGGCCGTGTCATTGCGCTTCATGTGGCGCTTTTGCACCAAACCGGTGACGGCCAGACCGAAGATCGGCTCCGGTGCGTCGATCGAATGCCCGCCCGCCAAGGGAATCCCGGCCTCATCGCACACCGAGCGCCCGCCGCGAATCACTTCCCGGGCAATCTCTGGCGCCAGCACATTGACCGGCCAGCCAAGGATCGCGATCGCCATCAATGGATCGCCACCCATGGCGTAGATATCGCTGATGGCATTGGTGGCGGCAATGCGGCCAAAATCGAAAGGATCATCGACGATCGGCATGAAAAAGTCGGTGGTCGACACCACGCCACGTTCCTCATCGATGGAGTAAACCGCCGCGTCATCACGCGAGGCATTGCCGACCCACAGTTTCGGATCAAGATTCTGCGCCCCGCTGCCGGCCAGAATCACTTCCAGCACCTGGGGGGAAATCTTGCAGCCACAACCAGCACCATGGCTGTATTGGGTCAGGCGGATCGGCTCGCTCATGGGGGCACCTCTTGGGATCAATGGGGCCGATTCTACCAGAGCCGCCACTGCCCAAGTGGGCGCCGCCTGCCGGAATGCGCGGATGACATGCACCGTCGGACAATCCGAATGAATTTTCCCAGCGCCCAACGATCCCTCTATGTACAACAGGGAGGAACAAAGGCTCTATGAACAACGCAAAACTGTTCGTCATTGAATACACTCTTCATGGCGTCCCCAAGTCGTTCATCATCCGTCTGGACAAAATGGACAACGCGGAGGCCTGGCATTGGGCAAGCTGCGACGCGGGGGTTGGACGCATCCCTCGCTTTGGCCGTGAAAAAGTGCAAAAGACCAGCAAACCGATGGCAGAAAAATTCGGCGTGGAGAACGTCAAGTGGCGCCCGGCCGGCTAGCCGGGCAGCGATCAGGATTGGGGGGAAGAAAATGACTTCGACACTCGTCAGCAGCCCTGCACATCTGGACTACGGTCTGGATACGTTGTTCGGCCGCGTCACCCGCAGCACCGAGTGCCGGGTCGGCCTGGAACAGGTCGAAGGTGATCCGACGCGCTTTGCAGTGAGAGTCCCGGCGCCTTTGCCGGAAGATCTGGAGCAGGCCAAGACGGTGGTGGTCAGGGTCGATGGTCGACGCCTGGCGGGCACCGTGCGCCACAGCGAACGGCAGGATGACGACAGCCTGAAACTGGAAGTGGAGCCCGACTAGGCCCCACGTTCCTGCGCACAAGGGTCAGTGCGCACACTTGCAGCCTTGATGGGCGCACTCTTCGCCGTGCTCGTGGTGCTTGGCACAGGCTTCACAGCAGTAATGCTTGCCGTGACGCACGACAGGATGTTCACCGAGCTTGCAGTTGCACTTCGGACAGTCACAGATGCTTTTTTCATCGGTCATGGCGCAGACTCCTTTGGCAGTGGTCGTCGGCGGGCTGGATGAGCAGCCCGTTGTACCAGTGTAGGAGTTGATCAGGAGGCAGGCCGCCTCAAGCGTTCAACCCGTTACCCGACTGCTGCTGCGATACATCAATACCAGGGCCAGGCCCAATAGCACCATCGCCAGCACCCGACTCCCCGACAACTCGATCGCCGGATTGCCCAGCCAGCCGAAATTATCGATCAGCATCCCCATCCCCAGTTGCCCGACGATCACCGCCACCGTCGCCACCGCCGTGCCCACCCGTGGCACCGCCCCCACCATCACCATCATGTAGACCACACCGAACAGCGCCCCGCCGAGCTGCCACTTCGGCACGTCCAGCAGGCTCACGGCGTGAGCCGGTTCGAAAAATACGATCAGTAACCCGGTCAGCACCGTCCCCACCACGAAAGTGAGCAAACTGCTGCGCAACACGCCAACCGTTTCACCCAGGCGCCCGTTGATCGCCGCCTGCACGCTCAGGATCGCACCGGCCGCCACGACCAGCGCCAACAAAATAATCAGACTCATCATCAACCCCGTGCAATCAGGACAAGTGCCGCGACAATCAGCAGCAAGGCCAGCCAGCGCTCAGCGTTGACTTTCTTGCGGGTGGTGCCGAACCAGCCGAAATGGTCGATCAGCACACTTTTGCCGACCTGCCCGGACAGGATCGCGATCATCGTCATCGCAATGCCGATGTGCGGTGTGGCCAGCGTCAGCACCACGACATAGACCGGCCCGAGAAAACCGCCGATCAATTGCCAGCGCGGTAATTGGCTCAGCGCCGGGCCCTGTTGCGGGCCGCTGAGCAGCAACAGGAAAAACAGAATCGCCGAGCCGACGCCAAAAATACTCAAGGTCGCCCATAAATGACCGACCTGAATGCCCAACGGCCCCAGCAACCCGGCCTCCACGGACAGGCCCATGCCCGCCAGGATCACCAGGGGCAGCAGCAACAGGCGCAGCCCTGGCCGAGCGGTCGGCGTTGCAACGGCAGCGACGCTGTCGAGAGAAGAAGACTGCACGGTAAAACTCCGTTCAAGGAAACATGGCGCGCATTATCGATTGTCACTTCTGTGCGATAAATGGGAGCATCTGGACAACACTTTTGCGCAACGCGCACAGCAGGACTAACGATGCACGGCCTCAACGAACTGGGTTTCAAGGCACTCCGGCTATTTGTCGCGGTGCTCGACCACGGCAGCTTTTCCGAAGTAGCCCGCCGCGAGGGCGTGGCGCCCTCTTCGATTTCCCGCCAGATCCAGTTGATGGAACAGGCCCTGAACCAGCAATTGCTTTACCGCCACACGCGCGCCGTCACGCCGACCGAGGCCGGACGGCTGCTGGGAGAACACGCGCGATTGGTACTGGTGCAACTGGAAGAAGCCGAACAGGCCCTGCAGGAACAGCAAAGCGAGCCGAGCGGACTGGTGCGGATCAACGCGCCGGTGGTGTTCGGCCAGCGGCATCTGACCCCGTGGCTGGGGCAGTTGTGCGCGCGTTATCCGAAACTGCAACTGGATATCCAGCAGACCGACACCTACGTCGCCCCCTTGCAGGAAGGCGCCGACCTGCTGTTTCGCATCGGCCCCCTGCACGACTCCAGCATGCAGGGGCGAATACTGGCGCCCCAGCGCTTTCAGGTCGCGGCGAGCCCGGCGTACCTGCAACGCTACGGCACGCCGCGACACCCTGACGATCTCGCCGCCCATCAATGCCTGGCCTACAAAGGGGTGGCAGGCCTGCAACGCTGGTTTTTCCGCAAAGGCCAGCTGCCATGGACCCCCTACGCGGTGAAAGGGCCGATCACCGGCAACCACGCCGACACCCTGACCCAGGCCGCCGTGCAGGGCCTGGGGCTGGTGATGTTTCCGTCATGGTTGATCGGCGAGGCGGTGCGCAACGGCACGCTGGTGCCGGTGCTGGGGGACTACCAGGTCTCCAACAGCCTTGAGCCGCAGCAGATCGCCGTGCTCTGGCCCGGCAGCCGCCGCCTGTCGGTGAAAGTCAGGACGGTGATCGACTTCTTTGTCGAATGCTTTGGCGAAGTCCCCTATTGGGACCTGTAGGAGCCGGCTTGCTGGCGAGGCGATGGGTGAAATCAGAGCACCATCGCCGCTATCCAGCCAAACACCAGCAATGGCAGGTTGTAGTGCAGGAAAGTCGGGACCACGGTGTCCCAGATGTGGTGATGCTGACCGTCGATGTTCAGGCCAGAGGTCGGGCCCAGGGTCGAATCCGACGCTGGTGATCCGGCGTCGCCCAATGCACCTGCGGTCCCGACGATACTAACGATAGCGATCGGGCTGAAGCCCAGCTGCACGCACAAGGGCACGAAAATCACCGCCAGGATCGGCACGGTGGAAAATGACGAACCAATCCCCATGGTCACCAACAACCCGACCAGCAACATCAGCAAGGCGCCGACGGCCTTGCTGTGGCCGATCCACGAGGCCGAGGTCTCGACCAGCGTCTGCACCTGCCCGGTGGCCTTGATCACTTCGCCAAAACCGGAAGCGGCAATCATGATGAAACCGATCATCGCCATCATCTTCATGCCTTCGGTGAACAGGTCATCGGTGTCGCGCCACTTGACGATGCCCGACACCGAAAAAATCAGGAAGCCCACCAACGCGCCAATGATCATCGAATCAAGCAGCAACTGAATGATGAATGCCGCGGCAATCGCCACGCCAGCGACAATCAGGCTCAGGGGGTTGTACTGCACCGCGACCTGCTCGACCTGCTCGATCTTTTCCAGGTCGTAGACGCGCTTCTTGCGGTAGCTGACAAACGCGATCAGCAGGCCCACGAACATGCCCAGTGCCGGGATACCCATGGCATGGGTCACGTTGATGCCACTGATATCGACGCCACTGCGGGCGACGTTGGCCAGCAGGATTTCATTGAGGAAAATGTTGCCAAAGCCCACCGGCAAGAACATGTACGGGGTGATCAGGCCGAAGGTCATGACGCAGGCGATCAATCGACGATCCAGTTGCAGCCGGGTCAACACATACAGCAGCGGCGGCACCAGCAACGGAATGAACGCGATGTGAATCGGCAGGATGTTCTGGGAAGCGATGGCCACGATCCACAACAGGCCGATCAGCAGCCATTTGACCTGGCCACCGCCACTGGCATGCTGCCGGTCGACCATCGCCAAGGCCCTGTCCGCCAAGGCATGGGCCAGTCCGGATTTGGCAATCGCCACCGCAAACGCGCCGAGCAACGCATAGGACAATGCCACCGTTGCCCCACCGCCCAGGCCGCTGTTGAACGCCTTGAGCGTCGCGTCGATGCCAAGGCCACCGGTCAGCCCCCCAACCAGCGCCCCCACGATCAGAGCGATTACCACATGCACGCGGGACAGGCTGAGTATCAGCATGATGCCGACCGCGGCAATTACTGCATTCATTGTCGTTACCTCTGGGCAAGCGAAAAGAGTCCGGCCGGCAGTCTGCGAGCGCCGTCTACGGATAAAGGAATGGGTTTTATTAGAGGGCGCGCACTTTGCCGGACGGCTGCCGCCTTGTCAAAGCCAACACTGCACCTGTAGGAGCTGCCGAAGGCTGCGATCTTTCGATCTTCAGCGCCTTCAAGGAGGTTGAAAGTCAAAAGATCGCAGCCTTCGGCAGCTCCTACAGGGGATAATTCGATATTTGTGGGGCGGCGTAAAGAAAGGCCGATCGCGGCCGTTACAGAGCAAAGTCGCAGATATTTATCGAATAAGGACGCGTCCATGTCGCTCAGACAACTTTCCATCCAATGGAAAATCACCCTGTTGGCCGGGTTATGCCTGGCGGGCATCGTGACCCTGCTGGTGGGTCTTTCGCTGTATCGCATGGAGCATAGCTCCGCACTGGTGAAAGCCTCGAGCATGGAGATGCTGACCGAAGCCGCCCAGGCCCGGATCGAGTCCCAGGGTGAAAACCAGGCGCTGATGATCCGCCAGCAGTTCATGGACGCTTATCAATATGGCCACGGTTTTTCGCGCCAGGTGCTGTTTCTGCGCGAGCAGGCGGAAAAGCGCTTCCTCGATGCCTTCGACCTGCGCGAAGACCTGACCCGCCAGGTCAAGTCGGCCTTGCAAGCCAACCCCGAGCTGCTGGGCCTATCGCTGGTTTTCGAACCCAACGCACTGGACGGCAAGGACGATCTGTTCAGCGGCCAGGCCGAACTGGGGAGCAACGACAAGGGCCGTTTCGCCCTCTATTGGTCGCAACCGACACCGGGCAAGGTGACGTCCATGGCGCTGCCCGAAAGCGACATCGCCGACACGCGCACCGGCCCCAGCGGCGAACCGGCCAACGCCTGGTTCACCTGCCCGCGCATCCGCCTCGCACCCTGCGTGATCGAGCCGTACTTTTATATGATCGACGGACAGAACGTGCTGATGACCAGCATCGTTTTCCCGCTGATGGTCAATGGCAAGGTCATCGCCTCGCTATCGGTGGACATCAACCTCAACAGCCTGCAGGCGATCAGCCAGAGCGCAAGCCAGAAGCTCTATGACGGCCAGACCAGCGTCAGCATCGTCAGCCCGGCCGGTCTGCTCGCCGGTTACAGCCTGGATGCCAGCAAACTCAGTCAGCGCCTGGAAGCGGTGGACACCACCACCGGCGCCGAACTGATGCACATGCTCACCACCAACAGCAAGACCGCCAGCCTGCACAGCCATCAGCAATTGAAAGTGCTGGCGCCGTTCCAGCCGATTCCCGGCGGCAAAGCCTGGGGCGTGCTGCTCGATGTGCCGGAAAAAGTCCTCGTCGGCCCGGCTGAGGCCCTGAAAAAACAACTGGATGACAGCAACACCGCCGGCACGCTGACCGAACTCGGCCTGGGCATCCTCGCGGCGCTGATCGGCTTGCTGCTGGTTTGGCTGATGGCACGTAGCGTGACCCGGCCAATTCTCGGCGTGGCGCACATGCTCCAGGACATCGCCAGTGGCGAAGGTGACCTGACCCGCCGCCTGGCCTATGACAAGCAGGATGAGCTGGGGCAATTGGCTGGCTGGTTCAACCGTTTCCTCGACAAGCTGCAACCGATCATTGCCGAGGTCAAGCGCTCGGTACAGGACGCCCGCGGCACGGCGGACCAGTCGTCCGCCATTGCCACCCAGACCAGCGCCGGCATGGAGCAGCAATACCGCCAGGTGGACCAGGTGGCGACCGCCTCCCACGAAATGAGTGCCACCGCCCAGGACGTCGCCCGCAGCGCCGCACAAGCGGCACAGGCGGCACGGGATGCCGATCAGGCCACCCGCCAGGGCCTGACCGTGATCGACCGCACCACCACCAGCATCGACAACCTCGCCGCCGACATGAGCGCGGCAATGGTCCAGGTCGAAGGCCTGGCGGCCAACAGCGAGAAAATCGGTTCGGTCCTGGAAGTAATTCGCGCCATTGCCGAACAGACCAACCTGCTGGCCCTCAATGCCGCCATCGAAGCCGCCCGTGCCGGTGAAGCCGGGCGCGGTTTTGCCGTGGTGGCCGACGAAGTGCGCAACCTGGCGCGCCGCACCCAGGAGTCGGTCGAAGAAACCCGCCTGGTGATCGAACAACTGCAAAGCGGCACCCAGGACGTGGTCGGCTCGATGGGCAACAGCCACCGCCAGGCCCAGGACAGTGTCGAACAGGTTGGCCAGGCCGTGACGGCGCTGCAGCAGATCGGTGACGCGGTCACCGTGATCAGCGACATGAACCTGCAAATCGCCAGCGCCGCCGAAGAGCAAAGCGCCGTGGCCGAGGAAATCAACCACAACGTGGCGACCATCCGCGACGTCACCGAATCGCTGTCGGGGCAAGCCAATGAGTCGGCGCGGGTAAGCCAGTCGCTCAATCGCCTGGCCAATCAACAGCAGAGCCTGATGGACCAGTTCCGCGTCTAACCAACCCCCCCATCAACTGTGGGAGCGAGCATGCTCGCGAAAGCGGTGTGTCAGCCAACGTATACGTCAGCTGATATAAAGCTTTCGTGAGCAGGCTCGCTCCCACAGGTCTATATGAATCCGCACAACCGGTCAGTTGCCTGGAACCTGCGCGGCGTTTCGGTATCGAATCTACCGATACCGCGCCCCACCATTCAAACAGCCGTTTCGCGGTTGTTGCCACTGGGGCCGTCGATACACCTACATGCCCTTGAGTGGCTGTCAGCGCTCGGGTAATGTCATCAGACCCATAGGACAGAGCACGCCCATGACTTCCAAGCTGGAACAACTCAAACAGATGACCACTGTTGTTGCCGATACCGGCGACTTCGAAGCAATCGCTCGCGTCAAACCCGTGGACGCCACCACCAACCCGTCGCTGCTGCTCAAGGCGGCGTCGATTCCCGCTTATGCCGAATTGCTGAACGCCTGCGTCAGCGACTGCAAGGGCGATGTAGGCCTGGCCAGCGACCGTTTTGGCGTCGCGGTGGGGCAGGAAATCCTCAAGGTGATTCCTGGCCGCATTTCCACCGAAGTGGATGCACGCCTGTCGTTCGACACGGACGCCGTCTTGAAGCGCGCGCATCGTCTGATCGAGCTGTACGAAAACGCCGGCATCGGCCGTGACCGGGTGCTGATCAAGATCGCCTCCACCTGGGAGGGCATCCGCGCTGCCGAGATCCTGGAAAAGGAAGGCATCCAGACCAACCTGACCCTGCTGTTCTCGTTTGCCCAGGCCGCTGCCTGTGCCGACGCCGGGGTATTCCTGATTTCGCCGTTCGTGGGCCGCATCTACGACTGGTACAAGAAAGCCACCGGTAACGACTTCGTCGGCGCGGACGATCCAGGCGTGCAGTCGGTGACCCGCATCTACAACTATTACAAGGCCAATGACTACAAGACCGTGGTCATGGGCGCAAGCTTCCGCAATCTCGGCCAGATCGAGCAACTGGCCGGCTGCGACCGCCTGACCATCAGCCCGGACCTGATCGACAAGCTGGCGGCAGACACCGGCAAGCTGGAGCGCAAACTGGCGCCGGGCAATGCCGGTGAAGCGCGCTTGAACCTCAATGAAGCGCAATTCCGCTGGCTATCCAACGAGGACGCCATGGCGACCGAGAAACTGGCCGAGGGCATTCGCCAGTTCGCCCGTGACCAGGAGAAGCTGGAGGCGTTGTTGCAGGCCAAGCTGTGATCTGAATCGGCGAAATGCAAAAAGGGCGAACCTTGGTGGGTTCGCCCTTTTTTGTGCGTCCTGATTGGATGTGGCGATCTTTCTGACGCCTTCGCGAGCAGGCTCGCTCCCACAATGTCCTTCGTATTACGTAACTCGCTCCCCTGTGGGAGCGAGCCTGCTCGCGAAGGGGCCAGCCCGGCCAACCATCAATGCCGCTCCAGCGCATTCACCAGGTCATGAAAGGCTTCACGATTGGAGTCGTTCAGCCCCATGAGGATCTTGTGCGCTTCCAGCACCTTGATCCGCACCACTTCTTCCGACTGATCCTGATCAGGCAGGTCGTCCAGGCATTCCGGGCATGGCACTGGCTGGTCGACGATGTTGAACACCTGCTCGAACCCCATCGACTGCAACAGACGGGTGATGTCTTCGTGGGTGGTGACCACGGTCGGCAGCAGCCCGACCTTCTGCCGCGACAGGATCGACAATTTGGCCAACAGGCCCAAAGTCGTGCTGTCGATGCTGCGGGTCTCGGTCAGGTCGATCACGATCGCGTTGAAATTCAACGCGGTGAAGATCCGATCAATAGTCGCATCCAACGCCGAACACAGGGTCAGGCGAACTTCACCGACGAATTTCAGGACAAAGGTGCCGTCCTGTTCGGCGAACTGGATTCTACCGGTACTCATCAAAGATTCCTGCTCAACACCAACAGGGCGATATCATCCGGCATCTCCCCTAGCGTGGCCAATCCAAAAACCAGGCTGCCGCCCGCCGCCTTGACCCGTTCGGGCAACGCAGCTTCTTTTTCTTTGAGTGTGGGTTCTGGCAAAAGGTCCAGAATGCCATCTGACATCAGCGTCAGGCTGAACGTCGGCGGCAACTCCAGCACGTGATCTTCGTAGGTGGCTTCATTGAAGAGGCCTACCGGCAGACCACGCCCTTGCAGATAACTGACACTGTCGGGTGTGTACAACACAGGCAACGGCAAATGACCACCGATGCTATAGGTCAACAAACCTGTCTCCTCGTCGATGACTCCACCGACCATTGTGACGTGTTTGCCCAGCTTACAACTGATCAGGCCCCGGTTGATATGCCCAAGCACCTCAGACGGCTTGAATTCCGGCAAGGTACCGCTGCGCTTGGACTCGAACAACAGGCGCGTGGTCATGAATTTCAACAGCACAGTGACAAAGGCTGAAGAAGCACCGTGCCCGGAAACATCCGCCAGGTAGAACGCCACGCGGCGCTCGTCGACCCGGAAATAGTCGACAAAATCCCCCGACAGGTACAGCGACGGGATGATCTGGTGGGCAAACTTGAAGTCGTTGATGGCCCAGGGGCTGACCGGCAGCATGTTCATCTGCACCTGGCGACCGGCGTTCTGGTCTTCCTGGAGCAGGTTCAGGCTGGCGGCGAGCTCGCGGTTGGCCTTCTCCAGCTTCTCGCGATAGCGCTGGTTTTCCATCAGCAGGCGCGCACGATCCAGGGCCCGACGCACAGAGTGCTCGAGCACGGCCAGATCTTCGAGAGGCTTGATCAGGTAATCCGCCGCGCCCAGGCGCAAGGCCTCGACCGCATCGTTCATTACGCCGGCGCCCGACACCACGATCACCGGTGTTTGCGGCGAAAGCTCGGTGACCTGGCGGATGAGTTCGAGTCCGCCCATCTGTGGCATGCGCAGATCGCAGATGACCAAGTCGGGCTTGTCTTGCTCGAATACCTGAAGACCCTGCTGACCGTTGCTGGCCTGCAGGACGCTGAAACCACTGTCTTCCAAATAGGCCGCGAGGCTCGCGCGCACTACCTCGTCATCATCGATTATCAGCAGCGTGGCACTGGTTTTTGGCATGTGGGCAAACGGCGCCAGAATTAGGTTGGCGTAGCGGCGCGGATTTTGGCCCGGCTCTGACTACTGGATTCGCTTTCTAGCCTCTCTGGCGCACTGTTTTCGAGCATTTACCCGATCCACACGTACACCAGAGGTGCCCTTCTAAGGCGCAGACGGTACTCCCATCCGCGAGGCGTTTCAAGCTCACGCCGATGGTCGCTTGGCGCCGGCACTTTTGAAATCACCGGGAGTTATAAGAACCGTCCTGACCGAAACCCAATGAAAGGTCCTGGCGAACGACAAAAATGCAGAAGGCGGCTCGATGGCCGCCTTCTTTTTACCGCTGTGGATCAGAAATCGTCTTCGACCTGACCATCCTTCACCTTGAATTCGCGGTTCTGCAGATAGGCGTTGCGGATGAACGTGTACTTGTCGCCCGTAATCAACTTCTCGGAGGACAGCAGGTCCGCCCGGGTATCGACGATGTTCAGGCCGAAGATCGAATTACGCACCGGCACGTCGTTGATGTACGGATAAGGACCGGTGTAGCTATCGACGAACTTGGATGGCGCATCACGCACGGTGCTAGGCCCCAGGAGCGGCAGCATCACATAAGGCCCGCTGCCCATGCCCCAGTAACCGAGGGTCTGGCCAAAGTCTTCGTCGTTGCGGTGCAGCCCCATGTGGGTACCCACGTCGAAGAAGCCCAGCACGCCGAAGGTGGTGTTGAAGATCAGTCGCGCGGTGTCGACACCCGCGGCGGTGGGTTTGGCCTGCAGGATATCGTTGGCGAGGTTGGTCACGTCGCCGACGTTGCGGAACATGTTGTGGATGCCATCTTCAAGAAACTGCGGTGTCACGAACTGATAGCCCTGGGCCAGAGGCTTGAGGGCATAGGTGTCGACGAAGTCGTTGAACTTGAAGATCGGACGGTTGATGCCTTCCCAAGGATCATCTTCCGAGGCTGCCTGCGCAGCAAACGGAATCAGCAGCGCACCGGCGCATACACAAAGCCGAGCGAGAGGATTGCTCCAGCGCATAAAAAAACTCCTTGGACTATACCGTCGCCGGACGCTTGGCCCGGCGCAAAGGCTGCCAGTATAAGACGATTCGGCCACTTTAGGCAGCATGGGGCCCGTCCCCGCGCACGATCTTGGCAGAATGCGAGCAATTCACAACAGTGTCACTCAACTGTCACCGTCGCCCTCTAGCCTTGAGACTATTTCAGGGACGTTGATATGCCGCACGCCGAAACCACCCCGCAAAATGCGCCGAACCTGACTGCCGTGCTGTTCGGGCTGAGTGGCTGCCTGGTGGATTTCGGTGCCCGCACGCGCCTTCAGGGCAACCCAGGCACTGATCACGCACAAGCCACCCCCGGCGCCCTGGACAGTCTGATCAGCCTGCAGCGCCAGCAAATCCCCTGCGCCTGGCTCGATGAGCTCTCCCCCGCCATCAGCCAGGCATTGGCCGGCGGCCTGCCGCAATGGATAAGACCTTCGCAATACGCTGAAACAATCAAACCCTGGCCGGCGCCCGATGCGTGTTGGCAAGCCTTGATGGCGCTGGACATCGAAAGACTCGATGGCTGCGTGCTGGTCAGCGGCGAACCACGACTGCTGCAATCGGGACTCAATGCCGGCTTGTGGACCATCGGCCTGGCGTCCTGTGGCTCGCTCTGCGGGCTTTCGCCCGAGCAATGGCAGGCATTGTCCGCGCAGGAGCGCGACATCAAGCGCAGCAAGGCAACGGTGCAGCTGTTCGGCCTGGGCGTGCATTCGGTAATCGATCACCTTGGTGAACTCGACACTTGCCTGGCCGACATCAGCTTGCGTCGGCTCAAGGGCGAAAAGCCCTGATTCAGATCATGCAGGTTACGCGCGGGTGGATTAATCTAAAGGTAAGCCATAGACCTTTGGCGCGCCGTCGCGGTCTATGCCAGTGCCTATCGATAAAAGGAAGAACGCCATGTCTGCCCGCGAACTGCAAGAACAGCTCAATGCCCTGCGCGAGCAATTGGAACAGAATCCTCCGCTGACCGACGCAGAGCGTGACGACCTGCGCGAACTGATGCAGAAGATCGAATTTGAGCTGGAGCTCGAAACCAAGACACAGGACTCGAGCCTCGCCGATAACGTCAACCTGGCTGTCGATCGCTTCGAACTCGAACACCCGACCCTCGCCAGCACGCTGCGCCAGATTGGCACGGCCCTGCACAGCATGGGAATCTGAACCAAACGCAGAAATCCCCTGCAGGAGCGAGCATGCTCGCGATGGAGGTCAACGATAACGCGGGAAACCTGATGCCCCGCGTTGCCCTCTGGTTTTTCGCGAGCATGCTCGCTCCTACACAATGAATCGTTACTGACGGACCAGGCGATGGTTCGGCAGCTGCACCTCTTCGGTACTGCGATACGGATTGATATCCAGCCCACCCCGCCGCACATAACGCGCATACACCGTCAATTTCTCCGGTTTCAGCAACCGCTGCAGATCAAGGAAAATCCGCTCCACGCACTGCTCATGGAAGTCCGAGTGCTGGCGGAAGCTGACGATGTATTCCAGCAGGCTTGCGTGATCCAGCGCCGCGCCACGGTACTCCACCGCCACGCTGCCCCAGTCCGGCTGACTGGTCACCGGGCAATTGGACTTGAGCAAATGGCTGTGCACGCTCTCCTCGACAATGCGCGACTCATCGCAACGCAGCAGTTCCGGGCGCGGGTGCTCGTAGTTGCTGACGCTGATGTCCAGATCGTCAATGCACACGCCGGGCAACGCCACCACGCCTTCGGCCTCGACCTCTTTCAGGCTGCGGATGCGCACGCCCACAGGCTTGCCGGCCGCGGCCGACAGGTCCTTGGCCAGGGTCGCTTCAAGACTCGCGGTGTCGGCGAACGGCGTCTGGTTCAAGGAGTTGAGGTAGAGCTTGAACGACTTCGACTCGATGATGTTCGGCGAATCCGCCGGGATGCTGAACTCGCCGATCGCCACCACCGGCTTGCCCGATGGCAACAACCACGACAGTTCGAAGCAATTCCAGAAATCCACGCCCTTGTACGGCAGTGTCTGAGCCGTCAGGCCGAGCTCGGCCCACTTCGCGGTACGCGGGATCGGGAACAGCAGGGACGGCGTGTAAGTGGCGATGTATTCGCTGGATTTGCCCAGCGGCGAGTGTTCGGCTGCGGGATGCATGGCGGAAACCTGACTGAAGAATCAGCGGATTCTACCAGCCTGAGTGCTTACTGACTGACAGTCAACTTGCCGACCATGCCGGCCTGGTAATGACCGGGGATGTTGCAGGCAAATTCCAGGCGAGTGGCCTTGCTGAAGGTCCAGGTCAGCTCGGCGGTCTTGCCAGGCGCCACCAGCACGCTATTGGGGTCGTCGTGCTGCATGGCATGCCCCATTCCGGCCATGGCGCCGTGGTCCATTGCCTTCATGCCGGTAGGCGTAAGCATGCCGCTCTGTTGCATCTGCAACATTTCCTGTTGGTGCCGGGCATGCATCGCTGCATCGCCGAGGTTGAATTCGTGCAGCAACTGGCCTTTATTCACCAGCACGATACGCACGGTCTCCCCTGCCTTGATCTCGATAGACTTGGGGGTGAATGTCATGTCAGCCATGACCACCTCCACGCTACGGGTCGCCTTGGCTGCCGGGGCCGGTTGACCAAAATCATAGGTAACCTCTGGAGCCGCCCAAACCGGCGAACCCAGTGCCAACAGACAGCTGGCCAGCAACACGGATTTACGCAAAAACATCGAAGTACTCCAACAAGATTAAGGTTCAGCCTGTGGAAAACTCTAAACTGTCACCGCTGCCCTTTACCTGACAGCCAAATTACAACTTTGTCAGCAAGGCCCGCAGCCTCGTCGCCCACGGTATAACGCTGTCGTTCCATTTAGCCCGAGTCGCCCATGAAACTGCTGATCGTCGAAGACCAACCGAAAACCGGCCATTACCTGCGCCAGGGCCTGACCGAGGCCGGGTTCAATACGGAACTGGTGGCCGACGGCAGCACTGGCCAGCAACTGGCCTTGAGTGGCGACTATGCCCTGCTGATTCTCGATGTGATGCTGCCCGGCCGCGACGGCTGGCAGATCCTGCAAGCGGTGCGCAGCGCCGGCCTCGACACGCCGGTGCTGTTCCTGACCGCCCGGGACGCCGTCGAGGACCGGGTTTATGGCCTGGAACTGGGCGCCGACGATTACCTGGTCAAGCCATTCGCCTTCTCCGAATTGCTCGCCCGGGTCCGCAGCCTTTTGCGCCGTGGCAGCAGCACGCCCCAGGAAACCAGCCTGCAACTGGCCGACTTGCGCCTGGACCTGATCCGCCGCCGGGTCGAGCGCGGCGGCCAGCGCATCGACCTGACCGCCAAGGAGTTCGCCCTGCTGGAAATGCTCCTGCGCCGCCAGGGCGAAGTCCTGCCCAAATCGCTGATCGCGTCCCAGGTCTGGGACATGAATTTCGACAGCGACACCAACGTCATCGAAGTCGCGATCCGCCGCTTGCGCCTGAAGATCGACGACGAGTTCCCGAACAAACTGATCCATACCGTGCGCGGCATGGGCTATGTGCTCGAAGAGCGCCAGTGCTGATGCGCCGGCTGTCCTTGAGCGCTCGCCTGGCCCTGTTATTCGCCGCATGCACCGCCGTGGTCTCGCTGTTCGCCGGCGTGCTGTTCAGCCGCGCCAGCGAGGCGCACTTCATCGAGCTTGACCAGCAGTTGCTCGAGGACAAGCTGATTGGCTTGCGACGGGCATTGCCGGACATTCAATCAAGCCAGCGTGACGCCCGGCTGGCCGACGAGTTGAGCCGGCAGGCCGATCTTTCACTGCGCATCAGTGGCAGCGATGGCCGCCGCTGGTATGACAGCTCCTCCAACCTGCCGCAGACCTTGCCGCACCAGCCCGGACTGTCCACGGTGAGCCACGATGGCACCGACTACCGCGTGCTGAACGCACCGCTGTACCCCGACACACCCGATTCGCCGCAATTGAGCTTGCTGCTGGACATCACCCATCACCAGCATTTCCTGCAGCGCATGCAACACCTGATCTGGCTGACCGTCGGCCTGTCCGCCCTGGCCACCGCCCTGCTCGGTGCCTGGGCCGCACGCAGCGGGCTGCGACCGTTACGCCGCATGAGCGCAGTCGCCAGTGGTGTCTCGGCGCAATCGCTCAACGCACGCCTGCCGGAAGAAGACATGCCGCCGGAGCTGGCGGAAATGGCCCACCATTTCAACGCCATGCTCGGGCGTCTCGACGACTCCTTCCAGCGCCTGTCGGCGTTCTCCGCCGACATTGCCCATGAACTTCGCACCCCGCTGTCAAACCTGCTGACCCACACCCAGGTCACCCTCACCCGCCCCCGCCCCCTCGAGGATTACCGCGAAGCGCTGCACAGTAACCTCGAGGAGCTGCAATGGATGGCGCAACTGGTCAACGACATGCTTTACCTGGCCAAGGCCGACCACGGGCTGTTGATGCCCAAGCGCGAACCGTTGGAGCTGGCAGAGGAAGTGGACCTGTTGCTGGAGTTTTTTGCGCCCCTGGCCGAAGACGCGCGAGTGACGTTGAGCCGTGATGGCGATGCCCGCCTGCAAGGCGACCGCAACATGTTGCGCCGGGCGCTGTCCAACTTGCTGGACAATGCGTTGCGCTTTACCCCGGCCGGGGGTGAGGTTCGGGTGCGGATCAACGACCAGGCCAAAAGCTTGAGCCTGTCGGTGGAAAACAGCGGTGAAGGAATTCCGGCAGATCTGCTGCCACGCCTGTTCGATCGCTTCTACCGCGCAGACCCGGCGCGCCATGAAGGCAGCAGCGAGCATGCGGGATTGGGGTTAGCGATTACCCAGTCGATTGTCCGCGCCCATGGTGGGCAGATTCGTTGTGAATCGGAAAATGGGTGGACGCGGTTTGTGATTGAGTTACCAAAGGGAGAATGAGGCCAGCAGTCCTGACCCCCTTCGTCGGAACGCCGCCCGGAGCGAGCTTGCTCCGGGCGGCGTTCCGACGAAGGCGGTGTAACGGCTTACGAATAGCGCAATGCGGTAGCCGGCTCGACCTTCGCCGCCCGCCACGCCGGGTAAACCGTGGCCAAGAAGCTCATGACAAACCCCGCCGTGCAGATCAGGGCCACGTCCGCGCCCTGCAACTCAGAGGGTAGGTTGCTGACGAAATACACGTCGGAACTGAAGATGTGCTGGCCACTGACCCGCTCTACCCAGCCGACCATGGCGCTGACGTTCAACGCCGCAATCACGCCCAACACCCCACCGATCAATGTGCCGACAACCCCGATCACCGTACCCTGCACGATGAAGATCGCCATGATCTGCCGTGGCGTGGCGCCGATGGTGCGCAAAATCGCGATGTCCGCACCCTTGTCGTTCACCACCATGATCAAGGTCGCGATGATGTTGAACGCGGCCACCGCGACAATCATCAGCAGCAACAGGCCAATCATGGTTTTTTCCATCTTCATGGCGCTGAACAGGCTGCCTTGGGTGTGGGTCCAGTCGTCAGCCTTGTAGGCTGCGCCGAGGGCGTTTGCGATGTCGCCCGACACTTGCGGCGCCGCATACATGTCCTTCACCGCCAGGCGCACGCTCTGCACCTGATTCGGCTCCCAGTGCTGCATTTGCGCGGCATCGGCGAGGTGGATCAGCGCCATCGAACCGTCCAGTTCGGCACCGACCTTGAACACGCCGACCACGTTCAGCCGTTGCATGCGCGGGGTGATACCGCCCGGCGCGTTGCTGACTTCCGGCACGATCAGGGTGATCTTGTCGCCCACGTTCAAGCGAAAACGGCGCGCGGTGATTTCGCCGATCACCACACCGAACTCACCCGGTTTCAGGGCATCCAGCCGCCCCTGGACGATGTGCTTGGCGACGATCGACACCTGGCCTTCCAGCGCCGGGTCGACGCCACTGACCTGGATCGGCTGCATGGTGCCCTTGTAGGACAGCATGCCTTCCATCTCGGTGAACGGCACGGCGGCGGTCACTTGCGGATTTTTCATCGCGGCGGCGGCCACCGGCTGCCAATCGTCGATCGGATTAACGCCGACGATGGTCGCATGCGGCACCATGCCGAGGATGCGCGAGCTCATTTCGCGCTGGAAGCCGTTCATCACCGACAGCACCACGATCATCGCCAGCACGCCCAGGGCGAGGCCGATCATCGAGGTCATCGAGATGAAGGAAACGAAGCGATTGCGGCGCTTGGCGCGGGTATAGCGCGTGCCGATAAAGATCGATAACGGTCTGAACATTCGCTGGGGCACCGTATAAAAATAAAAGACCCGACGGACTTTTCAGTGCCGTCGGGTTTCAACCCGTCAGATAGGCGTCAGGCAACCTTCCTGCAAATGCAGGACGCGGTCCATCTGGCGGGCCAGGTTCATGTCGTGGGTTACCACCAGGAACGCCGTGCGCATCGAAGTGCTGAGTTCCAGCATCAAGTCCTGGATACCCTGGGCGGTGTGGGCGTCGAGGTTGCCGGTCGGCTCGTCGAGCATCACCAGGCCGGGGTTGTTCACCAGGGCACGGGCGATGGCCACGCGCTGGCGTTCGCCACCGGACAGCTCGGCAGGCTTGTGCTCCAGGCGATGGCCCAGGCCGACCCGCTCCAGCAACGCCGTGGCACGCTTGCGCGCCTCGGGAATCGCGGTCTTGCCGATCAGCAGCGGCATGCAGACGTTTTCCAGGGCAGTGAATTCCGGCAGCAGGTGGTGAAACTGGTACACGAAGCCCAGGGCACGGTTACGCAACAGGCCGCGCTTCTTTTCGCTCAGCGCCGACAGTTCTTCACCGTCGAGCCAGACGCTGCCCTTGGTCGGCGTATCGAGGCCGCCCAGCAGGTTGAGCAAGGTACTCTTGCCCGAGCCCGACTTGCCGACGATCGCCACACGCTCGCCCGGGTGCAACTCCAGTTGCAGGCCCGCCAACACTTCCACTGACTCCGGGCCTTCCTCGTAGGATTTGCCCAGGCTGCGGCAGCTCAAGATTGCTTTATCACTCATGCGCGACTCACTCATAACGTAGCGCCTCCGCCGGCTGGGTGCGCGCGGCACGCCAGGCGGGATACAGGGTGGCGAGGAAACTCAGGACCAGCGCCGCACAGCAGACCATGACCACGTCCTGGCTCTGCACTTGCGACGGCAGGTAATCGATGAAATACACGTCGGCATTGAGAAACTTGTGGCCGATCAGGCCTTCAAGCGCCGAGATCGCTGCGCTGACGTTGAGCGCGGCGAAAATCCCGACCACCGCGCCGATGGCCGTGCCGACCACGCCGATGACCGTGCCCTGGACCATGAAGGTGCGCATGATCGTGCCCGGCGTGGCGCCGAGGGTGCGCAGGATCGCGATATCGCCTTTCTTGTCGTTCACCACCATCACCAGCGTGGAAATGATGTTGAACGCGGCGACCGCAACGATCAGCAACAACAACAGGCCGATCATGGCTTTTTCCATGCGGATGGCCTGGTACAGGTTGCCGTGGGTGCGGGTCCAGTCGCGGGCGTAGTAGCGGTCTTCGCCCAGCTCGCGGGCGATGCTCCACGCCTCACGCGGCGCCTGGAACAGATCGTCGAACTTCAGCCGCAGGCCCTGGACCTGGTCCGGTTTCCAGCGATGCAAGCGCGCCAGGTCCTGCAGGTTGGTGATGCCCAGGTAACCATCAAGCTCACCGGCGCCGACATGGAAGATGCCGACCACGGTGAAGCGCTTCATGCGCGGGAACATCCCGGCGGGCGTCACAGTGACCTCCGGCGCCACGAACGTCAGCTTGTCGCCCACGGCCGCACCGAGCTTGGCCGCGGCCTTGTCACCGATGACGATGCCGAATTCGCCCGGCGCCAGGTCGTCGAGTTTGCCCTGCAGCATGAAGTTGTCGATGATCGACACCTGGCGTTCCTGCGCCGGGTCGATGGCATTGAGCAGGATCTTGTTGACCTTGCCGTTGTTGGTCAGCAACCCCTGCATTTGCGTGAACGGCGCCACGGCCGCTACCTGCGGGTTCTGCTTGACCTTGGCGGCCAGGCCTTGCCAATCGCTGATCGGCTCGCCGGATTCGATGGTCGCGTGGGGCACCATGCCCAGCACGCGGGTACGCATCTCATGATCGAAGCCGTTCATGACCGACAGCACCACGATCATCACGACCACGCCAAGGGCGAGTCCGATCATCGAGGTCAGGGAAATGAATGACACAAAATGATTGCGACGCTTTGCACGGGTATAACGCGTG
>LNAP01001439.1_pt1 | contig 25280 bp, 26 predicted proteins | sample 602601 | NCBI WGS metagenome assembly LNAP01 (sample SAMN02440304, study PRJNA202911) | soil metagenome | biome: Subtropical and temperate rainforests or woodlands; isolation source: soil samples (1 kg each in a 20% v/v slurry with milli Q water) were... ...
TTGGAGCCGGTACTCGGCAGCCAGGATGTCCGGGCGGCGCTGTAGGAGGTCCGACGGCAATCCGGCCGGCAGGTCCTGCACGGCCAGCATCGATTCCAGAGGGCGGTCAGGCTGGCCATCGGCAGGCAGCGGCGCACCTACGAGCAGTTCCAGGGCGTTACGATCAGTGGCGACGCTTGCCTGCAACGCCAGGGCTTGATCGCGCGCAGCCTCCAGTTCGCTTTCGGCCTGGCGCAGTGCGAGATCGGAGGCATTACCGATGTCGCGCAGCTGGCGCTGCATGTCGTAGGCGTCCTGACGGCTGCGTAGCGTTTCCTCGGCCAATGCCAGTTGCTCACGGTCAGCGGCCAAGGTCAGATACGTGGTGGATACCTCGCTGATCAGGCCCAGGCGCGTGGCGTACTGCGCCGCCTCGGTGGCGAAATAGTCCTGCAAGGCTTGATCGCTGAGGCTGCGCACACGTCCGAAGAGATCCAGCTCCCAGCCGATGTTGAGGTCGGCGCGGTAACTATGGCTCGTCACCGCCGTTCCCGTGGACGACACCGAGGCGGGGGTGCGGCCGGAGTTCCCCGACACACCTGCACTGACCTCAGGCAACAGATCGGCGCGCTGTATGCGATAGAGCGCCCTGGCGCGTTCGATGTTCAGCACGGCCTTGCGCAGATCCCGATTGTTTTCCAGCGCCAGGTCCACGGTCTGGCGCAGCTTCGGGTCTGCGAACAGCGTCTGCCAGGACAGGTCCACAGGTGCCGCCACGTGCGTGGCATCGACGGCAGAGTCTGCCGGCCATTGTTGGGCAATGGGCGCGGCGGGGCGCTGGGACTCCGGCGCCCGGCTGACGCAACCGGCCAGCACGCTGCTGGTGGGCGCGGGCATGGCCGAAGCCATGATGCCGCTGATGTCGCTTGCGCATATGGTGGACAAGGCCAAACTGAGCATTGCACGCATCGACCAAATACTGGCTCTTGCTCCACTGGCCGAACCGCCTGGCCGCGGCCTCGAGCCGGCGAACGCCGATGTGCGGTTTGAAAGCGTGAACTTCAGGTACAGCCCCGATGGGCCGGCGGCCTTGACTGGGCTGAGCTTCGTGGCGCCGGCCGGCAGCATTACCGCGCTGGTCGGTCCATCGGGAGCCGGAAAGACGACCGTGGCCCGGCTCATCCCGCGTTTCTGGGATGTGTCGGCCGGCAGCATACGCGTCGGCGGCGTGGACATCCGCGAGCTGGATCACGACACGCTCATGCGACAGGTCGCATTCGTTTTTCAGGACAGCTTTCTTTTTACCGGCACCATCGCCGAAAACATCGGATTGGGACAGCCCTCGATGGATCGCGGCGCGATCGCGCGCGCCGCTCGGGCGGCGCAGGCGCATGATTTTATTCAAACGCTGCCCTCCGGTTACGACACGCAGGTGGGAGAGCGCGGGGGCCAACTGTCCGGCGGGCAGCGCCAGCGCATCACGATTGCCCGCGCGATTCTGCAGGACAGGCCCATTTTGATACTGGATGAAGCCACCGCGTTTGCCGATGCGGAAAACGAAGCCGCCTTGATTGCCGCGTTATCGGTGCTGATGCGGGGCAGGACCGTCATTATGGTGGCGCATCGGCTATCGACTGTTCGCGATGCCGATCAAATCCTGGTCATGGACCGGGGGCGATTGGTCGAGTCGGGTCGGCATGATGACTTGTTGGCTGACGATGCGCTATACGCCCGCATGTGGCGCAATTACGAAAGGGCGCAGCAGTGGACCTTGCACAGCGCCGCAGGCGAGTGCCCCGGCATGACGACCGTTGCCATTGCTACCGGGACGGAGCGTCTGATATGAAGGCCGGGCCACCTCCGACGACATGGCGCGCCACCTATGTCCGATTGCTGCGCGGGGCAGGCCAACAAGCCGATAAATTGCGGTCCAGCCTGCTGATGCTGCTCATTGCCGCCGCGCTGCAAGGGCTTGCCCTGGCCTGCATCACTCCGATTTTCCTGGCGATCGTCCATGAGCCTTCGTCGGAACAAACGGTGGGCTGGTTGAGCGCCTTCACACTGATGGCGCTTTTGGCCACCGCATTGCGCTGGCGCGCGCAAGGCTTTGACTATTGCGGGCACATGGCGCAGGCCACCCACGACTTGCGGATGCGCCTGGGGGCGCAACTGCGCCGCATGCCTCTGGAGAAGCTGGAGGATAGGCGCGCCGGGGAAATCACGACCAATCTGCTGGGCAGTGTGGACGAGCATATGAACTACGTGGTTACGGTCGTGAACCTTATCTTGACTGCGGTCGTGACACCTCTGATCACGGGGGCGGCTACGCTCTTTCTGGACTGGCGATTGGGCCTGGCATTGTTATTGCTGTTTCCGGCCATCATTCCGCTGTACCGCCGGCGGCGTCCGGCGCTGGATGCCGGCATGCGCGCCACCGCCCAGGAAAACGAGCGCCTGAGCGCCGAGGTGGTCGAGTATGTACAAGGGTTGCCCGTGTTGCGTGCGGCATGTTGCGCCGGGGCGGTCAACGAGCGTCTGCAGCAGCAATTTGAGACTCTGGAACGTGTCCAGCGCCAGTCTCACAGGGCAGGCGCCAAGCCCAATTTGTTGAGCGCCAGCATTTTCGAAGTCGGCCTGCTCGCGGTCGTTGCTTGCGGCGTGCTGTGGGTCGTGCAGGGCACCCTGGACCCGGTCTCGCTGGCGGCGATGGTGGTCGTGGTCGTCCGTTTTGCCGAGCCGCTGGCAACCTTTATCACCTACACCACGATATTCGCGCTGATCGAAGCCGCGCTGGAGCGCATTGAACTATTGCTTGCGGTGCCGCCGCTGCCGCAGATGCCGCAGATGCCGGCTACTGGCCGGCCCGGCCCGGCCGTCATCCGCTTTGACAACGTCAGTTTTCAGTATGCGCATGCCCGGACGCCAGCGCTGCGACGCTTGAGCCTGAATTTGCCGGCGCGGGGGCTGACGGCACTGGTTGGCCCATCGGGCTCGGGCAAGACCACTGTGACCCGTCTGTTGATGCGCTACGCCGATCCCCAGTTGGGAACCATCAGCATAGGGGGGGTCGACATACGCAGCTTATCGGCGGAGGATCTCAACCGCATGATTGCCACGGTATTTCAGGATGTCCACCTGTTCGACGATACGGTACTGGCAAACATTCGCATGGCGCGGCCCGACGCCAGCGACGAGCAGGTGATGCAGGCCGCGCGATCGGCCCATTGCCTGGATTTCATCGACCGTCTGGCCGACGGTTGGCTCACTCGGCTAGGCGATGCCGGCAGCCGCTTGTCGGGCGGAGAACGCCAGCGGATCTCGATTGCGCGCGCGTTGCTCAAGGATGCGCCCATTGTGATTCTGGATGAGCCGACTGCCGCGTTGGACACCGAAAGTGAACTGGCCGTGCAGGCGGCCGTCGACACCCTGGTGCGCGAGCGCAACGTGATCGTCGTTGCGCATCGGCTGTCCACGATCAGAGCGGCTGACCGGATTCTGGTGATCGAGAACGGCGAGCTCGCGCAAAGCGGTACGCATGAGGGACTGCTGGCCGAGGGTGGGCGCTATCGCGCGATGTGGCAGGCTCAGGTCAAAATCAATGACTGGCATTTGCTTGAGCCGGGTTAGGCTGCAGCCGCCTTGCCATGCCGGCTTGTAAGAGATTTACCTTCAATGCTGGCGAGGGCCCGAGAACATTTGACGGCGGGCCGCCAGTACCGGGCAGGCCGCCGTTCGGATGCGGGCGAGAGAGCCCGCATCCAGGCATAGAATAAATTTATCGCAAAGCGGCCCGGCTATGAGCTGAATCGTCGTTAGATTGGAAAACATCGAGCTTTTCAATCGGCCCCGACTTTTAAAATAACAATAACAAAGACGCAAAGAATATCTGCCTGTAGGGCGTCCGCCTGAACCTGGTCGGAACTCCAAGCACTTGCCCTTTGTACTTTTCAAGACCACCCAGGAGGACGACTTGCTACACACCCCAATTCTCAAACACTCGGCCAAACAGATACAAGCCCGCGCGGGAAAACTGCGCGCAGCGCGGAACAGCCTATGGCTTGCGTCAGCCCTGTGTATGGCTTGGCCCGCTGCCCATAGCGCATCCAACCCGAAGGATCCGTCGGCAAAAGCCCAGTCTGCGGCCTCCAGTAGCGATGGATCCCGATTCGGTGTCGCGAAAAAACCGCTAGCGCCGGAAATGAAGGCCATGTATGAGTATCGTTCCAAAGCGAAGACTCTCTCGGATGCTACGTTCGAGGCGCAAACGGCAATACACCGCGCGCATATCATCATGCTTGCAGAGCAGAAAATCATATCCCGGGACGAAGCGCGGGCGATTCTCGCAGGACTTGGCGCCGTCAACAAGGCAGCCCAGACCAATCCCTCCTTGTTTGCATACATGGTCTATGAGCGCGCTTTGATGAAAGAGGTCGGCGAGGTTGCGGGCAAAATGCATATCGGCCGCAGCCGCAACGACTTAGTCAATGCCGCTAACCGCATGTACTACCGAGAGGGGATCAATCGCATAGTCGGCGTGATGATACGCCTGCGTGAAGCCTTGGTGGACCAGGCCAAGCAGAATCTGGATACAGTCATGCCGGTATACACCCATAGGAAACAAGCGCAACCTATCACTCTTGGCCACTATCTCATGGCACATGCGGAAGCGCTCGGCCGCAACATCGACCGGTACGAGGACCTCTATCGCAGAGTCAATTTGAATCCGCTGGGCAGCGCAGCGTCGGCCGGAACGGGTTTCCCGCTGAATCGGGAGCGCACGGCCGAGCTACTCGGATTTGACGGACTGATAGTCAATACCGTCGAAGGCGTCGCCGCCTGGGACCAAATTGGCGAGCTGACGACGGTCAACGCGCTCTTTACCTCACAACTCTCCAGGCTGGCTTCCGAACTTCAGCTCTGGGGCACAGACGAATATGGCATGTTGGACTTCGACGGCGGCTACGTCGGCAGCAGCAGTATCATGCCGCAGAAGAAGAATGCGGTTTCGCTCGAGTACATCCGGCAGGCGTCGGCGGAGGCGCTTGGCGATGTAGTAACCGTGATGTCATCCGTCAACAGTGTGGAGTATCAGCACACGATGGTGCGTGAGCCTCTGGAACCGCGATCGTTGGATAGGGTGTACGTTGCCGCAGATCTGATGAAAGGCGTCGTTCAGACCATGACGCCGCAGAAAGCGCGGATGCGGCGAGCCGCCACTGACGGTTTCCTGGCGATGACCGAACTCGCAGACACACTGGTGCGCGAAAGCGGACTGACTTTCCGAGACGCCGATGAAGTGATGGCTGAAGTCGTGCAAGAAGCCATTTCACGCAATATTCAAGGCAATCAAATTACCCGTGACATGATCCGTGCAGCGGGACAACGGGTAATCGGTCGGAACGTCGAGATATCCGGGGCATCGCTCAAGGACGCGCTCGATCCGCAGGTCAATGTGGACCGCCGTAACGGCGCTGGCGGCCCGGCGGCCAGCGCAGTCATGGCAGCGATCAAAGAGGCGACGCAGCAAATCGCTGAGCAAAAGCGCCGTCTCGCGCAGCGCGAGGATAAGCTCAAAAATAAGTATTCACTGCTACTGAAAGCCGAACAGGATCTGGCGCTCAAAAAGTGATTGCGCGGCATCAGAAACGTAGACGATGTCCATGTGTTCCAGCCGATATGCAATTTGGCTGGATTACAGCGGAATACTCAGGCTGACCTTCACCCGATCCATCGCCACGAAGGTACGAAATTTCCTGACGTTTGGATTCTGGAAAAAGAGGCGCTTGGTCAGCGCCTCATAGTCGGCCATCGTCGGAACAATGATTATCAACACAAAGTCGGCTTCGCCTGTGACGTAGTAACACTGCTGCACTTCTGGCATGCCGACAAATTCGCGCTTGGCCGCGTCGATAAGGTCGGCAGTTTCAGCGATAAGTTCCACCTCTACGAGGATGGTAATCGTCGGGCCCACTTGTATCGGGTCCACGATGGCGACATTGCCCTGAATGATTCCGCTGAGCTCCATACGCTTGATCCGCCGCTGGACTGCTGGTGCGGAAAGATTGACAGCTTCGCCGATTACCCGTTGCGGGGTGCTGTTGTCCTTTTGAAGAATGGTAAGAATTGCCAAGTCGAACTGATCCAAATGGTCACCGCGAGAATTCTGGCGCACAGCCACCTCCGAACGAAAGAAAGTTGCATTTTATCGTTGGTTTTATAGCCATGTCGACAGGTTAGGCGAACTATTATTTCGTATCGAACAACACTGCGCACCTTTGAACCTATGTACATTCCAAACCGCCACATCGATTTTCGTAAACCCTTGTCGCCCGGGGACGCCGACACGCTGGGAGTGGCCGCAGCATTGGAAGTGGAGCGATTCCTCAGCTTTCGAGAGCATCACGCCCCCACACCGCTGCATAGCCTGCCGGGATTGGCGGCCGAACTAAGCATCGAGGCCATACATATCAAGGACGAAGGGCACAGGCTCGGGCTAGGCAGCTTCAAGGCGCTGGGAGGCGCCTACGCCGTCATCCGTCTGGTTCTTGAAGAAGCCAGCAAACAGTTGGCGCGCCAAGTTGATGTCTCCGAACTACACGCAGCTGAAGTTCGTGCAATAGCTGAAAAGATGACCATGGCGTGTGCCACTGACGGCAATCACGGCCGGTCCGTCGCACAAGGCGCCCAGTTAGCGGGAGCGAAGGCGGTCATCTTGGTGCACGCAGGCGTCAGCGCCGAACGAGTGGCCGCCATCGCCAATTTCGGTGCCCAAATGATTCATGTCGAAGGCACTTACGATGACTCGCTGGCTGAGGCCACAAACAGGGCTGCTGCCAACGGCTGGATTGTGGTCTCCGACACATCCTGGCCCGGCTACGAACGTATCCCGGCAATGGTAATGCAAGGTTATACAGTCATGGTGCGGGAAGCGTTGCAGCAACTGCCAGAAACTCCGACCCATGTATTCGTGCAGGCGGGCGTAGGCGGCATAGCCGCTGCGGTGGCGGGCCACCTTGCCATTGCCCTCGGCGCGAATCGGCCGCGCTTCATCGTTGTCGATCCGTCTCGGGCTGCTTGCCTATTCGAATCGGCCAAGGCGGGCCACGCCGTAAAAATCGCAGCATCGGAGCCGACCGTAATGGCGATGCTGGAATGCTACCAACCCTCACAGATTGCCTGGCGCATCCTGTCCCGGCTGGCCGACGGGTTCATGATTGTCGAGGATGCTGATGCCGTCGCAGCCATGAACCGACTGGCGCGGCCTGTTGCGGGCGATCCGGTGATCATCGCTGGCGAAAGCGGCGCTGCGGGACTGGCTGGGCTCGTCCTTGCGGCCACCACCGCCGATACGCGCAAACTCGCCGGTCTTGATCGAGCCTCACGGGTCTTCGTCATCAATACCGAAGGGGCCACTGATCCCGGACGCTATGCCGAATTGGTTGGTATTCGACCCGATGGCACGCCGATCGCTGCGCCCGATACTTCCGTTGGCGATAGGAAACCATACTGATGTCTGAACTGAACGCACGCGCTAGTGGACCTTCGACCATGCCAAGACATTCAGGCGTTTACGACGTCGCCGTGGTGGGCGGCGGGCTGGTCGGTTCAGCAATCGCATATGGCCTGCGCCGATCACTGGACCGCATCGCGGTCCTCGATGAAGATGACGTCGCCTTTCGTGCCTCTCGCGGCAACGCGGGTTTGGTGTGGGTTCAGGGCAAAGGGCTCGGGCTGGCCCCCTACGGCAACTGGACTCAATCCTCCGCCGCGCTCTGGCCAAGGCTTGCCACGGAACTTCATGAACTGACCGGCATCGACGTTCACCTGGAGCAGCCTGGCGGCCTGCATCCTGCTTTTTCGGACGCCGAGTTCGATGCGCGACGGCAGGCGATGGCGTTGCTGATGGCCCAGCCGGGCATGACTCCCTATCCGTGGCAGATGCTCGATCGGCAACAAGTTGCGGATCTCGTGCCCGGAATAGGTCCAGCGCTACGCGGCGCAAGTTGGACGCCCAGGGACGGCACCGTCAATCCGCTAAAACTCTTGCGGGCGCTACACGCCGCATTCGCGTGCTGCGGAGTCGACTATCTGCCTGGGCATGGCGTGCAATCGATCACGCAATCCAACGGCGTGTTCAAGCTCGTGACTGCCCGAGATGTCGTGCGCGCCAAATTAATCGTCCTGGCCGCTGGTCTCGGCAATCGCCGCCTGGGTGCAGAGATCGGGCTGGATGTTCCCGTACGGCCGCAACGCGGGCAAGTCATTGTCCTTGAGCGCACCGCGCGCACCTTGCCGATCCCGTTCACGACGCTGCGCCAGATGGACGAAGGCAGCTGGATCATCGGGGATGCGCATGAGGAGGCCGGCTATGCCGACAAGACGACCGGATTGCCCGTCCTCGCCACCCTTGCGGATCGCGCCCTCATGCTGCTGCCGGCGCTGCAGCATGTCCGGGCCGTGCGGACATGGGCGGCGCTACGCGTCATGTCGCAAGACGGCTTTCCCATCTACGAACAGTCCCGCACCCATCCTGGCGCATTCATCGCCACTTGTCATAGTGGGGTGACATTGGCTGCGGCCCATGCCTTCCGGTTCTCCGCCATGGTGGCTGCGGGCGCCGTGCCCAGTGATCTGGACGCATTTTCTACTCGGAGGTTCCATGTTCCACAGCCTGCCTGAGGCCGCGCAAAAATCGCTCGCGGTGACAATTGATGGTCATGCCGTGGCCTGTCGGGAGGGCGATAGTGTGGCGGCCGCCTTGTTGACGCAAGGCGTCACCGCATGCCGCACAACCGCCGTCAGTGGCGCGTGGCGGGCGCCATTCTGCATGATGGGCGTCTGCTATGACTGCCTTGTCATGATCGACGGCACGCCCAATCTCCAGGCCTGCATGACGCCAGTCTGCGCTGGCATGCGTATCGAACGGCAGCTCGGACCGCGAAAGGTGACAGCGTGAACACAATCAGGGCCGAAGCACCTGCGTCGGGCAAGGGGCCGATTGCATCCGATCCGAACCTCGTCTGGCACTACGACAGCGATGCCGCGCCCGACCATGAGTGTGAGCTCTTGGTCATCGGGGCGGGGCCGGCGGGAATCGCCGCGGCAACTCAAGCAGCGCAACTGGGCATAGATACTCTCCTGCTCGACGAACAAGTCGCGCCCGGGGGGCAAATCTACAGGTCCATCACCGCCACGCCGGTCGTCCAACGCCAAATTCTTGGCGAGGACTACTGGCATGGCGCTCCTCTCGTCGACGCATTTCAGCGCTCATCGGCGCGCTACCAGGCCGGCGCGACCGTCTGGGCGATCGTACCCAAGACCCCTGACCGCCAGCAGTACGAAGTCGCGTTCTCGATTGCGGGCAAGGCGCAGCGGCTTCACGCCAGGCACATCCTGCTCGCCACCGGTGCGCACGAGCGTCCCTTCCCTGTGCCGGGCTGGACCCTGCCCGGCGTCATGACGGCGGGGGCAGCACAAATCCTGTTGAAATCAGCCGCGGCAGTGCCCGGCGGCCACACCATTCTGGCGGGCTGCGGGCCGCTCCTGTATTTGATCGCCTGGCAATATTTGAATGCTGGCGTGAAGATCGACGCTCTTTTGGACACCACACCCAAAGGCAGGATGCGCGCCGCCTTGCCCCATGCGTGGGGGTTCCTGCGCTCCCCTTATCTGAACAAGGGCCTGCGTCTGCTTCGTACGGTCAAGTCAGCCATTCCCATCGTTAAGAGAGTCAGCTTGCTGGAAGCGCTTGGCGAGAACAAGATTGAATCTCTACGTTATGCCGCAGACGGTGTCGCCCACACGATAAAAGCCGATCACCTGCTGCTGCATCAAGGTGTCGTCCCCAACATCAATCTCTCAAGCGCTCTCGGCATCGAACACGACTGGAACAACGCCATGGCGTGCTGGGAGCCACGAGTCGACGGGTGGGGCGCAACCATGCTCAGGGGCATCGGTGTCGCAGGCGACGGCGCTGGCATCGCCGGCGCTTTGGCGGCCGAATATCGTGGTCGGATCGCAGCCTTGCAGGTGGCCATGGCACTCGGGCGCATCGATATGCACGAACGCGACCGGTTGGCCGTTCCGCATCAACGGGCATTGGCGCGCGCGGTGCAAGGACGGGCATTTTTCGACGCCCTGTATATGGCGCCGGTTGGTTTTCGGCGCCCCCGGGGTGAGGTCATTGTCTGTCGCTGCGAAGAAATTACCGCCCGGCAGGTCCGCGAAACAGTTGCGCTCGGCTGCCAGGGTCCCAATCAAATGAAAGCCTTTTTGCGTTGCGGCATGGGCCCTTGCCAAGGACGGTTTTGCAGTTTGACGGTGACAGAACTGATCGCGGACGAACGAGGTTGCGATCCTAGCGAAATAGGAAGTTACCGGATACGTTTTCCTACCAAACCAGTCACCGTTGGCGAGCTAGCCTCCTTGCCACAAACCGAAGCGTCCCAGCGCGCGGTCATCCGGTTCAAGTCGTCCAACGGGTGAGAGCATCTTTTTTTTTACCAACCAGAGGAATCCATCCATGAGTGCCATTGTTCGAAACGACCCCAACCCCCGTCTGGCTCGCAGTGTCGTGCACGGCAACACAATCTATCTGACGGGGGTCAGCACCACTGTCGGCAACGACATCGTGGCGCAAACCCAGGAAGTGCTACGCCGGATAGATGGATATTTGACTGCGGCGGGCAGTGATAAAACCCGCGTGCTCCAGGCCACTATCTGGCTGAAGAACATCCAGCGCGACTTTCCAGGCCTGAACGAAGTGTGGGTCCCTTGGATCGGCGAGAACGTACCTGCACGATCGACCTGCCAGGCGGAACTGGCGGAAGACGCCGAACTTGTCGAGATCACCATCATAGCGGCGATTTAAAGCGCTGATCGACGGAACGCGCCGATTCACGTACTCATTCTGCAGTACATGAATGTTATACGGCCCACCAGCACCAGGCGGACTATCAGTTGTCGAAAAAGGGGAATACATTATGAAAAAAAATGCCTATGCAATCTCGGTTGTTCTTTCCGCACTGTGCTGCGCGCCGTTGACAGGCGTACACGCCCGAACGCTGTTCGTTGCTGCAAACGGCGGATCGACTGAGAAAACAATGAAGGAAAAATTGTTTCCGACGTTCGAAGCCGAGAACCCGGGCGTCACGCTGATACAGGTCACCGGCACCTCCACGGAAACCCTGGCCAAGCTGCAGGCGCAACGCAACAAGCCCGAGATCGGCGTCGCGCTGATCGACGATGGCCCCATGTATCAGGCGCTGCAACTGGGGTTTTGCGATCCGATCGCCGCCGACGCCTATGAAGGCCTCTATCCCTTGGCCAACATGAGCGGCAAGGCCGTGGGGGTTGGACTGGTCGCGACAGGGCTGGCCTACAACACCGATGCCTTCAACAAGTTGGGTCTACCGCCCCCGACTTCGTGGGAAGCGCTGGTCGACCCCAAGTTCAAACAAAAAGTCGTCATCCCGTCGATCACCAACACCTACGGCTTGCACACGCTGGTGGTATTCGCCAGGTTGCGCGGCGGCAGCGAGAAGAACATCGATCCGGGATTCAAGGCGATGATTGACGAGGCAGGCAGCAACGTAGTGGCCTGGGAGCCGGCGCCAGGCAAACTGGCCGAAATGTTCCAGAACGGCAGCACCATTCTTGCCGCGCACGGCAGCGGCCGGGTGCAGGCGCTCAAGGCTACCGGCTTTCCGGTGGAGTTTGTCTATCCGAAAGAAGGTGCCGTCGCGCTGCAGGTCGCAGCATGCCCCATCGCTAAGAGTCCAGAGCCCGAGCTGGCACAGAAATTCCTCAAGTTCCTGCTGCGCCCCGCCTCGCAAGTCATTCTGGCCGAAAGCGAGGGTTGGGGGCCCACCAATGTTTCCACCAAGTTGAGCGACGACATCGCAAAACGCGTTCCCTATGGCGCCGAAGCGGTGAGCAAGATGCAGGCTCTCGATTGGGCTGCCATCAATGCGAGTCGCAGTGCATGGACTACCCGCTGGAATCGCACCGTCGAACGTTGATTGCGCTGTAGAGGACTTGCCATGAGCTATCTGACACTGAACGGATTGAACAAACGCTACGGCGATCTCACCGTGGTCGAAGACGTCGGCCTGGAGGTGGCGCAGGGCGAGTTCGTATCGCTGTTGGGGCCTTCGGGCTGCGGCAAAACCACCACGCTGCAGATGATTGCCGGTTTCGTCGAACCCACGCGCGGCAGGATTCTGCTCGAAGGCCACGACATCACCGGCTTGCGTCCCGAGAAGCGCGGAATGGGAATCGTGTTCCAGAGCTATGCGCTCTTTCCGCACATGACCGTGGCCGAGAACATCGGCTTCGGTCTGGAAATGCAGGGCATGGCAAGTGCTGAGCGCAAGCGTCGAATCGATGATACGCTCGATCTGGTGCGTTTGAGCGGCCTGGGCGCACGTTACCCGCGCAATCTGTCGGGCGGACAACGCCAGCGTGTGGCGATTGCCCGCGCGTTGGCGATTCGTCCCAAGGTGCTGCTGCTCGATGAACCCATGTCCAATCTGGACGCAAAGCTGCGCGAAGAAATGCACGGTGAGTTGCGCGGCATTCAGAAAACCCTGGGTATTACGACGATCCTGGTCACGCATGATCAGGTTGAGGCGATGACGATGAGCGATCGTATCGCCGTCATGAATGCCGGTCGCCTAGTGCAGGTGTCGGCCCCGTTCGATGCATATGAGCGACCGCAGTCCGCGTTTGCCTCGGGCTTTCTGGGCAAGACCAATTGCATCGACGCAAGCCTCGTGCAACGGCATGCGTTGTGCTGCGAAGTGCAGGCGGGTGCGCTTGCATTGAAGATCCCCCACGGTGGACTGCCCTGTCCGGAGCAGATACAGGTGTACGTGCGTCCGGAGAAGATCCGGCTTGTACCTGCCAACGAAGCACGCGTCACCAGCATCGTGCGTACACGCATGTTCCTCGGCAGTCATTGGGCGCTGGAAGTGGAAGGCGAATTGGGCCGCCTGCGCATCAGCGTGCCTAATGTGGGCGTGGCACCTGCGGCCGAAGGCGGTCAGGTGTACCTGGGCTGGCAAGACGACGATATGCGCATGCTGGCCCCGGAGGCCAACCATGGCTAGCGCTCATCCGGTCGTCGCTGTGCTTATCCGTCCGCGTTTCAACCCGGTTCCGCTGCTGCTCTCGGCACCCGCCCTGTTGTTGTTCATGGGCTTGCTGTTGCTGCCCCTGGCGCTGACGGCCGTATTGTCGTTCTCGGTCTACGACAGCCAACTGGGTGTCGGCGAGGGCCATACGTTCGCCAACTACATGGCGGTGCTGACCGACGATTATTACCACGAGATTTTCACGCGCACGCTATTGATGTCGCTGACGGTCACGGTCTTGTCTGTCGTGCTGGGCGTGCCCGAGGCCATCATTCTGTCGCGCATGCGCAGCCCCTGGCGCGCGATTTTTCTGGTGATCATCCTGGCGCCCCTGCTCATCTCGGTCGTGGTGCGTACGCTGGGCTGGGCGATCCTGATGGGCAATGAGGGCTTGATCAACACCGGCCTGCTGAACCTCGGACTGATCCCGTCACCGATGAAATTGCTCTACACCATGACCGGTGTGACCATCGCCCTGACGCACGTGCTGATTCCGTTCATGATCATCTCGATCTGGGCCTCTCTGCAAAAACTCGATGACTCGGTGGAAAACGCCGGCCTGTCGCTTGGTGCATCGCGCGCCACGGTATTGCGCAGGGTAGTACTGCCGCAAATCATGCCGGGCATTTTGTCCGGCGGCATCATCGTGTTCGCGCTCTCTGCGTCAGCCTTCGCCACGCCGGCAATCCTGGGCGGCCGACGCCTCAAGGTCGTGGCCACCGCCGCGTACGACGAGTTCACCGCCACGCTGAACTGGCCGTTGGGCGCCGCCATCGCCGTGCTGTTGTTGGCAGGCATGCTCGCCGTCATCCTGGGCAGCAATCGCATTATCGAACGGCGCTATGCGCAAGTGTTCGAGAGCTAAGGAGCGACGACATGCAAAAAAATGGCTGGCTGGGTCTGGCGTTCCACGCGCTTTTCATCCTGTTCATTCTGGCGCCGCTGGTGGTCGTGGTGGCTGTATCATTCACCTCGCTGGGCTATATCTCCTTGCCCGCCGCCGGGTTGTCGCTGCGGTGGTTCGAGGAGATTCTGGCGCAACGGCAATTCATCGCTGCTTTTCTGATGTCGGCATGGCTGGCGCTGGTGGCCGCTTCGGTGGCCACCATCATGGCGGTGCCTGCCGCACTGGCGTTGGCGCGCTATCGCTTCCCGGGGCGGGGGGCGCTCACCGCATTTTTTCTGTCACCATTGATGATTCCACACGTGGTGTTGGGGATCGCCTTTTTGCGGTTCTTCAATCTGGCCGGGCTATCGGGATCATTCGAATGGCTCTCGCTCACACACGTGATCGTGGTTTTTCCGTATGCGCTGCGGCTCACACTGGCGTCGGTGATCGGGCTGCCACGCGATACCGAGCTGGCCGCGATGTCGTTGGGCGCGAGGCCTGCCACAGTCTTTCGTCGCATTGTGCTGCCGCTCATCATTCCGGGGGTGGCGGGCGGCTGGATGCTGGCGTTCATTCAGAGTTTCGATGAGGTGACCATGACGATTTTTGTGGCCACACCGGGCACTACGACTTTACCGGTAGCGATGTACAGCTATATCTCGCAGAGTATCGACCCCCTGGTCGCCTCGCTGTCTACAGTGTTGATCGTAGCCACGCTTATCGTCATGTTCTTGATGGACAGGTTGGTTGGCCTGGACCGCGTGTTGGTCGGAAATGGTTGAGGGTAGGCGGTTCATCCGGATGCGGCCATGACAGCTTATGTTCATAGGATAGTGGGATTGGGCGCGTCACCGTAGACCTGCTTCGGGTCAAATGTCTTCTCAGCCTCTGTGTAGATCAGTGCATCGCCGTCCTTGCGCGCCTGACCAATGGGAACCCGCCGGTAGAAGCAGGAACGGTAACCTACATGACAGCTCGCTTTTGTGCCTGCGATACTTACACGCAGCCAGACGGCATCCTGATCGTCATCGATACGAAGCTCCTCGATCCGCTGTATGAGGCCGCTGGTGGCACCCTTGCGCCAGAGCGTTCGGCGTGAACGGCTCCAATAGTGCGCCTCACCGGTCTCAATCGTCATGCGCAACGCTTCGGCGTTCATATAGCCTAACATTAGTACTTCGCCGGTCTGCATGTCCGTGGTGACGCAGGCTATCAAGCCGTCGCGGTCGAACTTGGGGGCAAGGACATGGCCTTCTTCGACCTGCTCAATCGAGATCCTGGGCGCGAATCCGGTATCTGAACGTTGGCTCGTTTGCGGATTGGGTTCAGCCCGCTCTGGGTGAATGTCTCGATTCATCATAATGTCCTTATCGTGTTGTCTGCGGATCCAGAGCGATGCTCGCAATTGGTTTTCATGCAGCGTCCATAGAGAATGAGCGTATGGTCATACAGCTCAAATTCCAGCCTTCGCGCAATACGGCGCTGCCCTTGCCCGATCGCCTGATCCCGAAACTCTTTGACCAGTCCACAGTCCGTACAAACCAGGTGGTCATGATGCTGCCCGTCGTCCAGTTCATAGAAGGCCTTGCCGGTTTCAAAGCGTGCCTGCTTGAGCAGGCCAGCTTGCTGCAACTGCGCAAGCACGCGGTAAACAGTTGCCAAGCCGAATTGAAAGTCGCTCTCCAATAGAAGGCGGTATACGTCTTCGGCGGACAGATGTCGTTGACCCGTCTCTTCGAAGATGTCCAGAATGCGTAGGCGGGGCAGGGTCGCCTTCAGCCCCGCGTCTTTTAGATCTGCTGATTCGCTCATGTACTCTCCTGGCGAGAGTGCTTATGGGTGGCGCGCTGAGCTGAACGTGCTGCGGCGGCCTCCAGGAACTCAATGGCGCGGCCCTGTGGTTGGCCCACCAGCGCTTCGTCCCGCATGACGACGGCACCCCGCACGGCAGTCGTTACAGGCCAGCCTAGCACCTTCTGGCCATCATACGGTGTCCAGCCCGCCACGCTGGCAATCCAACCATTTGTGATGTGACGGCGCGCCGATAGATCGACCAGCGCCAGGTCAGCGTCGTAACCCACCGCAATCCGCCCTTTGCCTGCCAAGCCGAAAATTCGGGCGGGCCCGGCGCTGGTCAGATCCACCAGCCGCTCCAAACTCAGCCGGCCTGCATTGACGTGATTGAGCATGATAGGTAGCAAAGTTTGTACACCGGTCATGCCGCTGGGGGAGTCGGGATAAGGTTTCGCTTTCTCCTGCCGTGTATGAGGGGCGTGATCGCTGCCCAGCACGTCCACAATTCCGCTCCTGATGGCTTGCCAGAGGGCCTCCTGATGGTGGCGCTCGCGCACGGGTGGATTCATCTGCGCAAGACTCCCTAAGCGTTCATAGCAGTCCGGAGCGCTCAATGTCAGATGATGCGGCGTCACCTCGACGCTGACACGGCGCTTGTGCTCCGATAAAAACACCATCTCCTCGGCGGAGGATACGTGCAGAATGTGCAGGCGGCGGTCCACTTCGGCCGCAAGGCGCACGATCCGCCGTGTGGCCGACAACGCGCTCGAGACGTCACGCCACACGGGATGCTGGCATACATCGCCGCTGGCTTGCGCCAGCGCCTTGCGCTCGCGCAGTCGCGTTTCGTCTTCGGCATGGATGGCCATGCGCCGGTGGCCGCGACGGACGATGCGGCGCAGCACGGCTTCATCGTCGGCTAGCAGGTCGCCAAAGGAGCTGCCCATGAAAACCTTGACACCGGCGCAGCCGGGCAGACGCTCCAGATCGGCCAGCTGTTCGGCGTTCACCGCCGAACCTCCGATGTAAAAGGCATAGTCGCACCAGGCGCGGCCTTCGGCGTGATCGAGTTTGGCTTGCAGGTCGGCAGCCGTCAGCGTCAAGGGGTTCGTGTTGGGCATCTCGAAGACCGATGTCACACCACCGAGAATCGCCCCACGGGTACCCGCCTCAAAGGTTTCCTTATGTGTCAGGCCGGGTTCGCGAAAATGGACCTGGCTGTCGATGACACCTGGCAGCACATGCAGGCCGGTGGCATCGACCGTATCGTCGGCGGTCCAGCCGGCGCCATCCAGATCAACGATGCGACCATCCAGGCAAACGACGTTGCAGGCTGTCCGGCCGCTTGGGGTCATGACCGTGCCACCCCTTACCAATAAGTCAGCATGGCGCCGGCGTAGCCGATTCCCTACATCTGTGTGCAAGCTCATCGTGGTATCTCTCCGTAGGCGGGCAGGGTTTGAATACGTGGGCCGTTTTGTGAAGCGCCCACCGTGAAGCCGTAAAGGCTTTGAAAGGCCATGCCCGATAAGCCGAACGCCTCATGAATGACGTCATCGAAATAGCAGCCAATATGCAAGGTCCGCTCGAAATCAGCCAGCTCGGGCAGATGAGCTGCACGCCGGGCGCAAGCCCGTCCACGCGGCAGATTCATGTCGACCTGCATCGTGCCGCACTGCCAGTCTCCATCCATCCGTACCGCCATGGCGGTGCTGAGCTGATCGTGTGCGATCTCTTTCAGTATCTGGAAGGCCGGCAGGATGGCGTCCTGCGCCACGTGGTCCGCTGTGATGTCGTTCATGGAGGCTCAGAGTTCATTTTGGATGGTCTTGTAGCCTAAGACCAGGCTATTATTGATACGCGCCACGTCTTCGGAGAATTCGCTGGCGTCGGCCGAGGTACGGGGGAAGCTGGCCAGGTCCGTCGTCGCCCCGATACGTTCGGTGGACGGCACGTGGAATTTCGGCGGCAGGTGACAGCCGTCGACCACGGCGTTGTAACGGACCACACAGCCGTCCTCCACCGTACAGTTGAACAGCACGCTGTTGAATCCGATGAAGACGCCGTTGCCCACACGGCACGGCCCATGAACGATGGCGCGGTGGGCGATCGACGTGCGTTGGCCGATGGTCACCGGCGAACCGGATTTGGCGTGGATCACCACGCCGTCCTGGATATTGGAGTGGGCGCCGATCACGATCGGCGCAAGGTTGCCTTCGTCATCCACCTCGTCGGCCCGGATGACGGCGTAGGGGCCAATGAAGACGTTTTCCTCGACCACGACTTTGCCGCACAGGATGGCGGTCGGGTCGACGAAGGCGCTGTGGTGGACTTGAGGCAGATCGCCGCGGGGATTCTTACGGATCATGGGTTCCTGGAGGGTAAATTGCGCGGTGGGCCGTTTGACGCCACGGCATGCGGGGTTGGTATTGGGCCAAGCGAGTCGACGTGCCCGTGTTGGCCGCGCCAGCCAAGCAGCACCCGCTGCAATAGCGCGAGATGGGGGAACTCCACCAGCATGCCGATGACGATGGCGGCATAGACCAGCGGCTGGCCGGGTAGCGCCACCATTGTCACGGCGAGCATCAGCGGTGCATTGCGGGCCGCGATGGTCATGGTCAGCAGGGCGTGTTCGGGATAGGCGAGCCGGCCCAGGCGGCTGATCGCCTCGCCGAGCAAAAAGGTGGCGACGAAGAAGACGAATACCGCCAGCAATACCCAGCCGAACACGGCGCTGTGCTGGAGGATGACGGCGATGTTGCCGGCGAAGATCTCCACCACCAGCAGTGCGATGACCCAGGGCGTAGCGAGGTCTGCCCAGCGCAGCAATCGGTCGAACCGCTCGGCGACGAGTAGCCGGCGCAGGAAGTAATGGGCCGCCACCCCCACGGCGAACGGCAGAAAAAACCAGTGCAGCAGCGTGCTGCCGATGACGTCGGCCTGGACAGGAACGGCGTTGCGCGTGAAAAGATAGAGATAGACCGGATACAGCAGAAGCTGCAGCACCATATTGATCGGGATGAGGACCGCGCCCAAGGCAACGTTGCCGCCCGCGAGCCGCGTGAAACCCAGGAACCAGTCCGTGCACGGCGACATGAAGTAGATCACCAGCCCGACCATGAACAGGGGGTATGCCGACAACGCGACCGAGGCAATGGCGTAGCCGATGACGGGAACAAAAAGGTAGGTGGCAAGCAGGGTCAGGCCCAGAAAGCGCAAATTGCCCCAGGCGCGCACGACGGCCTCGAAGCGCACGCCGAAGAAAAGCAGCGCGACCAGCATCAAAAGCGTACCGCCCACGTAATTGCCCAGCGCCTCGCCGGCCGCTGGCCGCTGGTGGCCGACGACTGCGCCACCGAGGATGCTGGCGACGAGCAATACGGAAATCCACGATGATCGGGCAATGTTCTTGAGAGCGCTCAGCATTCGCAGCCCTCGCAGCATTCGCTGTTGCCGAATGGCCCCCAGGCGCCGGCGCCGATTTTCAACGTGCTCGTGTCCCGATCCAGGCACTGGCCGATGCTGTCCGCGATCAAGCCGAAACGCTGGCGAAACTTGTAGATGAAGCAGTAGATGCGCGAGTCGTGGCGCACCTGCGGGCCGACCAGGAAGAGGCCCGGGGTGATGGTCGATTCGTCGGCTTCGGACAGCACCACACGCCCGTCCCCGTCCCAGTCCCAGAGTTCGGCGATCTGCTGGGCGCCGCCGCCTTTGACAAATCCCGTGCCCAGAATGGGGGCCTGCTTTTCATCCCAATACCGGCCGTCGCCCGCATGAATGCGAAAGCCACCGCGGTCGTTCTGCGTCACCCCGATCACGTCGACCCCGAAGAGGATCTCCAGCCTGCCGGTATCGACCGCCTCGTAGAGCCGCTGCCGGGTGTAGGGCGAGAGCGACAGGCTAGGGTCGTGCGGACTTTGCGGGTCCCATGTGGATTTGCGCGCGAGCAGCCGTACCTTGCGCCCGAGCTTGACCAGGCTGACCGCCGCGTCCACGCCGCTCTCGTAGCCGCCGATCACGGTGTAGCGGCGGGCCTTGAAGGTTGACCAACCAGCGACTTGGGCGTAATGCGGGCACCATTGGGCCCCAGGGAAAGGAGCCAGATCGGGAAATTGAAATTCGCCCGTCGCCCAGATCAAGAAACCCGCCTGCAGCCTGCCCCTAGGGGTATCCAGGATGAAGCCGCCGCCTGGCACCGCCGCCACCGCTTCCACCTTGCAATCGCTGGCGATGGGCAGCTCATGCCCCTTGGCGATGAAGGTCAGGTACTCGGCGTACTGGGGGCCGCTCAGATGCTCGGCGCCGGCGTGAATCGCCGGCGAGCTGGGCTCGTTCACGGCGTTCAGGTCCGCCAAGCCGAAGGGGTTGCTGTGAAAGGAGGGCGTGATAAAGCGGGTCTGCGCCGGCCAGCGCCGGAACGATTCGCCGACGCGTCCGGCCTCCAGCACGCCATACTTCAGCCCCGGCACTTTCTGCAGCGCCAAAGCCATGCCTATCCCGGCGGCACCGGCGCCGACGATGGCGACATCCAGGCGGTGCATCAGGCGTTCCTGTTTTTGGCGCCGCCCTGGCGGGCCTTGAAACGAGGGTTGGACTTGCAGATGATGTAGATGCGGCCGCGGCGGCGCACCACCTGGCAATCGCGGTGGCGGGTCTTGGCGTCTTTCAGGGAGGAAAGGACTTTCATGCGGGGCTCCTTTGTAAGCAAAATGGAAGAATCAACAGGTTGGCTTCATGGCGTATCGGTCTTTATTTCAAGGTGGACAGGATCTGGCTCGCGGATCAGTGGGGTAGTTTTTCCGCCCCGCGTCTCGGCGGCACCGGGTCGTAGCCGCCTGGGTGCCAGGGGTGGCAGCGCCCGACCCGGCAGACTGTCAGCCAGCCCCCCCGCAACGCCCCGTGCGTGCGCAGCGGTTCCTTGGTGCGCGTCAAGGTGTTGTACAGATGGATTGCGGGCATCATGCGGCAGCCTCCCGCGCCTGGGGCAAGACATTGCGAAAGGCCCGAAAGGTGTCTTCTATATTTTGACGGCTCACATCCCGGGTGATGAACACCAGCCGCGAGCGCCGATCCGCGCTGGGCCAGGCCGGGAGCGTCGCGGGGGGATGAAAAATATGCTGCACACCGTGGATGACCACCGGCTGGTCGCTGCCTTCGATGTTCAGGATGCCCTTGACGCGCAGGATATTCTCGCCGACGAAACTCATCAGCACCTCCAGCCACGCGGCCAGCAGATCCTCGGGAATTGGTTCGTCCACTGCGAAGCAGAATGCGCGGATGTGATCGTCGTGGCGATTGACATCGTGGTGATGGTGGTGGGCCTCGTGCTCTTGCTCGTCATGCCCATGATGATGGCCGTGCTCATCCTCATAATGGTGGTCATGGGCGTTGCCGACTTCCTTGCCACGGTGATGCGTGTCGTCCGTGTATGCTTCTTCGCGCAGCCAGCGCTCGACGTCGGGCGCCTTGCCCTCGGTCGAGAACAGTCCAAGGTCCAGCACTTTGGCCGCGGCGATTTCGCCGTGGCGCACCTCCCAGCGCGGCGCGGCCGGGTTGATGGCGTCGAGCCGGCGCAGGAGCGCATTGCGCGTCTTGGCATCCACCATGTCCGCCTTAGTCAGCAGCAGGCAATCGGCGATCGCGGCCTGGCGCACGGCCTCTACGTGGCGGTTCAGGGTGGCGTTGCCGGTGGCCAGGTCAAGGGTTGTCACGATGCCGTCCAGGCGGTATCGGTTGACCACCTGGGGGTGGGTCATCAGCGTGTGGACGATCGGGGCCGGATCGGCCAAGCCCGTGGTTTCAATCACCACGCGGTTGAACTGGCGCTGTCCGTTGCGCGAGAAGCGCCAAGTCATGTCCGATAGCGTCTTGACCAAATCTCCCCGTATGGTGCAGCACAGGCAGCCGCTGCTCATTTCCATGACGAGGTTTTCGGCACTATGGGTGAACAGCAGGTGGTCCAGGGAGATTTCACCGAACTCATTGATGATGACCAGCGCGTCGGCCAATTCGGGCTGGCGTACCAGGTGGTTGAGCACCGTGGTCTTGCCGCTGCCCAGAAAGCCGGTCAGCAGCGTAACGGGTATGAGAGGGAAGGTAGAATGGTTCATGCTTATGCTCGATCAGTTGGCGGCATGCCCCAACCTGTCAGATGTATTCATATTGTTGATGGATGGCTGCCGGCTGTATTGCACAGCGAATTCGCGCATGCGCTCGACCATGCCGGCCAAGCCCGTGGCTCGCTGAGGCGATAAATGATGGTGCAGCCCCATTGCTTTGAGACACCAGGGGGAGGTCGTCAACACGTCGGAAAAAGTTCTGCCGGAATAGAGACGAAACAAGAGCGCCATCAAGCCTGCGGCGATCAACGAATCGCTTGTGCCGGTGAAGTAAATGCGGCCATCCCGGCACTCAGGCTTTAACCAGGCACTGGCTTGGCAGCCATGCAGCTTGTACCGGTCGATCCGGTATTCTTGCGCAAACCCCTGCAGCGTCCTTCCCAGATCGATCAAGTATTGGTAGCGTTCCGGCCAATCCGGCATGCAAGCGAAGGCCTGAACCAGCTCAGTCTGGATCGTTTCCTGATCAATATCCGGTTGCGGTTGCGGAGATGCCACCATGCGTATGATCAACTCAGAATGCGGGTTGACGTTCAGGCCACTGGGCGAAGGGGGATGGCCACTGTTGCCAGCCCTCCGGACCCAAGGCCATTTCCTCATCGGTCAGCAGACAGGCATCGAAGTGCGCGCGCAGCGCGCTCTCGTCCATGTCCATGCCGATCAGAACGAGTTCCTGGCGCGCGTCGCCCACACGCTCATCCCATTTTTCGCGGATCAGACGGACGGTTTCCGGGTCTTGCGGCCAGCGCTCTGGCGGCATGGCCGCCCACCAGTAGCCAGCCGGGCCGTGCCGGACGATGGCGCCTGCTTGTGACCAAGAGCCGGCCAGCGTGGGATGACTGGCCAGCCAGTAAAAGCCCTTGGAGCGCACCACGCCAGGCAATTCGCTTGCGACATAATCATGGAAGCGTTGCGGATGAAACGGCCGGCGCGCGCGGTAGACGAAGCTGCGGATACCGTATTCCTCGGTCTCGGGCGTGTGGGTGCCGCGCAGTTCCTGCAACCACCCCGGCGCCTTGGAGGCTTCCTGGAAATCGAACAGGCCCGTGGCCAGCACGCGATCCAGCGGCACCTTGCCGAACTCGGCCACCTCGATGCGCGCCCTGGGGTTCAGCTTGCGCAGAATCGCCATCAATCGTTCGCGCTCCTGCTCGTCGATCAGATCCACCTTGTTGAGCACGAGGACGTCGCAAAACTCGATCTGTTCGATCAGCAAGTCCACCACGGTACGCTCGTCTTCTTCGCCCAGGGATTCGCCACGTTCTTGCAGGCTGTCGCGCGAGCCGTAGTCGCGCAAGAAGTTGTAGGCATCGACCACCGTCACCATCGTGTCCAGGCGAGCCACCTCGCCCAGGCTGCGGCCGTCTTCCCCCTCGAAGGTGAAGGTTTCCGCGACCGGCAAGGGCTCGGAAATGCCGGTGGATTCGATGACGAGCTGGTCGAATCGGCCCTCCTTGGCCAAACGGTCCACTTCAAGCAGCAGGTCTTCGCGCAAGGTGCAACAGATGCAGCCGTTGCTCATTTCGACCAGCTTCTCGTCGGTGCGGGACAGTTCGGCCCCGCCTTCGCGGACCAGCGCGGCGTCGATATTGACCTCGGACATATCGTTGACAATGACCGCCACGCGCCGTCCCTCCCGATTGTTCAGGATGTGGTTGAGCAGCGTCGTTTTGCCCGCACCGAGAAAGCCGGAGAGGACGGTGACGGGCAATCTGGGGTCAGGTAGAAAAGTATTTGGATTCATCGCTCGATATCTAAAGGTGCTGTTCGATGACCGCAGGACGAAACTCGAATGCGCGGCCGTTGGCCAAACGTTGGACGGTTACAGGGAGTTTTTTTATCCGCAGCGCGGAAGGGGCTGACTTTCATCGTTATGGTTCATATAAGGTTGTAATCGGAGTATCAATGAGCGCCCGCTGCCCGGTTGCCTTGCGTGTTCGCTACGCTGACGCAGGCCGAGCACAGTCCCCGAATTTCCACTGCTGTGCTGGCAAGCACAAACTTCCGGCCCTGCGCGCACTGGCTCACACGCTTCCCGAGGTTCGAATCGGAGAGTTCATCGACGTGTCCGCAGTTGTCGCAAATGGCAAATAGCGTGAACGCCTGCGACGCATTAGCGCTGCGTGGGATGTAGGCGTTGATTGACTCCAGACGGTGGACTAAACCATGTTTGATCAACTGAGCCAGGATGCGGTATATCTGAATAGGCGTCTTGAAGTCCTCGTTACGCAAGCGGTCGAGCAAGGCATACGCGCCGAGCGGAGCTTCTGCACGTCGAAGGGCCTCGAGCACACGCTGTTGCTTGGCGGACAATCGCATTGCAATCCTTGAACAGTTCGAAGAATGAGTCCTATCGGGAGGCATATGTGTCTGTTATGTTATAACATAACACTATTGTAGTGGCAATCACACTGTCACTGATAGATGCTGATGCTTAGATCGCGGATCGCGCAACGCGGATGACGGGTTATCCCGGCTAGTACGGTGCGCCGTTACGCGCAAAGTCTCTTAATAGACGCTGCGAAGCCGTCACCGAACCGCCGCCACGGCGAAAGGCTGACGCTTCCCCGCATGCCGGCTATTCGGCGCATTGGCCGTCCCCTTGGGCTGCGATCCGGCATCGCCTTTGTCGAGCGCGCAGCCCCAAACCGTTCAGAACTCCATGCGTAGATTGGCCGACACCGTTCGCCCGGGCGAAGTGTACGCCGCAAGCCGGGCATCGTTGCCGGTCAAGCCGCTCACCACCGACCAATCGTAGTATTTGCGGTCAAAGAGGTTGAATACCGCAAGGTTGAGCGTGGCCTGCTTGCCCAGGCGCACGTAGCCAGTCATGTCGACTGTCGTGTAGCCGGCGGTGGTCAAAGGCACCGGGGCCGTGGGGCCGGTTTGCGTGAGCTCCTCGTTGACCCGTTTTTTGGCCGACACGAAGTTGCCGATCAATTGACCGCCGTACTGGCCGCCGGAGGCGTCCCAAGCGAGACCGGCGACCAGTTTGAAGGGCTGCACGCTATTGAGGGGCTGGTCATTGCTCAGGTCATTGCCCACTGACCATTGCGCCGCGCCAATCAGGCGCCATCTGTCCTTGCTGTCTATCCACTGATTCAAGGACAGGGAGCCTTTGGCTTCAACGCCGTAGATAACTTTAATACCATTCTTCTTCGAGGCTTTGTAAGCCTCCGGGAAGCTTTGCACACCGCCGTGATCGGTCACGGCAATCGCTTTATGGCCCCATTTGGCGGCCATTTTGATATATTGATCCACGGGCGTAATGCCGTCCATCGTGCTCATCGCCGTATGTAGATGAAATTCGACCCGCTTCTCTGCCGCGTCGTCCTTCCGGTCAGGGGGAGCTACGATTTCATTAAC
>LNAP01001505.1_pt1 | contig 25266 bp, 29 predicted proteins | sample 602601 | NCBI WGS metagenome assembly LNAP01 (sample SAMN02440304, study PRJNA202911) | soil metagenome | biome: Subtropical and temperate rainforests or woodlands; isolation source: soil samples (1 kg each in a 20% v/v slurry with milli Q water) were... ...
CGGATTGAAAATCGCGCTTCTACGCGAAATCTACATCTGCTGACGTGCCGATAAATTTCAGATTTAACGTAGACGCGCACACTTCAATTTTGGCGAAGCTTTTTTACACACTCTGGGCCGATTGTTGCCTGTCGCGAAGAGCAGCAATCGACCCACAGCGGCCTTTCTTAAACACTGACACCACGGTCGTCACACCGCCCATTTTCCCTTATGCACTGCTCAACGTCAGAAGTTCTCGAGACTGACTTTAATGCCCGCACGGCCGGCCAACTCAATGGTCTCTTCCACCCGGTCAGCGTCAACAATAAAACCATCGTAATTTTCACCACCGGAGTCCAAGTGAAGATAACGTTTACCAAACCGAACCAACCATCGGTCGAATTCATCAAGCACCTCTGGCATTGATGAGGCACCGTTTCGCACGTAGACGTAGGGCTCTTTCAATTGGTTGGCGCTAACCAGATAAGGAGCCTGATATTCAAACACATCAAAACCTTTCCAATCCAGGCTCATTAAAACGAGGTGTTCAAGTTTTTGCGCCTTTGAACCATCCAACAATCCATCTGTGAAAGCACTACATGCGTCATCTCCCATCGCGTATCTACGCATGACGCGCCTGACAAGTCTGGCGCCTTCTTTTTCCGGAACCACCGCCAACAGCGCCTGGGCAAAAGTCTCGAGTGCCTTTTTTTGTGCGGGATCGGGTGGGCCGGGCCGTAATTCTTTCATGATCGCTGAAGCGCTGAGGTTAGTTTCCTCGGGTGGAGGCATGGTAAAGCGCCCACCAAACGCCCATACCACTCCTTGGAATACCTTGGGGCAAGCGACTTTTCTTTTACCGGCGACAGTCGCTGCTTGTTTTGAGATTTGTGTTGTAGTTGAGCCTAAGGCTCCAAGTGAGGTTTGTCGATCGACCGCCTTTTTTACTGCCAAATTGGACCTGATCCGACCGTCCGCTTTTGGCCCAGAGTGTGTAAAAACGCCTTCGTGAACCCTTGCTATCAGAAATCATAGCAAGGGCTCTCGACAATGTTTTGTTCACGATTTCAGCCAAAAATAGATCCTACACTTGACCTACTCCGAATCGTGACAACAGACGCAAAGCTTGTTTCCTTCAGGGTCTCGAAAATACGCCCCATAAAAATTCGGGTGGTATTCGGGTCGCAAGCCCGGAGCGCCTTCACATGTTCCATCCAATGCCAACGCCAAGGTATGGGCGTTGTGTACGATCTGTCGATTAGGTGCCAGCAGAGCAATCATTTGCCCATTTCCTAGCGTCGCAGATTCGCCGTCGAACGGTTTGCCCACCACGAAAAGAGGGCGTGCAGTGTCGGGGTGTTTCCAGCCCGCCCATGGGCGTTCAAGTTCTGTGAACTTGAGATCAAGTCCGAGTATCTGCATGACCCCTTGATAAAACACAAATGCTCGATTGAAGTCATTCACTCCGATGAATACATGTGAAATCATTTTTTGTCCTAAAAAGAGGAAGCCTTCTCGCACCATACCAAGAATTTTTCAGGCTGTTTTCAACTCCTAGCCCGAAACATACTCCGTCGGTCTTGGAAGCTGTTTTTACACACTCTGGGGCCGAAAGCGGACGACCATGAATGCTCGCTTGTGACCAAAGCTGACGGTTGACTTGGTTAGGATTCAACTTGAGCAGGCTGGTCGCTCGCCTAACCGCTCTACCAACCTTACGAGATAACCGTCGACATCCTGGACGATGAACTCGCGCTGCCCTACTTCTACATTTTCAGCCCGATACCAGGTGTCTTTGCATTCTCGATAGAGTGGAAATCCAGCCTGATCAAGTTTTTGGATGATGGGTGCAACGGCCTCGACATCAATCTGCAGGTTGATGCCTCTTCCAAACGGTTTAGTCAACGGCGCAGTCAGCCATTGCCCGGCATTCGAATCAATCTGCTCAAGCATTACTTGAGCGCCATTTAAATCAAGGTATGCGAATCCATCTTCCGGACGTTGATAAGCTATTTTGAACCCCAGGCAAGAAACCCAAAAAGCCATACTGCTACCCAGATCGGTGACCATCAGCTCCGGCACCAGTTTGTTACGTTCGAACATGAGATGACTTCCATTTCAAAAGGCTTACATGGCGGGCTGCGGCTTTCAGCTGACGTTCCTTCAGAATCTGGGTGCCGATACCCTTCGCTTGAAATTCGTGTGAACCAGCGATGTTCTGAACATGGATTCGATCGTCTTTGTCCAGAACTTGAAAGTAGCCAACAGTCTGGCCGTCGACCTCAAACCGACGTGGTTGCATATGCGAATTCGGCTGCAAAATTAGAGCGCTGCCAACTTTCAGCCCAGCCCCATATTTTCTCGATGTGCCCGTGGAAAACTGCTCGATGCAAGTCAAACAGGGCTGTTCGATCACTGTCAGTTGCGGGGCGTACCGTCATATCGCTTATCAATCCCTGATAACGCATGCCCTCCAGTGCTGCGCTATATCGGCATAACTTTGATTTGTGCTGAAGTCCGGAGAGGCTAGCGCCTGTAAAAACAAACAGCAACACCACTCAATAAACCGACTGCTGAAAACACCTTTTTTGCGCGCAGCTACGCGAAATCCGAGCCCGGAATGCTCTGCTCAAAGTGAAGGTGTCAATCTCAAGCGCGTACTTCTCTACCGTCGAAACCAAGGCCGATTTTTTTCAACAGGACCCAAAGCTGCTCTTTGACCCATGCAGCCTGACTGATTGCTCATAGAAATTTTACGGAGAATTTACGGAGCCTTTAGGGTGGGCATCCGATACTGCGCGGTGCTAATTTGGAACGCTACTGTGATGTCCCTCGCAGCAATTCGGCTTATCGGCTTCATCTTAGGTATTTTTTTGATCACGCTGGCCGTGAGCATGGCTATTCCCATGATCACACTGGTGATCTATGAGCGTAGCGACGATCTCTCGGCCTTCCTCTGGTCGAGTTTGATTACCTTCATCTGTGGTCTCCTGTTGATCGTGCGGGGGCGCCCGAATACTGGCGATCTTCGGCCGAGGGACATGTACTTGCTGACTACCGCAAGCTGGGTAGTTGTGTGCACCTTCGCAGCTTTACCCATGGTGTTCATCAGCGATATCAGCTACACCGACGCATTCTTTGAAACGATGTCTGGCATCACGACCACTGGCTCGACTGTACTCACCGGTCTGGATAGCTCATCTCCCGGCTTGCTGATCTGGCGCTCCATGCTCCACTGGTTGGGTGGCATCGGCTTTATCGGCATGGCTGTGGCGATTCTTCCACTGTTGCGAGTCGGCGGCATGCGTCTGTTCCAGACAGAGTCCTCAGATTGGTCGGAGAAAGTGACACCGCGCTCCCATGTGGCAGCCAAGTACATTCTTTTGCTCTATCTGTGGCTGACGGGCATCGGAGCTCTAGCGCTCTGGCTCGCGGGAATGACGCCATTTGAAGCGGTCAACCACGCGATGTCGCTAATCTCTACCGGAGGGTTCTCAACTTCGGATTCCTCTCTCGGGCATTGGACTCAACCAGCGATTCACTGGGTGGCGGTAGTCATCATGATTCTGGGCAGCCTGCCATTCACCTTGTATGTCGCGACATTGCGGGGTAATCGGCGTGCGCTGATCAAGGATCACCAGGTACGCGGATTTATTGGATTCTTGCTCGTCACATCGCTGGCTGTTGGTACCTGGCTGTATTTTCACAGCGATTACGGATGGTGGGATGCGTTTCGTATCGTGGCAGTCAATGTGACCTCGGTCGTCACGACCACCGGAATTGCGGTTGGCGACTACACCTTGTGGGGCAGTTTCGCTGTTTTGCTGTTTTTCTATTTGACCTTCGTCGGTGGCTGTTCCGGCTCAACGGCAGGCGGTCTTAAAATCTTCCGTTTTCAGGTGGCTGCCGCTCTGCTGGTCAGCAGCTTGAAGCAGTTGATCCATCCTCGAGCCGTGATTCAGAAAAAATACAACGGTCACCCCATCGACGAGGAGATCGTGCGCTCGCTTTTGACCTTCTCGTTTTTCTTCACCATCACGATTGCCGCCATCGCTTTGGGCCTGGCTTTCATTGGGCTTGATTGGATAACCGCGTTGAGCGGTGCCGCTACGGCGGTGTGTAACGTCGGGCCAGGCCTGGGCACGATCATTGGGCCGGCAGGTAATTTCTCGTCATTACCGGATGCCGCCAAATGGCTACTCACCGTTGGAATGCTTCTGGGAAGGTTGGAAATCCTGACTGTGTTGGTGCTCGTAACTCCAGTTTTCTGGAGATATTGACCCCGCTAGTCGAGGGCAGGTTTTGGCCGATTTCATCAATGGGGCCGATGAGGTACAGGCTTTACTCGCTCATGAAGGTCAGGAAGCCGCGATAAGGGCGCAATACCTCAACAACCCCTAACGCCCAATCAACGAACTCGCCAACAACGCCTCCAACCCCATCGGCTTGGCAAAGTAATAACCCTGGGCCTGCCCTGCGCCCATTTCGCGCAGCAGGTCCAGCGTCGCTTGATCCTCGACGCCTTCGGCCACCACGCTCAGGTCCAGCGATTCGGCCATCCGCACAATCGCCCGGACAATCGCGCGACTGCGGGGGCTGGCGGTCAATTCGAGGATGAACGACTTGTCGATCTTCAGGCCGCTGAAACGGTATTGATGCACATAGCTCAGGGATGAAAACCCGGCACCGAAGTCATCAAGCACCACCGACATGCCGTTGTCGGCCAATTGCTGCATGGTCAGTCGGGCAATCGCCGGTTCGGCGACCAGCGCCCCTTCGGTCAACTCCAGGCAGATCCGCGACGGCTCGACCCGGTGCCGCGCCAGCAAGGCAAGCACATCACTGGCGAAGTCCGGACGCGTCATGCTGTAGCTGGAGCAATTGACGTGCACCGGCGGCCAGTTGGCGTGCTCGGGTTGCGCGAGGATCATTGCGATGCTGGTCAGCATGTACAGGTCCAGGCGACCGATCAGGCGCAAACCCTCGACGTCCGGCAAAAACTCGCCCGGCGCGATCACCCGGCCGCCCGGCTGGTGCCAGCGAATCAGCGCTTCGAGGGCAACCAGTTCGCCGCTTTCGACGCTGACGATCGGCTGGAAATACGGCAGCAATTCGTCGGTACGCTTGAGCGCGTTGCGCAAGGCACCTTCCCGCTCGACCTGGTCCGAGACTTCACGGCGCACTTCCTGATTGAACACCGCGTAGCTGTCGCGTCCGGCACTCTTGACCCGGTACATCGCCGCATCGGCATCGCGCAGCAAGTCGGCGGGCTCCATATGAAACTGGCTGTCGGCGCTGACGATACCGATGCTGCAGGACGAAAACACCTCATAGCCATTGATCAAAAACGGCAGGTCAAACGCCACCAGAATCCGTTCGGCGATTTCGATCACCACGTCCAGCGGCGCGTCGGGTGCCAGCACGGAAAACTCATCGCCGCCCAGGCGTGCGAGCATGTCGGTGTCGCGCAGGCAACCGCGTAAACGGTGGGCGGCCTGCCTCAACAGCAGGTCGCCAAAATGGTGGCCGAGGCTGTCGTTGACCAGTTTGAAACGGTCGAGGTCGATGAACATCACCGCCAGGTGCCCGCCTTCGCTGCCGAACTGCGACCAGGCCAGATTGAGGCGCTGTTGCAGGTAGGTACGATTCGGCAGCCCGGTCAGCGCATCGTGGGAGTTCTCGTGCTGCAACTTGGCATTGGCGTGATCGAGCTCGCGGGTGCGGTTCTGCACCCGGGCTTCCAGCTTGAGGTTGGCGGCATGGATCGCTTCGGCGGCCGTGCGGCGCGATAACGCGGTGTCGATGTGCCGCGACACGAACGTCAGCAATTCCTGGTCACGCAGGGTATAGCGCACCTGCGAGGTATAGCTTTGCACTGCCAGCACGCCACGCACCACATCGCCATCGAACAAGGGAATGCCCAGCCAGGAATAGGATTGGAAATACGCATCGGCCACTTCGATTTCACCGTGCGCAGTCAATCGCTCGGCTTCGTCGGCGTCAATCAGGCAAGGTCGGCGCTGACGGATCACGTACTCGGTCAAGCCCCGGCTCCCACGCCGTGCCACCGGGCAGGTCGTCTGCCGCTCATCAACGTAATAGGGAAAGGTCACTTCACTGGTCGCGTCGTCGAACAGCGCAATGTAGAAGTTCCGCGCGAACAACAGATCACCGACGATGCCATGCAGGGTTTGAAACAACTCAGCCATGTCGCCAGGCTGGCTGGACAGTTCAGCGATCTGGAACAGCGCGCTCTGCAGATGCTCGGCGCGCTCTCGTTCTGCCACTTCCTGCCGCAATGCGTCGTTGAGTGCCGACAGCTCCAGGGTACGACGTATCACCGTCGCTTCCAGGTCCTCTCGGTGCAGGATCCGGTCCAGCGCCATGGCCACGTGGCGTGCCACCACCAGAAACAGCGCGCGGTCCTCGGCGCTGTAGGTTCGGGAAACCTCGTAGACCTGCATCGCGAGCATGCCGAACACGTCATCCGAGGCATTTTTCAACGGCGCCCCCATCCAGAACTCGGGACGATCACCCACGCAGTAAAAACGCTCCTCGGCCTGAGCCGCGAGAATGCCTGCGGCGTCGATCAGCAATGGCTGGCCAGTGGTCAACACTTGCCCGGTCAAGGACAGGTGTGACGGGTCAAGGTATTCGTAGTGCTGGGACTCGACGGCATCAACGTCGATGATGTCGACGTAATACGGATAGTCGATCTTGCCGCTGTGCGGGTCATACAACGCGAGATAAAAGTTCTCGGCATCGATCAGGCTCGCCAATAGTTGGTGAACCCCCACCAGAAACACTGACCGGTCGCGGGTCGAACTGGCCAGGTAGGTAATTTCATACAGCACACGCTGAGTAATCTGCGCACGGGCAAGCGTATTGGTCTGTACCTCAATGCCCAGGCGCAGGGCAAATTCGGCGAGCGCCGGTTCAGCGGCATCGTCGACTGGCGCAAGCAGCCAACCCAGTTCACTTTCGCCCTTGCCGGTCGGCCAGCGGTGCAATCGCCAGGTCAGGCAAAAGGCTTCGAACTCGTCATTCGCAACACTTGAAGGCCACCGCGCACGTGGATCGCCCTGCCCGACCAAATGCATTTGTTCGCCGGCGCGGTAAACCACCCACGCGGTGGTGTGCCCCCAGTTGCGCGCTGAATCCAGCAATTGCTCGATCGTATTTTCGTTGCCAGCGTACGCCATGCCGACAGTCTCCGAATTTCCTTTTCGTTGAGATGCAACCACGTGGCAATCGTTCGATTGCCGCGCAGAGTCGTTGCATGGACGAACACTCATCAGCGCTCCCTGAGCCAGTAACTGGCGATACTTACTGAGTGATTGCTAGCAATGCGCCAGTGAGCATCCCGTTTAAAGCTTATAGAGCTTTTATTCAATAGATTTTTTCGGTTTGCTACACACGTTAGTCCACGACCTGTATCTGCGTCAGCCCTACCCGCTCGGCCTGCTCTGAAATCTCCGCTGGCGTCGCATCCGCATTGGGCATGATCAGGCTGTTCTCTCCATCCCCAAAATGCAGTTGCAACAGGTGCATCGCCGCCTCATGGACAGGCAGCCGAGGCTGATTGAACTCGAACACGTGAGTGCGGGGCTCGCCGTTGAACAGGTATTGCACAGTGTAGTGGCGCATGCCGGGATCCTCGTAATGGGAGAAGTGCGCACGGTTGAACTAACCTTCAATTTCCAATGATGTCCAGCATGCCCTCATTCGAGGAAGTGAATATGAAATTCGCATTCGTCGCTGCCGCAGTCGCCGTCATGCTCACCTCATCGCTTCCCGCCAATGCGGTCGCCACTGAAGAGACCGAAGCCATCCGCCCTTTTCAGATCCACGTTCCTGACCGCGATCTGGCGGATCTGCGTGAGCGCATTGCGGCGACCCGCTGGCCGGATAAAGAGACGGTTTCCGATCGGTCCCAGGGCGCTCAACTGGAACAATTGAAGGCGCTGGTTCACTACTGGGGCACGAGTTACGACTGGCGCAAAGTCGAGGCCCGGCTCAACGCCTTGCCGCAGTACGTCACGACGATCGATGGCGTGGACATCCATTTCATCTGGGTGCGCTCTCCCCGTCCGAACGCTTTGCCGTTGATCATGACCCACGGTTGGCCAGGCTCCATTCTCGAGTTTATTGATGTCGTCGGCCCGCTCTCCGACCCCGTCGCTCACGGGGGCAACGCGGCGGATGCATTTGATGTGGTGATTCCGTCGATCCCTGGCTATGGCTTCTCCGGAAAACCGACGGGGATTGGCTGGGACCCGGATCATATTGCACGGGCATGGGCGCAGTTGATGAAACGCCTCGAGTACACGCGGTACGTCGCCCAGGGTGGCGACTGGGGTGGCCCGATCACCAGCGCGATGGCGCGCCAGGCACCGGCCGGATTGCTCGGCATTCACCTCAACCTGCCGGCCACAATTCCGCCGGAAGCGACTGCGGCACTCGCTGCGGGCGGGCCGGCACCGGAGAACTTCTCCGCGCAGGAACGCGCCACCTTCGACGCCGTTGCCACACTGATCAAGCAGGGCAACCTGGCGTACAGTGCAATGATGGCCGCAAGACCGCAGATGATGGGCTACGGCGTAGCGGATTCACCGAGCTTTCTCGCCGCGCTCCTGCTCGTTCACCCGGGATTTTCAAAATGGATGTACGGCGCCGACCCTCAACAGCTGCCGACAAAGGATCAAGTGCTGGATAACTTCACGTTGTACTGGCTCACGAACAGCGCCGCTTCGGCAGGACGGCTGTATTGGGAAAACAAAGGGCGCAGCCCGCTTTCCTCTGCGGCACAGAAGACCACCGAGATTTCCCTGCCAGTGGCGGTCACAGTGTTTCCAGATGACGTTTATTTCCCTCCGGAAACCTGGGCCCGACGCGCCTACAGCCGTCTGATCTACTTCCATCAAGCCGACAAAGGCGGTCACTTTGCAGCCTGGGAACAGCCCCGACTCTTTACTGAAGAACTTCGCACAGCGTTCAAGTCTCTGCGTTAGCGGTGCCTGGTATGTGTGAGAGGATGCTGGCGGCCAGGAGCGGACCGGTGTCCCACTGCACAATGATCCAGGTTGTTTACCAAGGAGGGAGCGTACTTATGAAGCCCGTCAGAATCAGGACTCTGGAAAGCACGGATGCTGAAGCGTTGCTGACATTTGAATTGGACAATCGCGAGTGGTTCGAGCGCCACATTGACGCGCGTGACGCTGCTTTCTACTCGACGCGGGGTGTCACCGAGCACATCACGGCTTATTTGTCCGATTATGCCGCCGGAACCTGGCACCCTTTTGTCATCGAAGACGCTGGCGGGAAAATAGTGGGTCGGGCGAACCTGAAAGGCATCGATACGGCAGAACGGTCGGCAGAAGTCGGCTATCGAATTGCTCAAAGTGCGTGTGGTCAAGGACTGGCCACACAGGCGGTGAAGCATCTGATCCAGGAGGCGCGGTTGCGTTGGAACCTTAAACAACTGGTTGCCAATGTCTACGCCGCAAATATCGGCTCGGCAAAGGTACTCGCGCGCTGTGGCTTCTTGATCGAGCATCCATCCGGGCAAGAAGGGACAGCCCAGGAATATCGATTTGGCCTGTCGATTTAGACGAGTGGAAAAACAGCTATCGTTTATTCGCAGACAAAAAAAACCCCGCCACCGAATGCGGTGCGGGGCAAAAAATTGGTTGGTTGCGGCCAACCAAAGGAGCTCTGTAGAAAACGTTTACGTACCGGGGTTAGATGCAGTCCTGTGCGGCGCGTTCAAAACTGGAAGGCAACAAGTTCGAGGCCAACAGGTGCCGCTCGTAGATGAACACCTTGCCGCCGTTGCCGGCCTTGTAGGCTTCCAGCACGTTGTCCGCCGAGACTTTGCTCGGCACCACGATCCGGTAGCTGCGCTGGGTCTGCGAGACGGTCGGGTTGCCCTGCAATTTCGGTACAACGCATTCAGCGTATTGGGCCGGGGTCTTGCTGGTCTGCAAGGTCAGGGTCGGGTCGTTCGGCGCGGAGGCACAACCGGCGAGCAACAAGGCGCCGAAGGCCATGGCAGGCACACTTAAAAGACGCATCGGTCTCATCCTGAAAGGTTCGTTCATCAAATCACGCAAATTTTCGTGAGTGGTGTGTCGTTGGAGGTGATTTTCCGGGTATTGCGAACAAAGTAGAACTTGCGTTTCTTGATGGTCACTATTACCTCTAACAATAGTTGCGCGCCGTGCCGGCGGATGAATACTCAATCGCCACTGGAAACGATGGATGAGGAACTCTCCTTGAGAACGTTTGACTTGATTCGTGACGCTGTTTTGCCCGATTTCCGTGATCGGGTGGCCGAGTACCTGGTGCAGTACGAAACCGTACTACTGGGCAAACCGGCGCCCGACCTGAAGCTGGAGCAGGCCACCGCCAATCAGTTGCGCGGGTATTTGCGCGGGCTGAATACCACGCGGGTGCTGGGTATGGCGGATTGGGAGGAGCTGGATCGGCGGGTGGTGAATACGTGGCTTTTAACGATCGACCAATGACAGAAGCAGCACACAAAACCAAAAAGGAGTTTGCGTCATGACCGACGATTCAAAACTAAAAGGACCAGCGTCGTACTTCCCCTCTATTGAAAAAAAGTATGGGCAGCCGATCACCCACTGGCTAACCCTGCTCACAACAGTCAGCGGCAAGAAGCATATGGAAATGGTGGCCTTGCTCAAGACTGAACACGGCATGGGCCATGGCCATGCCAACGCATTGGTTGCGTACTTTTTAGCGAGCGCTAAAACCGACTGACGAGAGGGGTCGCATCGATATCGCAGCATTCGATACCAAGCCTTTGAAATGACTGTCAGGCCCTGCGCGCAGAGCAATACGCCACAATAAGCTGAGTGAACGCTGCCACTATCGCCTGGTCCGCTTCAGGTGAGGTAAACAACCGAAACTCCGCATCAGGCAACTCCGGCAACCCTTGTTCCGCCCCAAGAACCACCAGTCCTTGCCTCAACTGGCTGAGTGGCATGGGCGCTACCGCGAAGCCAGCAAGCGCCGCTGCCTGCAACCCGGCCGTGCTGCTGCATAACATGGCCGTGCGTTGGGCGATGCCCGCCTGAGCCAGTCGCTTCAGCGCTGCTTCGCGATAAGGGCACGGCTCGGGGAACAGGGCCAGCGGCAACGGCGTCGGTAGCTGCGTGACGGGTTGCGCCGACCAGGCCCACACCAGCGGTTCTTGCCATAGCAAAAGACCCGCTTCGCTGGTTTCGCACAGCGAACCGATGACCAACTCCAGATGCCCTTGCTTCATCAGCGCCAGTAACGTGCCAGGAATGCTCACTTGTACGTCGATCTCCATCCCTGGGTACTGTGCGGCGAAATCCTGAAAAGTGCGCAGCAGGCGAGATTCGACAAAATCCTCGGACACCCCGATCCGCAGTCGCCCGTGAAATGGCGTACGCGTCAGTTCTGCCCAGGCATCACGATTCAACACAAGGATCGTGCGCGCATAAGACAGCAGGCGCTCGCCATCGGGCGTCAGTTGCTGGGAGCGGGTGGTCCGCGTCAACAGCGGTTTACCAATCTGCTCTTCCAGTCGCCGCACATGGCCACTGACCGCAGATTGAGTAAGGTGCAGCTTTTCAGCTGCGCGACTGAAGCCTTCTTCATCGACGACAGCGACAAATGTTTTGAGCAGCAGGGTATCGAACATAGTTTTATACGTGATCAATCTAGTACTAATTTACGATTTATATTTCAAATACAACTATGTTGCAATGCCTCCCTACCCCACCACTCGAGGCGCGCCATGACTACTCTTCTGCATATTGAATGTTCTCCACGCAAGCAGCGTTCGGCGTCCCTTGAAGTCGCCCGCCGCTTCATCTCGCGTTATCAAGAACACATCCCGAACACCGAAATCCTCACGCTCGACCTCTGGAACATGGCGTTGCCGGAATTCGATGACCTGGCCATGGAGGCCAAATATGCAGGACTCAATGGCACCGCCTTGACCCCGGCGCAACAGCAGGCCTGGAACACTTTGAAAGACCTGGCTGCGCACTTGCACCGTGCGGATGTGCTGGTGATGTCCGTACCGCTTTGGAATTTCAGTATCCCGTACAAACTCAAGCACTTCATCGACCTGGTTTCGCAGAAAGACATCCTGTTCAGCTTCGACCCGGAACGCGGCCTGGAAGGCATGCTGCACAACAAAACCGCCGTGGTGGCGTACGCCCGCGGCCTGGATTTTTCGGCGCAGTCGATCACGCCGGCGGAGCGTTTCGACTTTCAGAAGCCTTACGTGGAAGCCTGGCTGCAATTCATCGGCGTGACCGATGTGCATTCGGTGATTGTGGAAAAAACCATCCTGGGGGAAGACGTTGATCGTGGCGCGCGCGAGGCTGCGACTCGGCAGGCCAGGAAACTGGCAGATGAGATCTGTCGCTGACGCTTCAGCATCAAGGCCCCCATCGCGACTGCTTGCCCAACCCCATTCGCCCATCAACATTTGACCTATCCTTTATCCAACCCAGAACGTCGGTCTCCGCCATGTCCGCCCCCGAATCCACCCTCCTCCAAAGTTGGCACCTTAATGCCCGGTCCTGGATCGAAGCCATCCGCGCCGGCACCATAGAAAGCCGCCACACGGTCACAGACCAGGCCATCCTGCTGGCGGTGCTGGGCCGTCAGCCCGAGCGCGTGCTCGACCTGGGCTGCGGTGAGGGCTGGCTGTTGCGTGCGTTGACGGAACGTTCCATCGAGGCGGTCGGTGTGGATGGCGATGCAACGCTGGTCGAAGCGGCCCGTGCGGCGGGAACTTCTGTGGTGCATTTGGCGAGTTATGAAGCGTTGGCGGAGGCAAAAGTCGATATCGGTCGTGACTACAACCTGATCTGCGCCAACTTCGCCTTGCTGCACCAGGACATCATCCCTCTGCTCGCCGCCATGCCTCCCCTGCTCGCCCCAGACGGTGCGCTGGTGATTCAGACACTGCATCCGTGGGCCGCAGCGGCGGGGGATTATCAGGATGGCTGGCGCACAGAGACCTTTGCCGGGTTCAAGGGGCAGTGGCAACCCATGCCCTGGTATTTCCGCACCTTGTCCAGCTGGCTCAATGCCTTGGACATGGCCGGTTTTCGGTTGGCCGGCCTGCAAGAGCCGCAGCACCCACAAAGTCCCGTGCCGCAGTCGTTGCTATTGATCGCCGAGCCTATACGCCGAGGATGAGCGATGGCGCCCGGCATCACTTTCGCTTTTGCCGCGCCTGTTCCTCCTCCGCCAGCGCCTGACGAACCAGCGCTCTCGCCGCCCAGGCAGCGGCATCGAGTGATTCTTCAACGCTCGCGCCACTGATATCGCGCACGGCGATCAACGCTTCAGTGCCGATGACGATCGACAGCGCCTGCTTCAGGCGTTTGCGCGCACGGGGTGTGAGCACGTCCTTCAGCGAGTCGACGATCGGCTCGATGTAGCTCATCCGTCGGCCCGGCCGCAGGGGTTCGTGGGTCTCGCTTTCCAGCCACACCGACATGAACGAACGTTCCATCACGTGCAAGCCGATCTCGTCGTCGATCAAGAGTGTGTTCAACGCGTTCGCGGCCAGGCCAATGCCCTTTACCGGATCGTCTCCCGGCCGCCAGAAGCTTTCCAGCGGCTTCATTTCGCGATCGGCGGCCAGCTCGCTGATCAACGCCTCGGTCGAGGGAAAGTAGCGATAGGCCGTGGCGCGCGAAACCATTGCGCGCTCGGCCACTTGCGCAACCGTCGGGTGAAGGCCCTCGTCGCGCAAGGCGACGGCGGCATCGATCAGCGCCTGGCGAGTTCGCAGCTTCTGGTTGGTGCGACCTTGCGTACCGCCGTTGGGGTTCGACGGGCTTGACTTCGGTATGGACATGGAATATATGAGACTCTGTCTTTTCGTGAGATACAGTCTCACAATAGACGTACAGCAACCAACCTGCAAGGTTGCCCATTATGTTTCAGCAACTGAACGCGCCTCAGGGCGCATGAGGTGTATGCCATGAATCACAACCTCCGTTCGCGGACCTGGTTTCGGCTCGCTGCGATCTACTTTGCGCTTGGCGTGATGCTGGGCGTGGCGATGGGCGCTTCCGGCGACCACTCGCTGTTCGCGGTACATGCCCATGTCAATCTGTTGGGATGGGTGTCGATGGCCCTGTTCGGCATCATCGGCACCGCGCACCCGTCAATCACCGAAGGGCGCGTGGCGGCTGCCCAGTTCTGGACGTACAACGTGGCCGTCCCGGTGATGCTCGGCGCGCTGACGCTGCGCCTCAAGGGCTTTGCGTCGGTCGAGCCATTGATTGCTGGCGCATCCGTCCTGATTGGCTGCAGTGTGCTGCTGTTTGTGTGGCTGGTGTTTTCGCGCATCGGTGTCACGGCGGAGCACTTGAACAGCGCGTCACGGGAATCGCGCCTGTCATAACGAAGGACCAGCAGGCGTTTTTGGGCAGCGTATCGGTGCGAGGGAGATTGACCTCGAATTGGGCTGCTGCCCTTCTCACTTCGCCGACATCTTGCACAAAAGGTTCGAAGATAAAGGGCAGCGCGTTGGCGGAAATACCGATGCCGTTATCGCTGGGTCGCCCCTCTGAAACACTATCGAAGCTCCGCCCTCTTACTCCCTGTCTTTCGTCGAACGGATGAGATTGCCCCGCAATTTCACAATCGCCTTCTGCATTTTCACGAAGTCGTCGGGGTCAAGACCGGTTTGCGGGAAGCCCTCTTCCGAGAGCCCTTCACGCAGCTTTCGCCCCTCTTTCGTGAGGCTGATCCGCACCTGGCGTTCGTCTTCCGGGTCGCGCTGGCGCAGCACATAACCCATCGCTTCCAGCTTCTTCAGGATCGGCGTGAGGGTGTTGGACTCCAGGAACAGCTTTTCGCCGAGGCTGCCAACGGTCTGGTTGTCTTCCTCCCACAGTGCAACGAGGGTGATGTATTGCGTATAGGTCAGCCCGAGCCGTTCGAGCATTGGCTTATAAGCCTTGCCGAAGGCGAGATTGGATGAATAGACCGCAAAACACAGGAATTCGGAGAGCTTCAGGTCGAGGGCGGCTGGCTTGTCGGTGGTTTTCATGGGGCGTTCTCTTTGGCCAATCTTGCAAGGCTGAAACTCTACATCGTATGCGATGGTATCGGAAGTGCGTCAACCATCGACGGGCGGCGCGGGCGTTCCAGGCCTGTAGCAGCCGACGGCCGGTTGACCGGGATGAACCGGGTGAGCCGGCCGTGCCGTGCGTTACTCGGTGCGGACGTTCAGGGCGACGTCTATGTTGCCGCGTGTTGCCTTGGAGTAAGGGCAGATTTGATCAGCGTTATGGGCCAGTTCAGTTGCGACTCCCTGGGTCAGACCCGGCACGACCAGGGTCAGTCGGGCCTGCAGGAAATAGGCCGGGCCGGTCTGGCCCAGATCGACTTCAATGTCGACGGCCGTATCGGGCGGCAGTGTCACTTTCATCTGCTGGGCGGCCAGCCCCACCGCAGCGATGTAGCAGGCCGACCATGCCCCGGCGAACAATTGCTCGGCTTTCGGGTGCGGCTGGACGGCGGTGAGTTCGTGTTCCGGTTTGGCGTTGCCGGGCGAAGACAGCGTTATGTCGAGGCTGCCGTTATGGCCGCGCGACGTGGTGCCGGCGCTGCTGTGGGTGGTGTGGGTTTTGCCGGTGACCAGTACTTTTTCGATCTTGCTCATGATCATTCCCTCAGGCTTGCAGGTTGTGCGCACGCGCTTGTATCGCATGCGATGTCAGAAGCACATCCAGACATCATGCCCTCATCGCGCTCAGGACAACGTCGATTTTGCAGAGTCAGTCGGGCCTGAAGGAAGTAGGCCGAATTAGTCTGGCCCAGGTCGACACCGCTGTCGACGGCAAGATCTGCCGGCAACACGATAACGACCCGAACCAGCCTGATCCTCTAAACAACAAGAGTCAGGTGTGCACTGCCTGCGGGCCTGTCACTTATCGCAGTGACTTGAATCCGGCCCGCACTTCCTGCGAGAAAAGCTCGGGCTGTTCCCATGCAGCAAAGTGCCCACCTTTGGGCAGCTTGTTGTAATGCACAAGCTTGGGATAGGCTTTCTGCGACCAGCTTTTCGGCGCCTCATACAGTTCATCCGGAAACACGCTGACGGCCACCGGAATGTTGACGCCCTTGACGGCGAAGAATGTCGACTTGTTCTCGTAATAGAGCCGCCCCGAGGACACGGCCGTGTTGGTCAGCCAGAACAGTGTGATGTTGTCGAGGACGTCATCGGGCGTGAGGCCTTCCGGTTCCCCGTCAATGGAACGCGCAATCATCTCGTAGCTTTTGGGATCGTGATCGAGCATGAAGGCCGCCAGACCCACCGGTGAATCATTGAGGCCTGTCAGCGACTGAGGCCTGTCACCCATCATGATTGCGTAGCCGATGTGCTTGTAGGTATTGGCGAGTTGTTCAGCCGCTCGCTGCTCTTCCTCGGAAAGACCGCTGGGTATCGGCTCGCCACGAAACAATGCCGCATCGATGTCAGGCGGGATGACGCCAGGCATGTTCGAATGAATACCGATCAAGCCAGCCGGGGCCTTTACTGCCATCAAGTCGACGATGATAGAACCCCAATCTCCCCCTTGCGCCCCGTAGCGGGTGTATCCGAGGCGCTTCATCAGCTCGACGTAGGCATCGGCGATACGCTCGGGATTCCAGCCAGCCACTTTCGGCTTCTCCGAGAAGCCGTAACCCGGCATCGATGGAATCACCAGGCTGAACGCGTCGGAGGCACTGCCACCGTGCGCCGTCGGATCGGTGAGTGGACCGATGACTTTCATCAGCTCGATCACCGAGCCTGGCCATCCGTGGGCCATAAGGAGTGGCAACGCATTTTCGTGTTTTGAGCGGACATGAATGAAATGGATATCGAGGCCATCAATGTTAGTGATGAAGTTTGGAACTGCATTTATCTTGGATTCGATTACTCGCCAGTCATACTTTGTTGCCCAATATCTGGCCAGTTTCTGGATCGTCGCGAGCTGTACACCTTGAGAGGAATCATTGACGGTTTCCTTGTCCGGCCATCGAGTTGCTTCTATTCGTCTACGCAACTCTAAAAGTTCAGTCTCCTGGGCGATAAAATGAAAGGGGCGTATTTCAGCGGAAACATTATTTGTTTTTGTTGAAGTATTCGACATCGCGTCAGTCCTGATTGAGAAACCGAGTAATCCCAGCGGTGCAGCAGCACAGGCCACGGCTGCAGCACCGCAGAATTTCCGTCTGGTTAGAGAAGGCAGTTTTATGTTTTTTGACATACAGGCTCCTAAGGCACAAAGTCACACGAGCGCCTGTTTGATTGAGTACGGAGAAGTAACGACAAATGGTTATTTATAGAGTGCGTTGCAACACTCTTTGATCGATCGTCTTTTATAGTCTGTCGAGTGACGAAGCAGCCCGTTCAATCACGCCGTCTGGACATTCAAATAAACATCAATGTTGCCGCGCGTTGCTTTCGAGTACGGGCAAATTTGATCCGCCGCATGCGCGATAGCGCTAGCCACTTCATGAGGCAGGCCTGGCAGGTGAACATTGAGCCCGGCTTGCAGAAAGTAAGCGTTCCCGGTTTGCCCCAGATCGATCTCGATATCGACGGACACGTCCGCGGGAATAGTCACCTTCAACTCTTTGGCCGCGAGGCCAAGCGCTGCGATGTAGCAGGCCGACCAGGCGCCGGCAAACAACTGCTCGGCCGTCGGATGCGGTTGGGTGGCGACGAATACGTGCGCCGGTTTGGCGCTTCCGGGCGTTGAGAGTTCGATGTCGAGATTGCCGTTGTGTCCGCGTGACGTGTTGCCGGAGCTGCTCAAAGTGGTGTGGGTCTTGCCGGTGACCAAGACTTTTTCGATTTTGCTCATCAGTGATTCCTTGAGGTTTTTATTAGAGTCAAACAGCGAAAATGATACGTAACTATCTGACAGGACAGATTTTAATGGCGTGACCAGGCACCGAGAAGAACGGAAAAACCGATCACCTTCGGCTTTTCCGTTCAGCCCGCTGCCCTTCGGGAATCTCGCCACCGCTCGTCGCCAAGGCCCGGCATGAGCTTTGACATGACGGGGTCTTTGGTTGAATATGCATCGCATACGATTTAATCGATAGCGATAACAAGCCGCCGCAGCCCTTGCCGTTTGGAGATCCAGCCAATGTCTACCTCTTCCGATCACGCTTTCCATGGCCACAACGGCAACAACTGGGTCACCGCTTCATGAAGCTGGCCCAGCTGCGAGCGTTCTGTTCGGTTGTCGACATGGGCAGCTTTCGTTCGGCGGCACGACGACTGGACTCCGCCCAGAGCACGCTGACAGAGTCGATTCAAAGTCTGGAAAGAGAACTGGGGGTCACCCTGTTGGTGCGCTCCAATCAAGGCATCAGCCTGACTCTGGCCGGCAAAGTGTTCCTGACCCGGGCACGCTCGATCATCCTGGAATGCGATCGCGCTGTACTGGACGTCCGACAATGGAACGCCACGCCCGAAGGTCAGATCGCTTTGGGTGTCTCGGCAGAACCACTGTCTGCGTGTCTGATGCCGGTCTTCAGCAGTTTTACCCGTCGATTTCCAAAGGTGCAGCTACACGTTGCCGGTGGAAAAACGAAGAGGCTGATCGAGATGATTCGCGCTGGCCGGCTCGACTTTGTGATGTGTCCCCTGAGTCCCGACGTCTGCGATATCGACCTGCACATTGAGCGGCTTTACCACTCAAAAACCAGCGTCATTGCGCGCAAGGGTCATCCCCTGGCGGCGGCTCGCTCAGTGCGCGACCTGGCTGACTGCCAGTGGATCAGCGTCCGCCCGGCCGGTGTTGCAGGTAGCGCGGAGAACCATCTGATCGAGCTGTTCAGGGCCCAGGGCTTGCCACCGCCGAAGATCTCGATCACCACCGAATCGCTGCTGGAAATCCTGCACATCGTCTCCGAGACGGATTACCTGACCGTTGAGCCCGGCATGCTTCCCGGCATGAAGCTGTTTTCCTCATCGCTGATCAGCATTTCGATTCTTGAGCCGCTGGAGTCGCGCGAGGTGTGCTTGATCAGCCGTCGTGTGTCGCCGTTCAGCCACGTCACACAAGAACTGACCAGCATGCTGATTTCTTATTCGCGACTGCGTCACCGGGCCAAGGGTTGAGTCAATGCCGAGGGCCTTTCAAGTTCAAGAAAACAGCGGCGATGGCGATACATTACTGCGTAGCCGGATCGTCCCCGTGCACTCGCTACAGCTTCCATGAAGAACAAGACATCTCAATACGGATATAGAGGTAATCAATGCTCGCCGCCTTCGCACTACTTATTGCTTTTGGATTTCTGCCTGCACTGTTTGGCTACGTCGCCAACGTTCGCGGTTCTCTTGAGAAGCGCAGGTGGTATTACCGCCAAACTCAAGCAGTAAAGGCATGGACCGCAACTGAGTACTCACTGACTGCATTCGTCGCTTGCACCATCGCGCTGTACGCTGCTGTTTCCTTGACGTTTGTTGGCATGAAGCCAGGCCCCATGACGGGCGTGGTATTACTGTCGCTTTCGTGCCTTACCGCACTGACGTACCTTTGCTGCTACTGGAAAATACCGGCAATTGTTTCGAACTACGGAGGGATGTTGAAAGCACTGCTGGGTGCTGTAGCCATTGGTGTAGCCACCGTATCCAAAATCTATTCGGACGCAGGGATTGCAGAGCTGACGGGCTTGTCACCGCAGGATTTGCCGGGCGCTCAATTACTGCTTACCTTCCTGCTGACTCCTACCATCTGGTTCTTGAGTTTGTCGTTGTTGCTCGGGTATGTGAGTTTGCCCGTGATCGTCTTTCTGTTTTTCCGCAGCCTGTACCGTGATTTTCGCCAGAAAAAGGACGGTAAAAAAAACGGGTCGAATCTGCGAGACGTGGCAGCACTGGTGGCCGTTTTTTTTGCTGTGATCATTTTGCTGAGCCTCACTGAAAAAATAGCCAGCAAGCGTTTTTATGAACCACGACTGAAACAGGCAATCGCCTTCGCCTCATTCCATTTGCCCACCACCTACTGCGGTCTCCCGGATACAAAGGGGGTAAACGTAGCGCCCATGTCAGATGACAGAGCAGCCATTGCGGTACCCGATGAAAAACTCGGTTACACCTTTGACCTTATCGACTGCAAACCCAAAAACAAGGGTAGCGATGAAGTTAACGCCATCCTAGAAAAATCCAATTCAATTCAAAAAAATGCTGTCAGTGCTGTGGTGCCGGTTCAGGCTACGATCGGCAAGAAATAAGGGCAGAAAGGGTTGAGGGTTGGGTGCGCTCGGCAAGACTCACGAGGCTCCCAACCCTGAGTGCCACGGACTAACGCCCAACCGCCGCTTCAATCGCCGCAACATCAATCTTCCCCATCGTCATCATCGCGTCGAATGCGCGCTTGGCTACCGCTCGATCGGGATGTTTGATCGCCGCTGTCAGCACACGCGGGGTGATCTGCCATGACAGTCCCCACTTGTCCTGGCACCAGCCGCAGACGTTTTCCTGGCCGCCGTTTCCGACAATCGCGTTCCACAAGCGGTCCGTTTCGGCCTGGTCATCGGTCGCCACCTGGAACGAGAACGCCTCGTTGTGCTTGACCCCCGACCCGCCGTTCAGCCCCAGGCACGGGATGCCCATCACCGTGAATTCGACGGTCAGGACATCGCCCTGCTTGCCCGCCGGGTAGTCGCCGGGTGCGCGAAGGACTGTGCCCACCGCGCTGTCCGGGAACGTCTTGGCGTAGAAGGTCGCGGCGTCCAGTGCGTCGCCGTCGTACCAGAGACAAATGGTGTTTTTACTGGTCATTTTGCTTCTCCAACAATGGGCTGACATTTCATTCTAGCCAAGCAGTCAGCCAGGCAAATGAAGGCGGCCAATACTGGCGCCTGTTGCTACTCAACGTCTTCGAACGTTCCGGTGCGCACCTCGCCGCTGCGCAGGTATCGGGTGATCAGTACCCCCGTCGGCGTGGTGCTCGAATGCACCAATGTGAAGGCCGATGCCACTGCAGTGTCGTCAAACAGGCGCTTGCCACGCCTCAGCACGACGGGAAAAATCATCAGCCGAAGTTCGTCCACCAACCCGGCTGCCAGCCGCCGCGAAGATGTCATAGGTGCGACGCCCCAGCAGCAACTCGAACGGCTGCGAGACTGATGAACGCGGCAACGATGAGTGTGCGCATGGGTCTTCTCCCGGTTCGTCTTCGTAAACGTTTGTGTACAGGGAACGCCGACAGGCGCAGTGACCGTGCAATGCATTCCCTGCCCCATAGTCGAACGGGGAACTGCGGGATCGACAGTGCGATATCCAGATAACGAGCCACTGCGAAAAAGAGTCTCGAACGCTACAATCACAGCCCTTAACCGCAAATCAGGCAAACCCGTCAGGCTATGGCGCTCGACCCTCCAACGATGTTGACCCTCTCGATCGCCCTGGCAGCGGCGGCCGCGCTGTATCTGGCGGTGGAGTGGCGCAGCATTCGTGAGCCCTCGCTGCTGTTCTGGAGTGCGGGGTTTGCGACGATCACCGTGGGCTCGACACTTGCGTTGCTGCGCGGCAGCGGGCTTTTGCTGATCGGCATCTGGTTCGCCAACGGCCTGTTGGTGACGGCCCACTGGCTTTTTCTGCTCGGCGTGGCGCGCTTCACGCAGGTGCGTCTTTCTCGCGCCTGGTACCTGATCTTTGTCGCCTGGCTTGCCATGCTGTTGCTGCCCGACGAACCGTCCTGGTCGAAGATCATGCTGGTGGCCAACTCGCTGCTGGTCGCCCTGCCCACGCTCAGGGCCAGCTTCCTCCTGCGCCCCCACGGCAAGTCGTTGAGCGTGGGGGCGGTGCAGCTGCGTTATGTGCTGCTGACTCACGGGCTGTTCTACTTCATCAAGGCGATATCGGTTGTCGTTCCGGGCACGCTGATCGACCTGGCGGCCTTTCGTGGCGAGATCATCCAGATTTCTTTGGTCGAGGGTGCGATGGCGATCATGTTGATCGCGCTCTCGATGACCGGCACCGAGCGCTATCGGCGGGAGAAACGGATCGCCCGACTGGCCGCGCGTGATCCGTTGACCGCCCTGTACAACCGCCGCGCCCTCGAGGTACGGGCGTCGCGTCTGCTGGACGACGTCTCGAACACTCGACCGGGCGCCCTGCTGCTGATCGATATCGATAACTTCAAACTGGTCAACGACCTCTACGGCCATACCGCCGGCGACCAGTTGCTCATCGCGCTGAGCGAGATGATTCGTTCGGTGCTGCCAGAAGGCGCGCTGGCCGCGCGGTTGGGGGGTGACGAGTTCGTCATTCTGTTGAATAACACATCGAGCGAACAGATCGTGGGGCTGGGCAACGCACTGCGTGAGCAGTTTCACCACACGGCCTCACAGACATTCGCCACGCCTGAACGGGTCACCTTGAGCATCGGTGCCAACCTGTTTGACCAGTCGCCAACGAGTCTGGCGGCATTGATCGAGCAAGGCGATACCGCGCTGTATGAATCCAAGCGTGGCGGACGCGACCGCATCCGCCTGGTGGATCGGACCCTCGCGAGCAGCGAGCCGCAGCAGGCCCGTTGATTGGCCATTTGTTGCATTGCTGATACATGGAAATGCCAGATTCACACTTTCAGCGTACCTTGTCCCCCATTGAGCATCTCAACGCGGCCGCCTGGGCCTCCTCGTCAAGGAAGAACAATGATCATTGCTTCAACTTCAACGAATGCGGCGATGTCTGCCTACACCTCTGCCGTCGATGCAAAGGCTGCGGCCGATGCGCAAAAACGCGTCACGCAAGATGATCAGGCCAAGCCGCAGAACGATGATTCAGTGAGTCTGTCCAGCACCTCTACCGAGTACAGCAACTCGATCGCGGGCAACGCGCCGTTCTTCCCGGTGCGTTCGGGGATGAACGCCGATGCACTTGTCCTGGGCGCCTCCAAGCCTGGTGCGATCTCCAGTTCCAAGGACAAGACCTTTGCCGAAGTGGCCGCTGATGCCCGCAAGCGCATGGATGAAAAGTACGCACTGATGACCGCCAGCGGCAAACCGTACACCGGCAGCGATGAAGACCGTAATGCGTTGATGGGCGATCTGGACCGACGTTCGCTGAACGCCGTCGCCACCAATCAGGGCGGGAAATTCACCGCGCAGGAACAAGCCTCGGCGCAAGCCTTGATGCGCCAGCAAGCCCGGCTCGCCACCGGTTATTACAGCGGCCCGGCGGATCAGCAAAAAAACTGGAAAGACCCGTTCATCAATGATCCTTTCGGTCGAGCTACAGCGGCGCTGGCTTTTATGGACAACATGAGTCCTGAAGAAAAAGCCACCCCTGAGTGGCTCTCCCAGCATTTGTCGCTGGAAGCGGCATTGAATCAGAGCGGTGGCACGGACCCTGCCGAGAAAAAGACCGGGCACTTTCACAACCTGGCTGAAATCCTTGCGGGCATCGTGACGGACGGATCTGACAGCGAAAAATCCAGTGCAGCCAAGCATGCAGATCCAAGCGTCGAGATTCTGAAGAAGCTGCAATCGTTGACGTCGTGACACTGGTGGAACGCGGGCTTGCTGGCTGAGCGTTCCGGACGAAAGGCATGACGCCCTCGCGCCTTTCGTCGCGCCCTACTCCTCAAAACGCCCCGTGCCCTCACGGTCGCGCGCGTATTTTCTCGTGAGCGGAAACGACGGCAACCAGGACTCGCGACGGGTGATCCAGCTTTCGTAAGTGGGCGTCAGTTGGTCGGGAGCATCCAGGGATCCCAGGCTCACTTCGATTTCGTCGTCGCTGCGGGCGAAAACCGAAGAGCCGCAGCGCGGACAGAAACACCGCCCGGCGTAGTCGCGAGTTTCACCGGTGATCGTCACCGCGTCCTGCGGGAATATCGCGCAAGCGTGAAACAGCGCGCCATGGTGCTTGCGGCAGTCGAGACAGTGGCACAGGCCAACCCGGTAAGGGCGTCCCGACGCTTCAATTCGAACGTTGCCGCACAGGCAACCGCCGGTAAAACGGTCCATGTTGCGCCTCCTCTCATTCGTACGGTCGCTAGGTTTATAACGATAGCAGCCTCCACTGGTCGCGATGAACTTGCTCTATAGACGCTTTTTACCTAACTTTGAATCCATGGATTCAAAAAGAGGTATTGGATATGGCCGTTGCCCTCCAGCAACAAGCCTTCAGCAAGCGCCAGTGTGTAACGGGCCTGCGGGCCGCTGTCGGCATCCTCGAAAAGTGGGGAGCGTCCAGCGATCAGGCCTGCCGTATCCTGCGCATTTCCCGCAGCACCTACACCCGCGCACGGCAGCTCGATCCCGACTGGGCCGTGGCGCTGGACGCGGACCAGATGCAACGCATCAGTTTTGTGCTCAACATCCACGCCGCCTTGCGCCTGGTGTTCGATAACCCGGAGAACGTCTACGGCTTCCCGTCGATGGCCAACGATAACGAATTCTTCAACGGTCGCTCGCCGCTCGAGATCATGGCTCAGGGCGATATGATTTCGCTGTATGAAACCTTTCGGCGCATCGACGTGCTGCGTGGTGCGCAATGGTGAGGCTGAGCGAACTGGCAGAACTTGCCGGTGAGCCATTGCAGGCCTATCGACTGGTCAATTCCAAGTTCCCGCCGGTGGCGTTGTTTGATGATGTCGCCGACGCCGACGAGTTCGAGGTGCTGTATCAGATACAGGAACTCACCAACCCCAGGTTGAAAAATGAAGTGGGTCGCCTTGAGCTGATTCGCCGCAGTGAAATCCCGTTCGGTATTCCAGGCTGCTCTTACGCCACAGCACCATTCACCCACGTCAACCCCGCGGGTTCGCGGTTCAGCGATGGCCGTTTCGGGGTGCTGTACCTGGCGGACACACTGGAAACGGCATTGGCCGAAGTGAAGCATCACCAGAGTCTGTACTGGTCGAACGTGCCGGGCCTGAACTATGAGCGGTTCGTTTTCCGGGGGTTGTCCTGCTCTTTTGTGGATGCAGGGATGAAGGATGCGACGTCCATTGCGATGACCGACCCTGTTTATGATCCGGACGATTACACGCATTCCCGGCATTTGGGGAAGTTGGTCAAAGTGGCGGGTTGTCCCGGGCTTCGTTACAACTCAGTGCGAATGCACGGCAGTCATTGCTGGGCATTGATGACGCCGAAGCCGGTTTTATCGGTTGTTCAGGCGGCGCATTACGAGATGATCTGGAATGGGCAGGTGACGAGTGTCAGTCAGATCAGTGAAGCATGACGGCGTAATGCGGGAATGAAAACGGGCGCCTTGATAGGCGCCCGTTTTTT
>LNAP01004150.1_pt1 | contig 25260 bp, 23 predicted proteins | sample 602601 | NCBI WGS metagenome assembly LNAP01 (sample SAMN02440304, study PRJNA202911) | soil metagenome | biome: Subtropical and temperate rainforests or woodlands; isolation source: soil samples (1 kg each in a 20% v/v slurry with milli Q water) were... ...
ACGCCGGCGGTGCTCGCCAGATTGCCGCTGGTGCTGGAGGAACCCCACAGCCAGACGCGGCGGGTGATCGAGGGCTGGTTCCGGCGCGGCGGCCAGCGCGCCCGCGCCGCCATTGAACTGGGCAATGTCGAGGCGATCAAGGAAATGGTCGGAGCGGGGCTCGGTTGTTCGATTCTGCCAGGCCTTGCTGTGCTGGGCAAAGCGGCGCAGACCGTCAACGGCATCGCCCTGCGACCCTTGCCCCTGGCGCCCCGGCTGCACCGCGAGCTTGGCCTGGTGATGCGGCGCGACAAGGTGCTGCATCGCGGGTTGCGGGAGACAGTGAAGGCGCTGACGCGGCTGAAGCGGCCGGGGCGGGGAATCTGATGCGCTGACCGTCTGACGCGCTGACACTGTCGGACGGCGCGGCCGCGCACAGATTCAGCGATCGAAAATCACGGAGGTAACCGTTTGCCGGCGTCCGGCATCGTCAGCGGCGATAGAGTTGCTGCATGATCATTTGCGACAGGGGGCCGACGGCGGACCAGCGGAGATGAATGGCATCGGTAAAGGCTGCCTGCTGCAAGCCGATATCGGCATTGGCATTCCACAATTGCGCATTCGTTCCGCTCAGGGCGTTGCTCAGATTCGTGCGGAATGCCTTCATCCAGGTACGATCGGAATCGTAGAGCGCCCGCCAGGCCGGGTTGATCGGTGTCATCACCACCATGAAGGATCGATGCTGGGCCTTGAAGGCGAGAGCCATCGCACGGAAGGCCACGAAGCAGGCGGGATCCAGGCCGACGAGCTTGCCATAGACCAGACCGGTCGCGACATCGCCATGGAGAGGGCCGTCGCCATATTCGGTGAAGACCAGCGGATTGGGCGTCGGTCTGTTGGCACGGCGGTCCGCAATGTTTTGGGCGTTCCTGGCCAAGGAAACGGGATCAAAGTTACGGAAATAGAACGGCCATATCGATGCCTGCCGAAAGACGAATTTATCCGCGCTGTCGGCGTCGAACACTTCCGCAGGCGCCTCGCAGGTTTCGAAATCCTGCGGTGCGGTGATCATGATGACCTGTTTGACGGACGGTATCCGCTCGAGCAGCCAATGGGCGGTATAGGCGATCTGATTGGCATGCAGGCCGCAAAAAGCCCCGTTCAGCGGCGCGGTACCCGGCGCCATCCTGGTTGCGACGCTGCTGTCAAAGTGCCGCCAGGCGACGGAGGAACCGATGATGAGCAGGTTCGGGTCATGCGGATTGTTCCTGCGCAGGAAGGCCAGCTTTTCGTCGGCGCATTCGCTGTTGGAGATCGCCGGCGGCGGCAGCATGCCGTACCATTGCAAGGCGACAAGCAGGCCCAGGAACGACAGAAGCGCAAAGGTGGCGCCCAGGATGACGGCAAAAAGATACCGCCTCATCGCAAGAGGGACATTCAATGCCGATTTCGCATCCGGGCAAATAACAAGGCCGTCTTTAGCTGGCGGAGCGACGTTGCCGGGAAGCATTACCACGGTTTCCCGTTCAGCCTTGGGCGTGCGCGGCTAAAGCGCGCGTTGCCGCCGGTGAAAGGCGTTTCAAGCGGCGGGAAATCAGCCGCGTGAAACATGTCGGGATTCGGCAGCGGACTCGCCGGCATGTGACGGATGCGAGGCCGGGTCGTGCACCGCCTGGCTTTGCGCCGCATTTACCATCGCGGCCGATTGCAGGACGATTTCCGCCTCTGCGGCCGATGCCTCTTCGTAGGCATCCAGCAGGGATCGCGGTATCGGTTCGCCGTGCAACAGATATTCCGCTATCTCGACGGCGATCTGGTTGCGGTCGAAGGTCGCCTCGCGGATATTCCGCCATCTGTCCTCGTTCGGCGTGGCGCTGATGCCGGCCGCAATCGCCAGTTCCTCTAATTTCTGCAGGGCGGCCGCAGTTGCGATCTCGGCGCGGCGCGCGCGCAGGGCCGCTTCCTTAAAGGTTTCGTCCCTGGCTTCCAATGAAGGAGCTGCCCGCAAAGCTGCTCCGGCCGAACCGACCTGTTCGCTGATCTGAATTTCAGCCAAAAGCCGTTTGGCGGCATCCCATTCCGCGAGGGCCATATCAAGTGCGATGCGTGCTTCGTCTATCTCGCTCACGTCGTTACCTTTCTCGGCAAAACGACTTGCCGGTCGAGTGTCTACCGGACAATCATCCGTATAGCGGTCTATACGGCACAGGGCGAAATTAGCGCGTGCCTCCCAGCAATGAGACGTCGCCGCAGCGACTGGCAACCATTCGCGAAAGCATCAAAACAAGATTCAGGGGAGAGTGAACCGCAGTACACGCACAGCTCCGCCGTCACTAAATCACGGTAAACTGTTTTGGCATGTCATATGCGTTGTCCGGCGGATCGGCGGCCGGAAGAGCCACCCGGATTTTCACCGGGGTCCAGACGAATGCCGCATCGTAACAGCGGTTTCCCATCGAGGCAACAGCGCTGCGCCGGTTCGCTGCAGGGAATGTCATGAAACCGCAAACATTCCCGTGATCCGGTGAGCCATTCAATGACGGCTTAAGGCGGTGAGATGGAAAGATCGGGCGCGCCTTTCGCGATCACAGGCGCGACCGGTTTGCTGGAGAGGATGGATTTCGGCCGCTTGCGGGGCGTCGGCACCTCCAACGCCTGAGCGCGCAGCAACACCTTCCGCGCCTCGTCCGGGCGGCCGGCCTCCATCAGGGCCTGACCGAGATTGCGATAGGCCGGCCCATAGGTCGGGGCCAGCGAGACGGCCTTGATTCCCATGGCGATCGATTCGTCGAGCTTGCCCTGCCGGCGCAACACGTTGCTGAGATTGTTATAGGCCGGCGCATAACTGGGGGCGAGGGCGATGGCGCGGCGATAGGCCGGCACTGCCGCGTCCAGCTTCAGCTGGTCCTGATAGACGACGCCGAGATTGAAATAGGCATTGGCCGAATCCGGCGCGACGGTGACGGCGCTCAGCAAGGCGGCAACCGCATCGTCGTAGCGGCCGAGCGCATGCAGCGCCGAGCCGAGGCCGATATGTGCTTCGGGCTGTTGCGGCGCCAGGTGGGCCGATTTCGCGAAAGCCGTCACCGCGGCTTCGAATTGCCGCGTCTGATAGAGCACATTGCCGAGATTGTTATAGGCGACGGGATCGTTCGGCGCGACTGTGATGGCTTTCTGATAAGCGGAGATCGCGTCGTTCAGGCGGCCGCGATGTTTCAGCGCAATGCCGAGTTCATTGAAGGCCGCGGCATTCCGAGGATCGAGATCGACCGCGGTCTGATAGGCCAGGATCGAGGCATCCAGCCGGTATTGGTCGTAATAGACGCGGCCGAGATTGTAATAGGCAGTGGCGCTCAGATTATCGAGGACGACGGCCCGGTTATAGGCAGCGATGGCGGCGTTGAAATCGCGCTTGGTATAGAACTGATTGCCGAGAGCGATGTAATCCGCCGAGCTTTGCGGATTGGTGGTCGAGGTGTTGCCCGCGGGCTTCGCCTGATCGGGACCGTGCTTGTCGCCGCCAGAAGGGCCGGTCGGCTCCGGACGCTCGATCGTGTCTTTCGGATCGGCGGCGATGGCCGGGCCGCTCAGCGATGGGAGAAGGGCGGCGACCGCCAGCAGCAAGAGGGCCGGCATCAGGAGCGACGGCACCGGGAGCGATGGCATCAGCAGCGATGGGACCCGACGCCCGGCCCGGCCCGCGCCGAGGCGCCGCGCAGTACAGCTGAATGAGAAAATGCAACCGGATAGATTACGCTTCATCTGCGACGACCCCCGCTGTCCCGCGTGTGAATGCGTTCACCTTGTCGGAGGGTCGCTTCCAGGCTGCCCTGTCCTCGCCGGTCCCCGCTGCCGCCCGGCCCGCTTTCTCGGCGGTTGTCCCCGGCAACAGGATCCAGGCAATAGGATGTTGACAGCCTATGCCTCATGTCACCGCGAGCCGCGATCGCGCGACCTGCAGTTCCAGCCTCCCGCCAGGATTCTAGGACTTATCGGCGATAATTGACAGAGAACTTAATCCGCGGCCGGCGGCCGCGATTGTGGCATCTGGCGCTGCAACATTGGATCCCCGCCGGCGCAGGCCGACATGCGCCGACGGGATCAAGCAACCGTGGCCGTTATTTGCTCGGGTTGATGATCGTCATTGCCGGGCTTGACCCGGCAATCCATGGGTGAAGCCGTGCTCGGCATCCACCATGGACCCCCGGGTCTGATCCCGTCGGCAGCGGTTGACGCTTGGCGAGCGGGGCTTTAGCGTCCCTGCCTTGCTTCCCTTTCCCTTCTCGGCGGCGATCCATCGACATCATGCTGCATGTGGCGATCTTGCGCCGGATCTATCCGGTGGTCATGCGGGTGCGCAACAGCCTGTTGCATCTGCTCGGCATGAAGTCGATCGGCGTCTGTGCCGTCGTGCGCAACGCGCAAGGCGAGGTGCTGCTGGTCAAGCATACCTATCGCGCCGACTGGTATCTGCCGGGCGGGGGCCTGCGCCGCGGCGAGGTGCCGGCTGACGGCATCAAACGCGAGTTGCGGGAGGAAGTCGGGATCGAGGCGCTGGGGGCGCCGCGCCTGCTGCAGGTCTATCTGCATCATTATCACGGCATGATCGATTATCCGATCATGTTCGAGGTCACGGCGTTCAACGGTATCGCCCATGCGGCCGACCGCATCGAGATCACCGAGATCGGCTGGTTCGCGCCGGACCGCCTGCCGGCGGATACCTCGCCCAAGACCCGGCGCCGGATCGCGGAATGGCGGGGCCTGCAGCCGATGTCGGATCTGTGGTAGCGCCCGCCCGGTTTGCCGGCTCGGGGCGGCACCCCGGCTACAACCTAAGCGCGCCCCGCCAGCAGGCTGAACAGACCACCGCCCAGGCACTGCGCGACCGGGACATCCAGAGCGCGCTGGCAAGCGCCTATGCCAGCCAGCTTGAGCGCTTGGGCGATCTGCCCGAGCAAGTGCGCGCTGCACTCACACCGCCGGCAGCGCCCGCGCGAACCAAGGCAAAACCGGTCCGCAAGGCGCGCTCGGGGTAGGCCGATGACCGGTGCGATTAGCTAGGCCAGCCCGATCATCCGCAAGCGGGGCAGGGTGCAGTCCTGCCCCGGATCCCACTCGCCGCAATAGACCCGTGAGGTACCTGATCCATGATGAGCAACGCCCAGGTGAACAGGATCCCCAGCGTCGAATTGCAGCTCTTCAAATGGATCACGCTGGTCGATGCCGTCGAGACTCCCGACTGCGTTGAGCTGGAGGGCGGCGCCCGGATCTGGATCAAGTAGGCATGCCATTCGCTGGCCGGCTTTGGCGATGATGTGCCAATACTCACGTTGAGCATTCAGCTCATCCCCTGCGTTAGAGGTCGCCGCTGGTCTACCGAATTTATCGAGATGTGCAGTAGCTTGATCCCGTGGCCGGCCTTATTTCTTCGAGCCGGCGCAAAATCAAAGCTATCGCCCTGCCCCATACGCAGAGGATCCATCCAGCTGCAGCGGCCAACGCTAACGCATCATCGCCAGAGGTGGCGGGGTCAAAACTTGAGCGTTTCACCATCTTCAGGAATCAAGACGCTGCCTTGGAGCGAATTTTCGATAACGTACTGCCGCAGGTCGGCGCGGGAGACAGTCGCGTGGTTCACGGCATCCATATGCACGGACACAATCTTCGCATTAGGGGCGAGCGTGTGCGCCCTAAGTGTATCCCCAGAACTCATGATGATCCCCGTATCAAAACCCGTGATGCGAGCATCGCCAGTGTTGAGGACGATAACATCCGGTTTATAGCGATTGATCGTATCCTGTACTTCATTCGTCCAGACGGTATCAGCAGCAAGGTAGATCGTTGGTGAACCAGCCTTTTCAAAGACCAAACCCATAACACTGCCAAGTCTCTTCGCCAGCGACTCAATCGCGTACATTGAATCCGAGCCGTGCTGAGTCACAGTGCGGGAGATAGCCACTCCGCCAAAAATTTCGCGCGGACGCAGGATCCGGACGTCTTTGAAACCCTTATCCCTCAGCAGCTTAGCGTCAACTTCGTTTTGGACGAATACGGGCATCTGCTTCGGAATCAGCGACTCAGCGGCGGGATCCCAATGATCCAAGTGGGTATGTGTCACAAGCACCGCATCCACTCCCTTGAGCACCTGACCGGTGTCGAAGGGAAGTTCGACGGTCGGGTTGCGCAATTCATTGCGATACGTTTCCGGGAAGCCTGGATAGGCGCCTTTAGAGGCCAGCATAGGGTCCACCAGCAATACGGTTTCGCCATACGTAATCTTAGCCGTGGCATTGCGTATCTGCTGGAACGACGTCGTCGCGCCCGAGACGCCTGCAGCATCTGCGTTGCTCTGGAGGCCTAGCGCCGAAAGCGTGCCAAGTGTAAGGGACAGCATTTTCATATGTCTTCTCTAATTGGAGTGATCGCGCTCCTCAGTCAGACGTTTCACCTCGGCCTTCAACCGACGCACCTCGGCTGAGTCCTTGGGCGTGGGCAACATCGACCCCTCTGGTGTGCCCGCCAAGGCCTCGCTCTTGGCCTTGCGGAGCCATTGGTAAAGGCTGTGGGATGAGACCCCCAGCCGCTTGGCAACCTCGGCTACAGCAAAGCCCCTTTGGGTAACCTGCTTGACCGCTTCGGCATTGAACTCATCCGTGTACTGCTTGCTCGCCATAGACACCTCTCTGGCTTCCATTGCTTATGGCTCTGAGATGTCTACGAAATCTTGGCCGGTCCAATGAGAACCTTTGTGCCCATGATAATTGGTCGCAGTTGATGAAAGCAGAAAAAAGGCTCAGGCGGCTAAACGGCCCTCACGAGAGCCATCCGTTACGCCGTCAGATGAGACGTACGTCTGGCTACTTTTTGCGTTTTATGGTTCTGCATCGGCCTTTCGCTGCCTTCTGCTTCCTACCCCCTGTCACCACATGCCTTGTAATCCACTGGGCAGCAGACGGTTCCGCGCTGAAGGTCCTAATGATCCTTTCAACTACAGTTGAATACCCCACCGTCGCACCTCTGAGCAGGTTGGTCCAGAACCGAGCAATGAGAAAAGACAGCACGCCACTCATAAGGACGGAGCCAAAGAACCAGAAATGACTAATGGGCGAGGTAACCTTCAGCCCCTTGGTAAACATATACGTCGCAAACATGCCTGCACCGGAATGCGCCAGCATTATCAACGACGTCGGCGAAGTGCGAACCCTGAAGACAACCGAGGTGGAAAGCGTTTCTACAGCCGACAGAAGAATCAGTAAAAGGCTTGCCGTTAATGCGGGGCACAGAAGCTGGCAACCAGACTGCTGCGTGTAAAGAAGGAATGGAGCCGCCAACAAGACCAGTGCCTCAAGGCACACGCTGGGATATCTCCTCAGGAACTGCCCCCAACTTCTTCGGGCTAATGCAAACATGTCCTGAATAAGGCTAGCCACCGTCATTGCGGCCATGCTGGATAGCGTGATACAGGCTGGGATCCAGAGCATCCTCTCCTCCGGTCCCGGCGCGAAAGGCTCCATAGCCACCACGCCCCAGGTGGCCATCGCAAGGAACGACACGATAGGCCATACAGCTTGGCTTACTTTTCGCATAGAGCTGCTACATCCGACGTGCAGGCTCTTCTTGGCGAGCCCGAAACGATCATCTCGGCCCCCAATCGATAGCCAAAGCGTGGCAGCGTATGTATCAACCTCTCGTCGAACCCCCCATCAACGCTTCGTCTGAGGGCGGACATATGAGATCGGAGCAGGTCCCGATCTGGCGGATCGTCCCCCCATAAAGCGTGCTCCAGCTCTTGGCGACTCACAGCCGAAGGGCTCGCCCGCATCAGAACTTGTAGCAACTTTCGGGATCCAGGGTAGAGCCGCAGCTGCCTTCCTTCCCTGGTCGCTATCAACGTTGCCAGATCGAGAGTAAGGCCACCGACTGTCAGCCGTCTGGTGGCCGGACGCCCTTGGGCGCGGTTCACTATCGCCTGAAGCCGGACTTCCAATTCCGGGATGTCAAATGGCTTGGTTACATAGTCATCCGCCCCAGAACGGAAGGCACGAATTTTATCGGACAGCTCCCGCCTCTCAGTAAGCATCAGAACTGGTACCGATACACCATGCTCAGACCGCAGCTTGCTGATCAGATCAGGGCCTTCGATACGCGGCAACGTCCAATCCAAGACGACTGCGTCATAGGTATTAGACACTGCAAGGTGCAGCCCTGTGACGCCGTCTCCCGCAGCATCGAGCTGATGCCCCCTGCACTCGAAATACTCGAAAATCGCCTTGGCAACCCGGAGATCACGGTCAATGACAAGAAGGCGCATGTCAGGACTGACGGTAGCCGAGAAGCCGAAGGGCATTGAACACCACCAGCAACGTCGAGCCCTCGTGCACGGCTACGGCGGGACCAATGCCAAGACCCATGATTGTGGCTGGAACGAGCAGTGCGACAACGCCAAGGCTGACATAGACGTTCTGACGGATCACCCCTCGGGTGCGACGACTGAGCTCCACAGCGAAGGCAACCTGTTTCAGGTCCTCGGACATGAGGGCAACATCAGCAGTCTCCAGCGCGACATCGGAAGAGGCCGCTCCCATCGCAATACCCACACTTGCACTGGCCATTGCAGGTGCGTCATTTACGCCGTCGCCCACCATCGCCACCCGCTCCGTCTCTTTTAATTGACGGATCGCCTTTACCTTATCGTCGGGCATGAGATTGCCCCATGCCTCGTCCAAACCGACGTCCCTTGCTACAGCTTGGGCAACAGTCTGATGGTCACCGGAGATCATGATCATCCGCTGGATGCCCAAGCTCCGTAACTTTTCCAATGCCTCACGTGCCTCTGGGCGCGGCGTGTCCATCAGCCCGATGATGCCCAGGTCCCGGTCGCCCAGGCGAACCGCCATGGTCGTTCTCCCAGCTTCGCGCAGTACATCGATAGCAGACTGCGCGTCAGTGGTGAGAGCTCCAATGCTACCGTTACCGAACATCTCTGCTTTTCCGATCCAGGCGCTGATGCCGTTCACTTTTGCCTGAACGCCGCTCCCCGCAAAGTTCGTAAGATCCGTCGCGCCCGTCACCTGGATGTCGCCCAGTCGAGCGCTCCCGTCGCGAACGATGGCTGCAGCTAACGGGTGGTCACTGAGGGCCTCTACGGCCACCGCAATTTGGAGCAACTCTTTCTCCGTTGCCCCCTGCATGACCTTGATATCGGTGATGCGCGGCTTGCCTTGGGTGAGCGTTCCGGTCTTGTCAAACGCGATGGCGCGGATCATTCCTAACTCTTCGAGCGGCGCTCCACCTTTGATGAGTACACCACCACGTGCGGCTCTTGCGATCCCCGCCAGAACAGCACTTGGCGTGGCTATGGCCAGTGCGCAGGGGCTCGCTGCTACCAAAACTGCCATAGCACGATAGAAGCTGTCACGGAATGGCTCATCAACCACAACCCAGGAGAAGAGAAGGAGTGCAGCCAGAATCAATACCGCAGGAACGAACACTCTCTCGAACTTGTCCGTAAAGCGCTGCGTGGGCGACTTCCTCGTCTCAGCCTCACTTACCATCTTGACGACGCGAGCGAGGGCGGATTCCCCTGATCTACGCGTGACTTCAACCTCCAAGGCGCCAGAGCCATTGATAGTGCCGGCGAAAACACGTGACTCCATTGCCACCGAATCAGACCGAACCCGTGCCAGGGCAGGGTCACTGACTGCCAGCTTATCGACCGGGATGCTTTCCCCGGTGACAGGGGCTTGGTCAACGCTGCTAGCCCCTTTGATAACGAATCCGTCCGCCGGCATCCGGTCATTGGGACGTACGACCACGACGTCTCCAGGTATCAAGGCTTCAACCCGGACTTCAACCACCCGTCCATCCCTCAGTACCTTGGCGGTCTCAGGGGCAAGCTTGGCGAGAGCTTCGATCGCACGCTTCGCCCGGCCCATCGCGTAATGTTCAAGGGCGTGACCGAGACTGAAGAGGAACAGAAGCAAAGCGCCTTCGGCCCATGCGCCGAGCGCGGCTGCGCCTGCCGCTGCAACCAGCATCAGCGTATCGATCTCAAAGCGCTTTAGCTTGATATTCCCGATCGCCTCGCCAAGCGTGAACCAGCCGCCAAAGACGTAGGCTGCTACGTAAAACGCTGTGGGAATCCAGGGCGTTTGGGTCAACCCAAGCTTTTCAATCGCAAATCCCACGATCAGGAGCAGGCCGCAAGCAAGTGAGAAGATCAGCTCACTATTGCCACCCAGGAGGCCCCCGTGGGAATGACCGGGGTCCTGTCCGTCCTTGTGATCGTGTCCTTCGCGCTGATCCTTCAAATCTCCCCTCGGACTCGGTGGCTCTTGCGCTACACCCAGCGCGTCAAGCTTCGCTCTCAGCTCCGCCTCGCCTGTCTTGGCTCTCTCGTACTCGATACTTATGCCGCCAGCTGGGCTGGTGGTGGCTTCAATGACGCCTGGTACGGCCTGCACTTGCGCCGCAATTGTCCTTGCCTTTCGTGCGTGAACGGCCGAACCAAGCTCCAAGAAAAGGTGGCCATACCGATCACCCAACTCAACGCCCATGGATGCCGCCACCTCTCGCACTCGCTGAAGCGAGACGATCTCGGGGTTGTAATGAATGCAGAGCATTCCGAGAGCTCCCTCGCCACCCTCGCACGCGTGCACGCGCGATACTCCGTTCATTTCCTCAAGGCCATCGACCAGCCTCTGCACGCAGCTGTCGTCGCGAGCGACGCCTGGGAGTAGTAGCGGCAGTTCGATTTCTGTGGTCAGGTTCATGTGTTCCCTCCAACGTCATAAGAATGGATCGGGAAGTCCGGCAGGCAGATGCGCTGCCGGACCCAAACATTCCATCAATCAGTGGGCAGTTTCCGGTTGCCCTTTGGGATCTGGCTTGGACAAACGGCCCGCAAATGTCGGCAGCACAAGCAGTGTGAGCACTGTGGCGGTCAACAGGCCGCCAATGACCACCGTCGCGAGAGGCTTCTGCACCTCAGCGCCAGACCCACTGGCAATGGCCATAGGAATGAAGCCGACGATCGCCACCAGCGCGGTGGTCACGACAGCGCGAATTCGGCTGCCGGCGCCGTTCATTGCCGCGATCAGTGGACTGTCACCAGCATCAAGCCTCTCTCTGATGGCTTGCATGAGCACCAATCCGTTCAGCGTCGCAACACCCGATACAGCGATGAATCCGACAGCGGCCGATACCGAGAACGGCATACCACGCACCAGCAATGCGAGAATTCCGCCAACTAGGGCAAGCGGGACGCAGGTGAACACCAAACCCGCCTCCTTTGCACTGCCCAATGCCATGAACAGGAGGCTGCCGATCAGCAGGAAGACAATCGGAACAACTGTCATGAGTCGCTTTTCAGCCCGCTGCAAGTTCTCGAACTGACCGCCCCACGTCATGTGCGCGCCCGGTGGAAGCTGTACGTCCTTCACCGCCGCCTGGGCCTCTCCCACAAACCCGCCCAAGTCACGACCGCGAACATTTGCCTGCACCACGACACGGCGGCTTCCGTTGTTTCGACTGATCTGGTTCGGCCCCTCGCTGATCTCGATGCGTGCGACAGAGGAGAGCGGGACGATGCCCCCAGTAGGCGTTGCAATCGGCAGCGATGCGAGCTGATCGGGGTCATTGCGTGCGTCGTCGCTGAGGCGAACAACAACATCGAACCGGCGGTCACCCTCGAAGATCTTGCCTGCCGCGGCGCCGCCAATACCGGTTGAAAGCGCGTCGCTTACGTCCGCCGCCGTGAGGCCATACTGCGCAGCTGCAAGATGATCGATCGCCACATTGAGGGTGGGTAGGCCGGAAATCTGCTCAACACGGACATCTGCCGAGCCCTGAACGTTTCTTAGCTTCAGCGCGATCTGGTCGGCAACAGCTTGCAGTTGCTCGAAGTTGTCGCCGTAGATCATGACGGCCAAGTCCGTACGTACACCTGAGATCAGCTCATTGAAGCGCAGCTCGATGGGCTGGCTGAATTCAAAGCTGTTGCCTATCTGCGAGGCGGCGATCTTTTCAAACCTCGCAATCAGATCCTCCTTGCTCAGGGAAGAGTCTGGCCACTCCTTTCTTGGCTTAAGTACGATCACACTGTCGGAGATGTTGGTCGGCATGGGGTCGATAGCTGCTTCTGCGGTACCGGTCCGCGAGAAGACCGTCACGACCTCTGGTTCAGCAGCAATAGCCTTCTCCAGCGCCAACTGCATAGCCAACGATTGCTCAAGCGACGTCGATGGCACACGCAATGCCTGCATGGCGAGGTTTCCCTCATCAAGGGTTGGCATGAACTCTCGACCCAGCATCGTAAAGCCGACCACGCCCATCCCGAGCATCAAAAGGGCGCTAGCGAACACTGCCTTGGGCCTACGAATCGCCGCTTGGATCGCCGGTTCAATACGGCCGCGCAGGACGCGGATGATTGCTGTCTCATGTTCTTCGTCCTGGTCGCCCTCGTGTCCCTCCTTATTCGCATGGAGCTTGGGTTCCCTGACCAGCAGGGCAGCCATCGCCGGTACGAAGGTAAAGGAGAAGATGAACGCGCCAACGAGGGCGAGCATGAAGGTGGCGGCCATCGGGTGGAAGGTCTTGCCTTCCACACCTTCCAACGTAAGGATCGGTGCGAAGACCAACAGGATGATCACCTGGCCGAACGCTGCAGGACGCGCCATCTTCCTCGCCGAGTCGGCGGCCACACGCAGTCGCTCCATTGCATTGAGGGGTCGGCCAAGTTCGGCACGCCTCTTCCCAAGCATCAGCAGGGTGGACTCGATCACAATTACCGCGCCATCTACAAGGATGCCGAAGTCCAGCGCTCCCAAGCTCATCAGGTTGCCGCTGATACCGAACTTGTTCATGCCGATAACAGCGAACAGGAACGACAGCGGAATAACCAAGGCGGTGATGGCTGCCGCACGCAGGTTGCCTAGCAGCAGGAACAGCACAACGACGACCAGCAGGGCACCTTCGGTTAGGTTCTTGGCGACAGTCTTGACAGTGGAGTTAACCAGCACACTACGGTCCAGCACTGGCTCTGCGAAGATCTCGGCGGGTAGGGATTCATTGACCTGTGCCAGACGCTCAGCAGCAGCTTGAGCGACGGTGCGGCTGTTGCCGCCAGCGATCATGAGTGCCGTGCCCAGTACTGCCTCATGACCGTTTCGGCTAGCTGCACCAAGCCGTGGGGCGCGCCCCATCCCGACCTCGGCAACATCGGCCACCCGGATCACCACGCCGTCCTTGGTGGCAACCGGCGACTGAGCCAGGTCGTCGGTCGTCAGGGCTAGGCCGTCGGCCCGAACGACCAGTCCTTCGCCCGCACGCTGGACGAAACCGGCACCAGCCTGGACGTTGGAGCGTTCCAGAGCTTGGACCAAATCGGCCAGACCCAGGTTGTATGCCGCCAGTCGAGCGCTGTCGGGGTAGATGCCGTATTCCTTGACGTAGCCACCTACGGTATCAACACCGGCCAGGCCGGGGCTGGAGCGCATCTGTGGTGCGATGATCCAGTCCTGGACAGTACGCAGGTACGTTGCGCGCTCCTGGGCGGTTCCATCTGGTGTCAGGTAAACCTCACCTTCTTGCCAGCCAGCCTGGCCGGGCTTGGCTAGCTTCTTGGGGTCAAATGGCTTGAAGTCCACCGTCCACATGAGAACCTCGCCCAGCCCGGTTGTAACCGGGGAGAGCATGGGGGACACGCCCTCGGGCAGATCTCCGGCAGCCTCCCGCATCCGCTCTGCCACCTGCTGGCGGGCGAAATAGATGTCGGTCTGATCAGTAAAGATCGCCGTGACCTGAGAGAAGCCATTGCGTGACAGGGAACGAGTGGTGTTCAGACCCGGGATTCCGGCCAAGGCCGTTTCCAGAGGATAGGTAACCTGGCGCTCAATCTGCTCCGGAGTAAGGGCAGGTGCGATGGTATTGATCTGAACTTGGCGGTTGGTGATATCTGGTACAGCATCGACTGGCAGCTTGCTCAGTTGGAACAAGCCAAAGCAGGCAATCAATGCAGCCAGAAACACCACGAGCCAGCGGAACTTGACCGCTGCTTCAATGATGATCTTGAACATGGTGTATGAGTTCCCTTAGTGGCCGTGCTCGGCTTCACCCTTGGCCAGTTCGGCCTTGAGCAGGAAGGCATTGGCGCCTACGAGGCGCTCACTACCCGTCAGGCCGCTAAGGATTTCGATTCGATTACCTGCACGACGGCCAGCGAGTACCGGCGTTGCCTTGAAACCACCCTCGACGGCAACGAAGACAACACTTCTGCCATCAACGCTTTGGACCGCATCTGCCGGCACGCTCATGCCTCCGGCGGCGCCATCGGCGATGATGACGGCCGAAACGGGGGAGCCGGCCGGTGGCAACTTCTCCGAAATTGGTTTGGCGCGAATGGTCGCAGTGCCGCCCTGCTGCATCACATTCGCAGCGGCGGCAATGACCTCAGCTTCGAAGCTTCCGCCCGGGCCAGTCACTTCCAGCTTCATTCCGGGCACCGCGAGAGTGGCCAGTGCTGGCGGTGCAGTGAATACGAGTTCATTCATGTCTCCGCAACAAGCGTCCCAGCTGAGACGACGCCACCGGGCGTCACTTGGACGTTGCCAACCAAGCCAGCGACAGGACTCGAGATGGTCACCCGGCCGGAACTGTCCGGAGACCCGCTGGCCGCAACCTGCGCACGTGCAGCACTAGCGGCAGCATCCGCGGCCAAAGATCGCGCACGCGACGCCTCCAGCTCCTGGCGTGCCACTACGCCTTGCTCGACAAGGGATTTATCGCGGCCGTAGGCCAGGCGGATGGCTTCGGCCTCCGCCGCTGCGGCAGTAGCGGCGGCCTTGAACGTCGCGGCTTCTCCACTGACAACGATCACCAGGGGCTGGTTGCTCTTGACGGCCGTACCAGGTGCAACAAGCACGCGTTCAACGCGGCCGGTGACCGTTGATGCGATCGCAGCACGCCCCCCGATGGCCGGCTCGACGCGCCCAGCTAGGCGGGTCGATGCGCCACCGCCGCGCCCGACAGCCACCACGCCGATGCCAGAAGCCTTGATCTGGTCAGGGGTCAGCTTGACTACACCTTCCTCGGCCTCCTCTTCGCCGTGATCGCCATCGCCATCACCCTCACTGTGCGCCTCGGCGGAGCCCGGCTTAGCGTCAGCTGTGTGATCGTCGTGACCGTCATCCTTGCCAGCCGGCTTCTCTGCCTGGGCACCACTGGATTTAGCATCCTCCTGGGCACCGCCACTGCATGCGGTCAGCCCGCCGGTCATCAGCAAGGTAGCCAACAGCGTCGCTCCGATGAGCGTTTTGTTTCCGTACTTGTTCATTTTGCCTCCACAAACGGTGCGCGCCCTTCAAGGCGGGCGAGGTCGATTTCTGCTGCCACCCGGCTAAGACGGGCATCCAGCGATCAGGGTTGATCGCGTGCTACGCAGCTCCAATTGCGATATACGACCTGCCTCGAATCCGATGCGGGCCAGCCGATAGGCTTCGTCTGCAGCTTGTACGCTCTCATCTGCGGCCCGTGCGCGGCTGTTGGATGCTTTGAGACTCGCAACTGCCCCCAAGCGGGCTGCTTCACTGTCACTCTTCTGAGCAACCAGAACCGCTTCGGCAGCACGTTGTTCCGCGTAGGCGGCCTGGATCGCACCGCGGTTACGGTCAAATAGGGGGATCGAAAGGCTGATGCCCACGTTGTAGGCCTGGTCGCCTGCTTGGCGGAAGCGCGTCTGAGCCACGGACGCACTCAATTGTGGCAAGGCACGCTTGCGCTCGACATCTATAAGGCGACCGGAGGCCTCCGCTTCAGCCTGTGCAATGCGAACGGCAAGCGGGGGTGCCTCAATAGCGACTGGGTGAGAGGGCACGCGGTCAAGCAGGCTTTCACCGATGTCGGTCAGGGGACTGTCCACCAAGGACACCCCGGCCAGGCGCGCAAGCGCCGCATCCCGGTAGGCCTCGGCCTCATCCAGGCTTGCCTTCGCATTGGCGACCTCGCTCCGTGCCTGCACACCGCGCAGGTTGGGCTCACGGCCCTCGCTGACCATCGCAGCCACGGCCTTAGCGTCCTGTTCAATCAACGCCAATGCTTCGCTGGCCAGTTCATAACGGCGCAACGCAGCCTCTGCTTCGGCATATGTTGCCGCCAAGCGCCCGGCTGCGTCACTGCGCATCAGATCACCCCGTAAGCCTGCCGCGCCTGCCTCCGCACGCGCGGCGCGCACTCGGGCCCCTCGTTGACCCCAGATCTCCAATGGCTGGGAAAGCGTGACAATGCTGTCAGCGTTGGAAAAGCCTTTATAGGGTCCCGTGCCGTATGCATTTTCCGCTTCGATGGAGACCGTTGGATTGGGTAGTGCCCGAGCCTGTTGTACCCGCGCCTCGGCGGCCTCAGCCAGCGCGACGCCCTGGACGGTCGCAGGCATCTGGTCCAAGCGAGAAAGCAACGATTCGTAAGATGGTGCAGTTTGAGCAGCCACATGTCCGGTTGGCACCAACGCCAACAGAATAGCCACAGCCAACCCGGTCGCTGAAAGCGACCGGCCTGTCAAAATCGACATAAAAACTCCCGTAAATTATCTGAGCGAATGACCCGCAAGTGCGGGGCAGAGCCAGATCAGATACGGGGGGGGCGCATGGGACCGTCGAGTCGGAACGCGTAGACGTCCGCGTGCTTGGTACTGTGCAGCGAGATCCGGCCATCGGCGAAGAGATCATCGTGACCGGCAGTTGGCAGGCTTGCCGTTGAATGGTGGCAATGCCCATGGCCACAGGCATCGGCGCCAGACGAATCCTTGCCCTTGCCGGGGTCCTGGTCCGATTCGCCTGAGACGCCGTGCATGTCACCTACGGTGGCTGGAGCCTCCTGCGCGCATGCCAATGCCTCAGCCACGGGCACGACCACGAACACCGCCAGAAGCAGCAGCATCAGGTACATACGGATGGCGGGCAGAGAGCGACGCATGGGGGAAGGCTAGCAACCTCGTCTGGACGGATACAATTACATAGAAATACTACAGTTACGACACCGGACGCGCTGTCGGGTCCTGTTCAGGTTAGGGTGCCTAGAGGGTCAACCCAGCAGAACCAGGGCCCAAATGAGCGCCACGTTGCAAAGAGCCACGAACACAGCGCCCGAACCCATGTCTTTGGCGCGACCGGCCAGCTCATGGATCTCTGGGCCGTAGCGTTCGATAACCGCTTCGATGGCGGAGTTCAGCAGCTCCAAGGCCAGCACAGCCAGCACGCTCCCCATTAGAAGTGCTCGCTCTACCGCTGAGTGGCCCAGCAGAATCGCTGCCGGTAGTGCCACCACGGCCGCGACAACCTCGAGTCGAAACGAGGATTCATGCAGCCAAGCTGATCGTAGTCCTTGGAGGGACCAGCGGAGCGCCTTGAAGACGCGGGCAATGCTCCGCGGACGATGACCGTACATATCTGCCACTGCGTTGCTTCCTTAATTTAGGACCCCAAGAGCCGCTGCTGGGCGCTTCCAGCAGCGTGCTCGTTGTCGCCCGTTATGGGGTGGACCCGGAGTTGATGGAACAACCGGAGAAAAGATTCAGGCTTTCGTCCAACGACTTCGTCCGGACCTGCATGAGGCCGAGTACAGAATGGAAGAGGTTGTCGTGGCTGGCCGGCCGCTTTGATCGGTCCCGGACACATTGAAGGTCCAGGTTGTTGCTGCTCTTCATGCCCTCGGACATCCACATGACCATGGGCACTTTGATCTGAGTGTCGGGAGCAATGGCATAGGGGAGACCGTGGAGATAGACGTTCGCCTCGCCCAGTGACTCACCGTGGTCGGATACGTAGATCAATCCAGTGTCATGGCTTTGATCCTGCTCAAGCATGCGGATGGCCTTTCCTAAGAAGTCATCTGTTGCAAGAACTGCGTTGTCATACGCATTGACGATCTGCTGGCGTGTGCACTTGCCCAGATCTGCATTGCGGCAGTCAGGCGTGAACCTCCTCAGAACCTCGGGATATCGCTTGTAGTAGCTCGGCCCGTGGTTCCCCAGCTGATGCAGAACGACCACAACATCACCCGGATTGTCATCGATCGCGTCATGCAATCCCCGCAACATGATCTCATCGCGGCACGCTTGGTCATCGCACAACCCATCCTTGATAGGCACGCGGAAGGACTCAAACGCCAGGTCCGCGCAAACCCCCTTACAACCTGTCTGGTTGTCCCGCCATAACGTCTTGATGCCAGCTCGCTCAAGCACATGAAGCAGCGACTCTGAGCCCCTGATCTTGTCTCGATCGTAGTCTCGCCTTCCATACACCGAGAACATACAAGGCACGGAAACTTCAGTATTTGACCCGCAGGCAGTCACGTCCGAGAAGTTGACAACGTCCGATGCCGCCAGCTGTGGCGTTGTCTGCCGGCTATATCCATTCAGTCCCCAGTTCTGCGCGCGAACCGTCTCGCCTACGACTATGACCAGAAAGTGTGGCTTCGCACCTGGTGGATGGGGCTTCATTCTGGCGTCCGGACCGACCACCTGAATCGGACCCCGTTCGGCTCGCGTCTGTTCTCGGACAACCTTGGCAATGGAAGCAAGATAGTTTCCGGGTGTTGCCAAGTACCTGACTGGCTTGTGGTTACGCATGAGCGAGGACAGGTTGTCGAACGAGGCGAAGGCCGCGCCAGTTATGACCACGACAGAAACGCCGAGCAGAAGGACTCTAGCAAGTACGGCGCTCGCCAGACTGGAGGGACGCCGGATCCGAACCGTACATGCCACGACGGCTGGAAACACGCCTTTCATCAACACCGCAAGGAAGAATCCCCAGGTCAGCAGCTCGCCAGCCTCTGCGCTGTCAGTCTTCAGCACGTTTCGCACCATGCTTGCATCGAAGTAGACGCTGTAATTGTCTGAGTTGTAGGCGGCAGCAGCGGACACGACAAGAAGCAAGGAAACGACGGGCTTTACCGTCCATCGAGTGCACAACAACCCAAGAAAGAGTACGTTCAAGGAGGTAAGAATCGCTGCCGTTGACAAGAGAAGCAGCGCACGGGCCGCTCCATCAACACCACTCTTGGCGATGACCTCTGCAAAGAAGGCGTTGTTGAGGAACAACGTGAAGTACAACGCCACAACGATGATCAGAGTACTGATCCCCAGCTGAGGTCCCCTGACATGCCTCCCAAGCCGACCGAGTGGATCTGAGACAGCTCGGCCTTGCCGATCACTCCGGCTGAAGCATTTTTTCAAGTAGTCCATTTGTTTTTCCGTTTGATGGACCCGCAGACGCGCTCATGGCGAGTACGCCGGCGCTGTGCAAACCGAAGTCGCTGTGCTCGCGGGTCTACTTAAGGGGCGCTCAGAGGGGCAGTACAGGTGCAAAGGACCTGACGCCCTCGACACTCGGAAGCGGCGGCGAGGTCTAGCGAATTGAGGTTTCGCATGTCGATAGAGCTCCAGCCGGAATGAGCCACCAGGTTCTTCGATTGGCTACTCCAAACTGCAAGGATGGATCCGGCCTTCGATCACCGCAGTTCTCTAGCACCGACCCCTCAATGAGCAGCCAACGCACGTCCTGGCGCTCCTGCTGCCAACTCAATGCCGTGGCAAGCTGCTGCCTAGCAGGCCGATTGAAGCCGAACTCCGCCGTGGCTGATTGCGACATGAGCAATTGCTGCTCGCGCCAACCGACCAGTCCCAGTTGCGCCGAAGGTCCGATGCGTGTGCTCACCTGTTCCATGAGCCCCCGGGATGAGCTTGCCTCGTTCAGGACGCTGGGACCCGCAAACCCGTAGACGACCCAAAAACCACTCATCCCCGTGAGCAGCCCCTTCCAGGCGCTGCCTGAAAGTGAGAGAGCCGCACCAACCAGCAAGGGCAACGAGGCGAGGAGGACCAGGATGGCGATCGAGTGCGAGTCCTCACTAGAGCCACGCTCAGTGAGAAGCTTCACTTCGAACCGAGGGTTGGAAGCGAGCATCCATATCCCCAAGGTCGCCGTTGCCGTACCCAGGAGCGAGACAAACGCGGTCGCCAATCTTCGTACTCCGACTCTTCCGACAATGTCTGGAAGAGACGCAGCGAGCGCCAAGCACAGCATCGGCAGGCCGGGGAGGATGTACATGTCTCGCTTTCCTGCAGGAACTGAAAAGAACAGTACGATCAGGGCGAGGCTGCCGACCGGAAGCCATAGACGTTCGTCAAAGCGACAAAGCCCTTTGTAGAGGCTTGGCCCCGCCCAGGGAAGAAGGGCGATCGTTGGCAACCACGACGTAGCTATAACTACGAGGAAGTACCACGGTGCCTGGAAGTGATGCCATGAGTTTCCGTAACGCTGGATCGTCTGGCGGAACAGGATGTTACGCGCGTACTCAAGGTTCTCTTGGGTGGGGTGGATCCATACAGCGATCAGCATCGGAATGAGCCAGATGCCAATCGCGACCAACAAGGCCAGGGGTCCCAGCCACGCGCGTCGATCACCTATCCAAGAAGCACTCATCTTCCTGGAAAACGTCAGCGCCAGGGCTGGAACCAGCATGAAGAGTGCAATCACTCCCACGCCCTTGGTGATCACTCCCAACCCGGCCGCAAACCACGCCACGGTCCACATCCGCCAATCCGGACCGCGAACAATGTGCCGAATGAGGCCGTAGTGGGCCAAGGTGACCCATGCAAGCAGCAGGGGATCGATCTGCGCGCGCTTCATCTGCAGAGTGAACTGCACGGCGAGGAGTAGCGCCCAACCTGCGTAGATCCCGGCCTGCTTGGACCACAAGCGCCGTCCTAGGTCGTAGGTCATCCACACACATGCGATACCTGACAGCACCGAGGGAAGCAGGAAGGCAATCCTGAGATTTCCGGTCAGCTGCAGCAGGGCAGCCTGGATCCACATGAAGAGCGGAGGCTTGTCTGCGTACAGCTCTCCACCGCGGCGTGGGAACAGCCAGTTTCCGCTGTCCACCATTTGGGAGGCAACCAAGGCGAATCTCGGCTCATCGGCAGGCCAAGGGTCGCGCAGGCCCAGGCCCGCACCGAGGACCACCGTAGCGGTTGCCATCAGCAGTGCCGCTTGACCGCGCGGAGTTCGGAGGTAGGTAGATATTGAGAGGGGCATTCAAGCCGCCTTCTTAGAGGCGGCACGGTGCCGTTCGGCGACTGCGCGAGCAGGCACGCGTCGGCCGGACGCACAAAGCGCCCAGAAACAAGATGTGATCATGGAAAGATCCGCTAAGGGTGATCGCAGAAGGACGAACAGGCGCCTAGCGCCTGGGTCGCGATCAAGCCCTGGGAGGTCTAATCAGCCTGTCGGGGGTGTGGGGCGCCACGGGCCGCTCGTAGAACACGTGCCCACCCTCATCCAGTGGCGCCTCGCCCGGCGCAAATCCGTTAGACGCCACGAATGCACTGCTGTGATGGCAATGACCATGACCACAGGCTGGGTGTGCCTTGTCGGAGTGCCTCTCGCCTGGCCCTGCTACTTCCTGATGGGACTGCTCTTCAGAGAAACAGACCGAAGCATCGACGACAGGCACTATTACCAGCACTGCAAGTAGCAGTGCCAAGGCGTAGCGCTTGGCGTGGATGGCAAGGGAAGTCACGTGCTGCTTCGACCCATACGGACGTGGCCGGGAAGATACCTTGCATCATAGTTCTCAGCAAGCTGAGGCTTGTTCATGTTCTGCCCGGGCCCGGGCGGGTGGAGCGGGAGCGGCCGAGCACCTTGCCACCAACTGGATCCAAGGCCAGGTCTGCACCTTTCCCGCCGGTGCCTCTCAGCACGCTTGCACGCAGATCATCTTCGGCCAGATCCACAACAACCTCAGCACCAGACCACTTCGCTCGTTCAACCTCGGCGGCCGAGGAAACGACGGCACTCGGCATGGCTCCCAGCGCTCTGCTCATCTGGATCAGTGCGTGTCCCACGGACCCGGACGCTCAAGAGATCAGCACTGTCTGCCCGTCCTTCACCTGTCCAATGCGGGTCAAAGCCTGGTAGGCGGTGACGTAGTTGATGGGAAAGGCGGCCCCCTGATCCAGGGTGATGGAATCAGGAAGGCGGATGATGCGCTTGTCCTGCACCAATGCCCACTGCTGCTGCAGGCCATCCTCAGTAACGCCGAGTGCGGCACCGCCGTAGATGGCCACGCGTGTTCCTGGCTCAAAAGCGCCGCTGTGTTCAACAATACCGGCACCGTCATTAGTCAGCACCAATGGTGCGCGTGCGTGCTCGACAATACCCGCGAGGACCTGGCTTGAAAGTGGGTTAACGGTAGCAGCGTGCATGCGAACCAACGTGTAGCCCTCACGTGGCGACGGTACTGGCCGTTGTTCAATGTGCATGGTGGGCGCAGGGCCGAATGAACTGGCTACGACTGATTTCATAAGTACTCCTGTTGGCGAATGCCGTGTAGACGGCGCCGCTGTGAGAGAGGGCTGGGCAGTGGAGACAGGGGCACCGAAGTGCTCGATATCAGCTATCGATCTATGCAGGCATTTGCCGCATCACGGCGATGGCTTCAAGAACGGCATCCGCTCCCTGATAGAGGACTTCAGAGCTCACCGGCTGCAGCTGGCCAGCAGTCTGGAGATACAGCTTTAGAACGCCCCGGACCTGTTCACTCTCCATCATGCGCTGAGTTTCATCGATGCGTTCGCAAGCCAAAAGGGCCAGCGCATCGTCAGCGTTGAGCTGCTCGGCAAACACCACTGGGTCAGAAGCGTATCCATGCCGCTCAAGGAAGCCGGACGTGATGGCCGCAGCGACCCTCGCGCTGCTGGTCTCCCGGCCGTCGATGTACCGCTGCCGCTGGAAGTGGTGGAGCAGCGGTAGCTCCAGGCGTCTGTCGAGGCCGCGCGCCAAGGTCAGTGCACGGGTCATCGGACCCGAATCGAAGCTGCCATGCGGACCGAGCAACACCTGCTGACGGTACGCCTCGCTGAATACCTGCCCGGTCAGTGCTTCAATCCTCTGATCGTTAGACCACGCGTACTCTGCCCATTCCCGATTCTGCGGGCGAGCACCACGGCCTGTGAATAGACCGCTTGGCAATAACATCAGTTCGATAGAGGAGTCGTTAGTCAGCGCGTCGAGCGCCGGAGCGGCGGCGTAGCACAACCCGCACCACGGGTCGAATAGATAAAGCAGCGTTTTTTGCAGCATGAGAGAAAGGGGAGGGGAGGGATCAAGCCCTACCATATTGGATCTAAATCGGAACATATACCCCGCATTAACGACAGACTGTCAACCAGAACGAACATGTTTGCGTGTTTTACGACGTCCAAGGTACTCCCAGTCTCGCCCCCCCTTTGTTTTTGCTTCAGGCCGGCGAAGCGCCTAGACAGGACCGACCCGATGTAATTGGAAGAAGTCAGGGCATGGTGCACCGTGCAGGCATCGCACACCGGTATACGGCGGCCTGATTCTTCGCACGCAGGCAAAATAATCCCGCCATGAGAATCGTCTACGCCACCTCGCGGGATCTGATTGGCTCGCGGGAGCGGACCGGTGCTGTATATGCAGCCGCCACGCTGGCCGTTCCTGGGTGCAGCTGGTGATTGCGCCGGCGCGAATTAACTTGGGCTCGCTGCGGGTTGACCGCAGAAGGCCCAAATCTGGGCGTCATCTTCGGTGGCGGCGCTATCGCCAGAGAGCGGTTGATGGGCACCCGTGCCACCGCAGCCTTGAGGTGCAAACGTGGATCGTTGGGTGGCCAAGTTATGGGCACCGCGTAAGCAGAGGTCTGATGGCGGCGGCCGTTAACATAAGCTACGTTATGCGAAGTAACGCATTGATCTTAAAAGCGTTTCCCTGCCTTGGCCGATCCTACTCCAGCAAAGAGACGTCATCAAGGCATCCGCGATGAAAGGTCTTCGCAGCCAGGCCTGAAGAAGCAGGGTTATCCTCGAACCCTCAGCTGCTTTCTCCATATGCATGGGGGAAACGTCGCGATTCCGGGTTAGCTGGCAGTTGAGTTCCCGCGAGCCTACCAGCGTGCGTCATCGCTCCAGGAGGAAAAATCTTGCTTCGCCGCCTCCAGCACGAGCGCTGGATGTAGGGCAAGAGCCTCTGCTGGACTGCCTCCGCACAATCGAGCATGCGGAGCGATCAGCCATTCGATTTCCTCCCAACCTGACGTCGGGCCGCCGGCTGAAACGCCATATGGGCCACGCAGTAGCGACAGTACCTCCGAGAGCACTGGCAAAGGCATCCCAGTAGAGTCCAGCTGCCATGGAGGAAAGAGAAACAGCTTCAGTTCCCCAATCCACACGCCCAGAACGCTCCCAGATTGCAGGCACTGCGTCAGGGTGCGGCCCTGGACGGCACTCGGGCTCAGTATCGCTTCGAACGCCGCCATATCGAGCCAATCCCGCGCGGCGTTCGATCTGGCCTGAGCGAAGGCAGATGTTTCCGAAGGTATATGCCCGCGCATAGAATGCCTGCCTGGTAAATGAACAGCTCCCACAAGGATGCCACACGCTCTACTAAGGCAACCTGTGGGGGAAACGTCGCTTGAACGTCAGGCATCCAGCGGTTTGCCGCAACAAGGGCATTTCCCTCCTGCCAGTTCTCGATCGTATGCTGCGTTTTGGCGGTTGGCCAGCCAGACTGCTGCCACGGTAATGGAAACAACAAGCGCCACCAAGACGCCTGCGACGATGCTCATCTGTTGCAAGGTAGACAGGGAATTCATTGCATTGCCCACTAGGAAGACCAAGACGATGTCGCACTACAATTTTAGCCCCCAAATCGGAAGAACTTGCAGGAAATTTATCCGGAAAGGCACCCGATCTAACGTAGGCTGAGGGCTCTATGGCTGAACTCTGCGGGCGATATGGCTGCATCTGAAAGCTGGCCCACAGCAAGGCAGCTACTTGGAGGTCCTGCGACCAACGAGCTCCAGAAGAATTCGGGGCAAGTAATGCGTAGTTCCGCCAAATTAGGGGCGGCTTGTCCGAAGACTCGCGGAAAGATGGGCGGGTTTCCGGAGCAGAATGGGGCAGTTTCAGCTGTGAAAGTGGCAACTTGTCCGCGTCAGACAGCTGCATTTGAACCCGGCGCACCCAGGCGATCAAAGGGCGGAACTTTGTTCATCCAGACAACTAACACCCAGAAATATCTGCGATGGCTTACGGCGGTCCAACAATGTCTGCCTCGCGAACCAGAATCTCTACCTCAACGGGGCAGAATTGTCTGATGACGAACACCCGGCAGGAGGCCGGCAATCTCAGCGCGCAGCTTCAGCGCACCGAGACAGCTCTGCAGACAGAACGCGAGGCGGGCGAAGCCGCCAGGGACGAGGTGG
>LNAP01002260.1_pt1 | contig 25257 bp, 20 predicted proteins | sample 602601 | NCBI WGS metagenome assembly LNAP01 (sample SAMN02440304, study PRJNA202911) | soil metagenome | biome: Subtropical and temperate rainforests or woodlands; isolation source: soil samples (1 kg each in a 20% v/v slurry with milli Q water) were... ...
CCTGATCCGCGACGAGCTGCACGCACTGGCGCGCCACGGGCTGGCCGACGATCCCGACGGTGCCGCGGCGCGGATCAGCGTCGCCGCAACGCTGGCGGACGCGCTGGAGGGCGTGGCCTTCGTGCAGGAGAACGGGCCGGAGAACGTCGACCAGAAGATCGCCATCTTCGCCGAACTCGATCGCCTCGCGCCTGATGATGCCGTGCTGGCGTCGTCCACGTCCGCCATCGTCGCATCGCGCTTTACCGAGATGTTGCCGGGCCGGGCGCGCTGTCTGGTCGGCCACCCCGTCAACCCGCCGCATCTGGTGCCGGTGGTCGAGATCTGCGGCGCGTCATGGACCTCGCAAGCCAGCATAGACCGCGCCCGCGCGGTCTATCAGGAGATCGGCCAGGTGCCGGTGACGGTGAACAAGGAGATCAACGGTTTCATCCTCAACCGCCTGCAGGGTGCGCTGCTGGCCGAGGCGTTTCGCCTGGTCGGCGAAGGCTATGTGTCGGCGGAGGATCTCGATCATACGGTGAAGGACGGCCTGGGGCTGCGCTGGTCGTTCCTCGGTCCGCTGGAGACCATCGAACTCAATGCACCCGGCGGCATTCCGGATTATTGCGCGCGCTACACCGGGTTCTACAAGGAACTCGCGGCATCGGCCGCCGGCCCCGAAGTCTATGAGAGCCCCAACGTCGACCGCGTGATCGCTGCCTGGCCGCACCAGCCGACCCCGGAGCGTATCGCGAAGCTGACGATCCTGCGCAACGAACGCCTCGCTGCGCTGGCGGCTCACAAGGCCAAGCCGGTCAATAAGTCCTGACTGAAATCTCCAAGAAGAAGAAAGAGAGCAACCATGGTCCGCAAAGTCATCATCACCTGCGCCGTCACCGGCGCGATCCATACGCCGTCCATGTCCAAGGCGCTGCCGGTGACACCGCAGGAAATCGCCGACGCCGCGGTCGACGCTGCCGAGGCGGGGGCGGCGATCGTGCATCTGCACGCTCGCAACCCGAAGACCGGGCAGCCCGACCAGAGCCCGGAGGCGTTCGCGCCGTTCCTCAAGATCATCAAGCAGCGCTCCAACGCCGTGATCAACCTGACCACCGGCGGCGCGCCGACCATGACGGTGGACGAGCGCGTGCGCCCCGCCGCGGTCTACAAGCCGGAGGTGGCGTCGCTGAACATGGGGTCGATGAATTTTGCATTCTTCGGCATGCTCAACCGCTTCAACAAGTTCGAGCACGACTGGGAGCTGAAGCACCTGCAGAACAAGGATATCGTGTTCCGCAACACCTTTCAGGATATCGAGTATGTGCTGGAGAAACTCTCGGGCAGCGGCACGCGCTTCGAGTTCGAATGTTACGACACCGCGCATCTCTACAACCTGAAATACTTCCTCGATCAGGGGCTGGTGAAAGCGCCGCTGTTCATTCAGACGGTGTTCGGGTTGCAGGGCGGCACCGGCGCACATCCGGAGGACGTCCTGCACATGAAGCGCACGGCTGACCGGCTGTTCGGCGACCAGTACGTCTGGTCGGTGCTGGGCGCTGGCCGCAACCAACTGCCGATCGCGGCGATGGCCGTGGCGATGGGCGGCAACGTCCGCGTCGGCCTCGAGGATTCGCTATGGGCCGCGCCGGGCCGCATGGCGTCGTCCAATGCCGAGCAGGTCACGCTGGCGCGCAAGATCATCGAAGGCCTCGGTCTCGAAGTGGCGACGCCGGACGAGGCCCGCGAAATGCTCGACCTCAAGGGCGGCGACAAGCTGGAAGTCTAGCCTTTGACGCGAAGCGCATCCGGGCCATGTCCCGGATGCGCTTCCCGCGCGCGGATCGGCGTGGCATGGTCGCGACCTTGCGAAACCCGAGCCCTCGAAAGTGACCGTCTGCGATGCCGAATGACCTGAACTCCACGCGGCCGCAGCTGAGGGTGGCCGTGGCCGGCCTCGGTGCCATTGGTACCAAGGTGGTGGAGGCGCTGGACCGCGGCATCGATGGCATGGTGCTGGTCGCGGTCGCCGTGCAGAATCCGGCCAAGCATCGGGCGTTTCTCGATGGCCTCACGAGCAAGCCGGCGCTGCTGCCCATCGAGGGCCTCGCTGACGTCGCCGACATGGTGATCGAATGCGCGCCGAGCACCCTGCTGCGCGCCATCGTCCTGCCGTTCGTCAGCCGGGGCAAGACGGCGATGGTGCTGAGCGCCGGGGCGCTGCTCGATAACGAGGACCTGATCGCATTGGCGAAGCAGCATGGCGGCCAGATCGTGGTGCCGACCGGCGCGCTGATCGGCCTCGATGCGGTGACCGCGGCGGCGGAGGGCGAAATCCGCGCGGTGCGTATGGTGACGCGCAAGCCGGTGCGCGGCCTTGCCGGCGCGCCCTATATCATCGCCAACAACATCGATATCGAGAGCATCACCGAACCGCTGAAGATTTTCGACGGCACCGCGCGCGAGGCAGCCAAGGGCTTTCCGGCCAATCTCAACGTCGCCGTGGCGCTGTCGCTGGCGGGCATCGGCGCTGACCGAACCACGCTGCAGATCTGGGCCGACCCGGCGCTGACCCGCAACGTGCACCGCGTTGAGGTGGAAGCAGACTCCGCCAGTTTCTCCATGACCATCGAGAACATTCCCTCCGAAAATCCCAAGACCGGACGCATCACCGCGCTTTCGGCCATTGCCTGGCTGCGCAAGCAGCGCGCCGCGCTGCGGGTCGGAACCTGACGCGCGCCGGTTGGCAGCGCCATGGTCCTGTGTTCAACATCTGTGTGACCGCGGTTCGTCGCTGAAAGAGATTTGAAGCCCATGAGCAACATCAATCCCGATCCGTTCACCACGCGCCCGGAAATCGAAGGCACCTTCGGCGTCGTCACCTCGACGCACTGGATCGCCACCGCGGTCGGCATGGCGACGCTGGAGAAGGGCGGCAATGCCTTCGACGCCGGCGTCGCCGCGGCCTTCACCCTGCAGGTGGTGGAGCCGCATCTCAACGGCCCCGGCGGCGACGTGCCGATCATCGTTCATGACATGAAGCGCGGCCGCACCGAGGTGATCTGCGGGCAGGGGCCGGCGCCGGCCGGCGCCACCATTGCGCACTACCGCGACCAGGGGCTCGACATGGTGCCCGGCACCGGCCTGCTCGCCGCCTGCGTGCCTGGCACTTTCGAATCCTGGATGCTGCTGCTGCGCGACTACGGCACGCTGCGCCTGCGCGACGTGCTGGAGCCGGCGATCGCCTACGCGCGCGACGGCTATCCGCTGGTGGAGCGGGCCGCGGCGACCATCGCCACGGTGCAGGAATTGTTCCGCACGCACTGGCCGACCTCGGCGGCGGTCTATCTGCCCGACAACAGAGTGCCGGTGCCCGGCACGCTGTTCACCAATCCGGCGCTGGCCGCCACCTATCAGCGCATCCTCGACGAGGCGGAAAGCGCGGGCTCCGACCGCGATGCGCAGATCGAGCGGGCCCGCGCCGCATGGTCGCGCGGCTTCGTTGCCGAGGCCATCGATCGCTTCTGCCGGACTCAGGAGGTGATGGATGTCACCGGCTCCAGGCACAAGGGCGTGCTGACCGCCGACGACATGGCGCGCTGGCTGCCGGCCATCGAGGCGCCGCTGACCTATGATTACGGTCGCTACACCGTGTGCAAGCCCGGCGTCTGGAGCCAGGGCCCGGTGATGCTGCAGCAGCTGGCGCTGCTCAAGGGGTTTGACCTCGACGGCCTCGATCCCGCAGGCCCGGAATTCATCCACCTGCAGATCGAGGCTGCCAAGCTGGCCTATGCCGACCGTGAAAAATTCTATGGCGATCCCGACTTCACCGAGATCCCGATCGCGATGCTGCTGTCCGACGAATACAACGACGCGCGCCGGAAGCTGATCACCGACCGGGCGTCGCTGGAATTCCGGCCGGGTTCAGTGGAAGGCTTCGGTGCGCTGGTCGCGCAGCGCACGCAAGCGGGCGGTTGCGAAGCCGTCGGCGCCATGGGCGCCGGCGAGCCGACCGTCGGCCGCTTCGGCGAAGTGCGCGGCGACACCGTGCATTTCGATATCATCGACAAGGACGGCAACATGATTTCCGCCACGCCGTCCGGCGGCTGGCTGCAATCGTCGCCGGTGATCCCGGAGCTTGGTTTCTGTCTTGGCAGCCGCGCGCAGATGTTCTGGCTGCAGGAAGACCATCCTGCTGCACTGGCGCCGGGCAAGCGGCCGCGCACCACGCTGAGCCCGACCATGGCGCTGCGCGACGGCGAGCCCTACATGGCCTGGGGTTCGCCGGGTGGCGACCAGCAGGACCAGTGGAACACGCAGTTCTTCCTGCGCCATGTGCACGCCAGGATGAATCTGCAGGAAGCCATCGACGCGCCGGCCTGGCACTCCGAACACTTCCCGATCTCGTTCTGGCCGCGCACCTCACGGCCCGGCGTGCTGGTGCTGGAAGGTCGCGTGCCGGCGGCAACCGTCGCGGCGCTCACCGCCATGGGGCACATCGTCGAGACCGGGCCGGACTGGTCGGAAGGCCGTCTGACCGCAGCATCCAAGATCGGCCGCCGCCGCCGCGCCGCCGCCAATCCACGCGGCATGCAGGGTTACGCCGCCGGCCGCTGAAGGGCAGACGCTGATGACGATTCACCCTCTGCGTTGCTTTGGCCGCCGACAGCATCCCGTTCGCTCGCATGTGCCAGGGACATCGAACGACGTCGGAGAAGCAGGGTGAAGAGCGGGGGGACCAGGCCTCAGGGCCGACCGAGATCGGTCGAGACGGAGCAGGTCATCCTGGACACCGCCTATCGCATCATGGCGACCAGGGGCCTTGCAGCCGCCAGCATCGACGCGGTGGCACGTGACTCCGGCGCTTCCAAGATGACGATCTACAAGTGGTGGCCGTCCCGGGAGGCGCTGCTGATCGACGCGTTCTTGCGGCAGGCCGCGTCCATGATCCCGTTGCACGAGACAGGTGATCCGCTGTCGTGCATCAGAGCGCATGCTGCGGCCTACGTCGCGGCGCTGAATGGCGATTTCGGCAAGGTGCAGCTCGCGGTCATTGCCGAATGCATCGCCGGCACCGGCTCGGCAAAGCCATTCGCCGAACGCTATCTCGCGATCCGCAGGAAGGTCGCCGTCGGAATCATTCGATCCGGGCAGAAGGACGGCAGCATTCGCGCGTCGGAACCCGCGGGCGATCTGTACGATCGCATCTACGGGACGCTGTTCTATCAGTATGCCTTCGGGTTGCGCAGCCTCACAGGCAACTATGCGGACCGGCTCGTCACCTCGGTGCTGTCGAAAATCTAGCGGCGATCGGTCGTGGTGCCGTTCACTGCAGGCGCGCGCGACGAAACCATGCCCATGTCTGCCGCGTCACCTCGCGGTAGCCCGGGCCGCTATGGACGATGCGTCCGGCTACGATCTCGTTCAGCTTCGGCAGCGCATGAAACGGCACCGAGGGGTAGGCATGGTGCTCGACATGGAACGGCATGTTCCAGGCGAACCACTTCACCACTTCGCCGGTATAGGTCGTTCGCGTGTTCTCATAGGCACTGCGCGTATGCTCGCAGCCGGTATGCTCGGCATAGAGATAGGGGCGCAGGAACAGTTGTCCGAGGAACAGCGGGATGAGCCAGGTCCACAGCAGGGCCGGGGTCGAAAGCGCGACCGAGGTGAGCAGCAGCAGGAGATAGATGAGGACGTAGGCGCGCGCTTCCAGCACCACCATCGCGCGCTTGTTGTCGGGAATCCACGGCGCCACGGCCTGCCCGCTGAAGGCGCGGCGGAACAGCGCCACGATCCGGTTCGTCAATTGCACGATGCCGGTATAGGCGATGGCAAGGCGCGTGTCGGAGGACGGGATGGTGGCGGTGACGAGTTCGGGGTCGCGTTGCGGATCCTGTGTGAAGCGGTGGTGATCCCAGTGAAACAGCGTGTAACCCTCATAGGGCAACGCGATCGCCAGCGACGACAGATGGCCGAGCACCAGGTTCAAATGCCGTGACCTGAAGACCGTCTTGTGGGCGGCCTCGTGCACGGCCATGAAGAGGAAGGCCACCAGATAGCCCTGGACGAACATAAGGGGGACGGCCGGCAGCACACCGTATCGCGCGGTGACCTGCCAGATCGCCGTGCCCATCAACACGATTGCCCCGTAGTGGGTGATCGATCGTATCAGGCCCGGCATGTTCGAACGCGCCGACAGCTCCTTCAGCTGGATCGGAGTCAGCGCACGTCCTTCTCTCCCGCGTGCAGCGTCCGCGGCCATCGTCATCGGCGAGGCTCCTGGTTGCCGTCTGCCGCCAGAAAAGCCGCAACCGTCGCGTTGATAAAGGCGCGGTCGGCGGGAATGAGCGCCGGGTTGCCGGCACGGTGTCCGTAGGCGGAGGGGATGGGCACGAGTTCGGCGGAGCGCGCGTTGACCAGCAGCGGCAGTTCGTCTTCGTTGTCCCGGACCTGGAAATAGCTGTCGGTCCGGCTGGGCATCAGCAGGACGCGCGCGGTGATCGCCGCCAACGCGTCAGTCAGGTTGCCGCCGAACGGTTCGCGCCGGCTGATATCGCCGCTCTGCCAGGTCCGGATCTGGGCGAGCAGGTCGTTGGCGTCGCGCCGGGAAAAGGCGCCGTCCCAGGACCGGGTGAGAAAATCCTCGAGAGAGGTGAACCCGAGCGTCCGCCACAACTCGTCGCGGTAGAAGGCGTGCGACATGGCCCATCCGGCATAGACGCGGCCCATCGCCCGCAGCCCCGCGGACGGCTTCGACACGAAGCGCCCGTCGACGAAGGCCGGGTCGGCGGTCAGCGCGGCCTTGACACCCTCCAGAAACACGAAGTTGAACGGTGAGCAGCGGGCGCTGCCGCAGACGATCGCCACCCGCTCGACCATGTCGGGATAGCGCGCGGCCCAGTGATAGGCCTGCATGGCGCCCATCGACCATCCGTAGACCAGCGCGATTTTCGAGACGTCGAAACGCTCCGCCAGCAGCCGGTGCTGAACCTTAGCGGCGTCGTAATAGCTGATGTCCGGAAAGCGGCCATCGGCGAAGGCTTGCTCGGAATTCGAGGGTGACGACGACAGGCCGTTGCCGAACAGGTTCGGGATGACGACGAAATAGCGGTCAGGATCGAGGGCGCCGCCGGGTTGAACCAGCCACTCGGTGTCGTAATGCTGGGCGCCGAACGACGTCGGATAGACAATGGCATTGTCTCTTGCTGCGTTCAGGCGTCCATAGGTCTTGTAGGCGAGCCGCATGTTCGGAAACACATGGCCGTCCTGCAGGACGACGTCGCCGGCGTCGAACAGCTCGTAATCCACCGTCATGCGGGCAACTCCCTGCGCGACGCCATGGCTTCGCGCGCATCCAAATAAGTGGACTAATCGTACAGTAATATGGAGGGATGCCAACGCCAAATTTTCATCACCTGGCGCTGGACTGACCGTCGTCAGCGGCCATGCGCCGCGCGGCCCGGTGCGGCGGACCAAGAGGCAGATTCCAGATGGCTCAGCTCACGAGGCTGGTCTGGCGGACTTCGGCGAGGAATTCCTTCGCCAGGCGCGACAGCGGCTCGGCTTCCGACCACAGCACATAAGCGACGGACGCAATCGCCGGCGTGAACGGCCGCACCACGAGGTTAGGACTGCCGTTCTGGCGTGCCGACATGGGGTCGACGACCGCGGCGCCGACGCCGGCGGAGGCGAGCATGCAGGCCGTATTGCAATAGCGCACCTCGACGGTGGGCCGAAACGGCGCGCCGGCCTGGGCAAAATTCTCGCGCACCGCCTCCCCCAGCCGCGTTCCCTGTTCCAGTCCGATGAACGGCAGGCCAGCCAGGTCCGACGCCGACACAGTCGTCCGATCGGCCAGCGGATGATTCTGCGGCATCACGCAGACCATTTCGCCGACATGCAGAACTTCCCGGGCGATGCCCGGATGATGCGACAGGCCGAGCGCGAAACCGAGTTCGGCGGTTCCGTCCAGCACGCCGTCGATGATTCCCTCATAGCGGCGGACATCGAAGGACACGTGCGTTTGCGGCCGGCGCTGCAGGAAGCCGGACAGCGCGGGCGAGATGATGCCATAGGCCAGCGGCGGCGTCGCCACGATCGACAGACGGGCGGAGCGCGCTTCCCTGAAATCGCGCACGCGATTTTCGAGCTTTGCATGCAGCGCGACGATTGCGTCGCTCTCCTTGTAGAGCGCCATCGCCTCGGTGGTCGGCAGCAGGCGGTTGTTGACGCGCTCGAACAGCGCGAACCCGGCCTGGGCTTCCATGGCCTTCAAGGCATTGCTGATGGCCGGTTGCGACAGCGCCAGCTCATCGGCCGCCGCCACCGTCGTCCGGTGGCGGATGACTGCACGCAGGATCTCCAATTGCCGCAGGTTCATATCATCACCGGTTATTGTCTCAGCCGAAATATCATAGCACGGCTCATTGCATTTGGCGTCGCATCTGCCTGTAATCACTGTGTATTCGCGCGCTGTTGGAACGGGCATGTCTTGCCTGTCGATGCGGCAGGGCGCACAGATTGGAGGCAATGTTGTCCCGTATTCTCCGTGCCGCCGCCGCCCAGATGGGACCGACGCAGCAGGCTGACCCGCGCGAGCACACGCTCGGCCGCATGATCGCACTGCTGGAGTCGGCGGCTGCGCAGGGCGCGACGCTCGTCGTGTTTCCCGAACTCGCATTCACCACCTTCTTTCCGCGCTGGCTTCTCGAAGGCGAGGCACTGGACCGCTATTACGAGCGCGGCATGCCGAATGCGGCCGTGCAGCCGTTGTTCGATCGGGCGCGCGCACTCGGCGTCGGCTTCTCTGTCGGCTATGCCGAACTGACAGCCGACGGCCAGCGCTTCAATTGCGCGATCCTCGTTGATCGGCAGGGCGAGGTGTTCGGCCGCTATCGCAAGGTGCATCTGCCGGGGTCGGTGGAGCCGCGTGAGGGCGCGCGCTACCAGCAGCTGGAAAAGCGCTATTTCAACTATGGCGACCTTGGCTTCCCGGCCTTTCGCGCCGGCGCGGACTGGTGCGACGCCATCATGGGCATGATGATCTGCAATGACCGGCGCTGGCCGGAATCCTGGCGCGCGCTCGGCATGCAGGGCGTCGAACTGGTCTGCGTCGGTTACAATTCCGCGGCCTACGATCCCAATGGCGGCGTCACCGAAGATGCCGCGCTTCGGACCTTTCATTCGACGCTGGTGGCTCAGGCCAACGCCTATATGAACGCCACCTGGGCGATTGCCGTCGCAAAGGCCGGCAACGAGGATGGCTCCGGACTGATCGGCGGCTCCTGCATCGTCGACCCGAACGGTCGCATCGTCGCCGAGGCCAAAACGCTGGCGGACGAGGTGATCGTCGCCGACCTCGACCTCGGCCTCTGTCGCCAGGGCAAGGACAAGATGTTCAATTTTGCCGCACACCGGCGGCCGGAGCACTATGCTGTCATTACCGGGCGCGCCGGGGTGATCGAACCGCCGCTGCGTCAACGCTCAGATGCAGCGAGTCCCACTGTACCCAGGCCGAAGGAATTGACATGACGCGGATCGCCTTCGCTCTTGGACTTGCCGGCCTCGTCGCTGCCGCTTCCGTGCGGGCCACCGAGCTTCCGGATGCGATCAGGCAGGCGGGCGCGTTGCGGCTGACCATCAATGCGACCTATGCCCCGATGGCCTATCGAGATCCGGCGACCAACGAACTGGTCGGCCTTGATGTCGACCTCGCCAAGGAGATCGCCAAACGCCTCGGCGTCAAGATTGTCTGGAGCGAGACGCCGTTTGCGGAACTGATCCCGTCCCTGGCAACCAAGCGCGCCGATTTCATCATCAGCGGTATCACGGACCGCGCTTCACGACGCGACAACGCCGACTTCATCGACTACATCACCACTGGCCCGCAGTTCTTCGCCATGGCGGAGACCGCGCCGAAGGAAGCCATCGAGCTCTGCGGCAAGAAGGTTGGGACGACGCGCAGCACCAGCTTTCCGGTCGAGATCGAGAAGTGGAGTAAGGAGAACTGCGAGGCTGTCGGCAAGCCGGCGCTGCAGTATGTGCCGGGCGAGAACAGCATCGACGTCCGCAACCAGCTCAAGCAGGGCCGCATCGACGCCGCGGTGCAGGGCAGCGAAACCTTGCCCTACGCGCAGCGGCAGGAGGTCGGCAAATACCGCGTCGTCGGCGAGCCGTTCTCTATGGGCTACCAGGGCATCATGTTTCGCAAGGACGATGTGCAAATGCGCGAAGTGGTCACCGAAACTCTCACGGCGATGATCTCTGACGGCACCTACAAGATGATTCTCGAAAAATGGAACCTGGGCACGCATGCGGTTGCAAAGCCGATGATGAACGCGGCCACGCAATGAGCGCAACCGAGCGGCTTGCCGAAGGATTTCCGGATCTCTCGACGATGCGGGCGGCGCACCGGCCGCACTGGATCCGCTGGTTCACCGCCTTCGCCATTGTAGCGGCACTGGCGGCCATCGGCCGCGCCTTCGCCTATGGCCAGATCGAATGGTCCTATGTCGGGCGCTTCCTGACCGTGCCGGTGATCCTGCATGGCATCGCCAACACCATGCTGATGGCGGTGCTGGCCATGGCGCTCGGCATCTTTCTGGGCGTCGTTGTGGCGATCATGCGGCTTTCGCCCAACCCGGTGCTGAAGTCGGTCGCCGCCGGCTATACTTGGCTGTTCCGCGGCACGCCGCTGATCCTGCAGCTGCTGCTGTGGTTCAATCTGGCGTTGGTGTTCCCGACCATCGGCATTCCCGGCCTGTGGTCGATGCGCGCAGTCGACCTGATGACGCCGTTCCTGTCGGCGCTGCTGGGTCTCGGCATCAACCAGGGCGCCTACACGTCCGAAGTGATGCGCGCTGGAATTCTCTCGGTCGATGTCGGACAGCACGAGGCGGCGCAGGCGATCGGGATGGGGCGGCTGCGCACGCTGCGCCGGGTCATCCTGCCGCAGGCCATGCGGGTGGTGACACCGCCGCTCAGCAACGAATTCATCGGCATGGTGAAGGCGACGTCGCTGGCGTCAGTCATCCAGTATCCGGAGTTGCTGCACAGCGCCGAGAACATCTACTATGCCAATTCGCGCGTCATCGAACTGCTGATCGTCGCCGGCCTCTGGTATCTGCTCGTGGTCTCGATCCTGACGCCATTGCAGATGCTGGTCGAGCGTCGCTTTTCGCGCGGCACCTTGCAGGTGGTCCGATGACGCCGCCGCTGGTCGCGATCCGCGCCGTCAACAAGAATTTCGGCGCGTTCCAGGCGTTGAAGCGCGTCTCGCTCGATGTTCATGCCGGCGAGGTGGTGTGCCTGATCGGCGCGTCGGGCTCCGGCAAGACGACCCTGCTGCGCTGTGTAAACCAGCTCACGCCGTTCGACAGCGGCGGGATCTGGCTGGACGGCGAGTTGCTCGGGGTCCGCGAAGAGCGCGGGCGGCTGCATCGGCTGTCGGAGCGGCAGATCGCGCAGCAGCGCCTAAAGACCGGAATGGTGTTCCAGCGCTTCAATCTGTTCCCGCACCGCACGGCGCTGGAAAACATCATCGAAGGCCCGGTGCAGGTGCAGGGCCGCAAGCCGGCCGAGGCGCAGGCGGAGGCGATGGAATTGCTGCGGCGGGTCGGGCTGACGGCCAAGGCCGGTGCCTATCCGGCGGAGCTGTCTGGCGGCCAGCAGCAGCGGGTGGCGATTGCGCGAGCGCTCGCCATGAAGCCGAAGCTGATGCTGTTCGACGAGCCGACCAGCGCACTCGATCCGGAGCTGGTAGGCGAGGTGCTCGCGGTCATGAAGGAACTGGCGCGCAGCGGCATGACCATGATGGTCGTGACGCACGAGCTGGGCTTTGCCCGCGAGGTTGCGGACCGGGTGGTGTATATGGATCAGGGTGCCATCGTGGAGTCCGGTCCGACGTCGGAGGTTCTCGGCGGCGCGCGCGAGGCGCGCACCCAGGCCTTCCTGTCTGCCGTCATTCGATAATGCGAAAAATCACTTCCCCGACATCCTGCAAGGAAACACGATGAAATTCTTGATAGCCACTGCGCTGATCTGCACGGTTGCCGGCTCTGCAGTCGCGGCAGAACTGCCGCCCGATATCGTCAAAGCGGGCAGCATCAAGGTCGCCATCGTGCCTAACTATCCGCCGATGGAATTCAAGGATCCGGCCACCAACACGCTGACCGGCTTCGACGTCGAGCTCGGCGAGGCGCTCGGCCGCAAGCTCGGCATCAAGATCGCATGGCAGGAGACCAGCTTCGACCAGATGATGCCGGCGATCTCCACCGGCCGCGTCGACGCGATCCTCTCGGGGATGACCGACATCGCAACCCGGCATGACGCGGCGACATTCGTCGATTACCTGCGCAACGGCCCGCTGTTCTTCGTGCAGCAATCCCGCGCCGCCGAGTTCAAGGATATGGCGGCGCTGTGCGGCAAGAAGGTCGGCGCCTCCAGGCGCACCTCGATGCCGAAGCTGATCGAGGTCTGGAGCAATGCCAATTGCGCCGCCGCCCCGATCGTCTTCGTCGGCACCGAAGGCTCGGCCGATGCCCGCACCCAGCTGCGCCAGGGGCGCATCGATGCGGCCGTGCAGGGCGGCGAGACGCTGCCCTACATCATGGATCTCGAGCCCGGCGTCTATCTGCCGGTCGGCGGCGTTTTCGCGACCCAGTTCACCGGTCTCGCTCTGCCGGTCAAGGAGAAGGGCCTGCAGCAGGCGGTGGTCGAGGCGCTTGACGGAATGATCGCGGACGGCTCCTACAAGGCGCTGCTGGCAAAGTGGAAACTGACCGACTACGGCGTGGAAAAGGCACTGATCAATGCAGGACAGTAAGGCACTCGCGAGCATCCCGCTCACCCCCGCCAACACCGCGCCGCCGGCGCCGCAATTTCCGTGGCCCAAGCCGTTCACCTCGGCGATGTTCCTGTCGTTCGATGTCGACGCCGAGAGCGCGTGGACGGCCAAGGACGCGGCGCATGCCGAGCGTCTGGTCACCATGAGCTATGGCGGCTATGAGGCGCGCGTCGGCACGCCGAAGCTGCTGGAACTGCTCGACCAGCTCGACCTCAAGGCAACGTTCTTCATCACCGGCTGGGCGGTCGACGCCCATCCGGCCATGGCGGAATCGATCCTGAAAGCCGGCCACGAGATCGGCCATCACGGCTATCACCATTTGCTGGTGGATCCAGGCGATCCGGTCGACGAGGAAGTGGATCGCGGCCTGGAGGCGTTGAAGCGCCATCTCGGCGTGGTGCCGAAGGGCTATCGTGCGCCGGTCGGCGAATTCACCGAAGCGCTGCGCGTGGCGCTGGTGCGCAAGGGCATCGTCTACACCTCGTCGTTCCGCGACGACGTGCGGCCGTATCGCCACCGCCTCAAGGATGGCCGGCCCGGCACCATCGAACTGCCGGTTACCTCGAGCTACGACGACTGGATGCACGGGTTGTCCAACCGTTTCAGCCCGCGCTCGATCTTCCCGAAGGAGCATGTGCTGTCGATGTGGAAGGACGATCTCGACGAGACCCGCGACTGGGGCGCGATGGTCACCACCGTTCTGCATCCGCAGGTGAGCGGCCGTCCGATGCGGCTGCGCCTGCTGCGCGAGTTTCTCATCTACGCGAAATCCTGCTCCGATCTCTGGATCACGACGGGGGAGGCGATCGCGGCGAACTATCAGAATCATGAAGCGGGCGGCAGCGCCGCCGCAGCCGAATGACCACGACCGCCATCTTCGGCAGCTATGTGCTGTCACGCAACGACGGCGCGCAGGACGTACTGCGCGACCGCTGGGTGCTGCTGGAAGGCAACCGCATCGCCGCGGTGACGCGCGACCGGCCACAGGCTGACGAGGTGTTCGACCGGCCCGGCCGCTTCATCCTGCCCGGCCTGCTGAACCTGCATAACCACTGCTACAGCGAAGCCATCGCGCGCAGCCATACCGAGGACGGCAACGGCCGCCGCAACAACCAGAGCATTATCTACACGGTGCTGCTGCCGCTCAGTAAACGCGGCGCGGAAATCCTGTCGCCGCAGGAGCGGCTGGCGATCGCCCGGCTCGGCGTGCTGCAATTGCTGAAGGGCGGCGTCACCACGGTGATGGATTCATTTCGCAACAGCATTCCCGAAATGTTCGACGCCGCCGCCGAAATGGGCATCCGCTTCTACGGCGCGCCGTATCTGTTCTCCACCTCCGACGCCAAACAACGATCGGACGGCACGGTGGACTACGCCGGCGACGACGGCGAGGCGGACCTCAACAGCTGGAATGCGCTGTACCAGCGCTGGAACGGGCAGGCCGACGGCCGCATCGGACTCGCCATGAGCCCGCATGCCACCGACACCTGCGGTCCGGATCTGCTCAAGGCCTGCGCGACGCGCGCGCGCGAACTCGGCGTGCCCGTCACCACCCACCTGGCCCAAAGCGCCGCCGAGGTGGCGCTGATCGGCCAGCGCTACGATGGCCGGACCCCGGCGGAGTATCTCGACTGGCTCGGTGTGCTGGCGCCGGACCTGATGGCCGCGCATTGCATCGCCAGTTCAGACAGCGACCTGGGACTGATGGCGGCGCGCGGCGCCACTGTGCTGAACTGTCCGCGGGTGTTTGCGCGCTCTGGCGTCACCGCGGCGTTCAGCCGGTTCGCGCAGCACGGCGTGCGCACCGTGGTCGGCACCGACGGCTACAACCAGGATTTTCTCGGCGAACTGAACGCCGCCTCGATGATCTCGAAACTGTCGTCGGGCAAGGCCGATGTCGCCAACGCGCCGGAGCTGATCGAGGCGGTCACCGCGACTGCGGCCGGCGTGATCAACCGGCCCGACCTCGGCGTCATCGCGCCGGGCGCCACCGCCGATCTCACGGTGGTCGACATGACCCACCCGCATCTGCAGCCGCTGTTCGATCCGCGGCGCGGCCTGATCGCATTGGCCAACCGCGCCAATATCGATCAGGTCTTCGTCGATGGCCGACTGCTGATCGATGCCGGCCGATATGCCCGGGCCGACGAGACCGCGATCGTGGCTGCAGCCACCGCGGCGGTCGGCAAGATCTGGGATCTGCCGGAGGCCCAGGCGGCGTTCAATGGCTGATGCGCGAGGCGGAAAACGGGGCGGCGTGTCGGCGCGACGATCCCGATCATGGCCTTGTTGCGCCGGGACGCGGATCCGGCGGCTCGTCTGCGTGAGCCGGGCACCGCTATCATGATCGCCGCGCTGAGAGTCGCCTTTCAGTTGCGCTGTGGCGCAAAGGACTGATCAGGAAACGACGACGTAGCGGGTCGCTGGATGACGATGAACGAACGATTCGCGGCCTCATGGCAGTTGTTGCAGGCGGCCGTAAGCTTGCGGAAGGCCCGGACAAAATCGGGGTGGTCCTTCGCGGCGATGGCCTTTTCGACATCGGCGATGGCCGGGTCGGCGAGCGTCTCGATCATCTTCTTGATGGGGACATCCTTGTAGGTCGGATGGTATTTCTCGGCATCCTCGAATGCTTCCCTGAGTTCCTCGACCTGAAATTCGGCCAGCGGCCAGTTGCGCGCGTCGCCGGCCAGCGAAAGCTTGGTATGTCGGGTCTGCACGGTCAGCATGATGTCGATCAGCTTTGGCCGGTAAGCCTCGGATACCGATGGAGCCGTGGCCTGCGGCTCCGTCGCTCGAAGTGGTGAAAGTCCCGCGACCGTCAGTAGGGCGGCCATCAGAATACCGGCGAAGAACTTCATCATCCAACCTCGAACAATCACGATCCGGTTCCAGTCTCGATGCTGTAACCGTCGGGATCAAGTCCCGTCTGTAGCCTGTGCCCGCGGGAGCGTGGCCGCCCGGGGCGGCCGGAGGATGGCCGGGCGAAGACAGCCCGGTCACATCCGACGCGCGCATTCTCCCTGTCGGCAGCCCCGGCGCGCTTGATTTGCGTCAAGACCTGGTGGGGGGCCAGTGGGTATCATACGCAGCAGAGAATGAAGCAGCGCATCCGCTGTGACAGCCGTCTCCGGGGCTGCCGGTTTCGGACATTGCTGTCCACGAACGTCCTGCCAGATTGTGAGTGATCGTCATGCAGTTGCGCAATTCATCGGACGGCTATGGTGCCATTGCCCGCGCCTTTCACTGGCTTACGGTCGTTCTCGTCCTGCTGGCATGGACGCTAGGTACGTTTGGCGACGTCTTTCCCAAAGGCGCGGCGCGGACAGCGGGTCTGATGGTCCACATCTCCGCCGGACTGACCATCCTCGCCGTTCTGCTGGCAAGGCTGCTGTGGCGGCTGGTGGATCGGCCGCCGGCGCCCGAGCCGACCAGGCTCGGCCTGTGGGCGGATCGCGCCGGCAGGCTGGCACATATCGCGCTCTATGCGCTGCTCTTTGCGATCCCGGTGTCCGGGATCGTGGTGCAGTTCGCGCGCGGCAATGCGCTGCCGCTGTTCGGTCTGTTCGAAATCGCCTCGCCGTGGCTTGCCGACCGGGCGTCGGCACGCGCCGTCAAGGAGGTTCATGAGCTGTTGGCCAACGCACTCGGCGTCCTCGCCGCGCTGCATGCCATTGCGGCGCTGTATCACCACTGGGTTCTGCGCGATCGTACGCTGCTGCGAATGCTGCCGCGCTAGTCGCGAACGGTCGCAGCCGTCGAATTTAGGATGCGAGGCTGCGCAACTCGCTGATCAGGTTAGCTCTTCAGCATTTCCAGCGTGCGCAGATATTCCACGAGGCCACCGCTCAGCGCACAACCGAATGGCAGCCGCTCGCGGTCCGGCCGCATGCCGCCATAGCCGATCAGGTTACGGGCGTCCTGCATCGGGAACAGGTTCTCGCCGGTGGCCATCGGGCCCGGATATGCTCGGCGAGTTTGGTTTGCAGTTCATAGTCCAGCGGATCGCCGGCTTCCTCGCGCCAGAACAGGTCGTACTGGCGCAGTGCCTTGGTCGCCACGCGGAGCTCATTCCCTCTGCGTTCAAACTCACGGTAGTTCGTCCTTCATCTTCCTGGCTTGTTTTCGTTGACGTCACGTCTGTGGAAAGCATGCGTGCTGCCATTCCGCATGCTGGTCATCCACTCGCAAATCGGCATTGTCACGCTCGCAACGTCGATTGTTCGCCCTGGTGAAATAGCAGTGGCCAGAAAGTGGCGGCGATGGCGGAAGAGGCAAACTTCGCATACCAAGAGGACTGGTTGATTCGCGCGGTCGATTCGCGCTTGCGAGCGAAACGTCGCCCGGTGTTCCGGGGCGCAGAAAGTAGTTGGGTAGTGGGTTCGAAAAGCTGGCTCGGGTTTGTTGCATGCTTGGCAATGCTGCCTGCCGGCGCGCAAGCGCAAACAGCATCGCAGATCACTCCCCCAAGTTTTCGGCCTAATATTGAGCGACAGGGTGGCTTCGCTGTGACTGGCGGCGGAGGCCTGGCCACGCCGGGCGGCGCAGAAAAGCTCTCCGTCAAACTGTCCGGGATTCAGATCAAGGGCGGTCTGCCGGCGTTGGCCGCCGCTTCCGCCGAGCTTCAGCAGCGCCTGGTTGGCCGCCTGGTGTCGGGTGCGGAGATTTTCGCCGCAGCGCGCGATCTCGAAGTTGCCTATGCCAAGGCGGGCTACGTGCTGGTGCGCGTGGTGCTGCCACCACAGCATCTCGCCAACGGTGCGCGCCTCAAACTCACTGTCGTCGATGGTTTCATCGAGCGTATCGAACTCAAGGATGTGCCGGAGCGGGTGCGTCCGCGCATTGCCGGCCTGGTTCAGCCGCTAGTTGGCCGCCGCGGCGTGACGCTGGTGGAGCTCGAGCGCCGCGTGCTGCTAGCCGGCGACACGCCGGGCACGCTACTGCGTTCGACGCTGGCGCCGGGCAAAAGCGAGGGCGCCACCGTGCTGGTGATCGAGGCCAAATATCAGCCCGTCAGCGCCATCCTCACCTTCGATAACGCCCTGTCTTCGGCGCTTGGCCGTACCGCGGTCGGTGCCGGCGTCGACTTCAACAGCATCGCGGGCCTCGGCGAGCTGATCTATGTGCGCGGCAACGGACATCCGGAAGCAGATGGCGGCAACGGCTTTTTCGAACGTTATCCTACCAACCGCGGATTGGCGGCCGGCGTCATCCTGCCACTCTGGGTCGATGGCCTGACGTTCAACGCCGAGGGGACCGACGCGCGCACCACGCCGCGCGCGGTGCAGGGCGTGCAGACCACGGACACGTTCCAGCGCCTGTCGCTGCGGCTGCGCTACGCATGGCTGCGCGGGCGCGCCGCCAACTTCAACAGCGAGGTTTCGTTCGACGCGCAGGACGAAGTGCAGAGCCTGTTCGTTGGCGGAGATCCGGTCGCGTTGTCGCAGGACAAGCTTCGCATCGTTCGCTTCACCAATGACGGCGACGTGCTGACGCCTTGGGGCGGCGCGATTTCTGGGCGCGTCACCGGCTCGTTTGGCCTGGACGCGCTTGGCGCGCGTTCGGCAGTCGTCGCGACGGCGCTGCTGCCGCTGTCGAGACAGGGCGCGGACGCCTCGTTCCAGAAAGTCGACGTCGCGCTCGGCTATTCCCATCGATTGTACGATCATCTTGCGGTTCAGATCACCGCGCGGGCGCAGACCTCGTTCGGCCAGGCCTTGTTGCGTAGCGAGCAGATTGGCATCGCCAATACGTCGAGCCTCTCGGGCTTCGATGCCGGCAGCATCGTCGGCGATCAGGGCTATGTCGCGCGTGCCGAAGTTTCGTCGCCGTGGAGCGTGCCGTTGCCGACCACCGCGGTCGGCGTCGTCGCGGCGCCTTACGTGTTCGGTGCCTACGGCGAAGTCACTTTGCAGCAGCCGACGGCTCTGGAGGCCGCGCGGATTGCGGCGACCTCCTATGGCGGCGGTCTTCGCTTCGGCGGTGCCGTGCCCGGCACCCTGTCGAACGGCTCGCTCTCACTCGAATACGCGCATACGACGCGCAATGATGGCGTCGCGGCAGCGGATCGGTTCTTGGTCGTGACGGCGTTTCGATTCTAGACGTCAGGGAATGAATTGATGCAACGACCGAGCTCCCTTCAGAATCGCGCGTCGCGCCGCGATATCTCGCGACGCGCGCTGCTGCTGGCGACCACAGCGCTGACCAGTTCGCTGATCGTCGGTCAGGCGCTGGCGCAGAGCCTGCCGACCGGCGGCAGCGTCGCAGCGGGCGCCGTGGCGATCGCAACACCTTCATCGACGCAGCTCACCATCACCCAGACGAGCCCGAGCGCGGTGGTCAACTGGCAGAGCTTTTCGGTCGGCCAGGGTGCGGCGGTGACCATCCAGCAGCCGGGCAGCACGTCAGCGCTGCTCAACCGTGTTACCGGCGACACGCCGTCGAGCATCGCCGGATCGCTCAGCGCCAACGGCCAGGTCTATCTCGTCAATCCCAACGGCATCGCCATCACCGCGACCGGCATCGTCAACACCGGCGGCGGTTTCGTCGCCTCGACGCTGGGCATTTCGGATGCGGACTTTCTGGCCGGCAAGCGCAGCTTCAGCGGTAGCGGCGCCTCGGCGGAGGTCAGCAATGCCGGCGGCCGCGGCGGCTATGCCGCGCTGATCGGCGGCACAGTGTCGAACTTGGGCAGCATCTTCGTGCCGCTCGGCAAGGTCGGGCTCGGCTCGGGCGAAAGCGCGACGCTGGATTTCTCCGGCGACGGCTTTCTGCAGGTGGCGCTGCCGACCGCGGCCGGCGGCAGCAAGGCGCTGATCCGCAACGCGGGCTCCATCACGGCCGACGGCGGCAGCGTGATCATCAGTGCCGCCACCGCGCGCGAGGCGGCACGCAATGCGGTGAACATCTCCGGCCTGGTGCAGGCGCGCAGCATCGGCGGCCGCAGCGGCTCGATCTTTATCGGCGGCGGCGCCGGTGGCGGCGTCAATATTTCCGGCAAGCTGATCGCGACCTCGCGCCACGCGACCGGCGGCACCATCGCGGTGACCGGGCAAGACATCGCGCTGCAAGGCGCGACCGTTGATGCCTCCGGCGCGACCGGCGGCGGCACCGTCAACATCGGCGGCGGCCGCCAGGGCGAAGGGTCGCTGCAACACGCGGACACGCTCACCGTGGACGCGCCAACCACGATCCGCGCCGACGCGACGACCAGCGGCAATGGCGGCGCCATCGTGCTGTGGTCGGACCAGCTGACGCGCTTTGCCGGCACCATCACCGCGCGCGGCGGCGCGCTGTCCGGCAATGGCGGCGAGGCCGAGGTCTCCGGCAAGGCGCAGCTCGCTTACACCGGCTTCACCGACCTGTCGGCGGCCAACGGCAGCTTCGGTACGCTGCTGCTCGATCCGTACAATGTCTACATTTCGAACGATACCGGAAATACCAGCGGGAGCTTCACCGGCAACGTCGACAACAGCTTCATCAATGTCAGTACGCTGCAGACCGCGCTCGCTGCGGCCAATGTAACGATCTCCACCGGCACCAGCGGCACGCAAGCCGGCAACATCACGCTGGTCTCTTCACTGACATGGGCGGCGGCGACCACGTTGGCACTGAATGCGGCCGGCGCCATCGCCATCAATGCGCCGATCACCATCACCGGTGCCGGCGGTCTCGCGCTGAACGCCACCGCGCAGGCCGGCATTACGACGACGGGTTTGGCAACGGTGCCTCGATCGACTACGGCGCCACCGACCACGGCGGCACGTTCAGCCTCAACGGCATCAGCTACACGCTGGTCTATACGATGGCGCAGCTCGACGCGATCGACGCGCTCAAAGCCGTCGACGGCAGCGCAGTGGCGCGGTACGGCGCCGGCCTCTCGGGCAACTACGCGCTGGCCACCAACCTGAATGCCGCCGGCACCACGTATACCGGGTCGCTGGTCGGGACCAACAGCAGCGACACCACGACGACCCGTTTCCTCGGCCGCCTCGACGGCCTCGGCCATACCATCACCGGCCTCACCATCAACGCGCCAGCCACCGATTATATCGGTCTGATCGGCTACATGCAGGACGGCAGCGTCTCGAACCTCGGCCTGGTCGGCGGCAGCATCACCGGACACGAAACGGTGGGCGCGCTGGCAGGCATCACCGACAATGCGGTGGTGCAGACCAGCTTCGCGACCACCGCAGTGACCGGCACCACCAACACCGGCGGATTGATCGGCAATCTGTGGAAAATGTCCGTGGTGCAGTCGAGTTATGCGGCCGGCACGGTGACAGGCAATTTCAGGACCGGCGGATTTGCCGGCACCGTCGACTTCGGCGGCGTTCTGCAGAACAGCTACGCGACCGGCGCGGTGTCGGGCAACGACATCACCGGCGGCCTGGTCGGCTATTACAGTCAAAGCGCCACGCCGGGCATCATCCGGACCAGCTATTCAACCGGCGCGGTCACTGGCACGACCAACACGGGCGGGCTGATCGGAAAAACGCTGGCCGGCTCCGGCGCCACCACGATCAACCCTTATTGGGACAGCCAGACTTCCGGCGTGGCCACCAGCAGCGGCGGCGCCGGAATGACCACCACGCAGTTGCAGGGCGCGCTGCCGACCGGCTTCAGCTCTTCGATCTGGGGCACCGCCAACGGACTCTATCCGTACCTGCTGTACGCGCGCCCGGCGGCCGCTCCGATTCCGGTCCCAACGCCTATCCCTGCTCCCACACCCACGCCGGATCTGACTCCGACGCCCGGGCCAGCTCCCACGGCCGATCCGACGCCCGTCCCCACGCCAGATGCCCTCACCGTGGTGGCCAGCAACCCCAGCCCGGCACCAAGTATCGTCGAGAGCTCGATCAGGACTCCCGTTACGTCAGGCTTCTTTAGCGTCGTGCCGACCGTGACGACGGAGTCCACCGTCTGCTGTACCGGCCTGTTCTACGAAGACAAGCGGTTCGGCCAATAACCGGCCGCGGCGCCGTAAGCGGCGAGCCACGCCAGATCGGTACCGGGCGTGCGCGGTCCATCGGGTGCCGTTGAAGCGGGAAGGGCTGAACTGAGAGTCGGATTCTGCTCAATGGACTCGTGTCCCGGGCGCAATGCAATGCGCCTCCCTCAGGAAGCGCAGTGCACCGCAGAGCCGGGACCGCTAAAAGCTCCGGCGCCTGCCGACATTTCCGCGGGCAAACAATCCCGAGGCCGCGAGCGAAGACTGGACTGCATTGTCGCAACAGCCCCGCGCAATCACGGAACATTCGCTGTGCAGCCGCTATCGCCCGGTCAGCTTCTTCTTTCGCTTGCCCTGTGGCGCGATGCTTCCCGTCACGATGTCATCGTCGCTGGTCCGGCGCGCGGCGCTGCGCGTGGCGGAGCTAGATGTGCTCACTGCCGTCGTCGGTGCGGAGGCTAGCGGCGTCACGACCGTCGTGGAGGATTGGTCGATCTGGAAGCTGATATTCGACTGTCTCGTTGTAGACGTATCCGCCGGAGCGACCACAAAGGGCGCCGCCGTCGATGCTTCTGTCGACGTCGGCGTTGTCGTGGGCGTCGATACTGCCGTTGCTGGCGCGGGGGCGGCGCTCACCACGAGATTTGCGCCCGTATAGGCGATGGCATAGTTCGGATTGCGTCCGTTGATCAGCGTGCCCTGCGCGATCGCGTAGCTGCCCGCCGCCGAATCCGACGTCGCAGGCGTGGCGAGATTGCCCGACAGGCTGTCGCCATTGACCAGTCCGCTGCCGCCGACCGTGTAGCTCAGCGTCGGGTTGGCATCGCCGTAGGTCCGGCTTTGCGCATCCGCCGTCACCGTGATCGGACGCGCCGTGATGGTGAGGTTGGCCGCAGCGTAGCTCAGCGCATAGTTACCGTTGGCAAGGGTGCCGAGCGTGATGCCGTAGCTGCCGACGCCGGTTGCGCTTGTGGCGCTGCTCGCCAGGCTACCCGACAGGCTGTCGCCATTGACCAGGCCGCTGCCGCCGACCGTGTAGGTTAGGGTCGGATTGGCATCGCCATAGACCTTGCTCTGCGCATCCGCCGTCACGGTGATGGCGCGCGCAGCGATGGTGCCGGTGGTTGCGCCCAAGGTGTAGCCATAGACCGTTGCGCTGCCATTGGTGGCGGAGGTCATCGTCAGGCCATTGACGGTGACCGTCTTGCCGGTCCCGGCATTGGCGGTGTCGTAGGCCGCGCTGGTGTAGCTGAGGCCGATCACGTCGCCGTCGAGCCCGGTCACGGTCGACGCCAGCGTTGCGCCGGTGCCGCCGTCATAGGTCTTCGACACGGTGGGTGTGACGGTCGGAGCCACGCTGTAGAGGAAGCCGTTGCCGGTGGCCTGCGCCACCGCCGTCACGCCGTAGATGGCGGCGTATTGTTTGAACGCATAGGCAAGACCGCCGCGCGTGTCATTGGATGGATCCGCCGAATAGATCAGCCAGCGGCCGCTCGCGGCCGAAACTGCGTCCGCGCCACGCAGATTGACGAAGCTCGATGCCGCCAGCGTAGCGTTGCCGTTCAATGAAGATACCGAGCCCGTCGAGGCGATCGTCAGGCTGCCTGCAGCGGACAGCCGCACAGCATTCGCCACCGTCAGCGTCTGGTCGACCGTGAACGCGCCGGAGGCCGCGATCGAAACGCCTGTCCCGCTGTTTGCGCTCAGCACGCCCCCGGGCGTCGAAAACACCAGATCGCCGGTCGGGGTCACGCCGATCACGCTGGCGAGAGAGGACGCGATCGAGGACAGCGTGGTGGCACCGGTCCGGACGGTCAGCGTATTGGCGTTGAGATCGAGATTTTGCGTTGAGCTGGCCGCGCCCGAAACATAGGCGTTGGACTTCACGGTGTTGCCGGCAATGTCCACGAACACGCCGCTGCCGACCGACGTCGAGCCCTGCGCGACCAGGAAGTAGTAATAGCCGTTGGCGCCGGTGCGGGTGCTCGCCAGCGCCGTCCCGTCGATGGTCGCGGCGATGCTGGCCCGTGCGAGGACGGCGCCGTCTGCCTGATAGGCGATGCCTGACACCGCTTGCGGCGTGGAGCCGGCAGCATACTGCCAGCTCAGATAGGGATATAGACCGGCACCGGTGCTCCAGACCGTGTTGCTGAAGCCCGTCTGAAGCACGCTCTGCAACTGCGCGGTGGTCAGGCCGGTGCCGCCGCCGGCCACGGCCGTGATCCCGGAGGTCTGGGTGTCCCAATAGGAGTTGGTAATCGTCGTGCTGGCGCCGTTGTTGCCGCCGATCAGCCCGCCGACGGCGGTGGTGATACCGGCGACGGTGCCGGTAGCATAGCTGGAATCCACGGTGCCGGTCGGGCTGTTCAGCCCAACCAGGCCGCCGGAATTGCCTTTGCCGTTCACGGTGCCGGTGGCATAGCTCGACCGGACGATGCCGACGCGGGTGCCGGCCGGGCCGCCGTTCTGCCCGACCAGACCGCCGGTGCGATTTCCCGTCGCACTCACCGAGCCCGTCGCATAGCTGGTCTGGATAATTCCTGTGTTCGTGCCGACCAGTCCGGCGGTATTCTGGATACCGCTGACCGTGGCGGTCGCATAACTGCTGGTGACAACGCCGCTATTGGTGCCGGCCAACCCGCCGGTGCTGTTGATCCCGCTGACCGTGCCGGTCGCGTAGCTGTTGATAACCAGGCTGACTTCGGATCCCCAGCCGAGCAGGCCACCCGTGGCAGTATAGCCGGTCACGTTGCTGCTCGCATGACTGGACTGAATCAGCCCGGTGTTGAAACCGACCAGTCCGCCGGCGTTGACCCCGTCAACTGTAAGCGACAGCACCACGCCGGTGGCACTCACCGTCGTCGAGGTGATGGTTCCCAGCGACGCCACGGTGGCGCTGGCGAAACTGTTCTGCACGACTCCCCCGTTGAGCCAGCCGACCAGCGGAGCAACGTTATTTTTCGCGGTGAAGGCACCGCCGACCACGCCGATGTTCGAGACGCTGGAGGCGGCGCCGTTCACGTAGCCCAGCAGTCCGACAAACTGCAGGCTGGGCGCGCTGATCGTCAGGTCCGTGACCGTGTGGCCGAGTCCGTCGAACCGCCCGCTGTACTGGGTATCGACGTCGCCGCTGCTGTTCGTGCCGATCAGCGCGCGGGTATAGGTGGGCCCGGCGGCGTTGAGGTTGGTGGCCAGCGCGTAGTTGCCGGACAGGCCGGTGCCGTATTGCACCAGCGCGCTGCCATCGCGAGCATTGAGCGCGTCGATCGCATCGAGCTGGTCCATCGTATAGACCAGCGTGTAGCTGACGCCGTTGAGGCTGAACGTGCCGCCGTGGTCGGTGGCGCCGTAGTCGATCGAGGCACCGTTGCCAAAGGCAAGGCCCGTCGTCGTAATGCCGGCCTGCGCGGTGGCGTTCAGCGCGAGACCGCCGGCACCGGTGATGGTGATCGGCGCATTGATGGCGATGGCGCCGGCCGCA